>Ga0070741_10001341_pt1 | contig 76223 bp, 60 predicted proteins | sample Coa_R1_4_FD_66440 | JGI IMG/M metagenome (GOLD analysis project Ga0070741, IMG submission 66440) | Surface soil microbial communities from Centralia Pennsylvania, which are recovering from an underground coalmine fire - Coalmine... | ecosystem: Environmental > Terrestrial > Soil > Unclassified ...
TTGAGGAGATAGGCCAGCCGCTCATTAGAGGCTTGGTGCTCGCTAGAAAGCGAGCACCAAGCGGTCATCAGCCTCCAAGTCCTCTCTCGAAGCAGGCAAAAAAGGGCATAACACCCTCTAAAGGGCAGGGCATTGATAGTCATGCAGGCTTTGCCTGTTTGCCGTGACATGGGCGCAAGAGAATACGCTTCTCGCTATCCTCTGTATACGCGACGCAAACAGGAGTCCTCCCGGATTTTGCCGAGGATTCGGAAGGACTCCTGTTGCTGACAGGGCTGCTAGCGCAGCAGGTTCTGAATCGCCTCCTCCAGCGCCTCCTGTCCCTTCTTGTCCGCTTTCAGGTTGACGAATTTACTCGCCACCATCTTATTTTTATAGAGGAAGACGGTGTTGCGGACGCGCGCATCCGTATTGATGCCATAGTCCTTGACCGCGTTATCGTCGAGATTGGGCAGAAAGGCAATGCCGATGTGGGTGATGTTCCTATCCGCTGCCATTTTTTCCAGGGACTTAGTAAGGTCTTCAGGCTCTTCCTCGCCGGGGTTGGTGAAGATGACAAACGCCTTAAGCCCTTGATTGGCATGGGCCTGCACGGCCTTTTCCAGCGTCTCGGCCAGCGCGACGGCGTTCTTGGTGTTGTCCGTGTTAATCCAGACCTGCACCGCAGGTCGATCGCCGTACTTTCAAACGGGACAGGTTCGCGTGCCGCGATCCGGGCCGACGACGTGCTGGGGATTGTAGGCCGGGAGCGTCGTGCCAACCTCCAGGCCGGAGGTCAGCTTTGTCTTTTGCTCCTGGGTCAGGGCTGGCAGGGTCAGCGCCGCAAGCAGCAGTCCTGCCAGTACCATGCGAAGGCTTTGCATTGGCTGTTACCCTCCTTGGGGATCGGGAATGGAAAGGTCTGATGGCTCTCGCTCGCCATATAAAGGCTTACCTTCTAATATGGATCGTAGGAACCGCGTGTTCCCAAAAATCGAAAGTTCTGCAAATTTAGTGCGCGGCTGCCCTCTGGAGCGCCTGCCGCAACTGCTCCAGCGTGGTGTTACCGCCCGAGCAGACGATGCCGACCTTCTTGCCGCGCAGCTGGTCACGCAGGCGATACGCGGCGGCCAGGGAGGCCGCTCCCGCGCCCTCGGCCAGCGTGTGCGCGCGCTCGATCATCCAGGCCATCGCCTGCAAGATCGCGTCATCGGGGACCAGGATAAAATCGTGCAGCCGCTCTTGTAGGATAGCCTGGGGCAGGGCGAACCCCACGCCGGTCGCCAGCCCCTCGGCCAGCGTGCCGCTGGGAGCCTCTACGATCCGGCGCTGCCGCCACGACTCGTAGGCTGCCGGGGAGGCTTCCGACTGAACGCCAATGACCCGGATCGCCGGGTTGATGGTATTGGCGACCAGGCAGGCGCCCGCCGCGCCGCTGCCGCCCCCAATGGGCACGATCAGCGCCTCCAGGTCGGGCCTGTCCTCCAGCATCTCCAGGGAGACCGTCGCCACGCCCGCGATCAGCAGCGGCTCGTCGCCGGAATGGATGTAGCGGTAGCCGTGCTGCGCGGCCAGGGCCTCGCAGTGGAGGCGGGCCTCATCGAAGCTCTGGCCGTGAAAGATAAGCTCGGCGCCCATGCCCTGCATCGCCGCCACTTTGCCGGGATTGGCCCCTTCCGGCACGACGATGCGCGCCCGCACGCCAAACAGCCGCGCCGCATACGCCACCGACTGACCATGATTGCCTGTGGAGGCCGTGATGACGCCGCGCGCCCGCTCCTCCGGACTCAAGCGCGATACCAGGTTGATGCCTCCCCGCACCTTGAACGCGCCGACCGGCTGGTAGTTCTCCTGCTTGATAAAGACCTCGGCGCCGATCAACTCATTCACGGCGGGATACGTGTGCAGCGGCGTGCGGGCCAGGTAGGGTCGGATCTGTCTCTGGGCGTCGAGGACGTCGCGGAAATCGGGAATGTTCACGGGTTAATTGCTCCTGCACGATCCAGATTAGGCTTAAATCAGGGATACAATTAGAGAGAGTGTGCCCGGATTTCCTTCCGTTCTGGCCCCCACCCCCGGCCCCCACTGCCAGGGTCGGGGGTTAGGTTAAGTAAGGACAGAGGGTGAGGACCGCAAACGCAAGGAACGCGGCCCGAGGAGGGCGAACCTAACGCGAAGTCGATCCGTATCCAACGCGGGAGGGCGTGGAGGCACCCTATGCGCGAGCGCTTTGATGTTCTTGTCGTGGGTGGCGGGCCGGCGGGGGCCAGCGTGGGAACGTGGCTGGCGCGCGCCGGGTTTCACGTCGCCCTGCTGGATCGCGCCCACTTCCCGCGCGATAAAGCCTGCGGCGAGTTCCTGACGCTGGAGGCGCGTCATCTGCTGGAGGACCTGGGCGCGTGGCCCGATGTCCGTGCGGCCGGAGTGCGGTCGGTAGCGGCGACGCGGCTCATTGCTCCCAACGGCGCGCAAACGCGGTACATGCCCGCGCACGGCGGGCCGGCCGGCTACGCGCTGCGGCGCATCGCGCTCGATGGGGCGCTGCTGGCGAACGCGCGCCGGGCGGGAGTGGCAGTGCGCGAGGGCGTCGCCATGCGCGAGCTGATCCGAGACGCGCGGGGACAGGTTTGCGGCGTCCTCGCCAGGGAGACGGACGGAAGGCCGATGGAGATGCGCGCCCGGCTTGTCATCGGCGCGGACGGGGCGCACTCGCTGGTGGCTCGTCAACTCGGCTTGGTGCGCGCTCTGCCCCGCTTGCAGCGCGTCGCCCTCGTCTCCCACTGGCGCGGCGTGCCGGGCGAGGACGACGCCCTGGAGATGCGCGCTCGCGGGCCGATAGTCTGCGGCCTGGCCTTTCCTGGCCCCGAAGAAGAGAAAGGGGAACAGCAGAACCCATCTGCCTGCCCCGCCAACCTGACGCTCGTCGTGCCGACCTCCGCCGCCGCGCGGATAGCCGGGCGGGCAGGCGATTTCCTGGAAGAGACCATTGCAGCGCAATTTCCCGACCTGGCCGCGCGGCTGTCCGGCGCCGAAGGTGAGCCAGCTATCCGCACGGTGGGCTGTTTCGGCCATGTCTGCCGCCCGGCGGTGGCCGATGGCGCGCTGCTGGTGGGCGATGCGGCCACCTTCATTGATCCCTTCACGGGCGAGGGCGTCTATTTTGCCCTGCGCGGCGCGCAACTGGCGGCGGAGGTCTCTGCGGATGCCCTCCGCGCGAGCGATACGTCCCGGTCGCGCCTGCGGGCCTACCAGCGGGCGCGGTGCGAGCTGGCCCATCGCTATCTGCTGTGCGACATCGTGCAGGCCGTGGTCCGCCGGCCCGCCCTCTTTGCCAGAGTGGTGCGCCGCTTCGACCGGTTCCCTGGCCTCGCCGACCGGCTGCTTGGCGTCCTGAGTGACACGCGCCCACCTGCCGAGGCGCTGCACCCGGCGTTTCTGTGGCGACTGCTGGTCCCGGAATTTTAAAAGCCAAAACCTCCACAGGATGAACAGGATTAGACAGGATTAAACAGGATCTCTAAAACCCACCCAACCAACCGAATTTCTGTTCCTCTGGATTACAAGTTGACTGGAAGACTTTTCTCTCTTGCCTTAATCCTGTAAATCCTGCAACATCCTGTTCATCCTGTTGAAAGGCTTTTCTCGCGGAGCGGGTGGTTTCAAAAAGGAGGTTTGCTGTGGTAGATACCGCATTTTTGAAGGCGTTGACGGAGGTGCCCTCGGTGGGAACGGCCTGCGGGCCGATAACTAAGGTGCTGATGGAGCGGTTTGGCGACGGCTATCTGCGCACGCTGATCCCCGACGGCTACTGCTTGTTCCAGAAGGCCGGCTACGCGCCGGAGGGGCTGCGTATCGTCTTCGTCGCGCATCTGGACGAGATCGGCGGCTGCATCTATGGGCCGCGTGCGGCGGCGGAGGGCGGCGGCTACCATACGCGCCACTGGGGCAACGTGGCGGAAGTCTTCGCCAACGCCAGCCTGCAAGCCTTCGACTATCTGGCGGAGGATGCCTCTGAAGCCTTCCCAGTGCAGGCCGAGATCGCCCTGGTCGGCGAGGAGGAGCGCCTGGTCCTGCATGGGGAGGGCATTCGTCCCTACCGCACGGCCTGGACCTTCCGCGAGGAGACCACGTTTCGCGGCGACATCATCGAGGGCAAGGCGCTCGACCCGCGCGTGACCGTCTACGCTGTCGCCGAGGCCGTCCGCGCGCTGGATTCGCCGGAGGTCGGGGCGCTGTTTGTCATGGCGGAGGAGTGCGCGATGGACGTGGCGCGTAAGGCTGTTACGTTCCTGCAGCGCCGCGCCTCGCACCTGGAGCTGATCGCTAACGCGGATGTGCCCTGGATCAACAACCTCGGAGAGGGACGGCTGGACATGCCCGCCATCCGCATCTTCGAGGGGCGCAACTTTATTGACCCGGCGTTTGGCATCCGCGTGACGGAGAAGCTGCAGGCGCAGGGCGTGGAAGTCTCGCTTTCCGCCGCGCGCAGCGGCAGTCAGACGCTGCTCTTCACGCCGCTGGCACCCACGCTCTCCATCGCCCTGCCCAGCGAGGGCGTTCATCTGCCGCGCGTGCGAATGAGCTTGAAGGGCACCGAGCGGTGTGTGGCGCTGCTGCGGGCCATCGGGGAGGGCGCGCTCAACGGCGATTTCTCGTTATACGAATAGAATCGTAACTACCGTGCAACAAATTTTACACAGTAGTTCGTTTCTATGAATAGAAGGGAGTAGCAGCAATGCCAACAGGGGAAAATCCGCTCGTCTTGATCGCGGGCGAAGGGCCTTACCAGGCCACCGATGAGGTCCCGGTGGCCTTCCAGGCGGACATGGAGGCGCGGCTCAAGGCCATCTACGATGGTTTTGTCGCCGAGCAGCAGGCCGGGCTGGAAACGCTCAAAAAGCACCTGCGCGCCTGGACCGTCAGCCACTTGCAGGAGAAGGACATCGCCGATACCCTGGCGCTGGCCAATCGCATTCGCGAGCGGTTTGCGGCGTTTGTGCTGGTCGGCATCGGCGGCTCCGACCTGGGCGCGCGCACGCTCCACGACACCCTCGACGACCCTTACCATAACCAGCGGACGCCGGAGGAGCGCGGCGGCGCGCCGGAGATCTACTTCACCGGGGATACTTTCGACCCCAAGCGCCTTGTCGCGCTTCTGGACCTGCTCAAAAGGCGCGGCCTGCTGACCAGGACCTGCTTCGACATCGTCAGCAAGTCCGGCAAGACCGGCGAGACCATCGCGGCGGCGATGATTATCCGTGAGCAACTGCGGGAGGCGGGCGCGCAGGACTGGGCGCAGAACATGGTCGCCACTACCGGCTTTGAGGAGAGCAGCGTCCTCTGGCAGATGAACAAGCAGGCCCCGTTTTTCGGCCTGCTGCCCGTGCCAGAGGGAGTCGGCGGGCGCTTCAGCTACATCTCCCCAGTCGGCCTGCTGCCGTTTGCCGTCACTGCTAACGCCCGCGCCGAATCGCCGGAAGCGCGTCTGAAGAGCGCGCTGGCGGGCCAGGCGGAGGGGCATCGCCGCTTCCTCGCGCCGCTGGACGACCCCGACAACGTGGCCTATCGCCTGGCCCGCTGGCTCCAGTTCGCCGAGCAGTTCGACCGTAAGGGTGTCCTCGTCTTCTGCAACTACGCCGACGATGCCCGCATCACCGACTGGATGGGCCAGCTCTACAGCGAGAGCATTCAGGAGCGCGGCGGCGGGCTTAATATTCTGGGCACGCGCGGCCCGACCGGCAACCACTCCCTGCTTAACGGTATCCTGCGCGGCCCGCGCGATAAGGTCGTCCTCTTCCTGCAGTGGCAGGACCTGGGGCCGAACCTGACCATCCCGACCGGCACAGGCATCGGCGGCGACCTGGCGGCCTTCGAGGGCCTGACGATGACCCAGGTGCAGACCGCCTCCTGGCAGGGCACCTTTGATGACTATACCTCCAACGGCCTCTCCTGCGTGACGCTGCGCCTCGCCCGACGGGACGCCTACCATCTGTTCCTGCTCATGCGCACGCTAATGGATACGGTCGCCATTAAGGGACGGCTGCAGCTTCTCCAGATTGATGAGAACGGCCAGCCAAACTATGAGACCGAGCTGACCTACCAGCAGCACGGCGTGGAGGGCTATAAGCAGCGCACCCGTGAGAATGCGCAGAGAATGCGCGGCAGCGCGGCCTGATCGCGCGTTTGAAGCGCCTCTATCACAAGGGAATGAATTCCCTCGCTGGGTGGCGTTCCGCCCAGTGTTCCCCTACGGGCACACTACCTTTCGGAAGGCTATTTGGTGTCCGCGTAGGCGGACTTGGTGTCCGCGTAGGCGGAGGGCTGTCGCAAGGCAAAGCCGTGTCGCAAGGTGTCGCAAGGCGGAGGCAAGGGCCGTAACCTTGCCGACCCTGGCAGTGGGGCGAACCGTTGTAGCCCCGCCCCTGGCAGTCCATTGCAGGGCCGACCCTGGCAGTCCGAAGGCTACCCAGCGAAGGGCTTTAGCCCGTCGTCGAGAGAGACCGGGCTTACCTGCCTTTCTGAGGGCTCCGGGAGGGGGACCGGCATTTGGGCCGGTTTTTGCGTTTTCCATCCACCGCTATTGACACGAAGCTGCGATGGTTGCTATAATCCGATCATAGCAGTCATAGCTATGAAAATGCCGCCCCATAGCCTGGGAGAGGCCCATGATTGCCTTGAATCTAGATCCCCTGGCGGGGAAACCGCTCTACCTGCAAATCGTCGAGCAGATCGAAGCGGCGGTAGAGGCAGATACGCTCAAGGAAGGACAGGCGCTCTGGTCGGCGCGCAAGATCGCCGCGCATTACCATATCTCCTACCAGACGGCCGAGCGCGCCCTGGCGGAGCTGGCGCGGCGGGGCATCGTGCAACGCTCGGTGGCTGGCGGGACGGTTATCCGTCCCACCCCGGCGGGGCGGGCAGCGCAGCCAAAAGTGCAGCATCGGGTGATCGCTCTGCTCTCCTGCTGGGAGGTCTGGGGCGCAAAGCCGACCTACACCATGGCCGAGTTGGAGATGACGCAGGCGGCGGCCCATGAATTGAGCGCCGGACTCTGGGGATTGTTGTCCTTCTCGCCCGGCAGCGGCGACGTGCCTGGCGGCTTTTCGGTGGCGAGGTTGGCCGATTGGTGTCACCAGGTAAAGTTCGACGGCGCGATTGTCTTTGGCAACATGCCGGAGCGGGGCCTGCGATGGCTGACCCGGCACGGTTATCCTCTCGTCGTCGCCGACGCCGAGCCGGAGGGGCCGTATCCGCGCGTCGTACACGATAACTATGGCGGTATGCGGGCCGCCGTGGAGCATCTGCTGGCGCTCGGGCACCGGCGGATCGCCTTTCTGCGCGGCGACCGGCCTTACCACTATGGGGTGCGGCAGCGCGCCTATGAGGAGGCGCTGCGGGATGCCGGAACCGTCGTAGACCCGGAGCGTATTCTCAGCGTAAGGCGTCCTAAACCCAGTGTCGAGGATGCTCTGGATTTCTGGCTGAATTTGCCGCCGGAGCGCCGTCCGACTGCGATTGCCGCTGGATCGGACATCCTGGCCGCTCTGGTGATCAAATGCCTTCAGGAACGCGGGCTGCGCGTTCCCGAGGTCGTCTCGCTCACCGGTTATGATGACGAGCCGTTCGCGCCCATGCTCGATCCGCCATTGACGACCTTGCGCGTCTCCTGGGCCGAGATGGGGCGTGCGGCAGCCCATCTGCTGTTGGACAGCCTTGCCGATAAGGATGGCAATGAGGCGGGCCTGGCCGATCCGCCGCGCCGTCAGGTCATCCCGGCGCAACTGATCCTGCGCAGCTCCACCTGTCCGCCAGCGTAGGGAAGCTGTGTCTCTGCCCTTCCGAAAGAGGGCGCGATGTTTTTGAAAAACGAACTCCGTTTTTCAAGCTGGAATGGAGGAAAAGAGGAAACTATGCCACGAAGTTCACGACGAGGATTTACGCTGATCGAATTGCTCGTCGTTATCGCGATTATCGCCATCCTGGCGGCCATCCTGTTCCCGGTCTTCGCCCAGGCCCGCGAGAAGGCGCGCGGCATCGCCTGCCTATCGAATATGCGCCAGCTTGGTATCGCCTTCCAAATGTACTTCCAGGATGATGATTACGCCTCTATCCGGGATACCGACTGGTCGTTTGATCACTATCCCTACTGCTGGAACGGCTGGCTGCAGCCCTACGTCAAGAACGAGCAGATCTTTAAGTGTCCGAGCCACGGCTTGCCTGCCGCCGGCTCTTGGGAATCCCAGCCGTATGATCCGAACCTGGAGTATCGGGACAAGTCCTACGGCATCAGTGTCTACGGCGCCGTCGTGAGCATCCCGCTCCAGCGCGATGGAGAGCCTATCCAGCCCTGGATGGTCGACTCGCTGAAGTACCCTGCCGAGCGCATCCTGCTCTACGAGGTGGTGTCGAACCTGGGCGACGGCTGGGGTGACAACGCCTGGTGGGTCTATAACGGGCCGTATGACGACCCCAATTCGGTCGAGACGCGCCGACTGGCGTTCCGCCACACGAACGGCATGAACACGCTTCTCTTTGACGGGCACGCCAAATTCTACAACAAAGACTTCCTGCTGAACATGATGGACGTTAACAAGACGCCGCGGCAGCGTGGGCCGGGGGATTGCAAGTACCAGTTCTACCGCACGGTCTATTATCCGTGGAGCGCGGACATGAGCTGCCAGGATTAGCGGTTCATCTGGTGAAGCAGGAGCCGGCTGCTCAGGATGCAGCCGACAAAGCGCCGCCGGAGCCTTCCTGCGCTCCGGCTTCGCTCCATTTCAAGGGAAGAAGTAACGATGAAGAAGGAAGTAAGCCCGCTCACGATGGCGATTGTGGGTATCGTTATTCTGGCAGCCATCGTACTGCTGTTTTGGAAGGGAACGACCCCTGCCGGCGTGAAAACCGCCAAGCCGCCCAAACCCAACCCGCCAACGGGGGCGATGCCTGCCGAGCCTAAGGCGCCGCAGGGAGGCATTCCCGCACCCCCTGAGTAGAATCAGGGCCCTTTCATTAGGCTCAAAAAAGAGTTGCCAAATCCAGGCGCATCGGCTATAATAGTTGTGGGCGCAGCGGGATATACCCCCGTTGCGCCCTTGCGCGTTTGGAGGGATCGGCGCAGAGGAGAATTCCCATGCCACAGTATCAGCAGCACAAGAAAGGGCAGGCCCGGATCCGCATTCTCTCTAAGGATGCGACCCGCGTCTATCTGTTACTGATGCAGAAGACCGGCGGCAAGCTGCAGGCGCTTCCCAACGATGTCTACGTCGTCGAGGAGAAGATCCTGCCTATTCTGAACGAGAACCAGATCGAGTATGAGGTATTGGCCTAAAGGCAGGGGCGGAGGCCCTCTGCCGAATAAGCCTACTCGGGTCCGTAGTGGCCGGTGAGCAGAAGGAGTGAAGAGCGTGAGCAGTAAGACGAAGTATATCTTTGTGACCGGAGGCGTCGTCAGCAGCATCGGCAAAGGGATCACGACAGCCAGCCTGGGACGGCTCCTGCGCAATCGGGGATTTAACGTCACTCTGCAAAAACTGGACCCGTACATCAACGTGGATGCGGATACCATGAACCCCTACCAGCACGGCGAGGCGTTCGTCACCGACGACGGGGCCGTGACCGATCTGGACCTGGGGCACTATGAGCGGTTCGTAGACATCAACCTGACCAAGAAGGCCAGCGTCACCACCGGCAGCGTCTACCGTACCGTGATCGAGAAAGAGCGGCGCGGCGACTACCTGGGCGCGACCGTGCAGATGATCCCCCACGTTACCGGCGAGATCAAGGAGCGTATTAAAGACGCGGCGAAGGGACGCAACGGCGAGCCCGACGCGGACGTGGTCATCGCGGAGGTGGGCGGCACGGTCGGCGACATCGAGGGACTGCCGTTCCTGGAGGCTATCCGCCAGTTCCGCAAGGACGTGGGCCACGAGAACGTGATGTATATCCACATCACCCTGATCCCCTACGTCGGCCCCTGGGGCGAGGTCAAGACCAAGCCCACCCAGCACAGCGTTATCAAGCTGCGCGAGATCGGTATCCAGCCGGACGTGCTGATCTGCCGCACGCGCCTGCCCATCTCTCAGGAGATGAAGAACAAGATTTCCCTCTTCTGCGACGTCGAGCCCGAGGCCGTCGTGGAGGCGCAGGACACAGATACCATCTACGAGGTGCCGTTAACGTTTGAGGAGGCCGGCCTGGCGGATCTGGTGGTGCGGCGGCTGGGGCTGCCCGTGCGCGAGCCGGACCTGGCCGAATGGAGGCAGATCGTCGCGCGGATCAAGCGGCCCCACTATGTGGTGGACGTGGCGGTCGTCGGGAAGTATATTGACAACGGCGACGCCTATATCTCCATCGCGGAGGCGCTCAAGCACGGCGGCATCGCCAACGACGCCCGCGTCAACCTCCACTGGGTAGACAGCGAGGAACTGGAGCAGGTACCCGCTTCCGAGGCGCTGGCCGGCGTGGACGCGATCCTGGTCGCTCCGGGCTTCGGGGCGCGCGGCGTGGAGGGCAAGGTCGCAGCCGCCCACTACGCCCGCACCAACAACATTCCCTTCCTGGGCGTCTGCTACGGGATGCAGATGGCGGTGGTGGAGTTTGCCCGCCACGTCGCCGGGCTGGAGGGCGCCCACTCGGAGGAGGTCGTCCCCGACGCGCCGCACCCGCTGATCCATATCCTGCCCGACCAGAAAGACATTGTGGATAAGGGCGCGACCATGCGCCTGGGCTCCTACAAGTGCCAGCTTCTCGCCGGCTCGCTGGCGGAAAAGCTTTACGGGACGTCGCATGTCCACGAGCGGCACCGCCACCGCTATGAGCTTAACAACGAGTATCGCGAGCAGTTGGCGCGGCTCGGCATGGTCTGCTCCGGCCTCTCGCCCGACTACCGGCTGGTCGAGATAATTGAAATACCCGCCCATCCCTATTTCATCGCCACGCAATTCCATCCGGAGTTCCGCTCCCGTCCCAACCGCGCCCATCCGCTCTTTAGCGGCCTGATCGCGGCGGCCCTCCAGCGCCATCGTCGCCTTTACGCGCCAGAGCCAGAGAGCGCGGCGGAGTGCGAGACAGACGCGCCCGCAAAAGCCGTCCTCGCCGTGCAGCGACGCGAAGCCGCCAACGGCAGCGAGAGCGAAGCCGCCAACGGCAGCGAGAGCGAAACCACCCAGCGCAACGGGCGCGGCGACTTCAATGCCGAAGCGGCAGAGGCCCTGGAGCTCTAAAGGCCCGATTCGCGCAAGTCTGGGACGAGGAGCGTTCTCGTGAGCGAAGCGGTCTGGCAGGCGCAATGGATCTGGGGCCCGGAGGCGGAAGGCCGCTATTTCTACTTCCGGCGCGCGTTTGAGGTAGGCGAGGCCGAGGTTCAATCCGCGACCCTGCGGGTTTGCGCGGACACGCGCTACCGGCTCTGGCTCAACGGGCAGCTACTCGGGCACGGCCCGGCCCGCAGCGATCCCGCCTGGCAGTACTACGATGAGTACGATATAGGCAGGCAGCTTAGGCCAGGCCAGAACGTGCTCGCCGCGCTGGTAACCCACTACGGCATCGGCACCTGCTATTCCCGCCTGGGGCGGCCCGGCTTTCTCCTGCAAGCCGAGATTGTACTGGCGCATGGCACGACATTGACCGTCGCCACAGACGGAGAGTGGAAATCGGCCCCCGCGCCCTACGAGACCGGTTACGCGCGCATGAGCATCCAGCTAGCCTATCCTGAGGTCTTCGATGCGCGCCGCGAACCCGCCAACTGGAATCTGCCCGGATTTGACGACAGCGATTGGCCAAATGCGGAGGTGCTTGGCCCCGTCGGAATGGCGCCCTGGACGACACTGATGCCCCGCGATATTCCCCTGCCCTATTACCGGGCCATTGCGCCGGCGCGGATGATCCAGATCAACGCCGTATCGTCCTCACCCCCTGACTCCCCTTCTCTGACGCCTGCCGAAGTCATGGAGCGCGCCACGCGCTTGCAGCCGGCCCCGCCTGGCAGCGTCACCTACACCCATCCGGCGCTGTTTACCGTCGCGCCGCAGTCCGGCGATGCCGGCGTCTCCGTCGTGCTGGATTTCGGCAGGGAAGTGAGCGGCTTTCCGCTGCTGGTGGTGCGGCGGGGTGGGGGCGGGCGCGTGGATATCGGCTACAGTGAGCGCATTGAGGCCGACGGCACGGTCAACCCGAACCGCTGGGGCGGCTGCGGTGTGCACTACGCCGACCGGCTGCTTATGCGGCCCGGCTACCAGCGCTACGAGCCGCTGGACCATCGCGCCTTCCGCTATCTGCGCCTGGACTTCTATGACTGCCCGGAGTCCGTCGAAATGCTGGTCGAGATGACCACCAGCGGCTATCCGGTGGCGTATCGGGGCGACTTCCAATGCGCGGATGCGCTCCTACAGCGTATCTGGGAGGTGGGCCGCTACACCACGGAGCTTTGCATGGATGATGGCTTCCTGGATACCCCGTGGCGGGAGCGCGGCCAGTGGCTAGCCGATGCGCGGGTGGAGGCGCTGACGGCGGCCTACGCCTTCGGGGATACCGCGCTCGCCCGCAAAGCCCTCTTGCAGTACCCCCAGTCCCAGGACGAAACCGGCTGGTTCCGGGGCCTCTTTCCCGCCGACCCGCCGTTCAACGCCATTTTGCCGACCTTCTGCTGCCTCTGGCCGGTCGCACTGTGGGAGTACTTCCTGCTGACCGGCGACCGCTCGCTGCTGGAGGCCGTCTGGCCCAACGTCGAGCGGCTGGTGGCAGCCCTTGCCAATGCCCGCAATGAAGGCGGCTTGCTCGCCGACCTGCCCGGATGGATTTTCGTGGATTGGGCGTCCCTAGACACGAGCGGGCAATCTACCGCCGTCAACGCCCTGGCCTACGACGCCCTGCACGCCGCGGCCCGGATCGCCCGCGCGCTGGGCTATCCCGACCGGGGCGGCGACCTTCAGATCCTGGCCGAGGACATCAAGGAGGCCGTCAACGATCTGCTCTGGGACAATGCGCGCGGCGTCTATGTAGATGGCATCGTCCACGGAGAGCGCTCCAGCGTGGTCAGCGAGCAGGCCAATGTGCTCGCGGCGCTTGTGGGCGTTGCGGACGCCCGGCAGACGGAGCGCATCCTCGCAGCGCTCTTTGCCAGGCCGCGTACCGTCGAAATGGTGCCCATCGCCACGCCCTACTTTGCCTTCTACCTGCTGCGCCTGCTCTTCAAGCAGGGACGGCATGAGCAGGCGTTGGAGTATATCCGCGAGCGGTGGGGCCGTATGCTGGAGCGGGGCGCGACGACGTTCTGGGAGCAGTGGGAGCCGCACTGGAGCCTCTGCCACGCCTGGAGCGCCGGCCCCACCTACGACCTGATGGCCGAGATCGCGGGCATCCGTCCCCTGCAGCCCGGCTTTGAAGAGTTCACCGTGGATCTGCGTCCCGGCCCGCTCTCCTGGCTGCGTTCGGTCGTGCCCACGCCCTATGGCGACATCGCCGTTGCCTATCACTACCGCACGGAGACGCCGCAGAGAGACCCGATAGGGCAGGCCGTGCCGTTGGGCGCAACGGAGCCTGCCATTGCCGTCAGCCTTACCATCCCGACCGGAACGCGCGCCCACGTGCGCTTTCCCTTGCGCGGCCTGAACGCGCCCACCATCCGGTTAAACGGCAAGCCGGTCTGGGAAGCGGGCCGGCCCGTGCCGCCCAGCGGAGAGAAGTTTGCGCGCGAAGGGGACGCCCTCACCTTCGCCATTCTGGGCGGGCGCTACCATATCGAAATAGCGCGATCCGGCCCGGCGTCGAAACAGCAGGGACAAATGCTTACCTTCGGTATGTTTCCTCAACTTCAAGCGCTCACCGAAGAAGACTTTAAAAGCGCCGAGTGGCACGGCGAGGATTGAGGGGTTTAAAAGCTGCGCCCGGCCCTAAAGGACCGGGCTGTGGACGGCAAGCCCCGTAAACGGGGCTGTGTAAGGTGGATCGGTTCCTACCAGAGGCAAGGGCATCCATGCACTCCGTCTAGAGAGCCGTCCGCAGGGGCTCACCCACCTCTCGTAGCCCGCTTGAGCGGGCTTGCCCACTGCAAGGGGCGGCCCTACAACGGTTCGGGCCTCCGCCTTGCGACACAGCCCATCCCTTTAGGGGTAGGCTGAATGAAAAGCCGCGCCTTGTGCAGACGCGGCTCGTTTTTTGGTTATACGAGGAAATGAACCTTACTGAATCTGGCTGCCGGGAATGTCCACGGGGACTTTGCCGCAGTCAAACCGATCCGTAAGCGGGCTGCCATCCGGAACGGGGTTCCAGGCACCCCAGAGCGAACCGTCCGTATGGCTCCAGTCGTAGCCGGGGAACTTATGCAGCCCGGCGAAATCCTTGTGGTCGCCCGCCGAAGTGCCCATAGCACCGGAGGACTCCCACGGGGTGGACTTCACATGGCCGTCCGCATAGAGGAAGTTGCCCTGATGATTATGGCGCCAGGCCGTCTCACTCTCGGCGTCGTTGACTGCGCACCAGTTCCAGCTCGGGCGAGGGTCATCGCCCCAGGTCGCCGGACTTGCTGCACAGTTGTCGCGCTCGGTCAGGTAGATGGTCTGCGCCGGCTTCGGCACGCCCGCCAGGCGGTTCGGAGGCGTATTGGGGCACCAGTTGCCGCCCATGTTGCCGGGCATGGAGTAAGAGCGGACCACGCCGCCGCCCCCCTTGGGAAACACGTTGGTTCCCGGAGTTTTGTCGCTGGGACAGCCCGTGAGCATACCATTCTTGACGTATGGTTGGATCAGGCGATCCCATGATTCGTCGAAGCCCTGAGCATCGGAGTACCATCCCGGGCTGCCACCGGCAAGGGTACCACCATCAGGCCCCCAGGGAAGATGCCAGGGAACCAACTGCTCGTCATAGTCCTGAGCGTACATCAATAAGCCCAGACCGGTCTGCTTGAGGTTAGAGAGGCAGGTTGTTTTGCGGGCGGCTTCGCGCGCCTGCGCGAACACCGGGAAGAGAATGGCTGCCAGGATGGCGATAATCGCGATGACGACGAGCAACTCAATCAGTGTAAAGCCTTTCTTGTGCATATCGGTTTCCTTTCTAAGGACACTTGCGAAACTACCGCTAATCACGGAAATCACGGTATTACTGCGGTGCGGAGGTAGCGCCGCCAGCATTGGCCGCGTTGCCCCCGGTGTTGGCTGAGGGACTGTACGCGCCGGGTATTCGCATTTTCATGGCCTGCTCCGGTGTTATCCGCCCACCAGGCTTTCCGCCTCCACCGGGCATGCCGGTTTCTGCTGCTGGGTGCCCGGCCCCCTGGCCTGGATAGTCCGGTTTCTCTGTGCTGGCACGGAAGAGAAAGAAACCGGCGATAGCCACGACGATAATTAGAGCGACGACGACGATGGCCGGGTTGATCTGTTTGTCCACGAATTCACCTCCTTTCTTTGGGTCGGGAAAAATGAAGTCCATTCGCTGTGAGCCGAAGGGTTAGACTCAATTTCGGAACATGAGGCGAGAACGGCTGTGCGCCAGGCTCACAGGGAAAATAGAGCAAGACGAGAAAGGCAAGAAAGCTTCAACGGAGGGGCCAGCGCAGGAAGGAGACACGCAGGTCAAAAGGTTCGCATCCTCATTGCCGATGCGGCGGTATGAGGTAACAGAAAGCCTCCCAAAAAACATTGCCTCGCTCCTCGCCGTTGAAGCGTGCGGCAGTGTCAAGCTAAGCAAAAAAGAAAACCGTCTGCGCGCCACAGACAACAAGAGCGCCATTCAATCCGCGCGTGTCAAGCTAAGCAAAAAGAAAACCGTCTGCGCTGCCGCGTGGCCTCTTCGAGCCGAATACAACGGTGATAGCATTATAAACCGAAACGAGTGAGGATTGCAAGCACTAATTTTGTGCTTATTTTGAAGCCGTTCGCCGGACTGCGAACGGAGGAGAAACCGGCGCTGAGGATGAATACCCCGGCAGAAATGCTGTCTTGCGGCAGCGATCACACCACCGGCAGAGAGGACAGGAGTTCCATGAGCGACTATACCCCGCAAAAGAGCGACAAGTTTACCTTTGGCCTGTGGACGGTCGGCAATATCGGGCGCGACCCCTTCGGCGATGCCGTCCGCCCTCCGCTCAATCCCACCTATAGCGTCGAGAAGCTGGCCCAATTGGGAGCCTACGGCGTCAACCTGCACGACAACGACCTCGTGCCCATTGATGCCGCGCCCGCCGAGCGCGACCGCATCGTGGCGGAGTTCAAGAAGGCTGTCGAGGATAACGGCCTGAAAGTGCCGATGGCGACCACCAACCTGTTCTATGATCCCGTCTTCAAGGACGGCGCCTTCACCGCCAACGACCCGAAGGTGCGTGCCTACGCCGTGCAGAAGACCATGCGGGCGATGGACTTGGGCGCGGAGCTCGGCGCGGAGGTCTACGTCTTCTGGGGCGGGCGCGAGGGTGTCGAGACCGAGGCCAGCAAAGATGCGCGCGACGCCCTGAAGCGGATGCGCGAGTGTCTGAACTTTCTGGCCGAATACGACATTGCGCAGGGCTATAACATGAAGTTTGCCCTGGAGCCCAAGCCCAATGAGCCGCGGGGCGACCTCTATCTGCCTACCGTCGGCGCGATGCTCGGTTTCATCACGACGCTGGACCGGCCTGAAAAGTTCGGCCTCAACCCGGAATATGCCCACGAGACGATGGCGGGCCTCAACTTCGTCCACGCCGTGGCCCAGGCCATTGACGCGGGCAAGCTGTTCCACATTGACCTCAACGGCCAGAAGCCCAGCCGCTATGACCAGGACTATCGGTTCGGCGCAGAGGATATTAAAGCTAACTTCTTCCTGATCAAGCTGCTGGAGGACAGCGGCTACCAGGGTATGCGCCACTTCGACGCACACGCCTACCGCACTGAGGACGAGGGCGGGGTCTGGGAGTTTGCGAAGGGCTGCATGCGGACGTACCTGATTTTGAAGGAGAAGGCACAGAAATTTAACCAGGATGCCGAGATTCAGGGGCTTATCCGGGAGCTCAATGCCGACCCGGAGGGCCTCGCGCCACTGCTCGGCTCCTACTCCAAAGCGAATGCGGACCGAATCGGCGCGCTCAATCTGGACCGCGTTGCCCTCGGCAAAAGAGGCTACAGTTACGAAAAGCTCGATCAACTGACTACCGAGCTGCTGTTGGGCCTGCGGTAGCACGCTGCCTCATCCGCGTAGCCCCCACCTTGGCCTGCCGCTAGAGGGCGCATAGCGCCCGTCGCCCACCTACGTGGGCGAGAAGCACATTTTGCCCGCGTCGGCAGTGCCCATAGAGCATGATGGTGACGACCCTGGCGTGTCACCGGGTATTCTGCCTGCGCAGGCAGGCAGCGGGCCGTAGGCCCCACAGCGGCAGGGTTTAGCCTGCCGCTATAGGGGGTTAGGTCTTCTGGAGTGAAAAACGGTTCCGTCTCCTTGCTGTCACGGGAAAACTCCGCCGACGTTATCAAGCGGTAGAAAAGGCGCAGCACGCGGTTTCGGGAATCCGGGGCGCGGGGAAACAATAAGGACATCCGCCACTCTCACCCCGGCCCGGCGACTGCGCCCGGATAAGCTTTCGGAAACTCGGATCGGCAAGGAGATATTTCGATGAATCGTACCCATCGTTTGACCGCGCTGGCGCTCGCCGCCGTCATGGGCGTCGGGATCGTGACCGCCCCCCTTGCGGCGCGGGCCAGCGAACAAGGACGCCGCAACACGGCTATCGCCCTCGGCGCGGCGGCAGTAGGCCTGCTCCTGACGCAGAAGAACAAGCTGCCCGGCATCGTTGCCGGTGTCGGAGCGGCCTATGCCTACAAGCGCTATAATGATGCGGTGAGCGACCGCCATCGCCGCGAACGCGAGTACGGCTACTACGACGATAACGACTATTATCGTCAGGATCGCTACCGCTATCATCGCGACCGGAACGACTATGGCGATTACGATGATCGCAACTATCGGGACGACAACTATCGCCGCAATGATGACAATTGCCGCGACAACGGCTATTCGGACAATGGCTACTACGGCAACGATTACCGCAGCAGCCGGACGGCCCGGCGCGGTCATTCTCGTTACTATACCTATCGCGGCCGGTAATCCCTCTATTCCTCAGCAGCAACGCCTTGCATCAAGCCACAGATAAGACCGGCATTTCCAGCCGGAGGGTCTGATGCAAGGCGTTCTGCTTTAACCTGGCGACCTCTCCGACCTCTCACCACAGCCTACCTGCTCCAGTCGCGCCTCCTGCGCGCAGAGGATATCCGCGATGTCCGTCTCCAAGATGCGCTCCAGTCCCTGCGGGCCGCGTCGGGCATGGATGAGGCCGGAATGGGAAATATGCAGGTCTTCCAGCGTTTTGCCCGGCTTGAGCGTGCCCCAGTCCGGCACATCCAGTACCGGATACCAGCACAGGCCCCGCAGCGGCAGCCCTTCCTGCAAGGCAGCGACGGCCCAATCCGTCATCTGCGTGATCCAGGGGCCGCGCTCATCGCCGCGCACGCTGGTTTCCGTCACCAGCACGGGCTTCTGGCCGTAGCGCTCCCGGAAGAGGCGCAACGCCTCGGTCAGCGAGATGCGGCGCGGATCGTCCATCGGCAGCATCCGCCGATCATAGTGGTGCGTGTGCGGCTCCCAGTAGCACTCGACCTGCCCATCGGCATAAAAGTTCATGCCTAGAATGTCCGTCCAATCGCAAAGGCGGTCGGCAGCCTCCAGGGCCGCATTGCGCCAGAAGGCCGCCTCCTCTAGGCTGTCGGGATCGTCTTCACTGCCGACGGCATAGTAGAAGGGGTCAATCATCAGGATCTGGATGCCGGGCAGGATCTGTTTGGCGCGCTCATAGCAGCGGCGATGGGCCGCCATCAAGCGCTCTTTAAGCGGGTGTCCCTCGTCCCGCACGAACGGGTACCAACTGCCCAGCGTTGACACGTGCCAGGTATAGTAGGAGATCTCGTTGATCGGGCAGACGAGAACGTCGGCGATGCCGTGCGCCTGGAGCCACTCCAGATGGCGCGCGCCGAAATCGGCCAGTCTCTCCGGGAAGTTCTCGTTAAGGGGATTGACAAAGGTGGGGCAGCCATAGTGCATCCAGGACCAGACGATCTGTACGTTCTGGTCGCGCGCAGCCTCGATCATGGGCTCCAGCGGCGCAAAGTCGTAGCGTCCTGGCTCCGGCTCGCACAGATGCCAGCGCGCGTCCTCGCGCGTCCAGCGCATCCCCAGGCGAGCCAGCAGGCGATAGTCCAGATCCGCGTGGCTGTCATGCTGGGTGGCGACAACAAGGTCTATGCGTTGGGTTTGGTCCCCGGAGTGCACCAGGGGCGAGATGGAATCAAAGCCCCCTCCCCAAAACGATCCCAGGAGGGGGCATGGCTGGACTTGCGCGCTCATTCCGTCTCTTCGATAAGAACCTCTTCAATAACCTCTGCCTGCGTGGCGGTGACGCCTTCGCGGGCATAGTGGCGCAGAGTCGCCAGCCCCGCTTCCTGCATGATGGTGACGCCTTCGCGGGCATGGTGGCGCAGGGTCGCCAACTCCGCCGCCACTTGTCGGCGTTTATCCTCGGCTTCGGCAGGGCGGCTCTGCTGCATCTGCATCGCCTCCATATTCGCCTTCAGGCTCATCAGATTGGCGCGGTGGCGCAGTGCCGCCTCGATGAAGGCCGCCCCATGGAGCAGGCAGATCGGGCAGACATCGCCAATTGCCTTGCCGGCGCCATCCTGGGCTTTGCCATCCATACCCATGGGCGCATAGTCCATGTCGCAGACATAGCAGCGTCGGAACTGCTGGGAGAGCGTGCCTAGATCGTGGTCGGTGCGAATGGTAACCTGCATGAGTTCCTCCGTGAAGATAAAGGGCTGTTATAGACTATCCGCTTAGCCGGATACCGCTCCGCGCGGCGCGCGTTCCCGCGCCGATTTCCGGTTTGCGTCCGCTTCCGCTGCGGGGCGTGTGCTCAGCAGCGAATGCCTCTTCAGTGCGCGCGGCTGGCTGCTCGGCCAGGGCTTCGGACCCTCCCAGGCGGCTATAGAAGATCGCCTCGTAATCCCCACGCGCCCGCAATTGATTGTAATGGGCATCGCATAGGGTGAGCGGGTAGCCGTTCGACTGCCACCACCAGTGAACCCAGGGGGCGGGCGAAGAGCACCCAGGCGTGCCACAGGATGATTGAGCGTTCATGTCCGTTTCTCCTTCACAGGCAGGCAATTTTCTGTAAAATTTTGCCGCTGTTTGTACTCGACCTTAAGTTTCCTTCGATGATCCGCCGCTAACGCGACAGGGAAGGGCTTTCCCTAATCCCCGCCCCTACGTCGAAGGTTCGTGCCACCACAGCCGTAGAGGGCGTTTGCCGGCGTCGGCGGGCCAGGGAGGCGAGCGCTTCCTGGTAGGCCCGATCCTGGCGCTCGGCCATCTGCCGGGCGGTAAACCGCTGTCTGTAGCGCGCTTTCGCGGCGGCGCTCCAGCGGCAATCCGTCTCCGGCGCGAAGGCCAGCCTTAGGCCCTGCGCCAGCGCCGCATGGTCGCCTATCGGGGCCAGCCAGCCGGTGACGCCATGCTCTACCGCGTCCCGGACGCCGGGCGCATCGCAGCCGACAACCGGGAGCCCTACGGCCATCGCTTCCAGAACCGCCAGCGGCAGCCCCTCGAAGCGGCTAGGCATGACCAGCGCATCGGCTGCCGCCAGCAAGCCAGGCACATCCCGCCAATGGCCCAGAAACCGCACGCGGCCCGCAATGCCAAGCTGCTGCGCCTCGCGCTCCAATTCCCCGCGCAGGGGGCCGTCGCCCGCAATCAGCGCATGGGCGCAGGCGTCGACCGAATCGAGCCTAGACAAGGCGCGCAGCAGCAGGCCCGGATCCTTCTGCTCCGTCAGCCGCCCGACAAAGAGCGCAACCGGCGCGTCTTCCGGCAGACCGAGCGCCTGCCGAGCGTCGGCGCGCGTTGGGAGCAATCGCGGCGCCTCCACGCCGTTCTCCACGGTGAACGCCTTTTCTGCCGCAATCAGGCTGCATTCTACCAGAGACTGCCGGACGCTCTCGGAAACGGCGAAACTCCGATGCAATAGACGATTGACTCGACGGCGGTGCTCCAATTCCTGATCCAGCTTCAGGACGCAGGGAAGGTGATCGGTGGCCACCACCAGCGGGACGCCCGCACAGCGCGCGGCAATCGTACCCCAATCGCCCTCCCAGGTAGCGCCAATGTGGTTGTGAAAGATGTGTATCCGCCACGCCCGGAGTTGCCGCGCCAGCGCTGCCAGCGCCGGCAGATCAGTATCCCCGCGCACCGTGTAACGCGCCATCCCGGCCACATAGGGCTGCATCCGCTCGGCCAGGCCGTCCGCGCCCGGATGGTCGGCGCAGATCAGGAACAGGGCGTAGCGCTGGCGCGGCAGATGCCGGGCCAGCATCTCCATCACCCGGCCCACCCCGCTCGGCTCCAGGCTATCGGTAAACAGAGCCAACCGAATGCGCTGCTCGCGTGGCATCAGGTAGTTCTCCTGCCGCAGCTTGTTTCCGCCAGGGCTTCCGGGAAGGTCAGCGCGACCTGAACGGCATGGTTTGGGTACTTATCCAGCAACTGGTAGGCCGAGGCAGCCTCCTGGAACGGAATCTCCTGGGTGATCAGGGGAATCAGATCCAGCTTGCCGGCAGCCTGCAGGTCCATGATGGTCCGCTCCAGGCGGGGCACATCCCAACGGTAACTGAGCGCGGGATTGACGGTGAAAATCTGCGAGCAGATGATCTGCACCCGGTTATGGTGGAACTCCTCACCCAAAAACAGGCTGCCAGCGCTGCTCTGGTAGAAGCCCAGCGAGATCACCTTGCCCGCGTAGGCCACGCTGCGGATCGCCTCGGCCAGCGCGTCGTAGCTGCCCGCCGCTTCAATCACTACATCCGCGCCCCGACCGTGCGACTCGCCCTTGATCGTCAGGGCCACGTCCTTGCTCAGCCACTCATCGGCGTAGCGCTCAGCATGGCGCAGCCGCACCGGATCGATATCCACGGCGATGACGCGCGCGCCCGCCAGACGCGCCAGCCCCATGCAGATGAGGCCAACGACTCCCGCCCCGAAGACGGCCACCGTCTCGCCTACGTTAATCTGGGCGTCCAGGATGCCGTTGAGGGCGATGGCCCCGATCCGGGCGAAGATGCCGTGACGTGGGTCCTGATCGGAGGAGAAGCGGTTCTGCGCCGCTAAGCGAGCGGGCAGCACTACCTCCGTGCGGTGCGACCAGGAGCCATAGACGCAATCGCCCACCGCCACCTCGGTCACATCCGGGCCGACTTCCACCACGCAGCCTACTTCCTCGTAGCCCAGCGGCGCGGGATAGAACTGCGGCTGCTCCGTCGTCGGCACGAACAGCTTGAGCTCGGCATTCCAGCGTTTCTTAGCGTAAGGATTGCTGCCGCGATAGATGGTCATCTCGGTCCCGGCGGAAATACCGGAGTAGAGCGTGCGCACGCGCACCTGGCCTGGCGCCAACGGCGGCCGCTCCTGCTGCTGAAACGCGACAGCGTATGGCTCCTGGATGACCAGGATTTCTACCGGCTTCTGCGGCCCGGCTTCCGGCGACGGCTGCTGGCCGGGCATCGGCTCTTTCTGTTTGGTCTCCATCCTACTTCTCTTAGCTCATACGGAGCGCATCTACACAAGCTTCTGGCCGCCCGGTCCTGAAGCGGCAGGCTGAACCTGCCGCTGTAGAGCCTACGGCTCTCTGCCTGCCTACGCAGGCAGAATACTGAATGAGAGGTTTTGCTGCACGCCGCCTGCTGGCAGACCGTGCACGATGCTGTCTGCGCAGCCAGAGCATTTCGCCCACGTAGGTGGGCGACGGGCGCTGTGCGCCCTCGATCGGCAGGGTTTAGCCTGCCGCTTTAGGGACTAAGCCGCTCGCTCTGCCTGTCGTCTGGCAGCCAGTTTGGTAAACAGCGCCTCCCACTGCGGGATGACGGCCTCGGCGCTGTAGTTACGAACCACGTGATCCCGCAGCGCGCCGCCAAGCTGCGCGCGCAGCCCCGGATCGTCGGCCAGCAGGATCATGGCCTTTGCCACCTCCGGCGGATTCTCATGCGGCACAAATAGCCCGCTGACGCCATCCGTGATCTGCTGGGGCGTGCCGCCGTCGCGCGTGGCGATCACGGGCAAACCGGCCGCGCCGGCCTCCGCGATCACATGGGGCATTCCCTCCCCGCGGGACAGCCACACAAAGATATCCAGCCCGGCCAGCAGGCGCGCGACATCCTTCCGGTCGCCGGTAAAGATCAGTCGTCCCTCCAGGCCGCACTCCGCCGCCTGCCGGCGCAGCCCCTCCGCGTATTCGGGATGGAAGGCGTCCGGCCCGCCGATAACCATAAACCGCGCCTGCGGGCGCTCCCGCGCCGCCAGGGCGCACGCCTCAACGAAGTCCTGCACATGCTTCTTGGGGTCCAACCGGCCCACCCAGCCGATCAGCGTCTCCTCAGGCGTCAGGCCGAACTCCGCCCGCGCCGACTCGCGGTCGCCCTCCCGAAACTCGCTGAGGTCCACCATGCTGGGGATCTCATAGGCGTCGTCCGGGCAGGGCATCACGGACGCCCCGGCGTCCCGGATCTCCCTGCAGACCCCCACATAGGCGCTCGTGTAGTGTTTCGGGTTATGGAACGCCTCGGAGACCAGCCCGCCGTGCTCGACCAGCGGCGGGCGGTCGTCGAGCAGGTCATAGGCCGGATAGATCGGGCGCACCCCCTGGCAGGCGATGACGATATCAGGCCGCTTCTCCCGGATAAAACGCGCGATGTGCGGGGGATGCTCCTCCGGCGGCATATCGTAGCAGCAGGAATCCACCGGCACGCCCAGCGCCTCTAACTGCTCATGGGTCTGGCTCGGCATGTTGGGCTTGCGGAAGGTAGAGAGCACGGACAGCCGGTAGCGCCTGGGGTTCAGATTGCGCGCCAGCAGCCGCACCTCGGTCTCCTCGCCCCCGACTACCAGCCAGGCGAAAACAAACAGGACATGCAGGGGATCATCTTTGCCCAGCATGGCAGGCCCCCTTCCTCATTGATTGCGTCCAGAAACGTGTGTAAACTCGGCCTGTGTGCCGAGATGGAACGGGCAAAGAGCGCCCGCTTTCTGGGCGTAATTTCCTATTCGCAGCGTAGGACGACTTGCAGCGCCTTCTTGCCATCGTTTGCCAGCAGGTCGAACGCCTGTTGGGCGCTCTCAAAAGGCAGGGTGTGGGTGATCAGCCGCTCCTTCACCTGGTTGCCCTTGTCCCGCAGGAAATCCAGGGTCACGGCCCCCAGCCGCCGCCGGTCCCATTGGGCGCACAGCTTGCGCGGCACCCGGTAGATCTGGGCGCAGATGTGCTTGAGGCCGTTGTGGTGGAACTCCTGCCCCAGCTTGACCTGCTCGGCGCCGTCCTGGTAGAACCCCAGATCGATCACCGCCGCCTGCGGCTGTAGGGACCGCAACGCCAGATGCAGCAGCTCGTCCGAGCCGGAACACTGGAAAGCCACGTGCGCGCCGCGATTGCCCGCGCCGTCGTGCCAGCGCAGCTTGGCCCAGCGGCCCACGTCTGTCTTCTGGGTGTTGATCGGGATCAGGCCCAAAGACTCGGCCACGGAGAGCTTCCAGTCGTTGCGGCCCGCGACGGCCACCTCGGAGGCGCCGGCCCACTGGCACATCAGGGCGGTCATCAGGCCGATCACGCCTGTGCCGCAGACCAGCACGTTGCGCCCGCGCACGCCCACGCCGAACGCCTGCGCGCTCTGCCCATACGCCTCCTCGTCCGCGTGGAGCACGCCATTGGCGCAGATGGGCCCCATCTGCGCTACATAGATGCCCAGGATCGGGTCCATATCGGCGGGCAGGGGAAACAGGAGCTCGTTTTTCGGGTCGGCGGTGTGCCCGGTCTTGTGGCCGTAGGTCATGGCGACGACCTCGCCGGTCGGGAACGCCGGGGAGCGCGACTCCACCACACGCCCAACCTGCATGTAGCCGGAAAACGGCAGGGGGTATTCCGTGCAGCCATCGTCGGCGAAAAGCTTGAGCTCGTCGTCCCAGCGCGCAGAAAGGTAGGGGTTGGTGCCCTGGAAGTGGGTCAACTCCGTGCCCGTGGAGATGCCGCAATAGAGCGTGCGCACGCGAACGCATCCCTCCGGCAGCGGGCCTTCGTCGTAGTGGAAGATCTCGGTCTGGCCGGGCGCGCGAAAGCCGATGTGGTACACCCGCCACGGCTGGCCGACAGGTTCGGCGGCGGCCACCACCGCCTCCGCCCGACCTTCCTCTTGATGCTCGCCCGCTTGTAAAGCGGTGATCTCAACGTTATTGACTGCCATCTTCTCACTCCTCCCTCTGGGTGTGCGGCCTCACCGAAGAGGCCGGAACCGAGCGTTCCCCAGACCGGCTTCGCCTCCGCGCATGCACAAGACCAAAACGCACCCCTGGCTGCCCTGAAACCACAGAGCAAAGCGCTGCGTTTTGCACAGACGCCGCTTCCCTAGCCATCAGCGCTCAGGGCAGAGGCAAGCGAGAAAATCACGCGGCTCCCGGTTTGGCCCGCTCTGTGTCGGCAGGACAAACAGGCCGGAACCGGACAGGTTGCCGGTGGAAGCCACAGGAGCACGAGCAGCGTGTTATTGCACAGGCAGGCGTGTGCTGTTGGATACCCGCAGAGAACACGGATAGCACACGTAAGCCGAAAAGGACTCTCACAACGCAGGAACTTGAGGTTATATCCGAATTGCGCGGCAGCACCTTAGGAAACCGTGGTTTGAGATTGAGCCTCCGAGAGGCAACCACACTCTAGGGCAGGGCTGCCGGTTGCGCTGCTGCCGGTGGAAAACATCCAGGTCTGATTGGCTGTTAGCAACGTCGGGGATTAGACCGGATGAGCAGAAAGGGGAGTATCGTACTTTCGACCTATTTTGGAGTAGGCAATAAGGCTATCTGAACAGAACAGCAGAGCCAAGAAGTCTCGGCTCCGCTGTCCGCCAGACCCACATCACGACGCGCCACTCTGGGCGGGAGGCTGTAAGCGTTCCAAAAGCTTCCTGACCGTCGCCTCCCGCGCCTTGAGCACTTCCTTGGCCTCGTGGCTATCGGCACGATAGACCTCGGAGCGCAAGGATTGGAACTCGTCCTCCAGCAACTCGACCAGTATCTGGCGCTCGTTCTCTGTCAATGCGATCTCCATGGATATCCTCCTCCAGGCCATGCGTCATGGCCGCGCCAATGACGCTGCCAAAGCCTGATTCGGCACTTTGGCAATCTCTTCCTCTTCGCTGGGGCGCCTTGTTCTCGCAGGAGGCATCTTCCCAGACGCCTGAAGTTGCGGCGTGCGCGGACAGGCACATTTGCGGAACAGGATCGGCGTGCCTGTCGTCATGCTCAAAGCGCCCACGCCTACTTGCCGATGGCCATGACCGCATCATCACAGGCTCTCTGCCCTCTTAGACCTCTTGCCTCAGTGGGCTCGATAGATAAGCTTCGGATGGTCCAGGGGGGCTGAGGCAAGAGGTCGATTGGTTCCGGGGAGAGGCGCGGGGGGAGCGATTGCCTGTCGGAGGAAACAGGATGATACGCGCCAGAAAATGCCAAGAACCTATTGCAAGGGAGCGCCGATCCCGGGGCTATGGCTGGCTGCTACTGGGCGGACTCGGCGCGGGGATGCTAGGAACGGCGATCTGGACCCTGATGAGGGCACGGGCACAGGCGCAGGCCGGTGCCGAGATCGGCGGCAGGCGAGATACGCAGGATAAGAGCGCACCCCTTGCCGAGACCGCGCCGGCGACGCGCGCGCCGGAGGCCGCAGCCGGGCCTTTAACGCCAACGACTGCTGCGCACCCTGCAGAGACGCCGAAGCCTGTATCGCCGCCGCCGGAGGCCGCGTCCGTAAGCCTGGCTGCCGGCTCAACTACGCTGGGACCGGCTGCCGGGGAGTTGAGCGATCACGACTTTCTTACCCCACCGGTTTCGCACCGGGCATCCGAGGAGAAAGTCACGGTCAATGCCAACCAGGCCGACCCGGAAACACTGTTTGGCGGCGGAACTCCCGGCGAGGTCGCGGGCGATCAGCAGCCCGTCGGCGACGTGCCATCCATAATGGATCAGGAGGAGGCGACGCCGGATTTTGCCCAGGAGCGCGGCTGAGCGCTGCTCCTATGAGGCCAAAACCAGGTTGCTAATTCAACTGACGCAAGCCAACTTTTTTGCGGCGGGTACTTGCTTTACGACACGCTTTGTCTTATAATAGAAGCCGCGCTTACAGGTTCTTGTTTTGCCGGGCGCCGCTAACAGCAAACGATACGGCGGCGTCTCCTGCAAATGTTTCCCAGCCCGATTTTACCCTTATGACGAATCCGCCTGGGGAGGCGGAACAGGGCGCCTCGTCGCTGACCAGGCGCCCTGAAAAAAAACGCCGTGCCGGGACTCCCCCCTCGGCACGGCGTTTTGATGTTTGGCTTCTAGCGCTGCCAGGTGGATACGCTGGACTCCCACCTAACCCCCCGTCCCCCTTCCCTGCGAGGGAAGGGGGTGACCCGGCTTCTTCTCTTCTCTCCCCAGAATTGGGAGGCTATTTCCGCCTACGGTTCAGGCGGGAACCGGAACGGACTCAGAGACCGGCGCGGCGACTCGCCGGGTGGAGGCCAAATGCAAGATGTGGATATTCTCGCTGTGCGTCCAGATTCGCTCGCGGCGGCCCCAGTAGGCGCAATACGCCTGCCGGCCATCCACCGTCGGAACCCAGCCATCCTGGCCGCTGCCGGTGAACAGCACCACGCAGGTATACGGCTTGATGGGAACGTCCTCCCGAAAGATATACATCTCCTGGGCAACCCGCGCGGCATCTCCGCTCAGGTAGGCATCCGTACATAACGCCCAGCCGCGCAGGCTGACCGTCAACAGCCCCTGGTTCTGCAAGACGACGTATTCTCCCTGCGCGCTCGTTGCGGGATGTATCTCCACGATCTTTAGCATCGCCCTTTCTCCCTAGCCGTCCATGCCCCTTCGGGTCACCCTCTCGCATAAAAACGCCTCTCCCCTCTCCTGTAGAAGGAGAGGGGACGGGGGTGAGGTCTATTCTCACGTCAGGAGCAGCCGAATACGGAACCGCAGTTGAGGCACTTGAAGCAGGCGCCGTTGCGTACCATCAGGCTGCCGCATTCGGTGCAGATCGGTGCGTCGGCCTGGTTCTGGAAGGTTTCGTGCTCGTGTTCCGCCAGGGAGAGCGCCTGCGCAGACGGCTCCGCGCTCGTCAGCGCCAGCCTCGGGCCGGCAGGAGCCGGCCCGGCCTGAAGCGCGGCCTCCTCGCCGTGCCCGTTCCCGTTGGAGAGGGTCGGCTCGTTGTTGACCGGCTGATGGTTGAGGAACTTGGCGCCGAGCCAGCGGAAGATGTAGTCCATGATGGACTTGGCGAACCGGATCTCCGGGTTGTTGGTGATGCCGGAGGGCTCAAAGCGCGTATGGGCGAACTTATCCACCAGCGTCTGCAGCGGCACGCCATACTGCAAAGCCAGCGAGATGGCCGTCGCAAATGAATCCATCAGGCCGGAGATGGTCGAGCCTTCCTTGCTCATCGTTAGGAAGATTTCGCCTGGCGTCCCATCCTCGTACATGCCGACGGTGATATAGCCCTCATGGCCGGCGACGCTGAACTTATGGGTGATGCTGCGCCGCTCGTCGGGCAGCTTGCGGCGCATCGGTCGGCGTGCCTCCACGACCGGCGCTGCCGGCGCAGGTTCCGCCTTCACTGCCTCGACCACCTTCGGCTCCTCGACCTCCGCCTTCTTGGTCGTCAGCGGCTGGGTGCGCTTGGAGCCGTCGCGGTAGATGGCGATGGCTTTCAGGCCCAGCTTCCAGCCTTCTATATAGGTCTGGACGATCTCCTCCGGTGTCGCCTCATGGGGCATATTGACCGTCTTGGATATCGCCCCCGATATGAAGGGCTGCGCCGCCGCCATCATGCGGACATGGCCCATGTAGTGGATGGAGCGCGTGCCGTTGGCGGGCTTAAAGGCACAGTCGAAGATAGGCAGGTGTTCCGGCTTCAGTTCGGGCGCGCCCTCGATGGTATCGTGCTGGTCAATATAGGCCAGGATCGCCTGAATCTGCGGCTGCGTATAGCCGAGCCGCTGAAGCGCCTCCGGCACGGTCGTGTTCACGATCTTCATCACGCCGCCGCCGACCAGGTTCTTGTACTTGACGATGGCGATGTCCGGCTCAATGCCGGTCGTATCACAATCCATCAGGAACCCGATGGTGTTGTGGCTGACAAAGCCGTTGGCAACATAGGTCACGTTGTCGGGAACGGACAGGTCGTAAGTGAACTGTTCCTCGCCTAGCTCTGCCGTCGCAACCTCATCGTAGCAGAAACCCAGCAGATGACCGAGTTTCGGGCTGTTGGCGCGCTTGAGCAGCTCCGTGGCCGCCCGCCGGGATACCATGCCGTGTCGGGCCAGGGACATCAGCAGCGTCTTGCGCAGCGCATCGTCGGCGGGAGCCAGCTCATCTACCATCTCGCGCGTGATCGGAATGTGATCGTAGCGCGCGGCCTGCGGATGGTCTTGCACTGTTAATAGTGCGCGCTTGCGATCCGAGAGGAAACCGATCTCCTCACCGAAGCGTCCTGCAACGGAGACGTTCAGCAGGCGCAGAACGTATGGCGGGTTTTGGCCCCATTTCCCTGCCTGTGGCGGATCGATTTTGCGCGTAGTGACAAAGCCCAGCGCCAACAGCAGCGATTGCACGTCGCGGCTAAACGACTCACTGCGCGTTGTCCATGCCACGTAGCCGTTAGAAATGGTGCTGTCGGCCTCAAACAGGCCGCGCACAAAGGCGGCGTAGATCGCCGGGTCGTTGGAGTGCAGGACGGCATCCGGGATATGCGGCAGATAGCCTTTGCCCGTGTGCTCCTGCGAGGGCGGGATTTTGGCGAAGCCGCAGGCTTCCCACCAGAGCGTCAGGCGGACGGAGTTAAAGGCGACTTCGGTATAGCCCTGCCGCTCTGTGATCGCCGCCTCGATGCCAAAGAGCGATCTGCCAAGCTGCTGTAGGCGCGCGACGACATCTCTATCGGAGGCCGTCACGCACAGGCGAATGCCTTTGGAATGCAGCGAGCCGTCGCCCATGAAGTAACCGACGAATTCGGCCAGGTCCGCCGTCATCTGACGCGGCACGAAGGTCGTATGATCCGAAGTCCAGTAGGCTTCGGCCAGTGGCGGCAGGGGCACTCGTTGGGGCGTGCCCACCAGACCGCCCAGCATGAGCGGCACGCGGTCGCCGGGCCGGATGTCGGCGAAGCGCTTCCACTGCCAGTTCCCCTGCGCATCCACGACCTTAACGCGGTGGGTCGGCGTGCCTTGAATACGGTAGCCACGTCCCGTCTCAATGGTGACCACCGGCTCGACGCCGTTGACGTAGAACTGGCTGGCCTGGCGCGGCCCTTCGTCGGTGGCGACTTCGATGTCGAGCCGCTGCCACTGCGCGCCGTTGGGATCGCCCAGGCTCCGCAGGCGCACCAGCCCACGACCGGTCAGGATGAGGCTATCCCCGACCAGGCAGCCGGTCGGAGCCAGAACCGTCGCCTGCGCGTTGCGGTAGCCGTGCTTCTCGCCGGAAGCGATGGCGTCGTCCCAGGCCCGGCGCGCGGCGCCGAGCAGATCGTCGGGCACCAGTCGCGCGTCAATCTCGTCCACGGCGGCGCGGTGCATCCGCATGACTTCCAGGAACGGCTCGCGGTTCTTGGCGTAGCCGGGGAAGGGCCAGCCGTGGTCGCGGGCGATGATGCTGGACTGGTGGTAGGCTTCGCCGGTCATCAGGGCCGTGATCGCTCCGGCGTAGGCGCGGCCTGCGTCGCTGTCGTAGGGCACACCCCGCGCCATCAGCAGCGCGCCCAGGTTGGCGTAGCCCAGGCCGAGCGGGCGGTAGTCGTGGCTGTTCTCGGCGATGCGCGGCGTGGGGTAGGAGGCGTTGTCTACAATGATCTCCTGCGCCGTGATGAGGATACGGCAGGCATGTTTGAACGCCTCGGTATCGAACTCGCCGTCCTCACGCCGAAACTTGATGAGATTTAATGACGCTAGATTGCAGGCGCTATCATTTAGGAACATATATTCACTGTTGTGGACAAAAACGCCTGAATAGTTTAGCGCGCCTTCCGCACAGGACAGCTCTGTTGAGGTCAGGATGGCGAAGTTATGATGGGTGTCTACCGTGCCGTCGTAGACATCTTCATAGCCGCAGAACGCGACGGAAACCACCTTATGATTGTACAGCGCGGCCTCCTCGCGCAGAGCGGCCTCACTGTCAAAGTGCAGTGCGACCGTCTCCGCTGTCGGCACGCGCGTTGCCCCTAGCGCGCGGGCTTGGGCACGCAGGGAGTCCCAGGCATCCAGCGAGACGGGGAGGCCATTATCCAGCAGCAGGCGCGCGGCTTTCAGGATGGCGTTGCGGTGGCTGGTCAACGCCGCCCGCCGCTTGGTTTCCGGGTCGCTGGCAGCGCGGACGCTGGCGCTGAGCTTGGCCCGATGGTCGGCGGTGAGCACGCGGCCCCGGTTGTGCGCCCAGGTCTTTTCGCCGCTCATCTGCATTCCCATCGGGCTATAGCGGCAGGCATAGGAGCAGAATATCTGCTCAATGCGCGCCGTGATAAAGTTGTTCCGGCAGACCGGGCAGCACCGCTCGTAACGCTCTCCGCACGGACGACCGACCGGGCGGCCCTCGGCTTTTGCCCGTGCCAGCGCCGCTTTGATGCTTGCGCCGGAGCGTTGACGCTCTTCACTGCTGGCCCAACGCTGCGCCGACCTCTCGCGCATACGGCGGCGCGTCTCCTCCGAGTGCATATGTCCATAATGGCCGTTCTTCTCGCCGCGCTGCGCTTCGGCGATATGCTGCCGCCAGGCCGCGCTCATAAAGCGGCAGGCCGGATTGTTATCGCCAAGCATTCCCTCTCGATGCAGGGCCGCATGTTCCTCGGCGGGCATTAGTTCCAGGTTTGCCAGAGTATCGTTGAGGGCATTGAAGTCGCGGTGATGAATGTGGCAGCCCTCCGGCGTTTTGCCGTTGGCATACTCCCAGACGGCCCGGTACTGCGGCTTCCAGGCGCGTCCGGACCAATAGTAGCGCCGCTTCGTCCGCACATTCGCAGGCATAAGCACCTTCGAATGGAAGGGCATCAGCGCATCGCCCGCTTTTAGATCGCGCACCATGCGGTACGCGCCGTCGCGCAGCATAATGAGATGGTCATCCGTGGCGCGGAAACTGCTACCGTCGTCCAGAGTCACACGGAAGACCGGCGCATTATGACGCTTCACGCCGATATTCCACATGCGCGAGATGGTTGTGCGCCCCGTGGCAAGGTCATGGGCATAGACAGGGACTTCCGTGCCGACCAGGTCCTTAATGGCGACAGCATTGCGCCCATCGGCGACCGCTATGAGCGTGTCTCCGGTGACACAGCACGGGTTCGAAGCGTAGATGCGATCCGTGTTCTTGCAGGTATGCCACTTGTTGATGGTCGTGTCGTACTGAATGCCGGGATCGCCGCAAACCCAGGCGCTCTGCCCGATCATCTTCATCAGTTCGCGGGCCTTGTAGGTGCCGGCAACTTCGCCGGAAAGGACGTAGTGCGTGTTCCAGTCGCCGTCCTGCTCACAGGCGCGCATGAACTCGTCGGTGACGCGCACAGAGTGGTTGGCGTTCTGGAAGGAGACGCTGTCATACGCGCCACCCGGCACGTTGAACGCGCCGCTGTAGCCGGCATCAATCAGCGCCCAGGCTTTGCGCTCCTCTTTCTCCTTGCAGGTGATGAAGTCTACAATGTCCGGATGGTCTACGTCTAGTATGACCATTTTTGCCGCCCGCCTGGTCTTTCCTCCGCTATTATGGTTTATAATGCCATTTGCGACAAAAGAATGCGTCCCAGGCACGGTGAAGTCGTACGTGACCGCCGGTTCCGCCGGCTGCACCGAGGCGACGACATCCCAGAAGAACTCTCGTTCCAGGATCGTTTCCAGCGTCTGCGCCCAGTCAGGATTTAGAGACCGTACTTTCTCGACCAATCCCGGCGCGCTGCGCAACCGGTTATACGAGATGCCCGTTCCCGGCCTCCGGTTAAAGAAGCCGAAGGCAAGAGGACGCTTCCCGCCGCCCGCGCACGCGAAGTATTTCGAGCGGTGGGCGCAGGCGCGCAGCACATCTACCAGGAAGGGAACCACATCAATATTCGTGTTCTTGTCACCCGCGAACTCGGCGGCGCGGCGTTTCCGCGAGGAGATAAAGCCGACCTCACGCACGAACATCCATGCCTGCTCGCCGCGCAGATACAGGCACCAGTAGGTTTTTCCATTGACCGCATGTGGTCGCAGGAGCGGAACCATGCCTATGTTGAGCAGGAGCAGTTGGATCTCTTGCAGGAGCGTTTGCGAGGCGCTGGCGGCATAGACATGCGTAGAGACATGCCCATCGCCTTCAAAGTAGGCGCGCAGGAACTCTACGACCAGGGCGCGCGGCGCGCAGCGGATACTCCAGGGAACGGACCTGGCTTCGGAACGCCCCGTCGTTAGGCCGACGTGCTTCAGGAAGCGCACCGCGTTCGTCCAGCAGGCTTCAAATTGCCAGGTGGTCACGCCGGTCTGCGGATGCACGCGCTGCCGGATGTTGCCCGTCGGGGCGACGCCAAACACCGCCTGCACGCAGGCCAGGAAGTCGTGGAAGACCTCCTCGTCCGCGTTGCTGAATCGGAAGCGCTCGTCGTCCAGGCTGCCCTCCGAGACCATATAGCCGAGGAGCCTTGCCAGCTCCGGGGTCAACGCCTTCGGATAGGCGAGCGTCTTCTTGGCCGACTTTGTTTGCGGCTGGAAGTCCTGGAAAGAGGGCGCCTCGGCAGGCCACATCTCCATGCGCCGCGATACGGCCACGCGATCCCCGGCGGTGAGGTCGGCCAGCCGCTTCCAGACAAGCGCGAACGAAGGAGTCAGCGTGAGCACGGGATGCTCCGACGTGCCGCGAAGACTCAGGCCGGTATGCTGCAAGGTCAGGCGGAACGTCTCCGCTTCGGGGCTTACATAGACGTGGGAGATGCGCGTCGGGCCGTCTTTCGTTGCCAGCGTGACCGATTCATCGGCATGGAAACCGGACGGCAGCGTGGTATCAATGACCTCTCCGAGCGTCTGAAGCCCCCGGTCGGTATAGATATAGGCATCCGGCGTCAGGCACTTAATCGCGCCCGCAAACTGGTCGAAACCGCGCATGAAGGAGATCGGCCCGGAGGCCGTCCCGCCGCCCTGCAGCGGTTCGCGCGAACCGCGTATCGTCGAGAGGTTCGTGCCCGTGCCGCTGCCGTACTTAAACAGCATACCCTCCGTCTTCGCCAGCGTCAGGATCGACTCCATCGTGTCCTCCACGCTGTTGATAAAACAGGCTGAGCACTGCGGGCGCGGCTGGTCCGGCAGGCCGACATTGAACCAGACGGGAGAATTGAAGGCGGCTTTCTGATGCAGGAGGATATGCGTCAGCTCGTCCTGAAAGGCCTGAGCGTCCTCTTCGGTGGCGAAGTAGTCCATCGCGCGGCCCCAACCCGCCATTGTGTTCGCGACGCGCCCAATCAACTGGCGGACGCTGCGCTCACGCTGCGGCGTGCCGATGTGGCCCCGGAAGTACTTGGAGACGACCACGTTGGTTGCCAGTTGGGACCAGGACTTGGGGATCTCGACGCCCTTCTGCTCGAAGACCTTCTCGCCGCGCTCGTTGGTGATGACGGCGTCGCGCAGCTCCCATTCGACCGTGCTGTAGACGTCCTCGCCCTTTTTCGTAAAGCGGCGCTCGACTCGCAAGCCGGGGGCGTTGGCAGGCCGCACGCTCTTGCGCTTGCCGTCGGTGGGTTTGGCGCGAACGACCGCCTTGCCGTAGTCTTTGGCGTGACCGTTGGCGGTCGCAGTGACGTTCTGCGCGGGCGTCTCGGTTTCGTCCTGATGAATAACGGATTCGATATCCGTCTGATGGGGATTCGGATCCTGAGTCAACTCTTCGTTCCTCCAATGGTTAACAGGTTGGGGCTGCGTGGCGCAAACAGGGTTCCTTCTAAGGGAATCTCCGGGATATGGGAAAAGCGGAAAGGAATGCCGGGGAACCTTTGCCCGGTATCGGGCAGAAGCCAATCGGCGGCCAGCAGGGCTTCCGGCGATGCCGCCAGGCAGCCCTTGGCCCATAGTACCCCAAGAAAATCCGTTTCCAGTGCCAGAACCCCTGTTCTCTGCGCTCGGCGTTGCGTTGACGACATGGTCTCTGCTCTCCCGCGAGCACGCCCGTCCGGCGCAGCGCGACGGCGCAACGGCCAGACTGGCGGCGCTCCTTGCCAATGGTGCATTCGCTTCTTCCCGGCAACGCCGGCGGGAAGGGGACGCTCAGGACTAGCGCATCCACCGATTTTTCTCTCCTCATGCCAACCGAGCACGTTCGCAAGGAGAGGAAGAGGCGCTTGCCCTAGGGGACGCTAAGGTTTCTTGTTGCGGCGGCGCAATAGCATATTCACAATCTCTTTGAACTGGGTAGCATCCTCAAACTGGCGGTAGACGGAGGCAAAGCGGACATAGGCCACGTGATCGAGGGTGCGCAGCCGCTCCATCACCATCTCGCCGATTTCGCGGGACGAGACCTCTTTTTCCAGGCGGTTGTAAAGCTGGCGCTCGATCTCCTGAGCGATCTCGTCGAGCGTTTCAAAGCTGATGTCGCGTCCCTTGCAGGCCAACTGCATCCCGTGCACGATCTTCTGGCGGTTGAATGGTTCGCGACGATTGTCAGATTTCACGACAAAAAGCTGTAGCTCCTCGATCTCTTCCATCGTGGTAAAACGCCGTCCGCAGGCTTCACATTCCCGGCGGCGTTTGATGGAAGCGCCATCGTTGAGGGTGCGCGTTTCGAGAACGCGGTCCTTGTTAAGCGTTCCGCAGAACGGGCACTTCATGGCCTGGCAGTCACCCCGCTCAGACTCCTTCTCGCTCTGGCGCGGGCGAAAGAGGTAACTTTCGGGCCGCGTCGGCCCCGCTAGGTTTAGGGGCGGAGACCTCCCCAGATGCCGGCTTGAACACTAAATATGTTCTAACTTTCGCGTTCGCCGCCTATATATGGGGACAAGCAAAGCATATCATCCCTACGGGTAGGTTGTCAAGTAGTTTGGAAAAAAAGAGTCGGAGAAATTCTTGCGGCCTCGTCCGGCCCCTCTCGTTGTGAAAGAGAGGGGCGGACAGGCTGCTGGCGCAGGCGCTACCGGCGCAGCCCAAAGGTGGGTGGGTCCGGGGGCAGTGGGGCCGCCGGCCAGACATACAGAGGCGTCGGTGTCGGCTGCCAGGTGGCCGGCGTGGCGGAGGGAGCTGCGGCGACCGGAGCGGGCGCCGGGAGCAGGTAGCGAACCTGGGGCGCGGGAGGGAGGCTTTCCGCCGGGGCGGCGGTCAGGCTCTTCTCCGCGCGGGCCGAACTGGGCTGCGGCGTGGGGACGGAACGCACGGCCATTATCCGAGAGGGAGCGGGAGACCAGCGCAGCATCGCGGCTATCAGGAGCACGACGAGCGCCAGCTCGCCGGCTATCAGGCGCAGCAGGCGGGTATCGCGGCGTAGGCCGCCCTGCGTGGCGCGGACGCGGGGAGCGCCCGACGCAGGCCAGGGGATCGGCTGCGTGACATCCAGCGCGGAGGCCGAGAAGTGTAGAGTCTCCATACCAGCGGTCACGTCCCTGGCATCAGGCGATGGAGAGGAAGCGGATACCATGCCCCATTATACCAGGCGGAGCCAGGGACGGCAAGAGGCGTCTGACGGGCGCAGCAGCCCATGTAACAGCTCACACGCCGAATGTGGCCGATGTCATAGCGCCCGCGCGCGCCCGGACGGCTATACTGGGGGTATGATCCATTCGAGGGGACCGCGCTCGAAGCGCCGGGAGGCAACGCCATGTTCACGCTGCTGCTGTTCGGAGGGCTCTATCTGGGAATGGCGGTCGCATTCTACGCCTACCTGCTGACAACGGCGCAGGAAGGGTCGGAAGAGGATACAGAGATAGAGCCGGCGGATGATTGTGACCGCCCTATCATCGTGGAGAAGGGCTGCGAGCCTCAGCGCGTCCCCTTCTCAGCGAGTGGCGCCTGAGCGCATACCGGGCCCGGTATCGGAGCCATTTGCGGAGGCGCCGCCTGTCGTCATGCCCGAACTTGCACCCGGCGCGCCCGTTTGCGCGCCAGTGCCGGTCGTGGGCGTGCGTTTTTCGGTATAGCCGGCAGTGCTGCCAGCCCCAGCTACCCCAGGGGGACTGCCTCCCGCGCCCTTGTTTGGCGTCTGCTCCCTATGAGCAAGCCCCGTTCCGCCGCCGGCGGAAGTGCCCGTTGAGACACAGCCGATAACCGGCAGTAATCCAAGCAGAGCGATGACGCCTGCAAGTGTGCGTATTCCCCTCATCCTTATACTCCTCATGGTCCGCACGATCCGGTTATGGGACACATACCGACGGATTAATGTTCCGTCAATGCCCTATCGGGAACGATTCGGGCATGGGAAGAGCGTACTCCTCAGAATCCATCGCTTTTTGACGGACGGCGGGCCGGCGTGTTATAATGGCGCGCCTAAGCCTGCCATGCCGGAGGTAGGATAGGCCCGATGGGGTAGGGCCTGAGATAGAGACTTCTGGGGTGGAAAAGGAGGCGATTAGGCGCGGGGATGCGCCTTTTTGTAGATGTCCTTGAGGCGCTGGTTGGTAACGTGGGTGTAGATTTCGGTCGTCGTGATCTGGGCGTGGCCGAGCAGCTCCTGGATGGTGCGCAGATCGGCCCCATGCGCCAGCAGGTGCGTCGCGAAGGAGTGACGGAGCATATGCGGGGTCACCTTCTCGTCCAGGTGCGCCTTATTGGCGGCCTCCCGGACCAGCTTATAGACATCCTGCCGCCATAGCTTCTCGCCGCGCCGGTTGGGGAAGAGCAGGGGGCTGCGCGCCTCCTCCAGCGTGATGGGCATCTGCGCGCGCCTTCGTCCCCGGCCTGGCCTGGGCGTGTCGGCGTAACGCGGCGCCGGCCCGCCCGCCTCCGCCGCCTTGACCACCAGCTTGCGCTGCGCTAGATAGAGCGCCACGTACTCGCAGGCAACCTTGCCGACCGGCACCATCCGTTCCTTCCGGTTCTTGCCAAAGCAGCGCACGGACCCGTTTTGCAGGTCTATATCGTCTATGGTCAGGCGGGTTAGCTCCGAGACGCGCAGGCCGGTGGCATAGAGCAGCTCACAGAGCGCTTTGTCGCGCAGGGAGTGGGGATCGGCGGGGTCGGTTTGGTTTAGCAGCTGCTTGACCTTGGCGGGGGAGACCGCGCGGGGTAGCCGCTTGGGCCGCTTGCGCCCTGAGATGCCCGCCATGAAATCGTCTTTACGCACGTCGTCAATGACCAGGTATTTGGCGAAGGAGTGGAGCGCGGTCAGCTTACGGGCCAGGGTGTTCTCCGAGAGGCCCTGCGCCTGCAACTGCGCGATCCAGGCCAGCACGTGGGATTCGAGCAGGTCTTCGGCGTCGCGCGCCCCCCGCTGCAGCGCCATCATCTGGAACTGCTCCAAATCCACCCGATACGAGGCGGCGGTTTCCGGCGACAACCCGCGCTCGACAATCAGGTAGTTGAGGAAGCTTTCGATGTGGGTCTGAATAGCTGCCATGCTTTTCTATTCGGCAGCCCGGCGCATTTTCCTGCTTTTGTTTGAAAAGGTAATCCCTCCCAACGGTATTGACGTATCTCCTCAGCAGCAGGCTGCGTGAGATTGATCCACACGGCTGGGAGTGTCTACCTTTGAAAAAAGAACGCTGATAAATGCAGATAAACGCCGATAGCCGTGAAGGACTATGTTCATCGCCGTGCAGGAAGGGTCGTTTGGCGCGTTTGATAGCGAGACGGCGGCAAGGGCAGAGTGCGGGCCAGGGCGGAGCGCGGACGGCGCAGGAAGCGAGGAGAACGGACGTGCGGTTTCAAGGCGTAATGGCGATGGTGCTGGTGCAGGATATCGAGCGCGCGCTGCGCTTCTACCGTGATATCCTCGGCTTCACGGTCCAGGAGGAGCAGGAGGACTGGGTCGTCTTCAACGAAGGCGTCGGATTACAGGTCTCCCCGGAACCGTTGCCGGAGGTGAATCTGAATGTCAACGCGGTCATGGTCACGCTGCTGGTAGATGACGTGCGGGCGGCCTATAACGAGTTGACCCAGAAGGGCGTCGCGTTTCTCGTGCCGCCGACCGATGCGAGCGGGGCGGTGGTGGCGACGTTGCGCGATACCGAAAACAACCTGCTCCAGCTCATGCAACTCTACTGATTTGCGGCAGGCTAAACCCTGCCGCTGTGGGGCCTATGGCCTGCCGCCCACCTGCGTGGGCGGGAATAGGCGCCGCAAGCCCGGCCCCGTGTTTTTACTCCGAGTGCGCCGGCCTCCCACCGTCGCGACCGCCGGCTCCAGCAGCAGGGCGACGAGCGCGGCCAGCAGACAGTAGGGCCAGAGCGGACGCCCGCGCCGTAATTCCTCCAGGGCCGCGCTGCCTTCAGTTCCCCCGCGCACCAGGTAGGAGGCGCGCGCACGGCGCTTGCCCTCCAAGGCGCGAGGGTCCAGCGCGCGCAGGTCGCTCTCGTCCGGGTGCGGATTGACGGCGAGGGTAGCCGCCGCCTGTCCGTCTGCCAGGAGGGTATAAAACCCCGGCTCCTCCGCCCGCTCCACGATCACGCCGCTGCCCGTCCGATCCACGGTGACACGCTCCGATGCGCTATGCGGCCCGATGGCTATGATCCGACCCTTCGCCTGCGCCGCCTCTAGGGTCGCCGACGCCGACTCGCCCGCAAAGAACTCGCGCCGCTCGCCCTCGCCTGCCGTCATGCCCTTGATGAGCTCGTGCAGCAGGGGCGGAAAGACCTCCTGCCGAGCCAGATCGCCGTCGGCGGGCGCCGGAGAGAAGTTGCAGAGCAGCACGCTGCCTGCGCCCAGATTGCGGCGGGCGGCGGCAGGCGTTCCGTCTTCGTATTTGAGCAGGACTTCAGCGCGGGGATCGGCCGGCTGCGTAATAAAAAAGTGCGTGAACCGGACCTGGCCCAGGTCGGCTGCGCCGGGATCTTTGAAGAGCGCCAGCAGCGGGCTTTCGTACCGGGCCTCCGTCCAGACGACGTAGCCTTTGCCGTGCCCCCGCACGTCCATCGGTGCCTGCGGCAAAAAGGGCAGCCCTTCGCCGCGCGGAGCCAGCTTCGCCAGCGCCGCCATCTGCTCGACGCAGCGCGGCCCGCTCAGGAAGACGATCAGCGCGCCGCCCTCGGAAACGTAGCGGGCAATCAGCGGAAGCTTAGCGGCGGGCAGCGTCCTCACCTCGGTCCAGATCACCACGTCGCTGGTTTTCAAATCCGTTTCCGAGAGGTCGGCGGCGTGCCGGGGCAGGACACGCATCCCGCCCGGCTGCTCGGGCGTGGGGTTCAGGGCACGGCGAAGGTAATAGGCGGCGGTATCGGGACGGCGCAGGTCCGCGTCGGTGAGCAGCAGGACGTTGAGGCTGTGCCGCAGGTCGGCGGCGAGATAGCGGACGTCGTCGGCAGGCAGATCGTCGGCGGGCAGCCGCGCCGTGATCCGGTATCGGCCCGCGTCCGGGAACATGATGGGAAATGCCGCTGTGCCGCTGGCGTAGGGCGGGACGGTCACGCTCTGCGTCTGCGTCTCCGGGGAAGATGCGCCTTCGGGAAGGGGCCCCTCCTTTTCCACCCGGAGGGTGATGGGCAGCGTGCGCGCTCGGCGCGTGCCGTTCCAGACCTCCGCGACGACCTGGGCTACTTCACCCGCGCGCGGAGTCGGGGGACGCAGCTTCAGGCCGGTCACGGCGGTATTGTCGCGCTCCCCGGCGGCATCCAGGAAAACGATTTTCACTCCCGGCGGCAGGGCGTCGAACGACACTTCGGCCCAGTTGGCGCGCTGAAAGTCGGAGGCCAGCCATAACTCCTTCTGCGGCGCCCGCGCTTTGCTCAACTGCTCAGCGGCCAGGGCGATGGCGGCAGGCAGGTCGCCCCGCTCCGGGACCGCCTCCGCGCTCTTGAGCGCTTGCCGCAGCGTGCCAAAGTCCCCGCCCATCTCCGGCAGGACGGGTTTTGGCGCCGCGCCGGCCAGGAGAACGTTGGCGATATCGCCGGGGCGCAGGTCCTCCAGCAGCGCCGCCGCCTGCCCGCGCGCCCGCGCCAGAGTGGAGACGCCCCCCCGCGTATATCCCATAGAAAGCGAGGTATCGAGCACGAGCAGAACGGCGCGCTGCGTCCCTTCTGCGGAGGCCAATGGCGCCCGCAGAGTTGGCTTCAGGAAGGCCAGCACCAGAGACAGCACCAGCGCCAGCCGCAGCGCCAGCAGCAGCCAGCGCCGCAGACGGAACACCTGCGATTGCTGGGCCAGCGCCCGCTGCAAGAACGCGAACGTCGGCAGCACATAGGTGCGCCGTGCCTGCCGCGTCAGCAGATGAATGAGGATGGGAATGCCAAGCGCCAGCAGCCAGGGCCACAAGCCCACATTAAGAAACGCCACTCCATGCATAGGGAGACAGCTCTTTTCCGAAATAGAACTTTCCGACGTTTACATGCGTCTAATAAACCGCGACAGCTTATGTGCGCCTTCAAGAAGGAACCTGCCCGGACGATACGCGAATTATACCGTATTCTGATTATTCGGCAGCTTCTGGAGGGCAAACGAAACCCATGAAACTACCGCAGGAGAAGATCGAGCAGTTCCGACGGGACGGATACCTGGCGGTCGGGCCGGTGCTGACGGCGCAGGAGCTGGAGGCAGCGCGCGCCGCCTATGACCGCATCTTCCAGGCGACCGAAAAGCCCGCCACCTACCGCAACCTGGGCCAGAAGGAGGGCGAGGAACGGAGCGAGGGCGCGGTGCTCCAGATCATTGACATGCACACCCTCGACGACATCTTCCGCCACCTGCTCTACAAAGAGGAGATTCTCGATCTGGCCGAAAGTATCCTTGGCACGCCCGACATCCGGCTCTACCACGACCAGGCGCTCTACAAGCCGGCCCTGCACGGCGATATTGTGCCCTGGCACCAGGACAACGGCTACTGGCGTCTGGAGCCTCCGAACGCCGCCTCGCTCTGGATCGCGCTCGACGCCGCGACGACGGAGAACGGCTGCATGTGGGTCATACCGGGCAGCCATCGGGCGGGCGAGGTCGGCCACCAGCGCGCCGGGCAATACATCGCTCAGCTCAAAGCCGACGCCGACGAGTCCCTGGCCGTTCCGGTGCCGCTTCCGGCCGGTTCGGCCATGTTTCACCACTGCCGCACGCTGCACTGCACCCGGCCCAACCGCAGTCCCTACCAGCGGCGCGCGTGGGTTATCCACTATATGCCCGCCGATACCAGACAGGGCGGGAACTACCTGTCGCATCGTCCCCTGCTGCGCGGCCAGGCACGCCTCTCTGGCGTCTCGCAGTCGTCGAGCGGGGACATTTAGGAGAGGCTGAGGAGAAAAAGCAATGTATTGGCGCACGATTCTTTCTACCACGGCGACGGTGGCCGCCGCGCTCCTGATTGGCTTGAGCGCGCCGACAACCGCTCTGGCCCAGGGGCCCGGGCAGGGCGGACGGCCCGGCTTTGGAGGCGGCAGGTTCTTCGGCGGCATGTTTGCTGGCATGCAGGCGCGTTCCGCCGCAACCAGCGATCCGCTTCGCAGCGCCGAGATGGCCCTGCTGACGCGCCCGGATGTCCAGCGCACGCTGATGCTGACCGTTAAACAAAAGGACGCCCTGGCCGAGCTTCAAAACAACGCCGGTGAGCAGTTCCGTCAGAGGATGGCGCAGAATTTCCAGGATCTGCGTAATATGACCCCGGAAGAGAGACGGGCGCAGCGCGATCAATTCCGCGATAGGATGCAGGACACCATTACCCAGGTGACCGGCGAACTGAACAAGCAGGCGGAGGCGATACTGAAGCCGGACCAGGTTCAGCGCCTGCGCGAGCTGGATCTGCAGTGGCGCGGACCGCTCGCCCTGAACGACCCGAAAGTGGCGGAAGCAATGGCGCTGGAGCCGGAGCAGAAGGAAAAGCTGGCGGCGCTCTTGCAGGAGTTCCGACAGGCGCAGCAGAAGGCCATGCAGACGGCTTTTGCCGCTATGCGTCCGCCGCAGCCTCCCGCCCCTAATGCCGATGGCAGTACGCCGCCCCCCGCTCCACAGGCCCGGCCCAATCCGATGGAGATGCAGGCCCGGTTCCGCGCTGCCCAGCAGCAGGTGGAGCAGCAGATGGAAAAGGTTCGCAAGGGGCTGAGCGAGAAGGCGCTGGCCGTGCTTACCGATGAGCAGCGACAGCGCTGGCAGACGCTCCAGGGCAAGCCGTTCCTCTTCCGCAATCTGGAAATGCCCCAGCAGTAGCAAAACGCTTCAACAGGATTAACAGGATTTCTAAAACCCAACCAACCGAGTCTCTATGCCTCTGTTCCGCTTGGTTTTAAGGCTTTTGTCTTCATCCTGTAAATCTTGAGAAATCCTGTTAATCCTGTTGGATTTTTAAACCCCGGCGAGGATTTTATCCACGCGGGCGCTGACATCGCGCAGATACGCTTCGTCGCCGCCGCCGAGCTCCGTGTTCATAAAGCCGGTAAAGCCGACCTCCGCAAAGGCCCGGCGCACCTCCGGCCAGTCCACATCGCCTTCCCGCAGGTTGACGAACTGGTAGGTGCTGCGCTTGAAATCCTTCAGGTGCACCTTCTGGATACGCTTGCCCAGCGTGCGTATCCAGTCCTCCGGGTAGCCGTAGATCACCACGTTGCCCACATCGAAGTAAGCCTGCACCAGCGGATGCCGAAACTCGTCAATGTAGCGGGCGAACTCCAGCGGGCTGAGCAGGAACTTGTTCCAGACCTCCTCGATCAAAATCATTACGCCCAGCTTCTCCGCCGTCGGTATCAGCGTGCGGATATTCTTTTGGGAGCGTGCGTAGGCGTCCTTGTAGCGGGTTTGGGCCGTGACGACGCCCGGCACGAGCAGAATATCGTCTGCCCCCATCCATTTGGCGCTTTGCAGGGCCGCGCGCGTGCTCTCCAATCCCCGCTCCACGACGGCAGGATCGGCGCTGGAGAGCGGATTTTCCCACCCGCCATAGATGACGGAGTGAATGGGTATCCCGGCCTTCTCCGCCGCCGCCCGCATCGCCAGCGCCTCCTTCTCCTCGCCAACCGGCCCGGCCTCCACGCCCTCAAACCCGACCTCCTTCGCCAATTGGAAGCGCGCTTCCAGGCTCAGGTTCCCGGGCAGCATGGAGAACATCACCGATTTTTTCGGGCGGTTGGCCTGCTCCTGGCGCCGAGGGGCCGCATCGACTACGGCTGTTTCCAAGCTGCCGGCGGCGCCCGCCCCGCCCAGGCCGAGCGCCAGCGCCGTGCTCGCCGACCTGCCAAGAAATTGGCGCCGATTGATGTGTTCGCTCATGGTGGTTTCTCCTCTCGCCTGCGGTGCGCCCTAGAGGTTCGGCAGGCAGAGGGAACGTTCCTGCCCTCCGGCAATTGCCGCCCTGAGAGCCTATCCCCATAGGGCCAGGTTGCTTTCTCGCAAGCCTGCCTGCCGGAAGAGGCCCTTACTTGGTGGGGAAGAGCAGGATCACACCGCTTTGCGGCGGCAGATCTACCTTGCGCACCCGCGCGCCCGTGACCCGCTGCATCTCGCCACCCAGCAGTATGGTGCGCCCTCGCTGCGCGTCCGAGTTGACGTAGACCACGCCTCCCTGAAACACCCGCCGCCAGACCGTGCCGCCCTCGGCGGGAACCAGGTGCCGCTCCTGAACCGCCACGCCCAGGGGCACATTGAAGTAGGCCGATTTGGCGCTGACCTGCTTGCGCAGCACAGCCAGGCTAAAGCCTGCGTCGCGCCGTTCGTCCGGCAGCAGAGGCATCGGCTGGAAAACACAGCGCCCCTGATTATGGACGATGAGCAGGTAGCTTGCCAGGTCATACTCCAATTCGACGTCGTTATGGTAGGCGGCGCAGGCGATAAAAACCTGACCGTTGCGGCCCGCGCGGTCGGCGGCCTCCAGGGCAATCTCCCACAGGTTTTCCGGCTGCGGGACGTCATCCCGATACGAGTAGACCCACCCCTCGTCCCAGGCTCCATCTATGAGGCCGAAGTAGTCGTCCCAGAGCCGGCCCGGAAGATTGGGTTCCTCGGTGCCGGGGGGCGTCACGAGCGTTGTATGCCCGGCAGGCAGATCAAAGCCCATCGCCGCCGGGATCAGAAAGAAGCGGTTGGCAGCGCGGGCGGCACGCAGCCAGTTTGTCGTCGCCGTAATGCGGTCTTCCGGGGTCCGGTACCGGGCCAGATCCTCGCCGACAAAGGGGTTGTTGAGCGGCAACTGTGTCGCCACCACGCCCTGCGCGCTATACTGGCGCGTCAAGGCCAGCGCGCGGTCGCGCCAGTGGGCCGCCCAATCCGGGTTGGCAAAGTCCATCCAGTGGCCGCCCGGCGCCGGATGGGCGATCTCGTTGCCGCTGCCATCACGCAGCGTCCAGGCCGCCATCTCCGGCTTCCATCCGCCGACGTTGGCCCGCTGGTCGTCCCGCTCGTAGAGGGCGGAGGCGGAGGCGATAAGCAGGGGCGTGAAGAGGCGCTGCGCCTTGACAATAGCCGGGAAGGTCTCCGGCGTGATATTGACCGCATTGAGGGCGATCACGTCGCAGTTTGCGGCGATCCAGCGCTGGTTATCCGCCGAGAGCTTGACGCCCAGCGCCGCCGACTCTTCCATATCGGCGCTGCCGTCGCCCAGCCCCAGCGTATAGATGCCGCCCAGACGCACCGGGCAGAGCGGACGGATGCGCGGAGCTACCTGGATGAGATCATCGTTGGACTTGGATTCGAGCTTGCCGCCCGGTCTGTCCGAAGGCTTGACCTCGATCTCTTTTACCCGCACCTGCGGCGGCAATTTCGGTCGGCTGTCTGGCGGCGCAGGGCGCGGCTTGGCAGGAGGCTTCGCAGAGGTAGCGAGCGCACCTGTGCAGAGCAATGCAGCGATTAGCCAGAGAGTGAGCAAGCGGGACATAGTAACAAACTCCTGAGTTGTCCCGGCGCTGCCCGAACGGCACGCACCCGGGCGAGACAGATGGCAGGGACATGGCGCGGGGGGAGATATCGAGGACAGACCTGCGTTCCAGGGAGATCGCAAAGCGCCGCTTACAGTATAATCCACGCGGGCCGGGCCGTCAAGTAGGCAGTAGGGAGTAGGTAATGGGCAGTGGGGCATCATCTGCACGCCGGGCCGTCGAGCTGAATCCGGGGAAAGGGAGCGCCGAGAAGATGGGAACGATCTCCAGGGTGGGGCCGTCTCCTCAATAACCCTGTGCGTTAGGAGAAAGAGAATACAGATATTGAACAGGCTCACGTTCCCAGGTAATCCCTCCCAACGGTGTTGACGTATCTCCTCAGCAGCAGGCTGCGTGAGATTAATCAACACGGCTGGGAGTGTCTACCCGTTCCCACTTCTTCCAACGCATACTCCATCGCCTGCTCCAGCGTCATGGCCTGCCCTTCCGCCCAGGCCGCCGCAAACGCCTCCTCGCCCAACGCCTCCCGCACGTCGCCTAGGCTGCGCTCATACTCAGCAAGAACACAAGGCCATAAAGGAGAACTCATGGCTTCGCGTTGCGCTGCTGCCACGGCCCATAAAACGGCCGCACGCTCCCCCTGTTGCTGAGCCGCCGCTAACTTCGCGAACCCTTCGAGAAACCAAACGACCCCGCCCTTATAGCCTAAATCCCTGGCTATCTCTAACCCTTGCCGCTGGAGCGCGCGGGCGGAAGCATAATCCCCTTCTGCTGTAGAAAGAAGGCCCAGGTTGTCCAGGGTCAGAACCATGCCGTATTTGTTGCCCATTTCCTGGAAGGTAGGCAGGCACTTTTCATAGCAGGCGCGGGCAGCGGCATAATCGCCCTGATGATAGGCGGCAAGCCCCTGATTGTTCAGCACATAGGCTACGCCCGATGTATTTCCCAACGCCTCGTTGATAATCCGGCTTTGCTCATAGAGAGAAAGCGCGGTAGAATAGTCGCCTTGAAAATGGGCTAGCAGGGCGAGCATGTTGAGCACAGAAGCAATTTCTTGCTGGTCATCTAACTGCCGATAGATCGCCAGACTCTCTTCATAGAACGCGCGGGCCGCCGCATAATCGCCCTGGGCGCCCGCCATGTAACCGACTTGAAAAAGCGCTCCTGCCCTCAGGGCCATCGGCGTGCGGCTGCTTTTTTGCAGCATGGTTTCCAGCCATTGGCGCCCCTCCGAATAGCGTCCTCGCATTCCCCAGAAATGCGACAGCCAGCCCGCCAGACGCAGACCGGCCCCGGCGCTATCCTCCTGAGTCCGGCACCATTCTAACGCGGCCCGGAGATTGGCGTACTCCCTTTCCGAGCGTTCTGCCAGGTTCGGCTTTTTCGGCTCCAGATACTGCGAAAAGTAATCAAGATGCCTTCGATGCAGCGCCTCTTGTTCGCCGCCCGCTTCAGACTCTTCTGCGGCATACTGGCGCACGGTCTCCAGCAGGCGGTATCGCGCCTGCCCCTCCCGCTCCTCGTAAAGGACCAGGGACTTATCCACCAGGCCGGTCAGCAAGTCCAGCACTTCCCAGTCCTCGATGCCTTGACCGGCACATACGGCCTCTGCCGCTTCCAGCGTCCAGCCACCGGCAAAGATAGACAAGCGACTCAGCAAAAGCTGCTCCTGCTCCGAGAGAAGGTCGTAACTCCAGTCAATAAGCGCGCGCAGCGTCTGCTGTCGGGGCAATACCGTGCGGCTTCCGCTTGTTAACAGCCGGAACCGGTCGTCCAGACGTTCGGCTATCTTCTCGACAGCCATCGCGCGTATTCGGGCTGCCGCCAGTTCGATAGCCAGTGGGATGCCGTCCAATTGGTGGCAGATCTCGGCTACCGCAGGCCCGTTCTGCCGGGTGAGCGCAAACTCAGACCGATGCGAGCAGGCGCGTTCCACAAACAGGCGCACGGCATCATAGTCCATCAGCGCTGCCGCAAGGTCTTTCTCCTCTGAGGGCAGACGCTCCGGATCGGGCGGAAGCAGGGAAGGCACCCGATAGGTCGTCTCGCCGGGAACATTGAGGGCTTCCCGGCTGGTCGCCAGCAGCTTCACGTTGGGAGAAGAGCGCAGCAGTGTCTCGGCCAGGGACGCACAGGCCGCCACCAGATGCTCGCAGTTATCCAGGATCAGCAGCAGGGACCTGGACTGAAGATAATCGATCAAGGTCTGAGTCAGGGAACGGCCTGGCTCCTCACGCAGACCCAGGGCCGAAGCCACACTCTGCGGCACCGGGCTGCCCTCGGACAGAGCGGCCAACTCCACCAGCCAGGCGCCATCCGGGTAGTCCTCCAGCAAGTCGGCAGCCGCTTGAAGGGCCAGCCGGGTCTTGCCACAGCCGCCTATTCCGGTCAGAGTCAGTAAGCGGGTGGAAGAGAACAACCTTTTGAGCTGGGCCATCTCCTGCTCTCTGCCGATGAAGGAAGTGGTCTGGACAGGCAGGTTGGTATTGCGTAGAGAGCGCAGCGGTGGAAACTCGGAGGGCAGATCAGGGGCGGCCAGTTGAAAGACGTGCTCCGGCTGCTGCAAGTCCTTGAGGCGATGACTGCCCTTGTCCATCAGAGGCGCATCAGGAGGCAACAAGTCCCGCGCGGCCTGAGAGAGCAGCACCTGGCCGCCATGCCCAATAGCCCGCAGCCGAGCGCAACGATTGACGGCGGAGCCATAGTAGTCGCCTTCTCGCAAGTCCGCTTCTCCCGTATGCAAGGCCATCCGAACCCGCAAGGGAGCTTCGGCAGGCCAGGGCTCAGACACAAACGCCTGCTGGAGCGCACACGCGGCGGCCACGGCATCGGTAGCGCGGGCAAAGACACAAAACAGGCTGTCGCCTTCGCCCCGGCTCTTGACCAGAAGGCCCTCATGCTGCTCAATAATCGAGGCGGCCAGAGCGTCATGGCGGGCCAGGGCCTGGCGCATGGCCTCCGGGCATTCTTCCCAGAGCTTGGTGCTGCCTTCAATATCGGTGAAGAGAAAGGTGACGGTTCCGCTCGGCAGGAGCATAGTGCGCCTCCGCAAATTAAGCCAGGAGTTCGGAGTAAAAGTTCGGGAGCCGTGAGGCTTTTCCTGCGAGGCAGAGGCAGTGTATCACAGCGCCCTCTCAGTCATGGAACATGGCAGGAGAGGATACGCCCAAATTTCGCCGGGTTATCTGGTTTTTCCTGTGGCGGCGAGAAGCCGTGTTGTCATGGGGAACTAAGCGGGGTACACTATTTCACGGGCGCTGCCGGCGTCCCGCCGAAAATGGCATCGCCCGCATCAGAGGCGCGCTCGCCTGAGTAGGTAGAGCCTACGGCCTGTCCCTTGCGGGGTGAGGTTCAGGCCGGAAACGCCTGCATCCGGCAACCATTCACTTCAGATCGAGGAAGCTCTTTACATGGATTTGCTCAAAGCCGCATCCGCCTCGCCCGCCGACGCTGCGACGGAGGCGAGGCTGCGACTGGACTGGCAACTGTTCACTGCTCTGACCTTTTTGTTCTCTTTCGGATTCGCCGTCTACTCCGGGGTCTTTCAGAACTTCCTGCGGGACGTGCTGCACGCCAACGCCCTGCAGCTTGGGGAGCTGGAATCCCTGCGCGAGATACCGGGCCTGCTGGCGGCGCTGATGGCCGGAACGCTGGTGGCGCTGGCCGAGTCGCGCGTGGCCGGATTGGGCCTGCTCATCACGGCCATTGGCATCGGCTTGAGCGGATCGGTATCGGGATACGGAGCGCTGATCGCCATCACCGTCTTCTGGTCGGTCGGCTTTCACCTCTGGGCCTCGGTGCAGTCGGCTATCACGCTGGCGCTGGCGCGCGGACGGGAGGGTGGGCGACACCTGGGCCGGATGTCGGCGGTAGGCTCGGCGGCGACGCTGGCCGCGCTCGGCCTCGCGACCCTGCTGGCGCGCCTGGCCCCCAAGCTCCATTACACCGTCTACTTCGCCCTGGCGGGCGTCTGCATCTTCGCTGCCGCCGCGCTCTGCTCCCGCCTTTCCACGCACGCAGAAGGCGCGCCCCGCGCGCGCCTCATCCTGCGCCGTGAGTACAGCCTCTACTACCTGCTCACCTTCCTGGAGGGCTGCCGCCGGCAGATATTCAGCATCTTCGCCTCTTTTGCCCTGATTCTGGTCTATCACGTCAAGCTCGGGCCGATGCTGACCCTCCAGTTCATCAACGCCATTCTAATCTCTATTACCGCGCCCGCCATCGGCAAGCTCATAGACAGGCGCGGCGAGCGCAGCCCGTTGACCTTCTACAGCGTCGGCCTCATCGTCGTCTTCCTGGGCTACGCCACCTTCCAGAACGTCGGCGCGCTCTACGCCCTCTTCCTGATTGATAATGTGCTCTTCTCCTTCGGCGTCGGCTTTACGACCTACCTGCATCGAATCGTCCGCCCCAACGAGCTGACGCCCTGCCTGGCCATGGGCACGACGATGAACCATATCGCCGCCGTGACCGTGCCGGTAGGCGGGGCCTGGCTCTGGCAGCACTATCACAACTACCAGCTTCCGTTCTGGGTGGGGGTCGGGATCGCCTGCGTCTCCCTGATCGCCACGCGCTGGCTGCCGCGCGAAGCGGCCCTGCCCGCGCCCACCATCGCGCTCACGCCCGAAACGCCGCCGCAGGAAGAGACGGCCCCCATCGTCACGCCCTGATGGCTCTATCGCGTGCCTTCCTGTAAGTTCCGGGAACCTTTTCTCCAGAACAACCGACAGATGTGTATTGATTTTTGACGGTGATAGGAGGGCACCATGAGCCAGAGAGAACATAACTCCCATGCCCGGATGGGTAACGAGGCCGCTAACGGGCGCACCGCAAACCTGCGCGATTCGCCTATGATGGCGCATCTGCTGGACGCCCTGGAGTCCGGCAAAGACATCGGCCACTACGGGCGGCTTGTCTTTGCGATGGTGGCGCGATTCTTCCTGCCGGAGGACGAGATCGTGCGCCTGCTGGCTGCCCAGCCGGATCAGAACGAGGAGAAGGCGCGGGCGATGCTGCTCCAGGTTAAAGAGCGCAACTACAACCCACCCAGGCGGGAGCGCATTCTGGAGTGGCAGGCGCGGCAGGATTTCCCGATCTGCCCGACTCCCGACGATCCGCGAAGCTGCAACGTCTATAGCGAATTGCAGTTCCCGGAAGACATCTACGGCCAGATCGAGGAGTTCTACGAGGAGCAGGTGGAGGCGCAGCACGCTTCCTGAATCGCTTCGGAGGGCAGACCTCACCCCGGCCTACTGCCAGGGTCGCGCCTGCAATGGTTGGGCCACTGCTAGGGTCGGCAAGGTTACGGCCCTTGCCTCCGCCTAGCGAGGCCACCCCTCTCCTTCGCAAGGAGAGGGGAGAACGAGAGTAGCCCGGCCCCTCTCCTTCGCAAGGAGAGGGGCCGGGGGTGAGGTCTCTCCCCTCTCCCGCAGCGTCGGGAGAGGGGGAGGGGTGAGGGCCTGCTACTCGGCGCTGGCGCCGACGGCGGTGATGGGTGGTGTCTCCGGCAGCGCCGCCCCCTCCGTCGCCGAGAAGAAATTAATCGCCGTGTGGTTGAAATCGTCTGCCTCTTCGTCGTGGGGCAGCATGCCGCTATGCTCGAAGATACGCAGACGCGCGTGCTGGCCCTGTTCTACGAACGCCTGCGCGTTCTCCACCGGAGATTGGCGGGCATAGCGTCCCCAGCAGATTAAGATCGGCTGCGTCACCTGCGGATAGACGGCGGTGAGGTCGCAGTCGAGCAGCCCCGCCAGGAACGAGCGCAGGGCGTACTGCGCGCCGGGCTGATGCGCCGACTGATAGTAGTGCTCGACCAGCGCAGGCGTCACGCGCGTCGGATCCACATACAGGTTCTCCCGCAGGTAAGACTCGATGTAATTATAGGAGGCAATGCCGTTGTAGACGGATTTCCCAAGAGCCGGCAGGCTGAACAGGCCGTAGACGGCCTGACTCACGCCGGGGAGCGGACGACGAAGCTGCTGAAGCCCCGTTGGGCAGATCAGCACTAGCTTTTCGATTAGCTCTGGGCGCTGCGCCGCAAGTTTCACCGCGTAGGCGCCGCTCAGGGAGCTAGCGATCACAAACGCCGGCTGCTGCACGACATCCCGCAGGAAATCCATTAGGGCCAGGATGTAGAGGTCGGCGGTGTAGGTAATGTCCCGGCGCTCCGACTTGCCGAAGCCGGGCAGATCCAGCGCATAGACGCGAAAATGCTCCGAGAGCATATCAAAGTTGTGCCGCCACTCGTAGGACGACTCTCCCGCCCCGATGCCGTGCACCAACACCAGCGGAGTTCCCTGGCCGCGCACCTGGTAGTAGATGCGCCCCATCGGCCAGGCGTATTCCCCGCCATCGCCAGGCAGGGCCGTCAGAACCTCTCGCCGCCGAAGCGAGATCGCGTAGTTGATGGCGGCAGGCACCGCGAAGGCAACCCCGGTCCACAGGGCAGCGCGCCATAGCCTGTTCATCGCCCTCCCTCCTTCCCAAAAGCAAAACCTTCCGGTTGGTTTAAAAGGCTTGTCCCTGCACCCTATACCGCAAAACCTTCAAGTTGTTTAAAAGACTCGCGCCCTGGAAACGCAGGCAGGCGGAATCAGAGCGCGACACCGTCAAGTTGTTGGCTTAAAAGCCTTCCACGTAGGTAGCGCCGTATTTGGTCAATAGATCTCGTATCTTCGCTTCGCTCACCTGTCCGGTCACCTCTACGCTCAGGATCGGGCCGCCCGTCTCCATGTGCTCGCTCAGCCGACGCGCCGGCTCCGGCGGCAGGCCCATATCCGTGAGATAGCCGTAGATGCCGCCCGCAATGCCGCCCGCCGCGCCGGTCGCCGCCGCCAGGCCCGCGATCAGCGCGCCGGCGCCCGCCACAAGCCCGAAGCCGGGCACCGTCACCGCCGCGATACCCAGCAGCGCACCCAGGCCGATCCCGATGCCGGCCCCTTCCAGCGCGCCCTTGGCCGCATCTCCGCCCGTGCTCGGGCTGATGCCGGTCGCCGCGTAGGGCTCCTTGCGGTTCTGATCGATGATGTGGGGCGCGTGATCGGTCTGCACCATATCTATCGGGACATCGCCGGCCAGCGTGGGCCGCTCGGTAGCGGACACCGCGACCGCCGGCTGCACGCCCGCCACGTTGACCGCAGGCGGCTTGCTGTCCGGGAGGACGGCTCCCGTCGTACCGTAGGTAGAGGCCGTTGTATTATCCTCCGCAAGATGCCTATCCTGCGCCAGCCCGGTGGCAATCGGGTTGGAGACGCCCGGCGTCTGCGGAATCGCCACGTCGGGGGTCGGAACATCCTGCGGCACAGCACCCGGAGTCGGGCCTACCGGCGGCAGTCGATCCTCCATCTCATGGTGCTCAGGATGGGCCACACGCCGGGGCATAATATAGCTAAGCGCTTCGGCAGGGACGCCGTGATCCATCAGCGCGCCTGCCGCGCGCTCGGCGTCGTTGCCGGTCGGAAATGTTGCGTAGATAGTTCTCGCCATGGTCGCCTCTCCATAGGCAGCGCCTCGCAAGCGTGGTTTAAGGAGGAAGAAAAGCCTTTGCTCTTTTCCTCACTTCATCCCTATCGTGGGGCAACCACGCGTGAAGGCCATGCCGCTCCACTGTTCTGCCGACGAATTTATAGGGAGGACGATGGGCAAACGAGCGGGGTTCCCAAATGTAGGCCGGCAGGTTCGGCCAGGGCCATCCCCGCCGATGCGACCGCCCAATAACGGAACCTGCGGCGGGGAACAGGCGTCTGTTTCATAAGGGCCGTTCAAGGAAGGCTCCACGCCGGAGGACTCGCCTCGACACACGCCGGCGGATGCCGTTGGCCTGAATGGGCCCGCTCTTCCGACCCCTGCGTACATTATTGCCTTGTTTGAGGAAAGGGAACACAGGATGACACCAATCTGGCTGGATGGGTTCAAGGGACAGCATGTCACGGTCTACTCCAGCGCCGGAGACGACGAGCGCACGGATACCGGCACGCTGGCACAGATAGGAGACGGCTGGCTGCAATTAATCAAAGACAACGGGGAGAATATGCTCTACCCCTACTCGGCGGTGCGCGTCGTCAAGCTTCTGGATCTGGCTCAGACCACGCCCGCGCTGCGCGCGGAGCCGGGCGGTCCCGTGGATACGCGTATCTACGAGCCCAACGCGCAAACGCTGCCCTGATCGATCTGGTACCCAAGAATCACGACAGGGACGGCGCGTTCATATACGCGCCGTCCCTGCGGAGTGGACGCAAACGGAGAGGAAGATACGGGGCCTAATTGATCAGGCGCTGCCGCACCATATAGCGGAAGATAGCCGCTCGCTCCTCTTCGGGAAACTCGCGCACGGTAGAGCAGATCTCTAACTTGCGCTGCTTGCACCACTGGACGAACTGCTCGTCGGTGAAGTAATAGATCCATGTCGGAACCCGAACCATCGGCTCCTGATTCTCTTGCGTGCGTTCGGGCGATACTTGCGTCATTCTCTTGCCTCGATCTTTCCTTGGCCAGCGAGTAACGGTAAGGATTCTCTCTCGCTCCGCCGGGAGATCCGGCGGGAAGAGAGAAACAGGACAGCCAAGCTGCGCTGGCCGCAGGCCCTTGCGCTATCCACGGTTCGTATCGTTTGGCAGCCGGAAGGCGCCTCCATACGCCCTCCGGCATTTTCTCTGTTTATCCCTTTCGGCTAAACACAAGCCCTCTTGTTCCGCTCGAACGCCTCTCTATACGCGAAGCGTTCGAGCGGGGAGATATTAATCGAGATTGATCTGGGCCAGCACCGTCTGCTGACCGCGCCGAATAATCGCTGAAACGGACGTGTCGCTCTTGAGGTTACGCACCGCCGCGCTCAGATCGCTGGCATTGGTAATGGCCTTGCCGTCGAGCCGCTCGATGACGTCGCCGGGCTGAATGCCGGCATCCGAGGCCGGGCTGCCGGGAACCACTTCGACGACCAGCGCGCCGGGCCGTCCGTTGCCCTTCAGGCCGAGCTGCTGCCGGACCTCGGCGTTGTTGGCGTCCGCCACGGAGACGCCGAGCCGGGCCCTGGTATCGGACTTGGCCGGGGTCTCGTTCTGGGCGACCTGCTCCGCCGGGAACGTACCGACCGTCACGTTGATCGTGCGCTCGGCATTGCCGCGCTTGACGACCACCGGCACCGTCTCGCCCGGTCTGGTGCGCGCTACCATCTCGCGCAGGCTGGCATCGTCGGTCACGGGCTTGCCGTCATAGCGGATGATCACATCCTCGACCTGGAAGCCTGCCTTGGCCGCCGGGGTGCCATCCTGGACGGAGACGACCAGCGCGCCCTCGTTGACGCCGTAGCGCTGCTTCTCGTCATAGCTGAGCGTCTTGGGAGCCAGCCCCAGGTAGCCCCGCGTCACGGAGCCCTTGGTCATGAGCTGCTCCATAACATACTTGGCCGTGTTAGACGGGATCGCGAAGCCAATGCCGACGTTGCCCCCGCTCGGGGACTCGATGGCGACGTTAATGCCGATCACGCGCCCGAAGATGTCCACCAGCGGGCCGCCGGAGTTGCCAGGATTGATGCTGGCGTCGGTCTGGATCAGGCGCGGATAGAGCCGCGCTTCGCTGCCGCTGCCGATGGCCTGCTCGCGATTGAGGGCCGAGACGACGCCGACGGTCATGGTATCGCTCAGGCCGAACGGAGCGCCGAAGGCGATGGCGAACTGACCGATATGGACCTGATCGGAGTCGCCCAGTTCCGCCGCCGGCAGGCCGGTCGCGTTGATCTTAACCAGGGCCAGGTCGTCGAGGGAAGAGCTCTTGACCTGCCCGACGAACTCCCGCCCATCCTGCAGCCGCACCGTGACCTTATCTGCGCCATCAATGACGTGCGCGTTGGTAAGGATATAGCCGTCTCCGCGCACGATCACGCCGGAGCCGCTGGCATAGGCGTGGCGCGGGAAGGTGGGCGGCATCATGCGGAACTGCCCTCCGCCAGGACCGCCCGGAAAGCCGGGAAACATAAAGCCAAACGGATTGTTATCGCCGTCATCCTGGTCGGCGCCACGCCGCAGCTGCGGCGCGCTGGCCGTCTGGCGGCTGCGGATGAAGACTACAGAGGGCCGCAGCCGGTCTGCAACCTGCTGAAAAGCGTTCTGTAGACTAAGCACCTGGGCTGGGGGCTGGACGGGAGGCGGCGCTGAGACGTTCTGCCCCGCGTTGCCGCGCAAACCAACTGCGGCGATTGCGCCCAGCGCGAACACGCCAGCCAGGGACATTGCACGCAGCCCGCGATTCTGCCACCGCGTAGAAACCATCCTCTTTCTCTCCTTCACTATCCGCAAAATTACAGGGCGCGCTTCCGGGGGTCGCAACGAAACGATAGCCCTGCAGGAAACCCACCCGCGCACGTTGTCCGGTAGATATTTGACACGCCTTGCGGGCGTCTTTGCTCTAGGATTAAATACGAGAAGCGCAGGTTGGCGTGTTTCCACAAACAGCAGAAACTACCGGAAATTGTTGAGAAATCTTAACTAAATCCAAAGCGGGGCCTGAGGGGGACGAGAGAGGGCGCGTTTTCTCCGTAAAGACAAACCAAACGAAAAACCAAAACCTCCAACAGGATAACAGGATTTTACAGGATTAAACAGGATTTCTCAAACCTACCCAACCGAGTACCTGTTCCTCTGGACTTCAAGCTGATTGGAGGGCTTCTGTCTTTTGTCTTCATCCTGTAAATCCTGAGTAATCCTGTTCATCCGGTTGGAGGTTTTTATTTGATGGCGCGCAGATCGACGACGAAGATGAGGGTGGAGTTGGGTGGGATGGTGCCATCCGGCGTGCCGGACGCTCCATAACCCAGGTCAGGGGGGACAGTGAGCTTGCGCTTGCCTCCGACGCGCATCCCGGCGACGCCCTCATCCCAGCCTTTGATGACCTGGCCCGCCCCCAGAGGGAACTCAAACGGCCCGCCGTGTTTGCTGGAGGCGTCGAACTCCGTGCCATCCGCCAGCGTGCCCACGTAATCTACAGCCACCGTCTGGCCGGGCTTGGCTTCAGGCCCCGTCCCCACCACAATATCCTCGTACTTCAGCCCGTCGGGCAGGGTGACCACCTTGCCGGCGGCGGCCTTGGCCGTCGGTTTGGTCCCGGCTTTGGGCGCTGCCGGCGCTTTCGCCGGTTTCGACGCTGTAGCGGTCTCCGGCGCTTTGGGAGTTGACGGCACCTTCGCCTCCGCCGGCGGAGACGTTTCCGCCGTTCTGGGCGTCTCCGTAGCCTGGGGGGGTGCTGCCGGCCTCTCTACCTCGGTGGTTTGTTTGCAGGCAAAGCTGCCGGCCATCAATGCCGCGCCTAGTAGCGCAATGTAAAGTCTTCGCATGGGGGTTACATCTCCTGCAAGGGCACGTCTCTGGGACGCCCGGTGTAATGGCAATCACAGGCTTGTTCGTGCCGGAGGAAGCGTTTTCCTGCCTTGAGGAGATCCGGCGCTCAATGGCGAATAGACCCCTGCATTGGCGTTTTCAGGAATCCCGCAACGCGGGAAAGAGAGGAAGATGGCAGGCAGGACCAACCAGCGCAAGACGGAGATAGCCACCGATACGCCCGAAGCAGGCGCAGCCGTGACTCCCCGACCGCACCCTGCGCCGCTCTCCTGGCGCTCTGTGTTCATCGGACTGGCGGGGGCCGTGTTTATCAGCGCGCTGCAGGTAGCGCAGAAGGTCACCCCACGCCGCGCGCTCTTCCCCTTCCACAGCGTCTACACGCTCTTTCCCGGCGTCATCTGCCTGCTGTTTGCGCTGGCCCTGCTCAATCTGGCGCTGCGACGCTGGCGTCCACGCGCCGCCTTAAGCCCCGCCGAGTTCGCCGTCGTCTACGCCATTGCGACCGTCGCCGCCGCCATCGCCGCCCAGGATGAGCTTCAGTTTCTGCTGCCGATGTGGGTCTACCCCTTCCGCGCCTCGCAGAAGGAGGCCATGGAAGCGTTTCGGCAGTATATTCCTACCTGGCTGGTGCCGCAAGACCCGCAAATCGTCGAGCCCTACTATATGGGCGGCGTCAACTTCTGGCAGCCGCGCCTGATCCTGGCCTGGCTGGTTCCGCTGGGGTCCTGGCTCATCTGGCTTCTGGCGCTGGGGGCGACGATGTGGGCCTGGAACGTGATCCTGCGCCGTCGCTGGATGGACCATGACCGCCTGGAGTTTCCCTGCATCCAACTGCCCTTACAGATGTGCAAGGAAGCCGGCTTTGGCGGCATGGTTTCAGGCCGGCTGTTCTGGGGTGGCTTTCTGATCGCGGCGACCCTGGAGTCGCTGGCCCAGATCCATGATCGCTTCCCCGCCGTTCCGGCCATGCCCCTCGACTTCAACGCGACTCCGTTCCTGGAGGCCGCGCCGCCGCCCTGGAACGCGCTGGCGCCCATGTATCTGCTCTGGAGCACGCTGCATCTGGGCGTCTGCTACTTCATCCCGCTGGATATTCTCTTTAGCGCCTGGTTCTTCTACCTGGTGCGCAAGGGGCTGGAGGTCTTTGGGCGGGCGATGGGCTGGCGCGACCTGGGCTGGGACGCCTCAGGATTCCCCTTCACGCGGGCGCAGGCGGCGGGTGCCTGGATCGCGCTGTTCTTCCTGCTGGTCTGGGCCGAACGGCATCATCTCAAGCGCGTGCTGATGCTGGCCTTCGGGCTGGGCCGCGCTCGCGCGCGCGCAATGCTGGATGGCTCGCTCAACGATGCAGGCGAGCCGGGTTCCTACCGCTGGGCCGGGCGTATTCTGGTTGCCGGGACGCTGTTTATGGTCTTCTGGAGCGTGGCGGCGGGCATGTCGTTCTGGCTGGCCATCGCCTTCTACGGCTTTTTCTGGGCGCTCAACGTGACCATGACGCGCATCTATGCGCAGGTCGGCCCGCCCATTCTGGAGCTCTACTTCCTCGACCCGCAGAAGACCCTGACGACCCTCTTCGGCACGATGGGCCAATCGCCCGCCTCGCTGACGCACCTCTCGCTGCTCTACTGGATCAACCGGGACGACCGGGGGCAGCCGATGGCCCACCAGCTCTCCGCCTTCCGCGTCGCCAAAGCCGCCAACGTCGATCTGCGCGGCATCGGCAGGCTCGTCCTGGTGGCGTTTATGGTCGGCTGCGTGACGTGCCTGCTGGCCTATCTCTCCTGGGCCTATCGCGTCGGGGAGGATCAGTTTATGGAGGGCGGCTGGCGGGAATCGGCGGCGCCGGTGGCCGTGTCGCGCATTCGGGATTGGGTGAACACTCCCAAAGGCCCCCGCTGGACAGAGATCGCCTATATGGCGGTTGGCGGCGGCGTGACACTGGCCCTGGCCAAGCTCAACTACACGCTGATAGGCTTCCCGTTCCACCCCATCGGCTTTGCGCTGGCGATGTGCTTTGCGGTGGAGTACAACTGGCCTGCGTTTCTGGGAATGTGGCTGCTGAAGCTGCTCTTGCTGCGCTATGGGGGCCGCAAGCTCTACCTACGTTATGCGCCGATCTTCCTGGGCCTGATCCTGGGAGGTCTGGTGGTGCCGATGGGCTGGGGCTTTGTCGCCTGGCTATTCGAATGGTACAAGTGAGGGAGCCTCCTGCGCCCGCTTCCGCGCCATCCAGCAGACAAACGGCGATCATAACAGGACGTTTCCCTTGACAGGCGAACGCGGCAGTGATACAATAGGGGAGTTCAGAACGGCAGAAATAGCTTGCGCCTCTGTAGCTCAGTGGTAGAGCAACCGCCTTGTAAGCGGTAGGTCGTCGGTTCGAAGCCGACCGGAGGCTTTTTGACCCCTTCTGAGGGGTACGACTCCATAGCTTGTACCCACTTGTCCGCCGTTAGAATCGGGGTTTGTACCCCTCACATCCCCATTTTTTATCACTACGCGGCCCGGCACAAAAGCGGAAGGCTGCGTAGTTATTTTTTGTGTGTATTGCGCTACGGTCTTGGCTATCAAACGCTTATATGGGCAGGTGGGAACGCAAAGCATCGCGAATCAGAGTCTCAGAAAGCACCCGACACATAGGCTGGCAACACACAAGGACAAAATGCTGATAACTCCCATAGTGATCCAAATTGGCGTCGTCCAGTCTGTTGAAGGCGTTGCTCCTGCGATTTTAACCTCCAGTATTATGATAAGCAAGATAATCCAGCAGCAGCAGCCAAAACCATCCCCACAGGCCCAGGCCGATCCTGAAGTAACGCCACATGGAACCGGGTTCATCCCAAATCCATCGTATCGGCACACTGCTGCTGAGTAAAGGCGCTGGCGATGCAGCCTGCATCTGCAAGGTTGACTGGATAGTTGGCTGCGGAGGAGAAGGTTGCTGCGAAGGCGGGCGCTGATCGGCCCCACAGTGCCTACAAAAGACATCAGATAGATCAAGGGGCTGCTTACACTTGATGCAGTAGACCGGATTGACCATTGCTGCTTGTTCTCCTGGGGTTGTATGGTCGGTCTTACTACTGTGATGGGTCGCATTCTCTCTTTCGATACAGGCCAGCAATTCTCCTGCTGTTGATGGATTTCCACTGCTTACTCGGTTGGATCACGGAGGATGACGCTGGCAACCTTCAAGGGATCAAAAGCATCGCGCCTATCCTCCAGTCTGGCACTCTCATAGCGAATACGGTAGTAGTAATGAGCATTGTTGGGTTTCTCTAAGCCACCAACGATAGCGCAGGCCCAGTGTTGATAGCCTGGGTTGAGATCACTACGATATGTTCGTCTAGGGCGGCTTTAAGTGTTTCAATGAAAACGGCCACCGCTTGGTCACGCCGTCTGCGAATGGCAACAGGTGTAGGCGCGTTAGCGCGCGCCGCTAAGTAATCAGCCTGTGCTGCCTTCACTTCGTCAAGCGCCCCCTGAAGGCGGGCCTCCATCTCTGTGTCCATGTTCTCTCTCCCTTTAGCACCGTACCGCTCAAACGCATCGCAATGGCTCACCCGACCGAGGGGAGCAGCCAAGAAAGGACGAACGAGGTAGCAGTCCTTGTTAATGTGAACATTGTAGCGAGCGAAGAGAAAGTTGTCAATGGACTAATTACCGCACGGCGCATCCTCTCCAACACGCTCTTGCCCGTTCGTGAACACCAACCAAACCCAGGTCACCACTGCGTTTCCCTCCGCCAGAGCCTTCGCTGGATCCTCCTCCCGCAGCGCCTCCAGGATAGCGCCTCGTCACCACTGCGTTTCCCTCCGCCAGAGCCTTCGCAGGATTGACGCGGTTCTGGAGAGAACCCGGTTGGGCGGAGAAACCCAACCGGGCCTTACTGCTGCCTGCCGGAGAGGGAGGAGAGAGGCCCTTAGCGGCAGGGCGGAGGACAGGGGAACGCGCCGACTACAGGGGCCGCTTACTTCTTGACCGACCAGGCTCTCTCTACGCGCTCCAGATACGCCTCAATCTCCTCCTCGGCCCGCGCTGCCCGCGCATCCCGGTCACGCTCCCGACGCATATACTCCCGCATGTGCTCCACACACGCACTGATCTTGACCTGGATGCTGTTTTCCACATCCTCCCGCAGACGCGCTGCCTCCGCTTCCAACCAGATGGCTTTTTTGTAAAGGGAGAGACGCACGGCCTGCTCTCCGAGGGCCACACAGGCATCACAGATATAGCCGATCCAGTCAGCATCGCGCTCATAGGCAGCGGCCACATGCCCTAACTCAAACAGATGCCCACAGACATAGCAGCGGTGGTCATCAAAGACATTGCTGGCGAGCAAACGGATGTCCATCTTGGTGCTCCTTTCCCGCGCGCAAAGAGCGCGGCTCACAAAAGGGGATACGCCTCTGGGAGAACGTGGGCACGCAACAGAGGCGCAGTGCCCGCGCTCACCCATCGGCAGGAGCATTAGGGAGGGCAGAAACAACAAAGCCACCAGGCGCATTAGCGTCCGGTGGCTCAACAAGGGAGATGGGAGGGAGTACAGTCTCAGGATAGGGAGACCTTGTTTCGGAAGGCGAGACTTCCGCGCATTGAGGCTTATGCCTCAAGCACCGCTGGCATCTCCTGGCCCGGTTGCTGGATGCTCTGCTGAGCATCGCTCCTAATGCATCTCCTAGTATAGCGCATAAGTGGTCTTTTGTCAACCGATTTCCTTTTTTTATTTTGTCGTCTTCCCTATCCATCTGGTTTCGAGTATTTGACTTAAGGAGATGGTGGATGCCTCAGCCGGAGACACTGACGGTGAAATTCCGGTGTCTTTTCCGCAGGATTCTCCGTCCGGCTGTTGAATAGAGAGGCGATCTGTTGCGGCGCTCCGTGTGCGGCCTCATGGCAGCACTTTGTCCCCTTCCTGGCAAACAGAGATAGGATGCTCTGCCTGGGTTTCCGCTTGCACTCGCCTGCCCGGAGTCTGCCCGTCAGAAAGGAATTGCTGGGGCCACTCGCGCCATTTTTCCCTCACGATACAGGTGACGACCACAGCCATGCCGGATAATATTTTGCTCTCTCTCGTGGGCCAACGGGTGCCGCTGCCAGGACATTTCGATGTTCCCGTCCTCCTGGAGCATGTCCGTCCCCTGGCAACGGGCTTTGAGTGCCGCGTCCGCCTGCCCGATGGCAGGTTAGAAGAAGCCGTTCTCTCCTCCTCGGAAGCCCAGGCATTGGCAGGCAGGAGCGCCGTACCCACGCAAAGCGCGTGCCCTGCCCAGGCTGAGCAGCTGCGCTTGTTGATTGAGTCGGCCCGTATCCGGCTGGCCTATGCCCACGACCCCCAGTTTGCCGTCTCCCTCTCCGGCATCCGCACGCTGCCCCACCAGATTGAGGCGGTCTACCAGAAGATGCTGCCCCAGCCGCGCCTGCGCTTCCTCCTGGCCGACGATCCCGGCGCAGGCAAGACCATTATGACGGGGCTGCTCATCAAGGAGATGAAACTGCGGGAGGCCATCGAGCGCGTCCTGATCCTCTGCCCGGCCCCCCTGACGATCCAGTGGCAGGATGAGATGCTACGCTGGTTCGACGAGCCGTTCGACATCCTCTTTGCGGCGGTGGATCAGCAGCAACTCACCGACCCCTGGCAACGGTGTTCCCAGGTGATCGCCTCCCTGGACTACGCCAAGCAGGAGGAGGTGCGGGAGCGGGTCTGGCAGCAACGGTGGGACTTGGTGGTCATTGACGAGGCGCATAAATGCTCTGCCTACACCAAGTCCCAATCAGGTCGGAACCCGGAAGCCGAAGAGACGAAACGCTATCAACTGGCAAAGAAACTCACGGCGCTGGCCGATCATGTGGTGCTGCTGACGGCCACGCCGCATCATGGCGATGAAGACCGCTTCGCCCATTTCGTCCGGCTCATTGACCCTGACCTGTTCCCGGAACCCCACCGGCTCGGCCATCAGGCCCAAGAGATTCGGAAGTCCGTCTTTCGGCTGGGCGCGGAGTGCCCCTGGGCGCTGCGCCGAATGAAGGAAGACCTGCGTGACCTCAACGGGCGCCGCCTCTTCCCCGACCGGCACGCCCTGACCGTTGCCTTCACCTTAAACCGTGCCGAATACGCGCTCTACAAGGCGGTAACGGCCTACATTAACGAGTTTATCCCCCAGCAGACCGGGCAGCGGAGAAGCAGCGCGGCGCTGGCCCGTACCGTGTTGCAGCGCCGCCTCGCCAGTTCGACCGCCGCCATCCATGAATCGCTCAAGCGCCGTCTGGAGAAGCAGCGGAACCTGCTGGAAGAACTGGAAAGCCTGACGCCCACCCAACGGGCCAGGCGGTTGGCGCGGACACAGGGACGCCTGCCAGACGCGGAGCAGGAAGAGGACGACCTGGACGAGGCCGCGCGTGATGTCGTGGTGGACGAGTACACAGCGGCACAGGAACTCGACCAGATGCGCCGGGAGGTCGCGGTCTTGAAGGAGTTGGCGGAGCAGGCCCGCCAGGTACGGGAGCAGGCCAGCGACTCCAAACTGGCTGCGCTCAAGAAGTGCCTGTCCCACTCGCAGTTCGCTGACCTAAAGGACGGGCGCGGGAAGCTGCTCCTGTTTACCGAGCACAAGGACACGCTGGATGCCGTGCGGGAGGTGCTGCACCGCTGGGGCTACTCTACCTGCGCCATTCACGGCGGCATGAATCCCCACGAGCGCAAGCAGGCGCAGGAGGAGTTCCGCACGTCCGCGCAGATGTGTGTAGCGACCGAGGCCGCCGGGGAGGGCATCAACCTTCAGTTCTGCCACCTGATGATCAACTACGACCTGCCCTGGAACCCGACCCGACTGGAGCAGCGGCTGGGGCGCATCCACCGGATCGGACAGGAGCGGGATGTCTACGCCTTCAACTTTGTCGCCACCGAATCGGAGGAGGGGCAGCCGGTCATCGAGGGGGCAATCCTCTCCCGGCTGCTCTGGAAACTCGATCAGATGCGGGACGCGCTCGGCGACCGCGTGTTTGATGTCGTGGGGGAAGTCCTCTCCCGGAACGACGTGAACCTGCCGGAGATGCTGCGGGAGGTCGCCCACGACCCGCGTCGCCTGGATGAGTACATGGAACAGATTGACCGCATAGACCCGGAGCGGCTGCGGCAGTACGAGGAGGCGACGGGCATCGCGCTGGCCCGTGCGACGGTGGACTTCAGCGGTTTTCAGGCCCGGAATCTGGAGGTCGAGGAGCGCCGTCTGATGCCCCGCTATGTGGAGGCGCAGTTCCTCGCCGCCGCAAGGGAGGTCGGCCTGAAGGTTGAGACCCGCGCGGACGGCCTGCTCCGTATCGAGCATGTGCTGGCCGACCTGCGCTCGGAGCGGTTGGCGTCCGTCCGTAAACTGGGCAAACCCGCCGTCAGTTATCGGAAGGCGACGTTTCAGAAAGAGACTCTGGAGCAGGATGCCCATATGGACGCGGTGCTGCTCGGCCCCGGCCATCCGCTCTATGGCGCTGTAGACGAGCGCCTGAACGAGAAGCTGGCGCCGCTCGTGGGCGGTATCGCCCTCTATCTTGACCCGTTGGCCGCCGGGCCATATCGCCTGCATTTCTTTGAAATCGCCATCCGGGGCAAAAACACGAAGGGCGAGGACGTGCCTCTCTATGGCGAACTGGTGGCCGTCCGCGAGGAGACGCGGCAAGACGGCACAGCGGCGTTTGAGGTCGTGCCCTCCGACGTGCTCATGAACCTGCCCCCGCTTCCGAACCCGCCCGACAGCGTGCCCATTGTAGACGTACAGCCCGCGTCCGACTACCTTAAGAGCACCTACCAGATCGAGTGTCGTGTCCGCTGCCAGCAGGAGCGCGAGCACTTCGCGAGCGTCTGTCGGAAGTATCTGCTCGAATCTTTTGGCGCCCGCATCCGCAAGACGCAGGATCGGGTGATGCAACTGATGGCGCGGGAGCGGGAGTCGGCGGACATGGCCCTGGCCCGGCAGCGGGCCGAGCAAGACCTGGCCGACCTGGAGCGCACGCGCCAGGAGCGCCTGTCCGGGCTGGCTCGCCTCGCCTTAGCCCGCACGGGGCCGGTGCGCCACGTCGGAACGGCGCTCATCGTCACCGAAGACGTAACCGGGGCCGACAGCATCCGCGCTGCCTTCGGCGGGGGCGACGCGGCCACGCGCGCGCGGGTGGAGAAAGCCGCCGAAGACCACGTGATCCGCCACCTGGTCGAAAAAGAGGGCTTCCTAGAGGCGGATTGCGTGCGGGTGGGCCATGTGCGGATCGCGGGAAACACGCGCGAGGGCTTCGACATCCGAGCGGTCAAGGTCATTGACCACGCCACCGGGCAGATGGAAGTCCGGCGCATTGAAGTGAAGGGACGGCAGCGCGGCGGGAGCATCGTCCTGACGACGAACGAGTGGTACAAAGCCCAGCAGCTTGGCCCTTCTTACTGGCTCTACGTGGTCTGGAACCCGCTCGGCCCGGATGCGGAGGTATCCATCATCCAGAACCCGGCCCAACGGCTGGAGCACGCCAAGCGGGAGGTCATCGCGGCCCGCTACTTCGAGATCGAGGCCGACGCCCTGAAAACCGCCGCGCAGGGAGCAGGGGAATAACGCATCCATCGTGGTTATCGAGGGGGTAATAACGCCGGGAGGAAGCGTGCGTGAGCGAAGAACTACAGCCCGTCTCGGAAGCGCAGGCGCTCGCCGACCTGAGCAGCGGCATTGCGCTCCTTCTGGAGGAGGCCCGCCGGCGGGCCGCCCGCTCCGTCAACGCGATCATGACCGCGACCTACTGGGAGATCGGGCGGCGCATCGTCGAGTTTGAGCCGGGCGGCCAGGGGCGCGCGGACTATGGGGAGCAGATCATCGAACGGCTGTCCAAAGACCTGACGGCCCGGTTTGGACGCGGATTCGGACGGAGTAATCTGTTCCAGATGAGGGCTTTTTATCGAGCCTATGCGCAGATTGTCCAGACAGTGTCTGGACAATTCGACCTATCCGAGGTGGCTACCGCCTTCCCGCTCTCCTGGTCGCACTACGTCCGACTGCTCTCTCTTCGGGACGAGTACGCCCGCCGCTTCTACGAAACGGAGGCTCTGCGGGGCGGATGGTCGCTGCGGCAACTGGATCGGCAGATCAACTCCCTGTTCTATGAGCGCACCGCCCTCTCCCGGAATAAGGCCGCCATGCTGACGCAGGGCACGAAAGCAAAGTCCGAAGACGCTATGACCCCGGAGGAGGAGATCAAAAGCCCCTATGTGCTGGAGTTCCTGGGGCTGAAGGACGAGTATTCTGAGGCTCAACTGGAAGAGGCGTTGATCCGCCACCTGGAGGGTTTCCTGCTGGAACTGGGCAACGACTTCACTTTCGTTGCGCGGCAGAAGCGCATCCGGGCCGGCGATGACTGGTATCGCATGGACTTACTGTTCTACCATCGCCGCCTGCGCTGCCTGGTCATCATTGACCTGAAGATCGGCAGACTGGATCACGCCGACGTGGGGCAGATGAATCTCTACATCAACTACGCCTATGACCATCTGACGCTGCCCGATGAGAACCCGCCTGTCGGCCTCATCCTCTGTTCGGAACCCAACGCAGCGGTAGCGCAGTATGCGATGAACCGCCTGATGAATACGGTGCTGGCGGCAGAGTACCGCACGGTGCTGCCCGACCCGGCGCAATTGGAAGCGGAACTGGCGGAGACCCGGCGAATGCTGGAATCGCCCAACCGCAAAAGGAATCCAGATGCCTGATAACGACCGCCGACTTATTGAGGACTACCTGCCCATCGAGGCCATCAGCGCAGAAGCGTCCAGAGAGAAATCCGTCCGTAAGGGCCATATCTCCACGCTGCACCTCTGGTGGGCGCGACGACCGCTCGTCGCGTGCCGGGCCGCCGTCTATGGGGCGCTGGTTCCCGCCGACCGTTTCAAGAGCCGCAAGGCTGCCGAGAAGTTTGTCACGGCGCTGTGCAAGTACCCTGGCGACCCGCGCACCATCGCGGAGGCCGAGCGGCACATCCTGGAAGCGCACGCCGAGCGACTGACGCGGGAGACGGGCCAGGTCGTCACCGTCGAGGACATTGTGGCAGGCCGCGCTCCCAGGCCGAAGGTGCTGGACATGTTCGCGGGCGGTGGGGCCATCCCCCTGGAGGCGCTGCGCCTGGGCTGCGACGCCTACGCCCTCGACCTGAATCCCGTCGCGCATATCATTGAACTCTGCACGCTCGTCTACCCGCAGAAGTACGGCAAGCCGGACAAGAACGCGAAGGGCTGTGCGCAGGACGGGACGTGGGCGGGCCTGGCGGCGGAGGTGGAGCACTGGGGCAAGTGGGTCTTGGAGAAGGTGAAGGCGGAGATAGGCGACCTCTACCCACCGATCCCTGACCCGGAAAACCCGCCCGTCGAATTAGCCCCACGCCCGCAGTTGGTGATGGAGGAAGAGGACTTCCCGCCACCCAAGCAACTCTCCCTCAAAGCCGGGTCGGGCTGGTTGACACCGGTAGCCTATCTGTGGACGCGCACGGTGCGCTGCAAGAATCGGGCGTGCGGCGCGACAGTGCCGTTGGTACGGCAGACCTGGCTCTGCAAAAAGACAGGGCGCTATGTCGCGCTGAAAATGGCCGCGCCAAAGGGCGCGAAGCGCGTCCGGTTCGAGGTCGTGGAGGCGGACACGGAGCAGGCGCTTGGTTTCGATCCGGCGGGGTTCAGCAAGAGAGGTAATGCAGCCTGTCCCTTCTGCGGTACGGTAGCCGAAAGCGGCTACGTGAAGGCGGAGGGCTGCGCCGGGCGCATGGAGCAGCAAATGATGGCGGTTGTCTGCACGCGCCCCGGCAAGCAGGGAAGAGTTTACCTTTCCGCCGAAGGTCTAACGAGTTTTATTCCCGATGACGCTGCAATCCGGCAGCGAGTCGAGGAGTTTTGTGCGCGGACAGGGTTGACCGTGCCTTATGAATCTATCTATAACGATGCGAAGAACGCCAATTTCTGCGTACTGTATGGCCTGACTCAGTTCAGTTCTCTTTTTTCTCCGCGTCAGATGCTCTGCCTGCTGACCTTCGCCGCTGGTGTGAGACATGCGAATACCGAGATGCTCCGCGAGGGTTACAATGCAGAACACGCGAAAGCGGTTCTCACGTTCCTCGGCTTGCTAGTAGACCGACTTGCCGACTACAACTCTGCGCTCTGTCACTGGCAGAATACAAGGGAAATAATCGGTCATACGTTCGGTCGGCAAGCGTTGCCGATGGTCTGGGACTTCACGGAACTGGCTCCGTTTGGTGAAGCGTCTGGCAGCCCGCAGGGAGCCATTGCCTGGCTTAGTGGGTACGCGGCAGCGGAGCAGGATTCCGGTGCGCCTGCGACTGTCGTACGTGGCTCGGCCACCGCGCTGCCCTGGCCCGATGCCACCTTTGATGCGGTCATTACTGATCCACCGTATTATGACAACGTTCCATATGCGAACGAATCAGATTTCTTTTATGTTTGGCTCAAGCGCACCATCGGACTGCATTATCCAGAACATTTCTCCTCCGAGGGATCACCTAAGAAGCGAGAAGCGGTCGCAGATGCTTTACGGCATGGAGGAGATAAGAGAAAGGCTAACGCGGCTTACGAGAGCATGATGGCCCAAGCGTTCAGCGAGGCATATCGCGTTACAAAGCCTGGTGGTCAGTTGAATATCGTTTATGCCCACAAGACAACGCTCGGCTGGGCTACTCTCGTGGACGCGCTGCGTCGGGCTGGTTTCACCGTTACCGAAGCCTGGCCCCTTGATACCGAGATGAAAACCCGGCTGCGCGGCATGGAGTCAGCGGCTCTCGCCTCCAGCATCTTCTTGGTTGCCCGAAAGCGCGACGGTCGGCTTCTACGAGGAGGACGTTCAGCCGGAACTAGAGCGCATCGTTCGGGAGCGGGTAGATACGCTCTGGGAGCAGGGCATTGCTGGAGCCGATCTGGTCATCGCCGCCATCGGTGCGGGACTGCGGGCCTTCACGCGCTACGCCTCCGTCGAGTACGCCAACGGCGAGGAGGTTCCCGCCGAGAAGTTCCTGGCTGAAGTTGAAGGCGTCGTGCTGGAGACGCTGCTGGAGAAGATATTCAACGTGCCGCGCTCCGGCGTGGCGGCGGTGGACGGGCCGAGCCGATTCTACACTCTCTGGCGCTACACCTACCGGAGCGGCGAACTGGACGCGGGCGAGGCCATCGTCTTCTCCTACGCGCAGCACGTCGAATTGGACGGCCCGCGTGGGCTGACGGCGGGCAGCCGCGCCCTGGTGAAGAAGACGAAGGGCAAGTACAGCCTGCTCGACTACACGGAGCGCGGCCAGGACGAGAAACTGGGACTGCCTGCGCCGGACGGCACAACCGCGCCTCTGATTGACGTGTTGCACCGTGCTCTCTGGCTGATGGAGAATGAGCCGCGCAAACTCAAGGAGTTCCTCGACGAAGCCCATCCCGACCGCGAGCGGCTGCGCTTGCTGGCTCAGGCGCTCTCCGGGGCCGGTCTCAAGGGCACGGAGGCGGAAGGAACCCGCAACCTGATTGCCACCACCACATCGGAGCAGTCCACGCTCGCCAAACTGGTAGCAAACTGGCGCACACTGGTCGCCGACAGCCTGTTCAGCGACGGAAGATAAGAGGAGGAAGCCCATGAACATTATGGCACTGCGCCCCTGGACAGACATGGTGACGCTCCACCCGGACGTAGAGGCTGGAGCGCTCACCGAGGCTATCTTCGCTATTGACCTGGGCGCGATTGCCGCCCGCGACCCCAATGTTCCGGCAGTCAACCGCACCCCAGAGGCTTTCTTCCGCGCCACGCACATCACCGCCGACCTGGGCCGATTGCTGGAGGAGGTACTGGCCTCCCTCGCCGGAGAGCCAGGCTACAACCGTGTGCTGAAACTGCGCACGCCCTTCGGGGGCGGCAAGTCGCATACGCTGGCGGCCTTGCTGCACGCCGCCCGCGACCGGGCGGCCCTCAACGTCGTGACTGGCGCAGAGCGTTTTGCTGATCCCGGCCAGGTGCGTGTGGCCGTCTTCGACGGGGAGAAGTTTGGAGCGCTGGAGCCGACACCGCTGCCCAACGGCCAGGCCGTGCAGACGATGTGGGGCTGGCTGGCCTGGCAGATAGGCGGCGAGAAGGCGCGGGCGCTCGTCGCGGAGAATGACCGCAACCGCACCGCGCCGGGCGGCGACCTGATCCACCGTCTGCTGACGGAAGGGGCGGACGGACGCCCGGTGCTCCTGCTGCTGGATGAGGTGCTGAAGTACATGGAGCGGGCCGCCTCGGTGGCCGTTCTCGACTCCACGCTGGCGCGGCAGGCGAAGGACTTCTTCCAGAACCTGACGGTCGAGGTCGCCAAGACCACCCACGCCGTGATGGTCTACTCGCTGCAATGGAGCGCACGGGAGGCCCTGGGCAACATGGCTCTCCTTGACGAACTGGATAAACTGGCCTCGCGGGTGGATCAACTGCGGGAGCCGGTCTCCGGCGACGAGGTATTACCCATCCTACAGCGCCGTCTGCTTGGCGGCAAGCCGGACGAGGCGACGGCCTCCGACGTGGGAGCGGCATACGAGGAGGTCGTGACCACTATGCGCCGGGCCTATGCTGACAACACGACCGAGCGGCAGATGGCCGAGGAGGAAGGTATCCTCCTACGGGAGCGGTTTAAGGCCGCCTATCCGTTCCATCCGGCCCTCATAGACGCCATGCGCGAGCGGTGGACTGCGGTGGATGCCTTTCAACGCACACGCGGCTCGCTCCGGTTCCTGGGACAATGCCTCCACAGCCTCAAGAAGAACGGTGGCGCGCGGCCCCTGCTCGGCCCCGGCGACATTCCGCTCCGCGATCCGGAAGTGCGCCTGGCGATGCTCAAAGAGTTGAATGCCCAGAACGACTACGATCCGGTCGTCGCTGCCGACATCGAAGGGCCGAACGCCCGCGCCAGGCGCATTGACGACCGGCTGGCCCGCGAGACACCCGCTCTTGCCAGCGTCCGGCCCGCCACCCGGTTGGCGACGGCCATCTTTGTCTATTCCTTCGGCGGGCTGAAGCGGCAGGGAGAGACCGACGCGGAGGCGCTGCCGCCAGGGGTGACAGAAGCAGAACTGCTGGCCGCGTGCGTGGGGCCGGACTTAGACAGCATCACGGCGACGGCGGTGCTAGCCGACCTGCGGACATCCTGTCTGTACCTGCATTACGACGGTCTGCGCTACTGCTTCAAGAAAGACCCGAATGTCACCAAGCTGGTCGAGGATGCCGAGCAGGAGGTGGCCCGCAATGCCGAGGAGGTCAGGGGCAAGATCAAGGAACTGCTGACGCAGCGCCTGGCAGGGCAACGGACAGTGGTTGTCTGGCCTGCCAAGACCCAGGACGTGCCGGATAGGGAACCGGCATTCCTGCTTGGCTACCTGCCCCTGGAGTTCGCCGCCGCATCGAGCGCCGAGCAGGAGCGGCAGGCCATTGAGATGTTTACCAGGTATGGCGACCGCCCGCGCTCCTATCGTAACGGCATCGGGCTGGCGATCCCGGATAGGAAGCAGGTGGAGGCGCTGCGTCGGGCCGTGCGGTATCTGATGGCTTGCGACCGGGTGGAGGCCCGCAAGAGCCAACTGCGCCTCAGCAAAGACCTGCTGGATCAACTCAAGGAGCGCAAGCGAACGGAGGAGGCAGCGGTCGAGGCCGCGTTTCGGGCGCTCTATACTGCTGTCTGGCTGCCTCGTGTGGAGGAGGGCGGTATCGGCATCGAGCGGGTCGAGGCGGCAGGCCGTCCCTTGCAGGCGACGGGCATCCACGAGCGCATGTTGGAACTGCTCACTGTCGTCGGTACGCCCAAAATGCACCAGAGCGTGACACCCCGCAAGATCATCGAGCGCCTGCGCCTGCGCGAGACCGCCGAAGGCGAGGAGGCCGCCCGGCCTGGCGTTCGGGTGTCGGATGTGCGGGATGCCTTCTTCGCCGTTCTGGAGCCGCCCCGCCTGGACTCGCTCAACGCGCTGCGGAAGGCCATCGTGCGGGGTGTGCAGGAGGGTGCGTTCGGATACGCCAGCGGTTATGCGCCCAACTTGGGGACGGACGGACGCTATCAGCTTCCCCGCGAGCGGATCGCCTTCTGCCGCGCTCTGTCCGAGGATGAAGTGGATTTCGACAGCGGCTTTCTGATGCTACCGGCGGCTATCCCGGAGGCAGTCCCGGTCGCGCCGACGCCGGAGCCATTTCCAGCGGGCGTGAGCGAAGGACTTGCCCCAACGTCTGGCGGCGTCAGCGCCCCGCCAACCCCTTCCGGCCCGGCCTCACCGCCCTCCACCGCAACGACCGGCGTGGTTAAGTTTGGTTTTGTGGCAACACGGGATCAGGTATTCCGGGCATTTCCGGCCATAGCGAATTTGGCGGAGAAGGCTGATGGCGGCAAGGTAGCTATCCAGGTAGAGGCGTCTGCCGCCGCAGGCTTTGATCCAGCGTGGTTGCGCAACGCCGTCGAAGAGCCGCTCGACGAGGCCGACATCGAACGCCTGGAAACGAATTAGAGGGCGATCACGCTACGATTGCCTGGTCTCCAGAAAGAGAAGAAGCACTGGGCTGGATGGAAAGGCTCGCCTCAAGGGTGATCTTCCAGCGTATCGGCCTCTGTGCTGGCATCGCTGGCAGCCTCGGCCTCGTGCTTTTCCAGAAACTTCTCCAGCGCATCGTTTAGCTGCCCGATGACAAACGTTCTGTCCAGGGCCAGTTCTGCGGCGGTAGGCGCTTCGGTGGGCGTGGTCGCTGTGAAGAGTCCGGGCCTGCTCTGCGGCGTGTCCACCAGGCGGCTGAGGTCGGCCAGGGTCGCGCGAAACTCGCGACCCAATAGAACGATGTCCACCTTGTTGGCGGGCAGGCGGGGCATGTCCTCGTAGCCCCGCACTTTGCCGGTCATGCGCTGCCAGAGGTCTTCGGCGTGCTGCGCCAGCGCCATAATGCGCCGGGCGCGCAGGGCCAACCCAACCTGCACGCTCTCTATGTCCAGGCGCTCCAGGGCTTGCTGCACCTTGCGCGACTGGCGATAGCGGTGGAGGGCTTGCCGAGAGATGGGCAGGTAGCCCTCCTGCTCCAGCGCCGCCTGTACCTGAGCGTTGCTGTCTCCAGCGAGGAGGCGCTGTCGGATCAGCTTCCTGGCAGCAGGAGGCAGCTTCGGGCCAGGACGGGAAGCGTCAAAATCAGTCAAGATTCTGGCCTCCCTACCCGCCTAACGCGTTTGCTAAGCTATCGAGATGCTGGTAGCGTTCGCGCGTCAGCCAGCCAGCATTGGCCCGCTCCACGTCCTGCGAAGAGAAGCCTGGCACCGTCTGGCCGCTCTCGCGCAGCTTGACAAGGCGATCCATCAGGTGGGTCGCTTGCTGGCGCGGCACGTAGGGGCTAACCGATACAGCCGGCGGCGCCGCCTTCTGCATAGCCGCCGCCTTCTCCAGCTTTTTGCGCTCCTTGAAGCGTTTGTAGGCTTGATCAAAGTGGCTCATTGGCGTCTATCCTCCGTGACTTATCGGGCCAACCACGTCGGCCCGCCCTGTAAAACCCAATCGGCAAGCGCCGCGTTAGCCTCGCCCACCGGCTGCGCTGGCTCGCCGCCCAGGGGCGTGTAGCTGATTTTCTTGCCGTCCACCGGGCGCAGGGCGTCCGCATCACCGACCCAGTAGGGCAGGTTGCTCTCCAGCCAGGCCAGAAGGACGGCGCGGGCTTTGCGCGCTCGGTTGACAGCGGCCTCTACCGCGCTCAAATCGCGTTGCAGGCGCGGTATCCAGCCGCTGGCCTGCTGGCGGCAGTTAGCGTAGAGCCTGACCGCCGCCGCCTCCTTCGCAGCGATCTCCTGGCGGGTGTTGGAGACGACGTAAGTCAAATGATCGCCGCCACCGCGTTGGCGGGCGAAGGCCCGCGCCGAAGCGTCCCCGTCCAGGCGGACGTCTCGCGTGTCGGAGTAGGTGCGCGCACAGCGGGCTTGAAGCGTCAATAGAGCCTCGGTAGCCTGCCTGTCGAGCGTCAAAATGCTCGTCATGGACATCTATTTGCCCTCCTGGGCTGGCTGCTGGCCCTCGTGCGCCAGTTGGTGTAGAGCCTCCATCGGGATGCGGCGGCACTTGCCAAGCTGAACGGAAGGCAGCTTGCCAGCGGCCATCAGGCGGAGCAGGGTGGACTCGGAGATAGCAAGCATCCTTGCTGCCGCAGGGACGGTCAGCAAGAGCGGCTGCGTCGCTTCGCGCGTTGCCGCATAGGGCATTGGTTCAAATCTCCTTTAGAAGCCGGATAGCGTAACGTACAGCTTTCAGGTAGTGTACCCATAGAGAGTTGATACTTCGTCGCCGATGACCTTATCAACTCTGTAGAGGGACACTACCAGCTTTCATGCGGCTCCATTAGTAACTATGCGGGCATGGAGGAGTGCGTAACAGGGCGTGCAAGTGCAAGGAGTCGCGCGACTCCTTTTGTGGATGATGGATAAACACAGGAGGGGGGAAGGAGTTTAACCGAGGTCGAGGGGTCAAATTGTGCAGACACGTCTGCACTTTGGGGTGAGCGTAGGGATAAGCGGGTGATGGCCTGTCTACCCCGAACGCGGAGTTGGCAGAGCCGCAACGAAAAAATTAGTGCAGCAAGCAGGAAGGGCAGGAGTGCCTGGCTAATCTAGATATTACCTGCTTGCTTCGACCCTCCTAAAGCCAGCAGAGCCCTTCCATTCGTGGATGCCCTATACCGTACCCCTATCCGCAGGAGGCTTCTTCAGATGAATGGCAAGATGCTGGCATCAGGCTACAGAACGGTGCTTCTCCTCGTCACTGTGTTGTTAGGCTTGCTTCAACGGCAGGCGCTCGCCCAGACGCCACCGCCCCTGGATCAAACAGCCAGTCCCTCCGGCATCGGCATTCTCTCTGGCCTGGACACCAAAACACCGGCACCCGCTCACCCTGCCGAAGACGGGCATCTGGTCGTTACGGCAGCCCGTACTCAGGCTTTGGCGCTGCCCGGCACCATTGTCGAAATCGTTCCGGCGCTCCCCCTGCCAGGTTTTGAGACTGCCATGATCGCGGTCGAGATTGACGGACAAGAACAGGCCAGGCAGATCGTTGACCCCACCAGCCCGCTGCCGGTGGTCAGAGTGCCCCCGCCCACAGGAGAGGTGGGCCGCAAGCGCGTGCGCGTCGTCCTCTTTAACCACTTCAAAGAGCCTGCCGAGTCCTCCCAGTGTGTTATCCGAGCGCGGATGCACGCCAGCGTGCAGATGACCGCCCAGTTGCAGGGCGAACAGCTTCGCCTGGCTATCGCGGACAGGGCCTCTCTCCAGGGCGTCTATGTGTTTGAAGGCGCTACCTATCTGGGACGGCTGGAGGACAATACCGAGCAGGCCCTCCTGGATGCCCGGACGCTGCTGCCCGGCTCCCATCGCTTCTGGGTCGTTGCCGAGACCGCCGAAGGCGTTTTGTTGCCCCCGATCAGCCAGATGGTGAAGATAGAGCCGCGCTATCGGATCAGCCTCCCCGCCCAGACAGGCCCCATCCTGGTGCCCCAGGACAACCCGGATAAGAAGCTCTCCGTCAAGGTGGAGCGCGCCGAAGGGGTCGGCATCGCCAAGACCCGGTTGCTGGTGGACGGCACCATCGTGGGCGAGAGCGAAGAGGCGGTCATCCAGATGGAGGTGCCCCTGCGCAACGTGCCCTCCGGCCCGACGACCATAGAGGTCATCGGCATCGGCAAAGACGGCCACCTCTATCCCAGTGAGAGCCTGCCCATTGAAGTGCAGAACAAAGCCTGGGAGGCGCATGTTGCCAATACGCTGGTGTTGAACGACAAATATCCTTCCTGGTCGGCGACAATTAGATTTCCCGTTGCCTCTTTTTCAGGATGGTGCGATTTCTGCTGCTTGCTGCTGGCTTTGCGCCTGCTCCATACGGTAAC
>Ga0070741_10001342_pt1 | contig 76201 bp, 79 predicted proteins | sample Coa_R1_4_FD_66440 | JGI IMG/M metagenome (GOLD analysis project Ga0070741, IMG submission 66440) | Surface soil microbial communities from Centralia Pennsylvania, which are recovering from an underground coalmine fire - Coalmine... | ecosystem: Environmental > Terrestrial > Soil > Unclassified ...
GTCGCGATCTCCGAAGGCAGCGTCACGTCGTTCGGCACGAGGATGGGTTGCGCGCCCGCGGCGAGCGCGGCGTCGACGTCGGCGCGCGTGTCGCCGACGACGGCGCAACGGCGTGTGTCCACGCCGAGCGTGTCGGCGGCGCGCCGCACGAGGCCAGGCTTCGGCTTGCGGCACTCGCACCGGTCGCTGTCGTCGTGCGGGCACCACGCGATGACGTCGAACGGACCGAGCAACGCTTCGAGCCGCGCGTGCACGGCGTGCATGTCGTCGACACCGAAGCGTCGTTTCGCGATCCCGCTCTGGTTCGTCACGAGACCGACGCGCAGCCCCGCGCGCCGCAGCCGCTCGAGCGCCTCGCGCGCGCCGTCGACGGGCTCGACCTTGTCGGGGTCGCCGTTGTACGGCACGTCGACGACGAGCGTCCCGTCGCGGTCGAACAACACCGCGTCGTACCGGGAAGGGGACCGCTGCACGAGGGCGCCTCTTCCCTCGCCCCTGTCTGCCAAACGATGTGAATGGCTCGGAGGCGGGTGGGTATCGGGGGCGCAGCCCCCATGAACGTCTTCGTCTGGCACGTCCACGGCTCGTGGACGACATCGTTCGTCCAGGGTCCGCACCGCTACCTCGTCCCGGTGGTGCCCGGCCGCGGCCACGAGGGGCGAGGCCGCGCCCGCACGTGGGAGTGGCCGGCGTCCGTCGTCGAGGTCACGCGCGAGGAAGCGCGCGACGCGCCGATCGACGTGATGATCCTGCAACGCCCGGAAGAGCTCGACGCGTGGGCGGCGGAATGGACGGGTCGCCGTCCCGGTGTCGACGTACCCACCGTGTACCTCGAGCACAACGCGCCGCAGGGACGCATCGCGGACATGCGGCACCCGGCCGCCGATCGCGACGACCTCGCGGTCGTGCACGTGACGCACTTCAACGCGCTGTTCTGGGACACGGGTGCGACGCCGACCACCGTCGTCGAGCACGGCATCGTCGATCCCGGCTACCGCTACACGGGCGAGCTCGAACGCGCCGCGGTGGTCGTCAACGAGGCGCGCCGGCGAGGCCGCGTGACCGGTACCGATCTCGTCGCCCCCCTGTCGTCGGCCATGCCGATCGACGTGTTCGGCATGGAAGCCGCGGCGATCGGCGGGATCGAGGACCTGCCACAGCACCGCCTGCACGACGAGATGGCGCGCCGTCGCGCGTACGTCCATCCGGTGCGGTGGACGTCACTCGGCCTGTCGTTGCTCGAGGCCATGCACCTCGGCATGCCGGTCGTGGCGCTGGCGACGACCGAGGTGCCGCTCGCCGTCCCGCCCGAGGCGGGCGTCGTGAGCAACCGCATCGACGAGCTGTGCGACGCGTTGCGCCACTTCGCCCGCGACCCGGAGGCCGCGGTGCTCGCGGGCAAGGCGGCGCGGGCGGCGGCGCTGTCGCGCTACGGCCTGGCGCGGTTCCTGCGCGACTGGGACGCCGTGCTCGATCAGAACGTGCGGTGGTAGCTGGAGCAACCGCGGCACACGTCGGGCGGCTCGTCGCCGAGGAGCCCGTCGCGGAACCTGCGGTACGGCTCGCTCGTCCACACCTCGTCGAACGTCGACGCGCGGAGATCACCGAGGCGGGCGCGGTCCGACCCCATCACCATGCAACACGGCTGCACGGTGAGGTCGTGGTTGACGTACGCCGAGCGCCACGGCCAGTCACATGCGGGCGTGCCGTGCGGCCGTCGCGCGGGGGCAGGCTCGTCGAGACGAGGGAGGCGCAGGTCGACGCCGAGCTGCTCGGCGCGACGGCGCGCCTCCTCGAAGCACACCGTCGCGAATCGGTCGGGGCGTTGCCACAACGCTTCCTTCTCGGTGTACGAGCGGATGTCGACGTAGTCCCCCGCGGGGTCGGTGTCGCTGAACGAGTGCGAGAGGTTCTGCACCCACACCGCGTCGACACCGACATCGTGCGCGAGCTGCACGATGGCGGGGAGCTCGTGCACGTTGCGGCGCATCGCGACGAACACGAGTTGCAGCTCGGGGCGGTCACTCCCGGTCGCGCGCTTCACCTCGACGAGGCCCCGGATGTTGCGGCACACGCGGTCGAACCGGGCGCCGTCGCGGATCGCCTCGTACGTCGCCGCCGTGGCACCGTCGAGCGAGACGTGCAGCCATCCCAGTCCCGCGTCGACCAGTGCCTCGGCCTTGTCGCGTGTCAGCAAGGTGCCGTTGCAGTTGAACCCGACATCGATGCCGCGGGCCGCGGCATAGCGCACCATGTCGACGAGATGCGGCACCAGCAGGGGCTCACCGAGGCCCTGCAACGTCAGACGCTCCAGTGACGGGTTGGCGTCGACGAGCGCGAGGAACTCCTCGTACGACAAGCTGCCGTGCACGCGGTCGAGCGGCGGCCGGTAGCGCACGAGGCACATGTGGCAGCGCAGGTTGCAGGCGCCCGTGACCTCGACCTGCAATTCCCGGGGAAGGGGTGGCGCGTTGTTCACGCGCTCGCCTCGAGCAGTCGCACGCGCTGTTCGAGCTCGGGGGGTACGACCGCTCGGTGGACGAGGGCAGCGGGGAGGCGCCGCACGACGCCCGCCAGCGCGCTGCGGTGGTCGCGGTCGACGAACGAGGCACGCACGAGCGAGCGCGTGGCACGGAGGGCGACACCGAGCGGTCGTCGCAGCCACGCGCTGAGCACGTCGTTGCGCAGCGCGAGCGCGGTTCGGCCGTCCCCCGCGCTCGGGTGGTGATGGGCGACCACGTCGTCGACGTACGCGAGCTGCCAACCGGCGCGTGCCATGTCGAGCGCGAGCAACTGCTCCTCGCCGAAGAAGAACAGGATGTCGTCGAACCCGCCCGCCTCGATGAACGCCCGCCGCCGCACGACCGCGCCGCACGCGACGAAGCCGAGAACGGGTGGACCGGGCGCGTCGTCGTCGCGCGGCAACGGGCTCGCCGCCATGACCGAGCTGACCGGGTCGAGCCGTGCTTCGTCGCCGACGAGCACGCGTGCGGCGACGAGACCGAGCCGCGGGTTCGCGTCGAAGACGTCCGCTGCTGCCGAGAGCGCGCCGGGAGCCCACCACGAGTCGTCGTCGGCGAACGCGACGTACGGCGCGCGGGCGGCGAGGACGCCGATGTTGCGTGCGGTCGCGCCCAGGTTCTTCGTCAAGGGCAGCACGCGCACACCAGGGTGCGCGTCGCGCACGGCTCGCACGGTGCCGTCGCACGAGGCGTTGTCGACGACGATGACCGCCGGTTGCTCCGGGAGCGCGCACAGGCAGTCCAGCGTGCGCAGGACCCGTGCACGGCGATCGCGCGTGATGACGACGACCGACACGCGTGGATCCGGCACCGGCGGGCCTGTCTACCCGTGCGGTCCACCGCAAAACGCGGTTCCACGGGGCTCGCACGGTTAGCGACGGCTGCGTGGCTCGCGTGCTCGGCATCAACGGCGTCTTCCACGACCCCGCGGCCGCGCTGGTCGTGGACGGCGAGATCGTGGCCGCCGCGGAGGAGGAACGGTTCTCGCGCCGCAAGCACGGCAAGGTGCCCGTGCCGTTCTCGACGTGGGAGCTGCCGGAGCTGTCCGCACGCTGGTGCCTCGAACACGCAGGGCTCGGCGCCGGTGACATCGATGCCGTGGCCTACTCGTACGACCCCGATCTCGCGCCGCAACCGGGCGACGACCTCACGGCCGAGGAGTGGGAAGGGCTGCGCACGCTGTTCGTGCGGCGCGCGCCCCTGTTCCTGCGCACCGCGCTCCCCGGTCTCGATCCCGCATGCGTGCGCTTCGTGCCGCACCACGTCGCGCACGCGGCGTCTGCGCACCTCGCGGCACCGTTCGACCGCTGCGCGGTGATGGTGCTCGACGGGCGCGGCGAACGCGGGTCGTTCCTCGCCGGCCACGCCGTCGACGGCGACCTGCGCGTGCTCGCGCGGCGCGACCTGCCCAGCTCGCTCGGTCTCGTGTACGAGGAGTTGACCGCCCACCTCGGCTACCGGCGCAGCTCGGACGAGTACAAGGTGATGGCGCTCGCGTCGTACGGCACACCCCGCCATCTCGACGCGTTCCGCGAGCTCGTGCGGGCGGAGCCCGACGGCACCTTCACCACCGAGCCGATCGCGTGGCAGTCGTTCGCACCGCCCGGTCGCGGCGACGGCTCGCTGGATCCCGCGCACGCGGACCTCGCCAGCACGGTGCAGATCCGTGTCGAGGAGGTGCTGCTCGAACTGGCGACGTGGCTGCACGCGCAGACGGGAGAGCGGGCGCTCACACTCGCCGGTGGCGTGGCGCTGAACTGCGTCGCCAATTCCGAGCTGTTCGAGCACGGGCCCTTCGACGACGTGTGGGTCCAGCCCGCGGCCGGTGACTCGGGAACCGCGCTCGGCGCCGCGTTGCACACCGCGCACGCGCTCGGGGACGCCGTGCATCCGATGACGACCGCCGCGCTCGGTCGCTCGTGGGACGGCGACGCGCTGGCGGGCTGGCTGCGACGCGCCGCGGTGCCCTTCGAGACCCCGGCGGACATCGCCGACGCCGCGGCCGGAGTGCTCGCCGCCGACGGCGTCGTCGCCTGGTTCCAGGGCCGCAGCGAGTTCGGTCCCCGCGCCCTCGGTCATCGCAGCCTGCTCGCGCATCCCGGGCGGGCGGAGAACCTCGAGCGACTCAACGACGTGAAGGGCCGCGAGCAGTTCCGCCCCGTGGCGCCGATGGTGCTGCTGGAGCGGGCGAAGGACATCTTCGAGGGCGGGCCGATCCCGAGCCCGTACATGTTGTTCACCCACCGCGTGCGCGACGGCTGGGCCGACCGCATCCCCGCCGTCGTGCACGTCGACGGCACGGCGCGCATCCAGACCGTCGACTCGAACGACGAGCCCCTCATGCACCGTTGCATCGCGTCGTTCGAGCGACGCACCGGCCTGCCCGTCGTCGTCAACACGTCCCTCAACACCGCTGGCCGCCCGATGGTCGACGATCCCCGCGACGCGCTCGAGTGCTTCGGGTCGTCGCCCGTCGACGCGCTCGCCATCGGCCCGCACCTCGTGCGCCGCGCCCGGTGAACGACGACATCGCCGTCGTGGTGCCGACCGTCGGGCGTGCGTCGCTCGACGTGTTGCTCGACGCGCTGGACGAACAGGGCGTGCCGCGCTCGGCATTGCACGTGGTCCACGACGTCGACGGCCGCGGTCCGGCGGCGACGCGCAACCGCGGTTGGCGGGACGCCGACGCCACGTGGATCGCGTTCCTCGACGACGACGTCGTGCCGTCGCCCGGCTGGTACGAGCAGCTGCGACGCGACCTCATCTGCATGCCGGACGACGTCGCAGGTGTGCAGGGACGGTTGACCGTGCCGCTGCCGGTGGATCGCGCGCCAACCGACTGGGAGCGCAACGTCGCGGGGCTCGCGCGCGCGCGATGGGCGACCGCCGACATGGCGTACCGGCGCGACGTCCTGGCCGAGGTCGGTGGCTTCGACGAGCGCTTCCCCCGGGCGTATCGCGAGGACGCCGACCTCGGCCTGCGCGTCGTCGCGCGCGGCTACCGGATCGTCCGGGGTGCACGTCATGTCTCGCACCCCGTACGCCCTGCGCCGTGGCACGTGAGCATCACGAAGCAGGCCGGGAACGCCGACGACGCGTTGATGCGCCGCCTCCACGGACCGGGATGGCGTGCGCGCGCCGGCGTGCCGCGCGGCGCGCGTCGTCGTCATGTCGCGTCGACGCTCGCCCTCGTGACGGCCGCGGTGCTCGCACCCGTTCGCCCGCGCGCGGCTCGCGTCGCCGCCGCTGGGTGGATCGCGTCGACGGCCCGCTTCGCGTGGCGGCGCATCGCGCCCGGCCCACGCACGCCGTCGGAGATCGCCACGATGGTGGCGACGAGCGCTGTCGTCCCGCTCGCCGCCACCACGTGGTGGGTCATCGGGACGGTCACCTCAGCAAGGAGCAGACCAGGATGAACAGCGAACTCGGCACCGTGCTCGTCACCGGCGGCGCGTCGGGGCTCGGCGCCGCCCTCGCCGACGCGGTCGAGGCCGCGGGAGGAAGGCCGTTCGTCCTCGACCGCCGGGCGCCGCGTGACGGCATCGACCACGAGCTCGTGGACCTGGCCGACAGCAAGGAGACGGAACACGCCGTGCGGCAACTGTGCGACGACGCGCCCGACCTCACTGCCGTCGTGACGTGCGCGGGGGTCGACGTGCCCGGCCGCCTCGAGGACGTGCCGACCGAGGTGTGGGAACGCACCATCGCCGTGAACCTGCTCGGCACGGCGGCGGTCGTCCGGGCCGCCCTTCCGACGCTCGAGGCGAACCGGGGTCGCATCGTGACCGTGGCGTCGACGCTCGGTCACCGGGCGCTGAGCGACGCGACCGCGTACTGCGCCAGCAAGTTCGGCGTCGTCGGCTTCACACGCGCGCTGATGGCCGAGCTGCAGGGCCGCGTCGGTGTCACGATGCTGAGCCCCGGCGGCATGCGCACCGCGTTCTTCGACGGTCGTGACGAGCAGTACAAGCCATCGCCGGACGCGCCGCTGTGCGATCCGGCGACCGTCGCCGCCGCTGCGCTGTTCGCGTTGCAGCAGCCGCCCGACGTCGACATCAAGGAGCTCGTCGTCGCCGGGACCGTCGAGAGCTCCTGGCCCTGACCGCACGGCCCGGTTGTAGGGTGCGTGCACGGGCAGGAAAGGACATTCCATGACCGATGCGGCCGCCGTGGATCGCACGGGATGACCTCCCTCGCCGAACGGCGTCACCGGGCGGTCGTCACCGCCGTCGACCTCGTCGATGCGGCGCGCCATCTCGCCCGCCAGGCAGCCGATCTGCGCGCTCGGTCCACTGCGCTGCGCACGGCGGCGCGCCGCGACACCGCCCCACCCTGGTTCACGGTGCGCGGCTTCGTCGACGGGCGCCCCGCCATCGCCCGGTGGTCACCCGGCGTGATCGACGCGGATCGCGACATCGCCCGCCGCGCCGGTGCTGCGATCGCGGCGCGTAGCCGCTTCGTCGACGGCGACGGCGCGCCCTACGCAGCCGCGTCGTGGGACGGCCCGCCCCTCGCCGTGCTGCTCGCCGTGATGCGCGCCTTCGGCGAGGTCACCGCCGTCGACTTCGACTCGTCGTTGTTCGAGGAAGAACGTGCCGCCCGCTGACGCGACCGCGCTCGTGGCCATCGGCGCGTCCGCCGGGGGCGTCGAGGCGCTGCGCGAGCTCGTGGGCAAGCTTCCCCGCGATCTGCGGTCCGCCGTGCTCATCGTCCTCCACATCCCGCCGAGCGACACGAGCGTGCTCGCCGACATCCTCACGCGTGCCGGCCCGTTGCCCGCGCAGCGCGCCGTCGACGGCATGGACATCGAGCCGGGCCGCATCCTCGTCGCACCACCCGACCATCACCTGCTGGTCGACGGTGTGTCGGTGCGGCTCGATCGCGGGCCGCGCATCAACGGCCACCGCCCCGCCATCGACCCGCTGTTCCGCTCCGCGGCGACGTGGTACGGCCCGTACGCGATGGGGATCCTGCTGTCCGGCATGCTCGACGACGGCGTCGCCGGCCTCGCCGCCCTGCTGCAATCCGGCGCGGTCACGGTCGCGCAGAGCCCCGACGAGGCGGCGTACCCGGATCTCCCGCAGAACGCAATCGATCGCGGCGCGGCAGCCAAGGTGCTCACGATCCAGGAGATCGCCGACCTCGTCGTCGCCTGCTCGACGGACGAGCCGCTCACGTTGGAGGAGGTCGTGGCCATGCAGCGTCAGCGCGAGGAGCCGACCGACGCCAACGTCTCGCCGTTCACGTGCCCGCACTGCCACGGTTCGCTGTGGGAGATCGCCGACCCCACCGGTACGCGTTTCCAGTGCCGCACCGGTCACTCGTTCACGATCGAGTCCCTCGTCGAGGTGTCCACCGACGCGCTCGACGACGCGCTGTGGGGTGCGTACCGCTCCCTCCTCGAACAGGCCGATCTGTGCCGGCGGATGGCGCGCCGGATGATGGACGCGGGCACGATGCGCCAGGTCGACCGCTACGAGCAACTGGCGCGAGATGCCGAGCGCCGGGCCTGGGTGCTGCATGATGCCCTCGTCGTGAAGGACGAGAGCGGCGAAGGGCAGCCACAGGGTGGACGACGAACAGGTTGACGACAGCGGGCTCGAAGCGCTGCTCCACTACGTCCGCGACGAGCGCGGCTTCGACTTCACCGGCTACAAGCGCACGAGCCTGCGGCGCCGCATCCTGAAGCGCATGGAGGCGCTGGATCTCGACGGCTTCGAGACGTATCGCGAATGCCTCGAGCGCGACGACGCCGAGTTCGAGCAGCTCTTCAACACGATCCTCATCAACGTCACGCGCTTCTTCCGCGACCCGGACTCGTGGCGCGGCGTGGCGGACACCGTCATCCCCGAGATCCTGTCGGGCAAGGGTGCGACCGATCCGGTACGGGCGTGGGTGCCCGGGTGCGCGAGCGGCGAAGAGGCGTACACGATCGCCATCCTCCTGTGCGAGGCGATGGGCGACGCCGCGTTCCGCGACCGCGTGAAGATCTACGCCACCGACCTCGACATGGACGCGCTCGACACGGGCCGCCGCGCGACGTACCCGCGCACCGCGCTCGTGGAAGCGGTCGGGGAGGAGCGGGCCGACCGCTACTTCGAGCACGATGGCTCGCTCGCGACGTTCCGGCCGGAGCTGCGCCGTGCCGTCATCTTCGGCCGTCACGACCTCCTGCAGGACCCGCCCATCTCCCGGGTCGACCTCCTGTCGTGCCGGAACACGCTGATGTACTTCACGGCGGCCGCCCAGTTCGAGGTGCTGGCCCGCTTCGAGTTCTCGCTGCGCCCCGACGGCTACCTGCTCCTCGGCAAGTCGGAGACGCTCGCCACCCGGTCCAACCTGTTCGTTCCCGTCGACCTCAAGCGTAGGATCTTCGCCGCCCGGCTCGACCGGGCCGTGGGTCGGACTGCGTTCGGGAGGGGTACGGAGCGGCACGTGGAACCGAGTGAGCAGGAGATCCGGACCGCAGGCTTCGACCTCGGTCAGGCGCCCCAGGTGCTCGTCGACACCGAGGGCGCGCTGGCGGCCGCGAACCAGCATGCGCGCGTGCTCTTCGGTCTCACCATGCGCGACGTCGGCCGCCCCCTGCAGGACCTCGAGCTCTCCTACCGCCCGGTCGAGCTCCGTTCGCGCATCGACGCCGTCGTGAGCGAGCGGCGCCAGGTCAACATCCACAACGTCGAGATGACCGCCGGTGCCGACGTGCGGACGTTCGACGTCATCCTGTCGCCGGTGGTCTCGTCGGCCGGCGTCCTCACCGGCACGAGCATCTCGTTCATCGAGGTCACGCCGCAGCGGCAGTTGCAGCAGGAGCTCGACCGCTCGCGTGCCGAGCTCGACACGGCCTACGAGGAGCTGCAGTCGACGGTCGAGGAGCTCGAGACGACGAACGAGGAGCTCCAGTCGACGAACGAGGAGCTCGAGACGACGAACGAGGAGCTCCAGTCGATGAACGAGGAGCTCGAGACGATGAACGAGGAGCTCCAGTCGACCAACGAGGAGCTCGAGACGATCAACGACGAGCTGCGGCAGCGCACCGACGAGCTCAACGACGTCAACTCGTACCTCGAGTCGATCCTCACGAGCCTCCAGACCGGTGTGATCGTCGTCAACCGCGACATGCGCATCCAGGTGTGGAACCAACAGGCCACCGAGCTGTGGGGCCTGCGCGGTGACGAGGTCGAGGGCGAGCATCTGATGAACCTCGACATCGGTCTGCCGGTCGACCAATTGCACCAACCGATCCGCGCCTGCCTCGGTGGTGAGTCCGAGGTCGAGGTGAAGCTCGACGCGGTCAACCGCCGCGGTCGCGCCATCGCCTGCTCGGTGAAGGCCACACCGCTGCGCTCCGGCGACGGCACTCCCATCGGTGTGATCCTGGTGATGGACGCCGCCGACGGCCAGGCCGGCCCGACCGTCGTCTGACGGGTCCGGCGCCGGACTCCCGGCTCAGGACTCCTCGCGCCCCATCTGGGCGCGCACCGTCTGCACCGGTGGGTTGGTGAGCGAACGTCGTTGCCAGTTGGCGCCGTCGACGACGAGCGTGTGACCGGAGATGAAGCGGCCGTACGGCGACGCCAGGAACGTCGCTGCCCATCCCAGCTCGCGCAGGCGTCCCACGCGCAGCGCGGGCTGGCACACGTCCTTGTCCGACGTGCGCTCGAGGTTGCCCTGGATGTCCGCCGTCATGTCCTCGTGCGGGAAGAGCCCGGGCACGAGGCCGTTCACCTGGATGCCGTACGGCCCCCACTCGACGGCGAGCGTCTCGACCATGTTCTTCACCCCGGCCTTCGCGGCGGCGCTGTGCGCGAACCCGGGACCACCGGTCCACGCGTACGACGCGCCGACGTTCACGATCGAGCCGGGCGTGCCCGCGTCGAGATGCCGGCGTGCGAACTCGCGCGCGCAGAAGAACGTGCCGTTGAGCGTGATGTCGACGACCGTGCGCCACGCGTTCGGTGACATCTCGTCCGCGGCGACGGGGAAGTTGGCTGCTGCGTTGTTGACGAGCACGTCCGGCAGCGCGAACGCCGACGCCGCCTCGTCGAAGGCGGCGTGCACCTGATCGGCGTCGCGGATGTCGCACACCACGGTGTGCACCGGCGCGCCGAGCGCGGCGATGGCGTCCCGGCCGGCATCGAGGTGCTCCTGCGCGCGGCTGGCGATGACGATGGCGGCGCCGAGCCGGGCGAACTCGGTGGCGATGGCCTTGCCGAGGCCGGTGCCGGCACCGGTGACGAACACGGTCGTGCCGTCGAACGTGCCGGCCGGCAACGCAGCGGCGCCGGGCGGCGGGGGTTCGGGGAGACCGATCAGTTGTGGCACCGGTTCAGCTTTGCGCGAACCCCGAGTCGGGATACACCCGCTTCCACTGCCCGTTCTCGAGCGTGATCACGAGGAAGCCGCGCGCCGCCTTGCGCTGCGCGGGGTTCGTGTCGCCGAGCACGCCGCCGGCCGTGAAGCTCGTCGTCTGGTTGAGCGCGGCGATGACCGCGTCGCGCGTCGGCGCGGGACCGGCGGCGGCGATGGCGTCGACGCAGAGCCTGGCCGCCGTCCACCCGATGACGGCGAAGAAGTCCAGGGGTTGGCCGGAGCTGCTGGCCTCGTAGAACTGCGACATCGTCTGCATCGGCGGGCCGCCGCCCTCGACGATGTCGTGGCTGATGGCGAGCAGGGTGCCGTCCGCCGCGCTGCCCGCCAGCTTGGCCAGTTGGGGTCCGTACGCCTGCGCGCCGTAGAACGGCACCTTCGGCGTCCATCCCACCTGCTTGGTGGCGGCCGCCAGCTTGGCGATGCCGTTGATCTCGAGCTCGGTGACGACCGCGTCGTCACCGTCGTTCTTCAACTGGCTCGCCACACCGACGTAGTTGGTCTCGGTGACCGCCACCTTGATCGGGTTGTCCGCGACGAGTCCGGCGGCGCGGATGTCGTTGACGAACCCCTGCACGCGCGCGATGACGGTCGGGTTGTCGGGATAGACGATGCCGACCTTCGTGATGCCGTAGTTGTTCTTGAACCACGTCCACACCGGCACGCTCTGATTCGTCGTGCCGGACGGGTCGACGGGCAGCGGCGAGAAGAAGTTCGGCTGCACGAGCGCGGTGTTGCCGAGGATCAACGAGCAGTCGGGGATGTTCGTGCCGCCGATCACGCCCGCGCCGCCGTCGTCCTCCACGCTCGTGTTGCCGACGAAGCCGAAGACCTGGTCCTTCAACTGGTCGGTGGCGGACCGGTTGACGCCGGGATCGAGACGGTCGTCGGCGTTCACGAGCGAGAGCTTGCGGCCGCACACGCCGCCCTGGCTGTTGACGTAGTCGAGGTACGCCTTCGCGCCGGCGCGGCCCGTCGCGCCGAAGTTGGGGACCGGGCCGCTGATCGTCGAGACGTTGCCGAGCTTGATCTCGGTGTCGGTCACGCCCGGGGCGTCGACGTGCTGCGGCGTGCACGGCCCCCCGGCCGCCGCCGCGCCACCACCGCCCCCGCCGGTGTCGCCGGCCGCCGCCGCGGGACCCGACGCGCCCGTCGCCGCGCTCGCCGCCGGTCCGGTGACGCCGTTCGCAGCCCGCGCGCCGCGTGTGCCGGTGTTGCCGCTGCCACCGCCACCACCGACGGCGGCGGCGTACTGCGTGGCGTCCAGGCGCGCGCCGCAACCGCACGCGACCCATGCCGCGAGTGCCACCGCGGCCACGACCCCCCAGGTTCGACCCCTCCCCACTACGGGAGATATTCGCCGTCCGTCAGCCGGTGGCCTTTGTCCCCTTCGTCCCCTTCGTGCGCCCGGCGCCGTTGGCGGCGGCGCGCACGATCACGACCGAGTCGGCGCCGCCGAACTCGTTGGCGGCGTAGGCGTCGGCGTCCCAGGCGTTCTCCCACCGGCCGTCGCCGAGGTAGAAGCGGTAGCGGTACGTGCCGGGTCGAAGACGGACCGTGACCTGGAGGGAGCCGTCGTCCTGGCGTTCCATCGGGAGATCGTCGGTCGACCAGTTGTTGAACTCGCCGACCACCCATGCCTGCACGGCCCCGGACTCCGATGGCAGCCGGAAGCAGACGGGCTGTGCGTCTCGGTGGTCGTCGGTCATGCTGCCTTCCCTACCAGTGGTCGACGAAAGGACGCGGGGGAATTCCTGTTCCCGCGCCACCCGTGCTCAAACGTGGCGAATGTTGGTGCGATGTCGGCGCTATGGCGCCTTCATCGCACCAACATTGCCGGGGGCGGGGCGCCGCGCCCGTACGTGCCAGACGGGCATCGGGCCCTTGCCCTTGATCTCGGCGGTGCCCCGCGCCTCGCAGTCGAAGCGGTCGGCGATGCGCTCGTAGGTGCCCTCGGTGACCTGCACGGCGCCGGCCGTGCCGTGCGACTCCATGCGGCTGGCGACGTTGACGGCGTCGCCCCACAGGTCGTACAGGAACCGCTTCTGCCCGACGACCCCGGCGATCACCGGGCCGGAGTTGATCCCGACCCGGAAGCGCAGGCGGCGTCCCCGGAACATGCGCGACTCGATCAGTTGCTGGAGGCGCAGCCCGAACTCCGTGATGGCGATCGCATGGTCCGGCCGAGGATCCGGCACGCCGGCGGCGACCATGTAGCAATCGCCGATCGTCTTGATCTTCTCGAGGCCGAACTCGTCGACGAGCGCGTCGAACGCGGAGAAGACCTCGTTCAGCAGGGAGACGGTCTCCGCGGGACCGAGCTCCGCGGCGAGCGCTGTGAAGTCCTCGATGTCGGCGAAGAGGATCGAGGCCTCGTCGAAGTGGTCGGCGACGGAGAGGTTCTGCTCGAGCGCGGCCGCGACCGACTCGGGGAACACACGCAGCATGAGGTTCTCGATCTGCGCCCGTTGCGCGCGCTCGATGGCGAGCTTCTGGCCGAGGCCGGCGACGCACTCACCGAGCACGAGCCCGGCGATGGCGATGCCACCCCCGACGACGACACCACGCGCGAGCGTGACGTCACCGGCGATGACGGCCGAGACGGCGAAGAGCGCGACGTAGTACGTCACGAGGATGCGACCGCTGCGCGGTGATGCCGTCAGCACGCCGACGGTCACCGAGCTCGTGATGCACATCAAGAGGAACCCGGGCCACCAGTGCCCGAACGGATGGTTCGTGGTGAGGTACGCGATCGGTGCGAGCACGGCGCCGACCGCGGCGCGCACGAGCTCGACGCGCAGCGGTTGCCGCCACCGCAGCGGCTGCACGCTGATGGCGACGTTGGCGACGAGCAGCACGGCGATGGCGACGACGGCGCCACCCTTCGCCTCATCGCGGACGTACGACGACGTGACGACGGCCAGCGACACCGCGCAGAACGCGATGAGCACGCCGTCCGCGGCAGCGATCACGCGGCGCGACGATGCATCACCGAACACCGCCGCCGTGATCTCCGCGGTGGTCTCGGGCCGCCCGAGCGTGAGCACCGTGGCCATGCGGAGGCGGAGTCTAGGGACGAAACTGCGACCGTGACCGCGGCCGACGCGCTCGTGCTGGAACGCCCGCGCACGCTCGTGCGACGCGCCCTGCCGCTCCCCGAGATCGGCGACGACGACGGGTTGCTACGCGTGGAGGCGTGCGGCCTGTGCGGCACGGACCACGAGCAGTTCACCGGTCACCTGCCCGCCGGCTTCGCGTTCGTGCCCGGGCACGAGATCGTCGGCACGATCGAGGCGATCGGTGCGCTCGCCGCGACGAGATGGGGTGTCACGGTCGGTGACCGGGTCGCCGTCGAGGTGTTCCAGTCGTGCCGCGAGTGCGACGAGTGCGTGGCCGGCAACCACCAACGCTGCCGTCGGCACGGCATGCGCGACATGTACGGGTTCGTCGACGTCGACCGCGCGCCCGCGCTGTGGGGCGGTTACGCCACGCACGTGTACCTCGCGCCCGACGCGCTGGTGCTCCCGGTGCCCGCCGTGCTCGATCCCGTCGTCGCCACCGCGTTCAACCCGTTGGGCGCGGGGATCCGCTGGGGTGTCACCATCCCGGGCACGTCGGCGGGCGCGGTCGTCGCCGTGCTGGGGCCGGGCATCCGCGGTCTGTGCGCGGCAGCGGCCGCCAAGGACGCGGGTGCGGCGTTCGTCATGGTCACCGGTCGCGGTGCGCGCGACCGCGAACGGCTCGCCATCGCACCCCGTTTCGGTGCCGACCTCGCCGTCGACGTCGAGGCGGCCGATCCGGCGCGCGCGTTGCGCGACGCGACCGGGGGCGCGCTGGCGGACGTCGTCGTCGACGTCACCGCGAAGGCGCCCGCCGCCCTCGGGCAGGCGGTCGCCGTCGCCCGCTCCGGTGCCACGGTCGTGCTCGCCGGCACCCGTGGGTCGGACGAGACCCCGGGCTTCCATCCCGACCACGTCGTGTACAAGGAGCTGCGCCTGGTCGGCGCGCTCGGCGTCGACGGCGTCGCGTACCGCGCCGCCCTCGATGTGCTCGCACGCGGGCGGTGGCCGTTCGCCGAGCTGCCGCGTGCGGTCGTCGGGCTCGACGCCGTCAGCGGGTTGCTGGCGCGGATGGCGGGTGAGGCGGACGCCCCGGTGCCGGTGCACGCCGTCGTCGCGCCTGGTTGAGCAGGTGCGTGGCGCGGAGCCGCCACGGACCACCTGCACCCGGGCCGTAGTGACGGCGCAGACGCCCGGTGTCGAAGGCGGCGGCCACGCGTTCGACGGGCGCGAACGCGCGCTCGAGCCCGTGCTCGCCGAGCATGTGGCGCAGCCGGGGGCGCCACGCGCGCGTGCGCTCCGGCGCACCGAGCAACGCGTGCGCGAGTACGAGGTGCTCGTCGACGAGATGGCCACGCCCGACGCGTTGCAGCAAGCGGCGCGCGGTGGGCCAGTCGACCGGTTCGCGCCGGTCGAGCAACCACAGCTCGTGGATGGTGCGCAGCGGGACGTCGCGCGCGTGCCACGCCCCGTCCGCGAGGTACGCGTGCACGAGTGCGATCACCGCGGCATGCGTGGCGCACGGCACGAGCACGCGGCCGTCGCCACCGACCGGTCGCGCCTCGCGCAGCACCTCGTCGACGGTCACCGCGTCGCGCCAGCCGCGCGCGACGGGCGCGACGTGCACCTCGATGGAACCGAACCGGTCGCGACGCCGCAGCGTCCGGAGGTGATGGCGGTCGTGGGGATCGAGGTCGTCGACGATCTCGTAGCCCGCCTGCCGCAACCGGTCGTGCACGGCGGACGCCTCGTCGCGCGCGACGAGGAGGTCGAGATCGCGCATCACGCGGTCCGCGGGGTCGTCGTACACGCCGCGGGCGACGGCGCCGATCCCCTTGATGGCGACGACCGGCACACCGGCGAGCGCCGCCGCGTCGTCCAGTTGCGCCAGCAGATCGGCGTTGCGGGCACCGTTGGCGCGGTGTGCTCGCTGGAGCACCGCCGCCGGGTGGTTGCGCTCGTGCTCGGGATCGCCCAGCGCGTCGAGCAACGCCTCGGGCACCGGCACGAGGAGGTCGAGCGCGCGCACCGCGCTCCACGTCGAAGGCAGGAGTTGCCGCGCACCGGCGGCGTCGACAACCCGTTGCCATCCGGCGCCGTCACGCGTCCGCGCCACGTCGATGCGCCCGCCCGCGGCGGCGCCGAGGATGGCTGCCAGCTCCCGCACGCCGGACGCCCTCGCGGTCATGCCCGCGCCGTCATGCCCGCGCCGCGCGCGCCGTCGCCAGCTGCAGCTTCACGAGGAGCTCCTCGTTTCCGGGGTCCGCCTCGCGTGCCTCGGCGAAGCAGGCGGCCGCCGCTGCGTCGTCACCGAGGTGGAACCAGCACGTCCCCGTGGCGTGGGCGGCGAGCGACCCGAAGATGGCGCGGTTGTACGCGAGGTTCGTGTGCAGCAGCGTGTCGGGATCGATGGCGCGCAGGGGCGCCAGCAGCGCGATCGCGTCCGCCCATCGCGCTTCGAACATGGCCTGGTGCGCCGCCGCCCAGCGCGTGAGCGGGTCCGCGGGTCGTTGACGCTCGAGCTCGGCGACGAGATGGTCGGCGGAGCGGCCCGCGCGCACGCGGTGCAGCGCCAGCTCGACGTAGGCGAGCACGTCGATGTCGTTCATCTCGCCGCGCGCGCGGGAACGGCGGACCGCCTCCGACCACGCCGCGTCGGCGCCGTCCGTGTCGCCGAGCCCGGCGCGCACGACGCCGAGGTGGAACCACAGGAACGCGCGCTCGGGATCGTCACGCACCGCCTGTTCGAGCAACGGGAGGTTGCGGCGGTGCTTCGCCGTCTGGTCACCCTCGTAGCCGTGGTGGTCGATCGTGGCGGGCACGGGCGCCACCCGCCCGCCGTCCGCCTCGATGGCACGTTGCACGGCGGGGGTGATCGTCTCGTGCATCGCGCCCGCGAAGCGGATGTCGGGGCGGTTCCGGAAGAGGCGGTGCTCGAGGTACGGCGTGAACGCGCGCGCGACGTGGAAGCGGACGAGGCCGGCGACGAGTAATCGGTCGCGCAGCGCCTCGCGCACGTCGCCGTCGTCGGTGAACGTCTCGTCGGCGTCGATGTACAGGATCCACTCGCCGTTGGCGGCGTCGAGCCCGGTGTTGCGCGCGTGCGCGAAGTCGTCGCGCCACGGCTCGTGCAGCACGCGCGCGCCGAACGACGCCGCGATGTCCGGTGTGCCGTCGACGGAGCCGGTGTCGACGACGACGATCTCGTCGACGACGGGCGCGATCGACGAGAGGCAGTTGGCGAGGTGGTGCGCCTCGTCGCGTGTGATCAGTGCCGCGGTCAGCAGCACCGCGCGAGTTCCGCTAGTTGCGGACCTGGTTCCCGCTGAAGCCCGACTGGTTCGACGCCTGCGCGCTGGCGGCGTTCATCGTGAGCCCGCTCATGGAGAACGACGACACGATCGGGGTGGCGAAGGCGGCACCGATGGCGACGCGCTTGATGAAGGTGCGCCTGCTCGGTTCGACGCCCGCCAGCTCCTCGTCGAGTCGTTCGTTGTCCACCGCGACCTCCGTGGCTCGTGACCGGGGCGAATGGTAACAAACCCGTCCTAGCCGATCTCGCGCAACGCCCTGGCGCTGTCCTCGACCGGGCCCACCTCGAGCTGGTGGGCGGTCACGTGGCCGGCGACCGACGCGGCGGCGCGCAGCAGCTGCGGGCGCGACTCCGTCGCCGGGAACGCGTGGTCGACGAGGAAGCGCACGGCGTCGAGGGCGGTGAGCTCGTCGAGGTGCGCCTCGCCGTCGTGGTTGCGGCGCAGCACGACCACGCCGTCGACGGGGCCGACCCGCAGGTGCCAGTCGAACCCTGCGAGCGCGGGGTCGAAGGCGACGATGCGCATGCCGTCGCTCGTCGACGTCGACGGCAGCGCGTCGAGCGACGGTGCGAGCTCGGGGACCAAGCGGGCCGTGCCCGGCTTCAGGTGGAACGGGCGCGGGAGCGCGACGGCGATGCCGTCACGGACGAAGACGATCTCGTCGCCCTCGACCGGGCAGCCGTCGTGGAGCAGGCGCAGCGCCAGCGTCGTCTTCCCCGCGCCCTTCTCGCCGACCATGATCCGCCGTCCGCCGCCCACGCGCACGAGCACGCCGTGCAGCGCTACCCATCCGCCGAGCGTCATGTGGTCGAGCAGGCGCCCATAGCAGCGCTGGTAGAGCAGGTAGAGGACGTCGTCCGCCGTGCGGGCGGGGCCCATCGGATCGCCGTCCTGGAGCAGCTCGTAGGGCCCGTTGCCGGCGACGTGGTACGCGGCGTTTCGTCGCACCACCCCGTCCTGCGTCGCGTGGTTCACGAGGTACGCGATCGTGCGCTCGAGTGCCTCGTCGTCGGCCGTGACCCGGATCTCGTACGGCAGCAGCCGGAACGTGACGTCGACTACTGCAGGAGGCCTTCCCGCTCGAAGGTGGCCAGGCACTCGTCGACGTCGTCCACGGGCGGTTCGTCGAGCGAGAACGCGGTGCCGACGATGCGGGCGATGTCCGCGCGATCGTGCGCACCGTCGCACACGGAGAACACGATGGACGCCGTCGCGTTGAGGTAGTGCACACGGTCGGTCTTCGGGTCGTAGACGACGAGGCCGTCCTTCACCTCGTTGACGTCCAGACCGTCGACGACCGCAGGATGGTTCGCAGTCACGTCAACGGTCATCGTGGTGCGACGGTCGCGCCGCCGCAACTCGGTCGACGATCCGCGCCAGCGCGTCGCCCACCGGCACTGCGTCGTGCGCGTGGGCCACGAAGGCGCGCGCCGCGCCTGCTTGCGCGTCCCGCCGGTCGGGGTCGCGCCACAGCGCGACGATCGCCGCCGCGAACCCGTCGTCGTCCTCGTCGTCGCCCGTGATGGACAGCTCCACCCCGTTCGTCACCGCGAGACCTCGCGCCGCGGACGGCGTGGCGACGACGGGGCAGCCGTGCGCGAACGCTTCGAGGACCTTGATGCTCGTGCCCTTCGCGTGGCGCAGCGGCGCGCACGCGAGGTCGTGGGTGCGGTAGAGCGTGGCGACGTCGTCGTCGAGGTTCGACACGCGCAGCGTCGCGTCGATGCCCGCGTCGCGCACGGTCGGCACGATGCGACGGGTCAGCCGGTCGATCGCGTCGACGTTGGGCGCGTAGGTCCGGTTGCCGACGAAGAGCAGCCTCGGCGCGTCGCCATCGGGTGCGCGCGCGGTCACCTTCTGGGGGACGTGGACGGCGTTGGGCCACACCTCGTGGTGCACGGTTGCATCCCGCGCCCGTGCGACGGCGACGTCGTCGGGCGCGGCGAGGAGGACCGTGGCGAAGTGGCGCCGCACCTCGGCGGTGAACGCCGCGCACTCGCCCTCGACGTCGTCGTCGTCGGCGTCGAGTACGCCGTGCACGCCGGCGGCGAGGAACGGCACGGCCGCGCCGGCGAGGTACGACCGGTGCACCGCGACGGCGTCGAAACGGTCACCGACCTTCGCGAGCAACTCGTCGCCGACGGCGGGTGGCACCGAGCGCGCCGCGGCAGGCAGGGGCGCGGCCGCGGCCATCGCCCGCCCGACGGCCGTCGCCGCCCACGAGCGGGCGTCGCTGCTCGTCGCGGCCGTGACCGTCGCGCTCGCCACACCCGACGCCCAGGCGCGGGCGCCCTCGTCGGTGCCCGCCACCGGCACGACGGCGAGCGTCACCTCGTGGGCACGGGCGAGGCCCTCGAGCGCCACGCCGGCGCGCATGGCGAGCCCGTTGCCACCGCGTGCCGGCCACAGCGGGGTGAGCAGGAGCACGCGCGCCACCCGGCGTGCCTACCATTCGCCGGCTCATGCCCGCGGTTCCTCGCATCGCCCACTTCGTCCACGGGCTCCGGCCGCAGACCGAGCCGTTCCACCTCGTGCACCACCTCGCCATCGAGTCGTGCCGGCGCGTCCTGCGCCCGGACACGATCCTGTTCCACCACCACCACCTTCCGTACGGCGAGTTGTGGGACCTCGTGCGACCGCATCTCACGCTCGTGCGCGTCGACCCTGTCGACCTGGTGACGAGGACGCACGACGAGCGCGTGCCCGACGAGTACCGCTACGCCCACCACGCCGACTTCATCCGTCTCGACGCGCTCGTCGAGCACGGTGGCGTCTACGCGGACCTCGACACGTTGTTCCTCCGCCCGCTCCCCGGCGACCTGTTCGACGCGCCGTTCGTCATCGGCGAGGAGGACGACGTGCCGGACGGCCGCACGGGCGCGCCCCGCCCTTCGCTGTGCAACGCCGTGCTGCTCGCCGAGCCCGGTTCCGCGTTCGCGCGCCGGTGGCGTGACGCCATGCCCGCCGCCTTCGACGGTTCGTGGAGCAACCACTCCGGCTTCTTGTCGCGCGCGCTCGCGGACGCCCATCCCGACGAGGTCCGTGTCCTCCCGCGGCAGGCGTTCTTCCCGGCGCCGTTCACCCCGGACGGCATCCGCGACCTCCTCGAACGAGATGCCACCGACACCTCGGCGTCGTACACCGTCCACCTGTGGGCGCACCTCTGGTGGGCGCGCGACCGCCGCGACTTCAGCGCCGTGCACGCGGGGTTGCTCACCATCGACCACGTGCGCGGCGCGGCCACGACCTACGCCCGCCTGGCCCGCCCGTTCCTCCCGGAGCTCGACCTGTGGTGAGCGCGCCGGTCGGCGTCGAGTACGTGTCGGCCCGACCCGGCGACGGCTACGGGAACGCCGCGCTCGGGATGTTGGCCGCGCTCGATCACCTGCACGTGCCGGTGCGGTGGACGCCGTTGCGCTGGGGTCACGAGGGACTGCTCGAACGCGCGCACGTCGACGGCCCGTTCGCCTCGTGGGTCGGCCGTGACGTCGCCACGGACACGCTGCTGCTCCACGTGCCGCCGACCGCGTACGAACGGCATCTGGCACGCGCCGGCGATCGCACGGTGGTCACGCTGACGACGTGGGAGACGGATCGCGTCCCCGCCGCGTGGCTGCCCTGGCTCGCCCGTTGCGATCGCGTCCTCGTGCCGTCGCGGTTCAACGCCGACGTGTTCGTGGCGAGCGGCGTGACCGCGCCTGTCCACGTCGTCCCCCACTGCGTGCACGAGCCGCACCCCGAACGGCCCGCGTTCCTCGACGCCGTCGGCGAGCGGTTCGCGTTCTACACGATCGGTCCGTGGGGCACGCGCAAGGGGATGGTCGAGTGCGTGCGCGCGTTCCTCGACGCGTTCAGCGCGCGCGACGACGTCGCGCTCGTGGTCAAGACCACCGCGTTGGACCTTCGGCGCGATCGGCGGCCGGTGTGGCACGCGCTCGCCGAATTGCTCGCCGGCCACCGAGACCCGCCGTTCGTGCTCCTCGCCGGCGAGACGCTGTCGACGGCCGAGATCGACGGGTTGCACGCAGCCGGCGACTGCTTCGTGTCGTTGACGCGGGGCGAGGGGTTCGGCCTCAACGTCCTCGACGCCGCTGCCGCCGGGAAGCCGGTGCTCGCGACCGGGTGGAGCGGCCCGGTGGAGATCCTCGGTGCGGACCATCCGCTGCTCGTCGACCACGACCTCGTGCCCATGGACGACGACGAGCCCGACGCGTGGTTGCCGGTGCTCCCCGGTCATCGCTGGGCGAGAGCGCGGCACGACCATGCCGTCGAGCTCCTTCGCTGGGTGGCGTCGCACCGCGAAGACGCTGCCGCCATCGGCGAGCGCGCCGGAGCACGGGTGCGGCACCGGTTCGCGACCGAGTCGGTCGCGCCGAGGCTGCTCGCCGCGCTTGACTGAGGTGATCGATCGTTCTGCGTTCGCGCGCGCGTCGTGGGTCGTGGCCGCCGCCGTGGTCGTGTTCCACCTCGCGACGGCGCAGATCTACGGCTACCACCGCGACGAGTTCTATTACCTCGCCTCCGGCCGGCGGCTCGCGTGGGGGTACGTCGACCAGCCGCCGATCACGCCCTTGCTGTATCGCGTCGGCGACACGCTGTTCGGCTCGTCGTTGCTCGGTCTGCGCATCGTCCCCGCGCTCGTCCACGCGGGCATCGTCGTGGTGACGGCGCTGCTCGCGCGCGAGCTCGGCGCGACCGCGCGCGGTCAGGTCGTTGCCGCGCTCGCCGCCGCCATCGCCCCGTCGCTGCTCACCACCGGTCACTTCCTCGGCACCGTGTCGGTGGAGGTGCTGGCGTGGTGCGCGATCACGTTCGCCGTCGTCCGCCTGTTGAACGGCGCGGATCCGCGATGGTGGCTCGCCGTCGGCCTCTTCGCCGGGCTCGGGATGCTCGACAAGTGGACGACCGGCTTCCTCCTCGTCGGGTTGGCGGTCGGTCTCGCCCTGTCGTCGCAGCGCGCGCTGCTGTGGACGCCGTGGCTGGTCGCCGGCGTGGCGATCGCCTGCGCGGTGTGGGCACCGAACGTCGTGTGGCAGGCGCAGCACGGTTGGCCGCAACTCGACGCGGCGCGTTCGCTGCGCAACCCGGGCGAGGCGCTGTTCACCGCGCCCGGTGTGCTGGTGCTGAGCGGCGCGGCCGTGATCCTCGTCCTTCCGGGACTGTGGTGGCTCGCGCGCGGTGCCGACGCGTCGCGTCACCGCTCGCTCGGGATCGCATTGGTCGTCATCGTCGTGCTCGTCACCGTGAGCCAGGGGAAGCCGTACTACGCAGGGTCGTTCGCGCCGGTGCTGTTCGCCGCGGGCGCGGCCGCGGGCACGACGCTGACGACCGGTTGGGTGATTGCGATGGTCGCGTGGGGCGTGCTCTCGATCCCGCTCGCCGTCCCGCTGCTCCCGGTGTCGACGGCGGACGGCGTCCGTCACGTCAACAAGGAGATCGCGGAGATGGTCGGGTGGGACGACTTCGTGACGACCGTCGACGGCGTCTCCCGCGCCCATCCGGGCGCGACGTTGCTCGCAGAGAACTACGGCGAAGCCGGCTCGATCGAGTTGCTCGGCCACGACCGCGGGATGCCGCAGCCCATCAGCGGGCACATGACGTACTGGTACTGGGGCCATCCCCACGGCCGTTCGACGGAGACCGTCGTCGTCGGGTTCGACGAGGCGACGCTGCGCCGCTGGTTCGGGGACGTCACGCAGGCGACGGTGTTCCGCTCGCCGCACGGCATCCACAACGAGGAGGACGGCACGCCGGTGTGGCTGTGCCGCGACCAGCTCGCCGACTGGGACACCATCTGGCCCGACGTGCGGCGCTTCTAGTGGGCGGGCGGTGAGCGGGTAGACCAACGGCGTGCGCGCCACCTCGACGCTGCCGTCGTTCCGCTCGGAGGCGGCGAAGCGCCGCCGTCTCACCGTCACCAAGCGGCGGGCAACGGCGATGCTCGCCGCCGTTTCGGCGCTCTTCGTCGTCGTCACCGTCTGGGGCGGCGACAGCACGTTCGCGGGCTATCTCCAGGCGACGGCGGAGGCGTCGATGGTGGGTGGCCTCGCGGACTGGTTCGCCGTGACGGCGCTGTTCCGCCACCCGCTCGGCATCCCCATCCCGCACACCGCGATCGTCGTCGAACGCAAGCAGCAGTTCGGCGAGACGCTCGGCGAGTTCATCCAGGGCTCGTTCCTCACGCGCGACGTCGTGATCGAGCGCGTGCGCGGCGCGCGGGTCGTCGAGCGCGCGAGCGACTGGCTGGCGCAACCGGCGAACGCCGATCGCCTCGCCCGTCACGTCCTCGACGCGGCGGTGACCGTCGCCGATCTCGTGCGCGACGACGACGTGCAGCGCACGATCGACGGCGTCGTGCGGGCGCGCGTCGAGAGCACACCGCTCGCCCCGCTGGCGGGACGCGCCTTGCGCTTCGTCACGCAGGACGGTCGTCACGACGAGCTCGTCGATGCCGCGTTGCGCGGCCTCAACACGTACCTCCTCGAACACCGGGAGGAGTTCCGCGACCGTCTGGCGCGGCAGGCACCGTGGTGGTTGCCGGGCGCGGTCGAGGACCGCATCTTCGAACGCCTGCTCGACGGCGTGATGTCGGTCGTCGACGCGATGGTGACCGATCGCGACCACGAGCTGCGCCGCCAGATCGACGAGCGCATCACGAAGTTCGCGGAGGAACTGGAAACGTCACCGGAGCTGCGCGAGCGGGGCGAGAAGTTGAAGCACGAGCTGCTCGAACATCCGCAGTTGCGCGCGTGGACGACCTCGCTGTGGGGCGACGTGAAGGCCGTGTTGCGGGCGCAGGCCGACGACCCCGGCAGCGAGCTGCGCAGCCGGCTGGCGGACGCGTGCTGCTCGGCCGCGCACCGGCTGCGCGACGATCCCGCGCTCGCTGCGAAGGCGCAGGACGGTGTGGAGACCGCGGTCGGCTACGTCGTCGAGCACTTCCAGGGCGAGATCGCGACGCTGGTCAGCGGCACGGTCGAGCGCTGGGACGCCGAGGAGACGTCGCGCCGCCTCGAGCTGCTCCTCGGCCCCGACCTGCAGTACATCCGGATCAACGGCACCGTGGTCGGCGGTCTCGCCGGTCTGTGCCTGCACGGGATCGCCCAGCTCCTCCACTGACGCGCGTGCGTGGTTGCGGGCCCGCGGCCCTGGGCAGACGCGGGACATGACCGAGTTCGGCTACACGATGATGGGCGAGCAGGCGGCGCCGCAGCAGCTGGTGCACGACGTCGTCGCCGCGGAGCAGGCGGGCTTCGACTTCGCCGTCATCTCCGACCACTACTTCCCGTGGCTCGACGAGCAGGGCCATGCACCGTTCACGTGGAGCGTGCTCGGCGCGGCCGCGCAGGCGACCGAACGGATCCCGTTGATGACGTACGTGACGTGCCCGATCCGCCGGTACCACCCGGTGATCGTGGCGCAGGCGGCGGCCACCGTGCAGCTGCTCTCGGGCGGTCGCTTCACCCTCGGGCTCGGTGCGGGCGAGAACCTCAACGAGCACGTGGTCGGCGGCGGCTGGCCGCCCGTCGACGTGCGCCACCGCATGCTGCGCGAAGCGATCGAGATCATCCGCGCGCTGTGGACCGGCGAGTACGTGACGCGCGCCGGCGAGTTCTACGACGTGCAGTCGGCGCGCGTGTGGGACGTCCCCGACGTCGCGCCGCCGATCGGCGTCGCCGTGTCCGGACCGCAGTCGTGCGCGCTGGCCGGTGCGCTGGCGGACGTGATGATCGCCGTCGAGCCCGAGGCACGGTTCGGCGAGCTGTTCGACGCCGCGGGCGGTGCGGGCAAGCCGCGCGTCGGCCAGGTCCCCGTGTGCTTCGACCGCGACCGTGACGCGGCCATCGAGCGCGCCCACCAGCAGTTCCGGTGGTTCGGTGGCGGGTGGAAGGTGAACAGCGAGTTGCCCGGCACCGCCGCCTTCGCGGCCGCGTCGCAGTACGTGCGGCCCGAGGACGTGGCCGAGTCGATCCCGTGCGGCGACGACGTCGAGACGCACGTGAAGGCGATCCGGCCGTTCGTCGACGCGGGCTTCACCCACATCGCGCTCGTACAGGTGGGCGGCGACCACCAGGACCAGTTCGTGGCGTGGGCCGAGCAGGAGCTGTTGCCGGCGCTGCGGGGCTGAGCAGCGACGGCCCGCGCTACGTCGCGGAAGGGAACAAGCCCGCCTTGCTCAGCAGGCCCGGTGCCCGGCTGCCGAGCTGCGCCTCGAGCCACGGCACGATCTCGACGAGACGGGCGAGGTCGATGCCGGTCGTGACCCCCATGCGTTCGAGCATGTAGGCGAGGTCCTCGGTCGGGATGTTGCCGGTGGCGTTCCGTGCGAACGGGCAACCGCCGATGCCGCCGAGGCTGCTGTCCAGCGCGTCGACGCCTGCTTCCACGGCCGCGTACGCGTTGGCGATGCCGGTGTTCCGGGTGTTGTGGAAGTGGGCGCGCAGCGCGGCGCCGTCGAGCACCTCGCGCGCGGCGCCGAGACGTCGGCGTACGTCGGTGGGCGCGGCGACGCCGATCGTGTCCGCCAGCGCGACCTCCGTCGCGCCCGCGGCTGTCGCTCTGCGCACGAGCTCGGTGACACGGGCGACGGGTACCTCGCCCTCGTACGGGCAGCCGAACGCGGTGGAGATCGTCAACGTCGGTCGCATGCCGGCGTCGATGGCGAGCGGTGCGAGCTCTTCGAAGACGGCGATGCTCTCGTCGCTCGTCGCGCCCTGGTTGCGTTGCCCGAAGGTGTCGGTGGCCACGGCGACGACGTTCATCTCGCGGAGACCGGCGGCAGCGGCACGCTCGAAGCCGCGCCGGTTGAGCACGAGCCCGATGTACGTGACGTCGTCGCGCGCCGGCAGCGCGCGAAGGACCGCTTCCGCGTCGGCCATCTGGGGAACGCGGTCGGGGTGCACGAAGCTGCACACCTCGATCCGGCGGATGCCGGCGTCGACGGCGCGCGTGATGAGCGCGACCTTGGTGTCGGTGTCGAGCACGACGTCCTCGGACTGCAGCCCGTCGCGCGGCGCGACCTCGACGATGTCGACGCTCGTGATCATTCGATCGTCGATTCGATCACGTCCGCGGCCCGCGCGTCACCCGGCTCGTCACGCGACCGGAGCCCGTCGACGACCGTGCGCTTGTAGGCGACGTCGCCCGGCGGTCCGAGCTTGAACTTGGCGTGCACGTGCTCGATGGCGATGCGCACGACCGCGAGCCGTTCGAGCCGCGCGCGGTACTCGTCGTCGTCGGCGGTGATGCGGTCGTACGCGGCGCCCGGCTCGTAGGTGGCGAGCAGCCGTCGCATCCCGGCGGCGACGTCGTCGACGTCGGTCGACCAGCGCGCCCGGCCCTCGAACGCGACCGCGCGGAAGTGCAGCGTGCCGTTGGACGCGCGCGCCGGGTCGATCCAGTGGTGGGGCGCGAAGGCGAGGAAGTCCGCCACGAAGAACGTCACCGCCGGGTTCGCCTGCACCGCCGCGAAGGTCGGGTCCGCCTGCACGCAGTGGACCTCGACGTGGTCGCCGTCGAGGACGAAGGGCAGCAACGTCACCTGCGGGTGCCCACCGGGCGGTGTCGCCGCCAGCGTGCCGTGGCGCATCGTGCGCACGAACGCCAGGGCGTCGTCGATCGACGTCGGGTAGCGGGGCGAGTCGTACATCCCTCGTGATCATGCCTTGACGGCGCCGCCCTCGGCCTCCAAGATGTACGAAACACACTGAAACAACATGAGACAGCGGAGGGAGCAGTGGCGATGGCGATGCGAGTGCTGGCCGACCCGGTGGCCAAGGAGCGGATCGTGCAGTTCCGGGGCGTGCTCGACAGCGGCTTCATCGACGCCATCCAGCGCCTGCTGGTGAGCGGCGACGACCTCGCCCAGCCCTGCTACTGGGACGGCCCCAAGGCCCGGGAGTTCGAAGGGCTGTGGCCGGGGCTGCGCCAGTCGCTGCTCGAGAGCCACCGCCGCCTGAGCGAGCTGGCCGGTTCGATCGACCAGATCACCACCCAGATCATGGTGGCCGGCGGTGCCTGAGGCGGTCGGCGCCGCGCTACTTGCGCATGTCCCGGAGCAGGCTGAGCATGTCCTCGGCGTGCTCCTCCTCCACGGCGAGGATCGACTCGAGGAGGTTGCGCGTGGTCGGGTCGTTCGTGCCGAGCCACTGGATGATCTCGGTGTACGACTCGATGGCGACCCGCTCGGCGACGAGGTCTTCGCGGATCATGTCCTCGAGGGAGTCGCCCTCGACGTACTCGGCGTGGCTGCGTGACGTGAGGCCGTCGGGGTCGAAGTTCGGCTCGCCCTGCAGCTGCGTGATGCGCAGCGCCAGCTGGTCGGCGTGACCGAGCTCCTCGTTCGAGTGCTGGAGGAACTCGGCCGCGGCGGCCTGGGCGATCACGCCCTGGGCGGCGTAGTAGTGGCGCTTGTAGCGCAGCCAGCACACGATCTCGGTGGCGAGCGCTTCGTTGAGCACCTCGACGACCCGGTGGCGGTCGGCGCCGTAGGCCTCCGTGATGGGGCCCTCGTCGATCTTCGCCCGGGCTCGAGCGCGCAGCGTCTGGATGTCCGTCAGGAACTCGGCCATGGCCACGAGGTACCCGTCTGTTGGACCGTCACACCCCCGGGGTAGGGTCGCAACGATGGCGGACCAGGCCACCTTCGCGGAGCAGGCCATGCCCTTCATGGACTCGCTCTACGCCGCCGCCCGGCGCATGACGCGCAACGACGCCGACGCCGAGGACCTCCTGCAGGAGACGTACCTCAAGGCGTACCGCGGCTTCGGGGGGTTCGAGCAGGGCACGAACCTGAAGGCCTGGCTGTACCGCATCCTCACGAACACGTTCATCAACTCCTACCGGGCGAAGAAGCGCCGCCCGGAGGAGTCCGACGTCGACGACGTCGAGGATCTCTACCTCTACCGCCGCCTCGGTGGCGCCGAGCTGGCGGCCGCGGGCCGCAGCGCGGAGGAGGACCTGCTCGACTCCTACACCGACGACGAGATCAAGCAGGCCATCGAGTCACTGCCCGAGCAGTTCCGCATGGCGGTGCTCCTGGCCGACGTCGAAGGCTTCTCGTACAAGGAGATCGCCGACATCCTCGGCATCCCCATCGGCACCGTGATGAGCCGCTTGCACCGGGGAAGAAAAGGTCTCCAGAAGAAGTTGTGGGAGTTCGCTGTAGAAAGAGGCCTGGTGGATCGGCAGGAGCCGAGTCCCCAGCATTCCTGAGAGACGGACTTCCGGATGGCAGAAGGCAACTGCGACGACGCACTGCGCGAGCTCTACGGCTACCTCGACGGGCAGCTGACGGACGACCGCAGGGCTGCCATCCAACGCCATCTCGACGACTGCCCCCCGTGCCTCGAGGCCAAGGACTTCGAGGTCGAGCTGCGGGCGGTCATCGCGAAGAAGTGCCGCGACACCGTGCCCGAGCAGCTGAAGCTGCGCATCCTCGGCGTGATCGAGCAGGAGCGCAGCGGGCCGGGCGGTTAGTGCGGCGCCGGATCCTTCTCGTACGATCCCGGCCATGTCCCTCGCCGTCATCTGGCACTTCTGGATCGGGCTCGTGTTCTTCATCCTGTCGATCGCCGTCGTGCTCGGCGTGATCGTCGGCTACCTGATCAAGGTGGAGTCGCTCAAGTACCCGAGGGCGCGCCGGTAACCTCGTCAGGTGCCTGCAGCTCCGAGCGGACCGGTCGACTGGCAGCTGGCCGAACGCATCGCCGTACGCGTCAGCGGTCGTGAGCCGTTCGCCGAGTCGTACCACTACGCCTCCCTCGAGCCCGACTTCGCGGAGTTGACCGCCGAGGCCGAAGAGCTCGTCTACCAGGCCACGGGGCTGCGCTCGCTCGCCGGCCCCGCACGCGCCCGCGTCACCGACCGCGCCGGGTGGGTGCACGCCAACGTCAACTCCTTCTCCCGCCTCCTGCGACCGCTGACCGAGCGCCTCGAGGAGCGCGTGTCGAACAGCCGCATGGCGCCCGTCGCCCGCCGGGCCACCGGTGTCGAGCTCGGCCTGCTGCTCGGCTGGATGAGCGGGCGTGTCCTCGGCCAGTACGACCTCCTCGTCATCGAGGAGGAGAACCCCGACGACCAGGACGTCGTGTACTACGTCGGCCCGAACGTGATCGCGCTCGAGAAGCGCTTCGCCTTCCCGCCCCGAGAGTTCCGCTTGTGGCTGGCGCTGCACGAGGTCACGCACCGGGCGCAGTTCACGGGCGTGCCGTGGCTGCGCGAGCACTTCCTCGGTCTCGTCGAGCGCAGCCTCGACGCCGTCGACCCCGACCCCAAGCGCTTCCTCAACGCGCTGCGTCGCTTCGTCGAGAGCTCGCGCGAGGGGCGCAACCCGCTGGAGGACGGTGGGCTCGTGGCGCTGCTCGCCACCCCCGAGCAGGGCGAGGTGCTGCGCCGCATCAGCGGGATGATGAGCCTCCTCGAAGGGCACGGCGACGTCACGATGGATCGCGCGGGCACGGGCCGCATCCCGAGCGCCGAGCGCTTCAGTCGCGTGCTGCACCAGCGCCGCCAGACGGCGAGCCCCGGGGTCAAGCTCGTGCAGCGCCTGCTCGGGCTCGAGGCGAAGTTCAACCAGTACGAGCAGGGCGAGAAGTTCATCCACGCCGTCGAGGCGGAGGGCGGGCAGGCGTTGCTGCACCGCGCGTTCGAGGCGCCGGAGAACCTCCCCGACCTCGACGAGATCCGCGATCCCGAGCGGTGGATCCGGCGCGTGCGGGTCGAGGCCTCCACCGCGGTCTGAGGCGGCGCGACATGGCGACGATCCTCGTGGTCGACGACGAGCCGGACATCCGTCTGCTCACGAAGCTCAACCTCGAGCGCGACGGGCACACGATCGTCACCGCGTCGAACGGCGAGGAGGCGCTCGACGCCGTCACCGCCGCGCCGCCCGACCTCATCGTGCTCGACGTGATGATGCCGAAGGTCGACGGCTGGGACGTGCTCGACCGCCTGAAGCACCACCTCGACGCTCGCTTCAGCGAGATCCCCGTGATCCTCCTCACCGCGCTCGGTGGTCCCCTCGATCGGGTCAAGGGCGGCATCGAGGGCGCGGTGCGCTACCTGACGAAGCCCATCGACCTCGACGACCTGCGCGCTGCCGTGCACGACGCGCTCGCCGCGCCGGAGCTCGGGCAACGGCGGGCCGCGCAGCAGGAGGCGCTCGAGACGCTGGCGCGCATCGAGCGCAACGCCGCGCCGGGTGACGCGGCACGCGGCCCGCGACCGCGGCTCAGCGCGCTCGAGCACCGCGCCGCACCGGCGCCGCCGGCGGAACCACCGATCGTGATCGAGGCCGAACGGTTGGCGTCGCTCACGGACAAGCAGCGGCAGTTGCTCCACGTCGTCGCGTCGGCGCCGACGATCATGGAAGCGGCCGGCGAGCTCGCCATGAGCCGCTCGAACGTCTACGCCAGCCTGCGTCGCATCAACCGCAAGCTCGGTACGCGCTCGGTGCGCGATCTGCTCGACGTCGTGCGCGCCGGTCACGTCGTCTGACGCGGTGATCGACGCGCTGCTGGGACGCTGCCGCTTCCCGGCGGCGGGCACGGCCGTCACGTGCGCGGTGTCGGGCGGACCCGACTCGATGGCGCTGCTGGTGCTGGCGTGCGCGGCGCGGTGCGAAGTCACGGCGGTGCACGTCGACCACGGGCTCCGCCAAGGTTCTGCGCGCGAGGCGGACGTCGTGGCCCGCGCCGCGGCACGCTTCGGTGCGCGCTTTCGCGCCGCGAGGGCCCGCGTCGCACCCGGCCCCGATCTCGAAGCGCGCGCCCGTGCCGCCCGCTACGCGGTGCTGCCCGCCGACGTCCTCACCGGCCACACCGCCGACGACCAGGCGGAGACCGTGTTGCTGAACCTCGTGCGGGGCGCGGGCCTCGACGGGCTGCGCGGCATGCGCGTCGAGCGCCGCCCGCTGCTCGCGCTGCGCCGGCACGAGACGGCCGCGCTGTGCGACGCGCTCGCCGTCGACGTGGTGCACGATCCCATGAACGCCGACCGCGCCTTCCGCCGCAACCGCGTGCGTCACGAGCTGCTCCCGTTGCTCGACGCGATCGCGGCGCGCGATGTCGTTCCGATCCTCACGCGCCAGGCCGCGCTCCTGCGCGACGACGCCGATCTGCTCGACGCGCTCGCCGCCGCGCTCGACCCCACCGACGCGCGCGCCTTGGCCGCCGCGCCGGTCGCGCTGGCCCGGCGTGCCGTGCGCCGGTGGCTGCGGGTCACGTCGGATGCCGAGTGCCATCCGCCCGACGCCGCCACCGTCGAGCGGGTGCTGGCGGTGGCGCGAGGTGCGCAGCGCGCCACCGACGTGGGGGGCGGCCGGAGCGTGACACGGTCGCGGGGCCGCCTCACGATCGAAGGTACGGTCACGTCCGCATGAGCGTGGGCGACGTCGTCGTGGGCGAGGACGAGCTGCAGTCGCGCATCCGGGAGCTCGGCAAGCAGATCACCGACGACTACTCGGGCCGCGCCCCGCTGCTCGTGGGCGTGCTGAAGGGCGCGTTCGTGTTCATGAGCGACCTCGCCCGCCACATCGACCTGCCCGTCGAGGTCGACTTCATGGCGGTCGCGTCGTACGGCAGCTCCACGAAGACGAGCGGCATCGTCCGCATCGTGAAGGACCTCGACATCGACCTCGCGGGGCGCGACGTCCTCCTCGTCGAGGACATCGTCGACTCCGGTCTCACGCTGCGGTGGTTGCGACGCAACCTCGAGGCGCGGTCACCCGCCAGCCTCGAGGTGTGCGCGCTCCTCGTGAAGACCGGGCTGCAACGCGAGGATCCCGACCTGAAGTACGTCGGGTTCCACATCCCGCCGGACTTCGTCGTGGGGTACGGCCTCGACGTCGGCGAGCGCCACCGCAACCTTCCCGAGGTGCGGTTGTGGCACCGCGAATGAGCCGCGGCGCACGACGAATGGGCCGAACGACCGGGTGAAACGGGCGGTGCACCACCGGTAGCCTCGGCGGCGCGTGAAGAAACGACTCGGCCGCCCTGTCGCCCTCTACCTCGCGCTCGCGATCGCCGTGCTGGTCGCCGGCGCGTTCTGGCTGCGAGGAGGCCCAGGGCCTCGCAAGCTCTCGCTCGACGACTTCCAGCGCCAGGTGGCGAGTGGGCGCGTCGGCGACGCGACCATCAAGGACAAGGACCACACGGTCAGCGGCACGTTGGTCGACGGCACGAAGTACACCGTGACGTTCCCCGAGCAGTACGCCGACGAGGTCACGAAGCAGCTCACCGACGCGCACACGAAGATCACCGTCGACCAGCAGAAGGAGTCCCTGTGGGTCTCGCTGCTGTTCACCGTGCTGCCGGTGCTGTTGCTCTTCGGTCTGTTCCTGCTGCTGATGAACTCGATGCAGGGCGGCAGCCGCGTGTTGCAGTTCGGCAAGGCGAAGGCCAAGCAGCACGGCGAGCAGAACCCGAAGGTCACCTTCGCCGACGTCGCCGGTTGTGACGAGGCCGTCGAGGAGCTCCAGGAGATCAAGGAGTTCCTCGAGAACCCCACGCGGTTCCAGTCGATGGGCGCCAAGATCCCGAAGGGCGTGCTGCTCTACGGGCCGCCGGGCACCGGCAAGACGTTGCTGGCCCGCGCCGTGGCGGGCGAGGCGGGGGTGCCGTTCTTCTCGATCTCCGGCTCGGACTTCGTCGAGATGTTCGTCGGCGTCGGTGCGAGCCGCGTGCGCGACCTCTTCGAGCAGGCGAAGGCGGCGGCACCGGCCATCGTGTTCGTCGACGAGATCGACGCCGTCGGCCGGCATCGCGGGTCCGGTCTCGGCGGTGGCCACGACGAGCGCGAGCAGACGCTCAACCAGTTGCTCGTCGAGATGGACGGCTTCGATCCCCGCAGCGGCGTGATCCTCATCGCCGCCACGAACCGGCCGGACATCCTCGATCCCGCGCTGCTCCGCCCCGGCCGCTTCGACCGCCAGATCGTCGTCGACAGCCCCGACATCGCGGGACGGCGCGCCATCCTCGAGGTGCACGCCAAGGGCAAGCCGCTGGCCGACGGCATCAACCTCGACGTGCTCGCCCGCCGCACGCCGGGCTTCACCGGTGCGGATCTCGCCAACCTCATGAACGAGGCGGCGTTGCTGTCGGCGCGGCGCAACCTCGACAAGATCGGGATGATGCAGCTCGACGAGGCCATCGACCGCGTGCTCGCCGGCCCCGAGCGTCGCTCCCGCGTGATGAGCGAGGAGGAGAAGCGCGTCATCGCGTACCACGAGGCCGGCCACGCGCTCGTTGCGTACGTGCTCCCCGAAGGCGACGACGTGCACAAGGTGTCGATCGTCGCCCGCGGTCGCGCGCTCGGCCTCACTTGGTTCCTGCCAGAGGACCGGTACACGCACAGCAAGGCACAACTGCGCGCGCAGATGGCATCGGCGCTCGGCGGCCGCTCGGCGGAGGAGCTCGTGTTCGGCGAGATCACGACGGGGGCCGCCAACGACATCGAGAAGTGCACCGAGATCGCGAAGGCGATGGTCACGCAGTACGGCATGAGCGACGTGCTCGGCCCGCGCAAGTTCGGCCAGGAGCAGGGCGAGGTCTTCCTCGGTCGCGACGCGGGGCACCAGCGCGACTACTCCGACGACATCGCCGCGCAGATCGACGCCGAGGTGAACGCGCTGATCGACCGCGCCCATGACGAGGCGCTCGCCATCCTCGTGACCCATCGCGCCACGCTCGACGGGCTCGCCGGCGCGTTGATCGAGAAGGAGACGGTGGAGGACGCCGAGCTGGCGGAGCTGTTCAAGGACATCGACGCGTGGCCCGGCATGGACGACGCGGGTGCCGCCCCGCCACCGGAGGATCCGCCCGCACCGATCCCGGTCGCCGTCCCGGTGGCCGAGCCGGTCTCGGCCGCGAACGCGACACCGCCGCGCGAGTCGGCGTGGGAACGGCTCGGTCGCTCGTTGCGGCGGGCGCCGCGACCGGGGACGACGGCATGAGCGCCGACGGCGTCGACCGGCCCCGCATCGAACGGGCGGTGCGCGAGATCCTCGTCGCCATCGGCGAGGATCCCGACCGCGACGGCCTGCTGGACACTCCCGCGCGCGTCGCCCGCATGTACGAGGAGATCTTCGCCGGGCTGCGCGAGAACCCGTCGTCGTACCTGAAGACCACGTTCGAGGCGGACCACGACGAGATGGTGATGGTCCGCGACATCGCCATGTACTCCGCCTGCGAGCACCACCTGCTGCCGTGGATCGGCAAGGCCCACGTCGCCTACATCCCGAACGACGACGGTCGCGTCACGGGGCTGTCGAAGCTCGCCCGCCTGGTCGACGCGTTCGCGAAGCGCCCGCAGGTGCAGGAGCGGCTCACGTCGCAGATCGCGGACGAGCTCGACCAGAGCCTCGAGCCGAAGGGCGTCATGGTGGTGATCGAGGCCGAGCACCTGTGCATGACGATGCGCGGCATCCGCAAGCCGGGCGCCACCACGGTGACGTCCGCGGTGCGCGGGCTGTTCCGTCAGAACGTGGCGACGCGCGAAGAAGCCATGAGGTTCCTGCAGGGCCGGTGACCGACCGACCCCTCGTGATGGGCGTGGTGAACGTCACGCCCGACTCGTTCTCCGACGGCGGTCGCTTCCTCGACCACGAGGCGGCCATCGCCCACGGGCGCCGTCTCATCGCGGAGGGCGCCGACCTCGTCGACGTCGGGGGCGAGTCGACCCGCCCCGGTGCCGCCCCGGTGCCCGCCGCGGAGGAGCTGCGGCGCGTGCTGCCGGTGGTCGAGGCGCTGGCGGGCGCGGTGCGGATCTCGATCGACACCCGCAAGGCAGCGGTGGCGGAGGCGGCCATCGCGGCGGGGGCGACGCTGGTGAACGACGTGTCGGCGTCGCTGCACGAGGTGGCGGCGGCCGGCGGCCCCGGTGTCGGGTTCGTCGCCATGCACATGCTCGGCGACCCGCGCACGATGCAGAAGGACCCGCACTACGACGACGTGGTGGCCGACGTGTGCTCGTTCCTCGTCGAGCGCGCGGATGCGGCGCGGGCGGCGGGTGTCGAGGAGGTGTGGATCGATCCCGGCATCGGGTTCGGGAAGACGGCGGCCCACAACTGGTCGATCCTGCGCCACCTGGACCGATTCGTGCAGACCGGACATCCGGTGCTGATCGGCACGAGCCGCAAGCGCTTCCTCGGTGCGGTCACCGACGACGCCCCCGTCCACGACCGGGTGGAGGCCTCCGTCGCCACCGCCGTGTGGGCGATGGTGCAAGGCGCTCGCATGGTCCGGGTGCATGATGTGCGGGCCACGGTGCACGCCGCCACCGTGGTCGCCGGCTGAGCCGGGGGACGAACAGAGGAGCACCAGGTTGCCGGCCATGAAGGGCAAGTGGGCCCAGGGGATCGAGCCCCGCAACTTCTCGTGGGTCGTGAAGGACAAGCTCGCCGTGTGCGAACGGCCGGGCGGGTACGGCGCGAACCACCGCCGCGTGCGCCGCCAGGAGGAGATCATCTGGATCCGCGAGCAGGGCTTCACCTGCGTCGTGTCCCTCATCCCCTCGCCCCACAACCTCCACAACTACGACGAGCTCGGCGTCACGTGGCGCCACCGCCCGTTCGCGGTGCACGACGACGAGCAGGTGTTCGTGGCGTCGTTCTTCCCCGAGCTGCGCCAGATGCTGGCCGAGGGACAGAAGGTGCTGCTCCACCAGGACGAGCTCGGTGACCGCGTGTCCGGGCTCATCGCCGGGTTCCTGCTCTGGTCGGGCATGGTCGAGAGCGGGCCCCACGCCATCTCCATCACCGAGCAGCTCGTGCACCGCCAGCTCGGTCCCCTCGGCCGCCACCTCGTCACCATCGCCCAGGAATTGCCGCGCCCCGCATGACCGGGCGACGCCATGGACAGTGATCGCATCGAGCTCCGGGGCCTCGTCGCCGCATTGTCTCGGGGGCTGCGCCCCCGGACCCCATCATCGTCCGGCTCCCTGGCGGTCGCTCGGCCGAACGGCGACGAGGCACGGCATGAGCAGTGATCGCATCGAGCTCCGGGGCCTCGTCGCCGCGGGCTACTGCGGGGCGTTGCCGGAGGAGCAGCAGCGGCCGCAGCCCCTCGAGGTCGACCTCGACCTGCACCTCGACCTCTCGGCGGCCACGGCGAGCGACGACATCGCCGACACCGTTGACTACGGCGCGCTGTGCTCGATCGTCGAGCGCGTCATCGTCACCGAGCGCTTCACGTTGCTCGAACGTCTCGCCGAGCGTCTCGCCGAGGTCTCGCTGGCCGACGACCGCGCCCGCGCCGTCGCCGTGACCGTGCGCAAGCTGCGCCCGCCGGTGGCGCAGCAGCTGGCGACGGCGGGCGTCCACATCGAGCGGACGCGGTCGGCCGAGCGACGGCCGGCGAGCCGGACGACGACGGGGCCCGGGGGCGCAGGCCCCGAGACGCGATGACGGCGGAGCTGCGCGCCTCCGATCATCCGTCGCGACGCGTCGTCCTCGGCCTCGGGTCGAACCTCGGCGACCGCCGCCGCGTGCTCCGGGAGGCCGTCGATTCGCTCCCGGGCGTCACCGCGGTGTCGGGTCTCTACGAGACCGATCCCGTCGGCGGTCCCCCCGGACAGCAGCCGTACCTCAACCTCGTCGTGGTCCTCGAGTCCGATCTCACCGCCCGTCAGCTCCTCGGGATGTGCCACCGCATCGAGTCCGCTGCAGGACGCGTGCGCGCCGAGCGCTGGGGGCCGCGCACGCTCGACATCGACATCCTCTGGATCGACGGCGAGACCGTCGACGAGCCCGACCTCGAGATCCCCCATCCCCGCATGTGGCAGCGGCGCTTCGTCCTCGTGCCCCTGCACGACGTGGCCGACGACCTCCTGCCCGACGGATGGGAGGAGCACGCCGAGGGCTGGGTCACCCCTGTTGAGCCGCTCTGACCCGCGACCGGCACGATGGTCGGCGTGAAGGCGCGGATCGTCGGCCGCGGACGAGCGGGTGGGTCGCTGGCGGGAGCGCTGCAGCGCGTCGGATGGGACGTCGAGCTGGTCGCGCACGATGACGCGCGGGGCGCGGCGCGCGCCGTGGACCTCGTCGTCGTCGCCGTCCCCGATGGTGCCGTCGCGGCGACGGCGGGCGCGATCACGCCCGTGCCGTCGACGGTGGTCGCGCACATGGCGGGGTCGTTGGGCCTCGACGTCCTCGCGCCCCACGAGCGGCGGGCGTCGATCCATCCCCTGGTCGCGCTGCCGAACGCGGCGCTCGGCGCGAGGCGGTTGCTCGACGACGCGTGGTTCGCGGTGGACGGCGACGACATCGCGCGCGAGGTCGTCGACGCGCTCGGCGGGCACGCGCTGCACGTCGGCGACGATCACCGCGCCGCGTACCACGCCGCCGCGGTGATCGCCTCCAACCACCTCGTCGCGCTGCTCGCGCAGGTCGACCGCGTCGGGGCGCTGGCCGGCGTTCCCCTCGAGGCGTACCTCGCGCTCGTGCGGGCCACGGTGGACAACGTGGCGGCGCTCGGTCCGATCGACGCGCTCACAGGTCCCGCGGCGCGCGGTGACGACGCGACGCTCGCCCGCCACCTCGCCGCGCTCCCGCACGACGAGCGCGAGCTGTACGAGGTGCTGGCGGACGCGTGCAGGCGGTTGGCGGCGTGCAGGTCCTGAGCACCGTCCCGGAGACGCGCGCCGTGCTCGACGAAGCGCGCGCCGAGGGCGGCACCGTCGGGCTCGTCCCGACGATGGGCTACCTGCACGACGGCCACACGTCGCTCGTCGCCCGCTCGGTCGCGGAGCGCGACCTCACGCTCGTGACGATCTTCGTCAACCCGTTGCAGTTCGGCGCCGGCGAGGACCTGTCGTCGTACCCACGCGACCTCGCCCGCGACCTCGCGCGGTGCGAGGAAGCCGGCGCGGACGTCGTCCTCACGCCGAGCGTCGAGGAGATGTACCCGGCGGGCGTACCCCCGCTCACGACGGTCTCGGTGGCGGACGTCTCCGCGCCGATGGAGGGCGCGTCGCGGCCGACCCACTTCGTCGGGGTGGCCACCGTGGTGGCGAAGCTGTTCAACATCGCCGGCGCGTGCCGCGCGTACTTCGGCGAGAAGGACTGGCAGCAGCTCGCCGTCGTCCGCCGCATGGCTGCGGACCTGTCGTTCCCCGTCGACGTGGTCGGGTGTCCGACGGTGCGGGAGGCCGACGGGCTCGCCATGTCCAGCCGCAACGCGTACCTCACGGCGGAGGAGCGGGCGGCCGCGCCCGTGCTGCACTGGGCGCTCGTCGCGGGCGCGGCGGCCATCGCCGCCGGCGAGCGCGACGCCGGCAAGGTACGGGCGCTCGTGCGCGAGCTGATCGAAGCCGAACCGCTCGCGGAGCTCGACTACGCCGAGGTCGTCGACGCCGCCACGCTGCATCCCGTGGACCCGCTCGCCGGCCGGCTCCGCCTACTTGCGGCAGCCCGGTTCGGACGTGCCAGACTGATCGACAACGAGGGGGCGACCGCGTAGAGGCGCCCACCACTTGCAGGAGGCTCCCCATGCGTCGCCGCATGATGAAGTCGAAGATCCACCGCGCCGTCGTCACCGACGCCGACCTCGACTACATCGGGTCGATCACCATCGATCGCGACCTGATGGACCGTGCCGATCTCCTCGAGTACGAGCAGGTCGCGGTCGTCGACATCGACAACGGCGCCCGGCTCGAGACGTACGTGATCGAGGGGGAGCGAGGGTCCGGCGAGATCTGCCTCAACGGCGCCGCCGCTCATCTCGTGCACCCCGGCGATCGCATCATCGTCATCAGCTACGGCGACTACGACGACGCCGAGCTCGGCGCGCACGGGCACGAGCCGACGATCGTGCACGTCGACACGGCCAACCGCGCCATCTCCGAGGAGCTCGCCCGCCGTCTCGCCGGCGAGCGTCGCTACACCGAGATCGAGGCGCTCGCCGGGTAGGCCTGCGCCAACCAGGCGATGGCGGCGTCGGCCGCTTCGTACACCGACATGCGCCTGCCCCGCTCGCGCTCCGCGTGCAGCGCAGGGTCGTCGAGCAGTGCCTTGAGCGACGCGAACTTGTCCCGCAGTGATCGCATCCACGCGTCGACGTCCGCGTCGGTGAGCCAGTCGTCGTGCCCGGCCAGCAGCGTGGCGGCCTGCTCACGGCGACCGGCGCGCACGAGCAGATGGGCCACGCCCGGGAAGCAGTGGCCGAGGTCGACGGCGTCGCGCACCTCGAGGAACAGCTTCATCGCCTCGATCGTGTACGCCGCGGCGCGCGGCGGGTCGACGTCGAGGGCGTAGCCGGCGCGGGAGCTCGTCGCGATGGCGAGCTGCCATCGATCGCCGAGCTGCTCGTACACCTCGATGACCTCCGCCGCGTAGCGGTCGGCTTCGTCGAGCGCGCCACGCAGCTCGGCGAGGTGGGCGAGCTCCCCGAGCGCGCCGGCCACCACATGGGGGATGTCGCCCGCCCGTTCGATGACGTCGTGCAGGACCTGCTCCGCGCCCTCGGGATCGCCCCGGAACCGCGCGATCACGCCCTTCCACAGGTACGACCAACCCCATCCGAAGAGGTCGCCGAGGCGCTCGTGGATCTCGATGGACTCGTCGAAGGCGCGTTCGGCGCCGTCGAAGTCGTACCTCGTTCCCGCCGCGCGCGCGAGCCAGAACAGCGCGGAACCGAGCGCCCGTTCGTTGCCGCGCGCACGGAACGTCGCCTCCGCGGCGCGCAACCACTCCATCGGGCGCGGATCCGTCCGGTCGTCGATGTAGACGATGCCCGCGGCGAGGAGCAGCTTCGCCCGGTCGAGCTCGTCGAGGTCGTCGGCCGACTGCAGCGCGCGCGGCACCAGCACGTACGCGTCACTGCGTCCCGACGTGAACCAGTACCACGCCAGGTTGCTGATGATCGTCGCCGCCGCCGACGCGACGCCGTGACCGAGCGCCCACTCGACGGCAGCGCCGACGTTGTCCCGCTCGGCGTCGAGGATCGCCGTCCACCGCCGCTGGTCGAGGAACAGCTCGCGGTTCGCCTGCTGCACCAACCGTTCGACCCAGCGGATGTGCCCGCGGTGGACGTCGTCGTCCTCACCCGCTTCGACCAGTCGTTCGACGGCGTACTGCCGGATGGGCTCCAGCAACGTGTAGCGGTCACGTGTGGCCGACGGCTGCACGAGCGACTTGAGCACGAGCCCGTCGAGCGCGTCGAGCACGTTGACGTCGTCGCGGGACGCGACGCGCTCGGCGGCATCGAGCGTGAAGCCACCTGCGAAGACGCCGAGGCGCCGGAAGGCGATCTGCTCGTCGACCGTCAACAGCTCGTGGCTCCAGTCCAGCGTCGCGCGCAGCGTCTTCTGACGGGGGACGTCGCGCACGCCGGTGGTGAGCACACCGAGCTGGTCGTCGAGCCGCGTGAGCAGCTCGGTGATCGGGGTCGATCGCGCCCGCGCCGCGGCGAGCTCGATGGCGAGCGGCATCCAACCGAGCCGTTCGCACGCGGCGGCGGCGAGGTCGGCGTCGACGTCCACCGCGGCCCGCGTGCGGAACAGTGCGATCGCGTCGTCGGGTTCGAGCGTGGGCACCTGCCACACGAGCTCGCCCGCCACCGCCAAGGGCTCGCGGCTCGTGGCGACGACCGTGAGGCCGGGGCAGCGGTCGACGAGCTCGGACACGAGCATCGCGACCTCGTCGATCACGTGCTCGCAGTTGTCGATCACGAGCAGGAGGTCCGCGGCACCGATCGCCTCGGTGACGGCGTCCGGTTGCCGCGCGCCGACCGCGTTCGCCACTTCGGCGCGCACCTGCGTCGGGTCCCGCAGGCCGGCGAGCTCGGCGACCGCTACCGCCTCGACGTCTGCCCGCCGCGCCGTCTCGTAGGCGAGTCGCGTCTTCCCGCTGCCACCCGCTCCGGTCACCGTCACGATGCGCGTGGACGAGACGAGGTCGAGCAGCTCTTCGAGCTCGCTCTCCCGCCCGACGAGCGGTGTGCGGGCCGGGGGCACCGCGCGCGCCGCCATCGTCCGCAGTGGCGGGAAGTCGCTCGGCAGGCCGTCGGCCACCACCTGCCGCACGCGGACATCGGTCGCGAAGTCGCGGATGGCGTGGACACCGAGGTCGCGCAGCACGATGCCCGCGCCCGGCACGACGTCGCGCGCCGCCGCGTCGGAGACCACGATCTGGCCGCCGTGCGCCACGGCGCGGACGCGCGCGGCCTCGTGGAGCGCGATGCCGACGGCGCCGGCGCTGCTCATCTCGACGGCGCCCGCGTGCACCGCCATGCGCACCCGCCACGGTGTGTCGGGCCACGGCTCGGCGGTCAGCGCCCGTTGCGCGTCGACGGCGGCGTCGACCGCGGCACCGGCGTCCGGGAACACGACGGCGAAGCTGTCGCCCTCCGATCCCGCCTCGACACCGCCGTGCGCGGCGATCGCGGCACGGATGATCTCGTGGTGCCGCGCCAGGACCGACGCGTACTTCTCACCGAGGACGCGCAGGTGTGCGGTCGATCCTTCGAGATCGGTGAAGAGCAGACCGCGGACCGCGCCGTCCCCATTCGGCACGCGCGCACCGTAGCGTCTCGATCGTGGCGCTCGATCTCCTCGTGCTCGGCTCCGGCGTGGCCGGCCTCTCGGCCGCGGTGCGCGCCGCCGAGACGCACGGCATGCAGGTCGGCGTGCTGACGAAGGGTGAGCTCGACCAGGCGACGACCCGCTGGGCGCAGGGCGGGGTAGCAGCGGTGCTCGGCGGCGCCGATCCCGACTCGACCGATCTCCACCTCGCCGACACGCTCGCCGCCGGCGCCGGTCTGTGCGACGCGGACGCCGTCCGCGTGATGGTGGACGAGGGTCCGGCGCGCGTGCACGAGTTGATCGCACACGGCGCCACTTTCGACGTCGACGAGCACGGCCGCTTCGAGCTCGCGCGCGAGGGCGGCCACTCCGAAGCGCGCGTGGTGCACGCGGGCGGCGCCGCCACCGGGGCGGAGATCGAGCGGGCGCTCGTCGAAGCCGTGCGCCGGACGGCGGCGGCGACGTACGAGTCCTGGTTCGCGCGCGACGTGATCGTGGAGGACGGCGAGTGCCGCGGCGTCGTCGCCCGCGACCGTGACGGCAACCGCGTCGAGGTGCGGGCCGACAACGTGTTGGTGGCGACCGGGGGCGCGGGCCAGCTCTACGCGGTGACGACCAACCCGGCGGCGGCGACCGGTGACGGCATCGCCATGGCGCTGCGCGCCGGTGTCGCCGTGGCCGACCTCGAGTTCGTGCAGTTCCATCCCACCGCCCTGCACCATCCCGCCATGCCCCGCCCGTTGCTGTCGGAGGCGTTGCGCGGGCACGGCGCGTTGCTGCGCGACCGCCACGGCGAGCAGTTCGTCGACGAGTTGCTGCCCCGCGACAAGGTCTCGCGCGCCATGACCGCGAAGATGCTCGAACAGGACATCGACCACCTGTGGCTCGATGCCACCGCCCTCGAGCGCTTCGACGAACGCTTCCCCACGATCGCCGCGGCCCTGCGCGAAGTCGGTCTCGACCCCAGCCGCGACTGGTTGCCGATCGCACCCGCGGCGCACTACTCGTGCGGTGGCATCGTCGTCGACATCGACGGTGCGTCGTCGCTGCCCGGACTGTGGGCGGCAGGGGAGACGGCGTGCAACGGCGTGCACGGCGCCAACCGGCTGGCGTCCAACTCCCTGCTCGACGGCATGGTCTTCGCGCCGCGGGTCGTGGAGGCCATCGAGCGCGGCGTGCGCGGTCCGACACCGACGGGCGCGATGCGTGCCGTGCACCACCGAGACGGCGGCATCGCCGGACGCAGGCTCGACTTCGCGGTGCGGTGGGACGAGGGTCCGGTCGTGACGCGTGAGCAGCTGCAGGAGTCGATGACGCGCGAGGCGGGCGTGCTGCGCTCCGCCGAGTCGCTGGCGCGCGCCGCGAGCGTCGCTCGCCGCGCCCACGACGGCGACGACGAGCTCCGCAACCTCGCCACGGTCGCGCAGGCGCTGGTGGCGGCGGCGACCGCGCGCGAGGAGAGTCGCGGCGCGCACACGCGCATCGACTTCCCGGACGCAGACGCGTCGTTCCTCGTCCGGATGGTGCTGTAGCCCTGCTCTAACGTGCGGTCGTGAGCGACACCGGCGGCTACGCACCCAACTGGTACCCCGACCCGTACGGACGGTTCGAGTTGCGCTGGTACGACGGCGCCCAGTGGACCGAGCACGTCTCGAACGGCGGGTCGCGCCAGGTCGACCCGCCGGGCGGCTACAGCCACGTGCCCACGGTCGAGCGCACGACGGAGAAGGTGCAGAAGGACATGGCGCGCGCTGGGCTGGCGGCCGGTGCTGTGACCGGCGGCGGCTCGGTGTTCACGGAGCCGGTGCTCATCGTGAACCAGAAGGCCAAGCTCATCGAGATCAACAACGAGTACGCCATCTTCGACCAGCACGCGCGCCAGATCGGCGCCGTGCGCGAGGTGGGGCAGAGCGCCGCGAAGAAGGCCGTGCGCCTGCTGTCGTCCTACGACCAGTTCATGACGCACAAGCTGCAGATCGTCGACATGCAGGGCGCGGTGCTGCTGGCGTTGACCCGCCCGGCCAAGTTCATCAAGTCCAAGATCATCGTGTCCGACGGGCAGGGCCGCGAGATCGGCCAGATCACGCAGCAGAACGCCATCGGCAAGATCCGCTTCGGTCTCGAGTCGGGCGGGCACGTGTACGGCTCGATCAACGCCGAGAACTGGCGGGCGTGGAACTTCAACATCCAGGACCACACCGGCGCGGAGGTGGCCCGCATCACGAAGACGTGGGAGGGCCTCGCCAAGACGATGTTCACCACGGCCGACAACTACGTGGTGCAGCTGCACCGCCAGCTCGACGAGCCGTTGCGCTCGCTCGTCGTGGCGTCCGCGCTCTCCGTGGACACGGCGCTGAAGCAGGATTCGCGCGGCGTCAACTGATCACGACCGGGTGTCGTGCTGCGCCGCCTCCGCCTCCTCGATCGGGTCGAGCGGGCGGGCGGCGAAGTCGATTGCCGCCCACGTCGACTTGGCGAACGGGTACAGCAGGATCGGTGCCAGCACGGCGATGGCCGCGCCGACGAGGAGCCACGGCAGGTACGTCACGTCGGTGTCCTGCGAGAGCGCGTAGACGAAGAAGGCGACGAGCTCGCCCACCAGCAACACGGCGGTGATCGAGTAGTTGATGAGGTACACCCCGGTGAAGAAGCCCTCTTCGCGCTCGAAGCGGTAGCCGCAACGGGGGCAGCGGTCGTGGAGCTGGAAGAAGGTGCGGAAGATGTGCCGTCCGCCGCACCGGCCGCACCGGCGCGTCATGCCTCGCCACACGATCGTGCGGATGAGCGGTCGCTCCACGGGAGCAGGCTACGGACGATCCCGTCGCACCAGCTTCGCGCCGGGTGCCGTGGTTTTGGCAGGCTGGGCGGCGCCATGTCGCGAGACCCCCTCGGCCCGCCGATCGTCGCTGTCCGTGCCGCGGTCGCGCGCGCGCTCGAGGAGGACCTCACACCGCTCGGCGACATCACGTCCGCGCTGGTCCCCGCCGACGTCGAGGCCGAAGCCGCCTTCGTGGCCCGCCAGGCCGGCGTGCTGGCCGGAACCGACTGCGCCACCGAGACGTACGCGCAGCTCGATGCGAGCGTGGACGTCGCCTGGGACGCCCGCGACGGCGACGAGGTCGGCGCCGAGCAGGTGCTCGGACGGGTGCGCGGGCCGCTGCCGTCGGTGCTCACCGGCGAGCGCACCGCGCTCAATTTCCTCTGCCACCTCTCGGGCGTGGCGTCGGCGACGCGGCGCTTCGTGGTCGCTGCCGGTGACGGCGCCCGCATCTGGGACACCCGCAAGACGACGCCCGGGCTGCGCGTCCTGGAGAAGGCCGCCGTGCGCGCCGGTGGCGGCGTCAACCACCGCGGCAACCTGAGCGACTGGGTGTTGCTGAAGGACAACCATCTCGCGCGCATGACGATCGCCGATGCGGTCGCGCGCGCCCGCGCCCAGTGGCCGGCGCGCACCGTGCACGTCGAGTGCGACACGATCGCGCAGGTGGACGAGGCGCTCGCCGCCGGTGCCGACGCGATCCTTCTCGACAACATGACGCTCGACGAGGTGCGCGACTGCGTCGCGCGGCGCGGTGACGGTCGCGTTCTGCTCGAGGTCAGCGGCGGCATCACGCTCGACACCGTCGGTGCGTACGCGCGCACCGGCGCCGACTGCATCTCCACCAGCGTCATCACGCAATCCGCCGTGGCCCTCGACATCGGCCTCGACGTGGGGGTCTCGTCCTAGTGCTCCTGGCGATCGACGTGGGGAACACGCAGACGGTCATCGGTCTGTACGGCACCGACAGCGCCGAGCCGCGCGGGAGCGGTGCCGAGCGCGACCTGCTCGACCACTGGCGCATCGCCACGTCGGCGGAGCGCACGTCCGACGAGCTGGCGTTGCTCGTGCAGGAGTTCCTCGGGTTCCACGGGTTCAGCTTCGACGAAGACGTCGACGGTGTCGCGTTGTGCTCGTCGGTGCCGAGCATCACCGCCGCCGTGCGGGAGATGAGCGAGCGCTACTTCGGCTTCGCCGCCATCGTCGTCGAACCGGGGGTGAAGACCGGCATGCCGATCCTCTACGACAACCCCCGCCAGGTCGGTCCCGACCGCATCGCCGACGCGCTCGCCGCGTACGACCTGTACGGCGGACCGACGATCGTCGTCGACTTCGGCACGGCGACGACGCTCGAGGCGATCTCCGCGAAGGGCGAGTACCTCGGCGGCGCCATCCTCCCTGGCATCGAGGTCAGCCTCGACGCGCTGTACGGGCGGGCGGCGGCGTTGTTCCGCGTCGAGCTCGTCGAGCCCCGCAGCGTGATCGGGAAGAACACCACCGAGTCGATCCAGTCCGGCGCGCTGTACGGCTTCGCGGCGCAGGTCGACGGGATCTGCAGCCGCATGGAGAAGGAGCTGGGCGAGGCGACGGTCGTCGCCACCGGTGGGCTGGCGGGCCTGATCGAGCCCTACAGCGAGGCGATCCAGTACCACGAGCCGTGGCTCACGTTGCACGGTCTCCGGCTCATCTTCGAGAAGAACTGCTGAGCGCGCACGCGTGACCCCCGAGATCCCGTACCGCCACGACGTCGACGCGAGCGCGGCCGCGCTCCAGGAGGCGTACGCCTCGTTGCCACCCGGCACGGAGACCGAGCGGGTCGTCACGGTCGCGGGACGGCTCATGTTGCGGCGCGTGCAGGGCAAGCTCGCGTTCGGGGCGTTGCAGGACGGATCCGGGCGCGTCCAGCTGTTCGCGCCCGCGCTGACGACACCGCGCTTCGACGAGTTCTGCGCGCTGTCGTTGGGCGACTGGATCGCGGTGCGCGGCGTCGTGATGACGACGAAGCGGGGCGAGCTCTCCGTGCGCGTCGACGAGTGGACGTTGCTCGCGGAGGCGAAGCGGCCCTTCCCCGACAAGTGGCACGGCATCACCGATCCCGACACGCGCTACCGGCAGCGGTACGTCGACCTTTGGGTCACCGAAGAGGCGCGCCACACGTTCCTGCTCCGCAGCCGGCTGCTGTCGTTCGTGCGTCGCTGGCTCGAGGACCGCGGCTTCATGGAGGTGGAGACGCCGGTCCTGCAACCGCTGCCGGGCGGCGCGCACGCCAAGCCGTTCGTCACGCACCACAACGCGCTCGACATGGACGTGTACCTGCGCGTCGCGCCCGAGCTGTACCTGAAGCGCCTCGTCGCCGGCGGGTTCGAGAAGGTCTTCGAGATCGGGCGTGTGTTCCGCAACGAGGGGCTCGGCTACCGCTGGAACCCGGAGTTCACGATGCTCGAGCTGTACGAGGCGTACGCGGACTACACCGACATGATGGTGTTGACGGAATCGTTGATCGCCGACGCCGCCACCGAGCTCGTCGGCGGCACGAAGCTGCGCTACCTGGATCGTGAGCTCGACGTGACGCCGCCGTGGCGGCGAGCGACGATGACGGAGCTCATCGCCGAGCACGCGGGCATCGAGGTCGACATCGACACCCCCATCGACGAGTTGCGCGCCCACTGCGACGCGCGCGAGATCCCGTGGGAGGACGGCGACGGTCCGGGCAAGCTCGTGCTCGAGCTGTACGAGAAGACGACCGAGGCGGAGCTGTGGGGTCCCGTCTTCGTGTGCGACTACCCCAAGGAGGTGTCGCCGCTGGCACGCGACCACCGCACTCGTCCCGGCTACGTCGAACGCTTCGAGCCGATCATCGCGGGACGAGAGATCGGCAACGCGTTCAGCGAGCTCAACGACGCCGACGAGCAGCGCGCCCGCTTGGAGGAGCAGGCCCGCCATCGCGCCGCCGGCGACGAGGAGGCGATGAGCTACGACGAGGACTACGTGCGGGCGCTCGAGTACGGCCTGCCGCCCACGGGCGGGCTCGGCATCGGCATCGACCGGCTCGTGATGGTGCTCGCCGACGTCGCCACGATCCGCGACGTCATCCTCTTCCCCACCCTTCGACCCGAGCAGGAGAAGTAGCCGACGTGCGCGTGCTCGTGACCGGGATGGGCGGCGAGGTCGGCACGCGTGTCGCCAACCTGCTGGCGCGCGACCCGCGCGTCGACGACATCCTCGGCATCGACATCGATCCGCCCCGCCGTCGCATCGACCGCGCCGAGTTCGCGCGCATCGATCCGCGCGATCGCCGCAAGCTCGTCCGCGCCGTGCGCGACTTCGAGCCCAACGCGGTCGTGCACCTCGGCGTGTACGAGCCGAACGCCCGCTTCGGTCCGGAACTCGCCGCGACGTTGACGCGGGCCATGACGATCGGCGCGCTCGGCGCGGCGGCGGACAGCCCTTCGCTCGAGCGCATCGTCGTGCGGTCCGGTGTCGAGGTGTACGGGCGCGCCCGCGGCGCGGCGACGCGTCCCGACGAATCGGTCGAGCCACGACCGACGACGCCGTTCGGACGGTCGCTGCTCGACGTCGAACGTGTCGCGCAGGAGGTGGCGCGCAGCGCCGACGCCCCGCTCACAGCCGTGCGGTGCGCACCGATCGTCGGTCCCCACTTCTCGAGCCCGCTCGGCCGTCTGTTGCGCCTGCCGGTCGTGCCGATCGGCGCGCTGTCGGACCTCCCGTTCTCGCTCGTGCACCACGACGACGCCGCGCACGCGTTCACGCGCTCGCTGGACCGCGCCCACGACGGCGCGCTGAACGTCGTGGGCCCCGGCGCGGTCACGCCCGCTCAGGCGGCGCGCATCGGCACCCGGGTCGTCGTCCCCATCGTCGGGCCGCAGTGGCTGGCGGCGCGCGCGCTCGCCGAGCTGCTCGGCGCGCCGTTGCCGCCGCACGTGCGCGAGCTGCTCGTGCGCGGTCGCACGGCGGACGGCGCGCGAGCGACGGAGATCCTCGGGCTCGACCGCTGCACGCCGACGCGCGACATCGTGCAGGACCTCTACGACTGGATGCCGGTCGTGTACCTGCGGGCTGCCGAGGCGGACGCCCCGTGAGTGAGCGCAGCGAGCGAGCGCGGCGCAGCACGTTCGTGTCGCGGCGGCTCGACGGGTCGTACACGGTCGACGAGTGGGGGCTCGACACCGAGCTCGTGCAGGCGGTGTCACCGCTGCTGTCGTTGCGGTGGCACGTCGAGACGTGCGGTGCGGACGTCCTGCCTCGCTCCGGACCGGTGCTCCTCGTCGCCAATTGCCGCGTCGGGTGGTCCGAGCCGTTCGTGTTGAGCCGCGGCATCCGGCTCGCCACGGGACGGTTCGTGCGCGTCGCCGGCGTCCCCGACGTCGCGCCCGTCGGCCCCGCGCTGCGCCGGCTCGGTGGCGTGCTCGCCCGGCCCGACGAGATCGCGGGGCTGCTGCGGGCGGGCGAGATGGTCGGCGTGACCCTCGGCGCGTCGCTGCTGCACCGTCACCACGCCGGGCGCGTGCGCGCCGAGCTCCTCGCGCCCGCCCTCGCCACCGGCGCCGACATCGTGCCCGTTGCCTTGATCGGCCGCGAGGTGGGCCGGCACTGGCAGCTCCACGTCGGTCCTGCCGTCGAGCACCCGACGAGCCGCGGTCCGCTCGCCGCCGCCGAGCTCGCCGATCGCGTGCGGGGCGGGGTGCAGGCGTTGCTCGACGAGGCGTTCCCGCCGAACCTCCTCCGGGGGGCGTGACGATGCCGTACGCGCTGGGGGGCGACGGTGTCCGCCTGCACTACGAGCTGTTCGGGCACCGCGACGGTTCGCCGGTGCTGATGATCCAGGGCCTCGGCGCCGACAGCCGGGGCTGGTTCTTCCAGCGCCGCGCCGTCGGCCGTCACCACCGCGGCATCGTGTTCGACAACCGCGGCGTCGGCCGCAGCTCGAAACCGCTCGGGCAGTACGACCTCGAGCAGATGGCCGAGGACGCCATCGCCGTGCTCGACCACGCCGGCATCGACAGCGCGCACGTCATGGGCGCGTCGATGGGTGGCGTACTCGCGCAGATCATCGCCGTGCGCCATCCCGAGCGCGTGCGCTCGTTGCTCCTCGCCTGCACCGCGTGCCGGCACCTGCCGTGGCGGCGCGAGCTGCTCGAGGACTGGGCCGCGCTCGCGCAGGCGCAGGGCATGCGTGCATTCGCGCGCGCCAACCTCCGCTGGCTCGTGGGGCCACGGTCGCTGCGCCGCTTCTGGCCCGCCTTCGGTGTGCTCACGCCGCTCGCGGTGAGCGCGCCCACGCACTCGTTCGTGTCGCAGGTGCACGCCATCCTCGACATGGACGACGAGCTCCGCATGTTGCTGCCCACGGTGACGGCGCCGACCCTCGTCCTCGTCGGCAGCCAGGACATCCTGACGCCGCAGGCCGACGCCGAGGAGATCGTCGAGCTCGTCCCCGACGCCGAGCTCGCCGTCGTGCAGGGCGGCGCCCACGGGTTCATGGTCGAGCAGGCGTCGACGTTCAACCGCCTCGTCGTCGACTTCCTCACGCGTGTCGAAGCCGAGCAGGCGCCCGTCACGACGTCCATCGTGCAGTGACCATCGAGAACGACGGGTGACTGCACGGCAGTCGGTTGGGGCGCGCTAGGGCGTGGCCTCGACCGTGTCGACGCGGGCGAACAGCGCGTCGCACGCGGCGCGCAGCCACGCGGTGGCGTCGCCGTCGGGCAACGCGTCGAGCGCCGTGATGGCGCGGTCGGCGTGGGCGCGGGCGGCGTCGAGGGCGGAGGACACTGCGCCGTCGCTGCGCACGAGCACGAGGGCATCGTGCAGCTCGACGCCGTCGAGCGGCCGGCCGAGGCGATCGCGCAGCGCGTCGTTCGTCCTCAACGCGAAGAGGACGGGCAGCGTGTACACGCCCTCGACGAGATCGTGGCCCGCGGGCTTGCCGAGCTCGGCTTCTGATGCGACGACGTCGAGCACGTCGTCCACGATCTGGAACGCCATCCCGTAGCTCTCGCCGTAGGACGTCAGGGCGTCGACGGCGTCACGGGGCAGGCCGCCCACCAACGCGCCGATGCGGCAGGCGGTGGCGAACAGCGACGCCGTCTTCCCGCGGATCGATTCCAGGTAGGCGGCTTCGGACCGGGTGACGTCGAAGGCGGACCGCAGCTCGGCCACCTCGCCCTCGCACAGCCGGCCGATGGTGGCGGCGAGGAGGCCCGCCACCTCGGTGCCGAGCGAGGCCGCGATCTCCGACGCCTTCGCGAGGAGGAAGTCGCCGGCGAGGATGGCGGTGAGGTTCCCCCAGCGTGCGTTCACGCTCTCGACGGTGCGCCGGGTGACCGCCTCGTCGATGACGTCGTCGTGGTACAGCGAACCGAGGTGCACGAGCTCGACGGCCACCCCGCCGAGCACGGCGTCGTCGGTCGTCGTGTGGCCGCTCGGCGCGCCCGCTGCTGCCGCCGCCACCGCGAACAGTGGCCGGACGCGCTTGCCGCCCGCCCGGATCAGGTGCGACGCCACCTCGGTGAGGAACGCATCGTCGGCCGCGACGGCCGCGAGGAGTGCCGCTTCGACGCGCTCGCGTGCGTCGCGCACGAAGGCAGGCTCCGCGAGCGCCGAGGTCGACCCCACGTGCGGCAGGCTACCGAGGGCTCCGGAACGACCGGAAACCCGGCCGGTCGCCTCAATCCCGAGCACGTGCGAACCGAAGGGTCACGGGTAGACTTCCCGCCACTGGACCCCCGCCAGGGGAGGCGATTTTGTTCGAACGGTTCACCGACCGGGCACGTCGTGTCGTCGTCCTTGCTCAGGAAGAGGCGCGACTGCTCAACCACAACTACATCGGGACCGAGCACATCCTGCTCGGTCTCATCCACGAGGGCGAAGGCGTCGCGGCCAAGGCCCTCGAGTCGCTCGGCATCTCACTCGAGGCCGTGCGCAGCCAGGTCGAGGAGATCATCGGCCAGGGTGGTTCTTCGCCGAGCGGGCACATCCCGTTCACGCCGCGTGCGAAGAAGGTGCTCGAGCTGTCGTTGCGTGAGGCGTTGCAGCTCGGTCACAACTACATCGGCACCGAGCACATCCTCCTCGGGCTGATCCGCGAGGGCGAGGGCGTCGCCGCCCAGGTCCTCGTCAAGCTCGGCGCCGACCTGTCACGCGTGCGCCAGCAGGTCATCCAGCTGCTGTCCGGCTACAGCGGCCCCGGCGGCCAGCAGGAGAAGGCGGGCGCCACGGCCGGTGGCAGCGGCGAGCAGACCCCGTCCGGCTCGCTCGTGCTCGACCAGTTCGGTCGCAACCTCACGCAGCAGGCGCGCGAGAAGAAGCTCGACCCCGTCATCGGCCGTCACCGCGAGATCGAGCGCGTGATGCAAGTCCTCAGCCGGCGCACGAAGAACAACCCGGTGCTCGTGGGCGAGCCCGGCGTCGGCAAGACCGCCATCGTCGAGGGCCTGGCGCAGAAGATCGTCGCCAACGACGTGCCCGAGACGCTGCGGGGCAAGCAGCTCTACACGCTCGACCTCGGCGCGCTCGTCGCCGGGTCCCGCTACCGCGGCGACTTCGAGGAGCGCCTGAAGAAGGTGCTGAAGGAGATCCGCACGCGCGGCGACATCATCCTGTTCATCGACGAGCTGCACACGCTCGTCGGCGCGGGTGCCGCCGAGGGCGCGATCGACGCCGCGTCGATCCTCAAGCCGATGCTCGCCCGCGGTGAGCTCCAGACCATCGGCGCCACGACGCTCGACGAGTACCGCAAGCACCTCGAGAAGGACGCCGCCCTCGAGCGCCGCTTCCAGAAGATCACCGTCGACGAGCCGACGGTCGCGCACACCATCGAGATCCTGAAGGGCCTGCGCGACCGCTACGAGGCACACCACCGCGTCACGATCACCGACCAGGCGCTCGTCGCGGCCGCCAACCTCGCCGACCGCTACATCTCCGACCGCCACCTGCCCGACAAGGCCATCGACCTCATCGACGAGGCCGGCTCGCGCCTGCGCATCAAGCGCATGGAGACGCCGCCGGACTACAAGGAGCTCGAGAACCAGATCGCGCAGGTCCAGCAGGAGAAGAAGGACGCCGTCGAGGCGCAGCGCTTCGAGGAGGCCGGCAAGCTCCGCGACCGCGAGAAGGAGCTGCTGTCGGAGAAGGAGGCGAAGGAGGCCGAGATCAAGGCGTCCGGCGTCGACCTCTTCGACGAGGTCGACGAGGAGGCCATCGCCGAGGTGCTCTCGGTCTGGACCGGCATCCCCGTCTACAAGCTCACCGAGGAGGAGACGCAGAAGCTGCTCCGCATGGAGGACGAGCTGCACAAGCGGGTCGTCGGCCAGGAGCAGGCCATCAAGTCGGTGTCGCAGGCCATCCGCCGCACGCGCGCCGGCCTGAAGGACCCGAAGCGTCCCTCGGGCTCGTTCATCTTCCTCGGCCCCTCCGGTGTCGGGAAGACCGAGCTCGCCAAGACGCTCGCCGAGTTCCTCTTCGGTGACGAGCAGTCGCTCATCGCGCTCGACATGTCGGAGTACATGGAGAAGCACACGGTGTCGCGGCTCGTCGGCTCGCCCCCGGGCTACGTCGGCTACGAGGAGGGCGGCCAGCTCACCGAGGCCGTGCGGCGCAAGCCGTTCTCTGTGGTGCTCTTCGACGAGATCGAAAAGGCCCACCCCGACGTCTTCAACACGCTGTTGCAGATCCTCGAAGAGGGTCGCCTCACCGACGCGCAAGGTCGCTCGGTCGACTTCCGCAACACCGTGCTGATCATGACGTCGAACCTCGGCACCGCGGATCTGCGCAAGGCCAACGTCGGGTTCGGCAAGGCCGACGAGGCCGTCAGCTACGAGCGCATGAAGGAGAAGGTGACCGACGCGCTCAAGCAGCACTTCCGTCCGGAGTTCCTCAACCGCATCGACGAGGTCATCGTCTTCCACGAGCTGTCGAAGGACGAGGTCATCGAGATCGTCGACCTGATGATGAAGCGGGTGGCGGTGCAGCTCGAGGGCCAGGGCATCGGCATCGAGCTCACGCAGGAGGCGAAGCTGCTGCTCGCCGACCGGGGCTACGACCCGACGCTCGGCGCTCGCCCGCTGCGGCGCGCCATCCAGCGCCTCGTGGAGGATCCGCTCTCCGAGCGGCTGCTCTACAAGGAGTTCCGCGCCGGCGAGATCGTCATCATCGACGCCGAGGTCGACCCGGAGTCGGACGACAAGGTAATCGTGTTCCGCTCGGTCGAGGGCTTCGAGCCCCCGCCCATCGAACTGGCAGAAGCGGGCCCGACGGAACCCTAGGTACCGGCGACCTGACGCATCGTGCCCCGGTGACCCATGTCACCGGGGCGCTGGTGCTTTTGGACTAGTCCGTGCACCGGTCCCGGGTTATCGTCCCTCCAAACGGCGGACGATGTCTGGGGGACAACATGTTCGGGTCGATTCGACGCGCCGCGGCACTGGTCGCGGTCGTGTTGCTGGCGGGATCGGCGCTGGTGGTGGCGGGCACCACCGCTGCGGGGGCGGCCACGTGCACCCTCGCGCCGCAGCTGCGCGACATCACCATCAACCAGGGCCTCGGCTCGTACACGCCGCTGGCGGCGGGGAAGACGACGCTGGTTCGCGCCTACCTGAGCCTGCCGTCGTGTGCCGGCACCGGCGCCGCCATCGAGGTGCGCGGCGGATCGATCTCGGTCGCCGTGCCGGGCGGTGCGACGACCCCGGTCGGCCCCACGCCCGTGCCGACAGCGCCGTACGCGCAGGTGGCGACGTACAAGACGGCGCCCGCCACCGACTCGCCCGCCGACCTGAAGTTCGCGGTGCCCGGCGCCGCGCTCACCAACAGCACCGGCACCGCGTTCACCGCGTCGTTCACCGTCACGGTGTCCTACGGCGCGCGCTCGTCGTCCACGACCGCCTTCGGCAGCACGGTCACGACGTCGTTCGCGGCGACGACCGCCTCGGTCGCGGCCCAGACGAACAACCTGCGCGTCCTCGTCGTGCCGATCGGCGACCCGAGCGACACGACGCGCGTGCAGTACCCGCCCGACGCCGCGACCGCCGTGCAGAACGGCATGCAAGCGCTGTCACGGCTGTACCCGGTGCGCGACGGCGTCGGCGACCTCACGGTCGCGGGCAACGGCATCCGCTACACCGCGTTGACGTCGCTGCTCGACGTGGGGCCGAACGGTCTGCGGCTCATGACCGCGGGCGGCAACTTCTGCATCAAGGGGTCGACGTGGTCGGTCCTCAAGGGCGCGCTCGCGCAGCAGCGGGAGGCCTGGAACAGCGCCAACCCCACGGCGCAGGCGGACCGCGTCGTCGGTGTCGTGTGGCAGGGCATCTCCGGTGACGCCACGACCGGCTGCAACGACGGCCTGTCGACGATCTCCTCGCCCGAGGCGGTCATCCGCCTCGTGCCCGACGGCGCCACGCCGTCCACCACGGGCGCGCTCTTCGCCCACGAGCTGGAGCACACGATGGGGGGCGAGCCGCAACCGCCCGCCGACACCAGCTACCACTCGGTGAACCGCGCCGCGGACGGCACGTCGCCGAACCGCGACTACAACGTCACCACCCGCCAGTTCCTCGGGACGAGCGATCTGTCGGTCATGCACTCCGGCTCGGCCGCGGACAACATCGACGGCCTCCTCGAGCCGACCGACTACGCAGTCGTGCAGTGCACGCTCACGCCCGGCGCCACGACCGGGTGTCCGGCGCCCGGTTCTGCGGGCGTCGCCGCGAACGGGCCCGCGCTCGTGCTGAGCGGGTCGACCGACGGCACGGTGGCAGGCACGACGATCGAGTCGTACTTCGACGGCGACATCGAGCGGACGCAGGCCGACCCGACCAGCCCGTACCACCTGCTCCAGTTCGACGCCACGAACGCGATCGTGAGCGACGTCCGCATCCCGGCTCGCCAGATCGAGCCGAACGAGACGGGTGGTGGCACGTCCACCTCACCGCGCGCCGCCATCGACGTCGCCATCAGCGTCGACCCGAACGCCGAGGCGTTCGCGGTGACGAAGGACGGCGCCGGCACGCTCTACGCGCGGGCACGCGACGGCGCGCCGGCGTTCCAGAGCGTCGGGCGCGGTCTCACCGTGCGCACGCTCGCCGACTACACGAACGTGGCCGGTGACGACACGCAACCGGCACTCACGTCCGACGGCTCGCTCGTCGCCTGGGTCGACGCGTCCGGCGTGCGTGTGCGGCGCGCCGACAAGAGCGCACCGGCCAGCGCGGCGGGCGCCCTGCCCGGCAGCGAGCCGTCGTTCAGCCAGACGCCCGACTCGAGCGGCAAGTGGCACCTGCTCTACACGCAGGCGGGTGGTGCGATCCACACCGTGACCGTCGACCTGTCGAGCGGCACGCCCGTCTTCACCGGCGACACGACCGTCTACAACGCGAACGTGCTCGGCCTCGGCAACGCACCGGGCCATCACGCGTCGTACAACGCGGACGGCACCGTCGTGATCGTCGCCATCAACGGTGACATCTGGCGCCTGAACCTCGGCGCGCCGTTCACGCCGTCGAACCCGCTCGTGTGCGCGCTGAGCCCGCTGCTCGGCAACGGGTGCACGCGCATCATCGCCACCTCAGCGAACGAGGCGAACCCGTCGGTGTCGCCCAGCAACGTGATCGCCTACGAGCACGACGCGGACGTGTGGACGGCCGCGCTCGACGGCAGCAGCCAGGCGGCGTCGGTCACGGGCGCGTCCAACCCGGCGTGGGGCGGCGGCGTGCTCGCCTTCGACCAGGGCGGCAACGTCGTCGCCAAGGATCTCGACGGGTCGATGCGCACGCTGACGACAGGTGGCGCGGACAACTGGCCGGCGCTCGACGGCGGTGCGACGACGCTCGCACTCGACCGGCTGACCGGCGGCCAGCACGACGTCTTCCTGGGCACCGTCGACCGGCGGGCGGCGACCGCGGTGGTCACCGACGACCACCCGGGCAACCTGCGTCTCGACGTGTACGTGCGGTGCGGCACGGCGTTGTACCCGGTGCAGATCAACGTCGCACCGACGTCGACGACGTCGACCACCGGCTCGTTCAACGTGGACGTCGACCCGACCACGGTGTGCGCCGGCGGCACGCTGGTGCTGAAGGTCAACGACGGCTGGCAGACGGTGCAGACCGACGACGGGTCGACCGGCGCGCCCCACGACCCGGTCGGCGCCATCTACAGCCCGCCGCCGTCGAGTTCGTGGCTGCAGTTCGACGCCATCCCCGTGTCGGGTCTCGGCCTCGACGCCGAGGACAACACGTTGCCCGACGCGCGGCTGGCGTGGAGCCAGTCCGGGCCGGGTGTGGCGAACCACGCCATCGGCACCGGACGGAGCCTGCCCGACCTCCAACCGCCGACCGGTGGCTGGGCGCCGGGGGCGTGGACGATCACGTTGACGGTCACGGACTCGTCGGGCCGGACGTCGTCCCGATCCGTGACGTACACGGTGTTGCAGGACGCCGATCACGACGGCATCCCGGCGTCGAAGGACGTCACGTGCGGCGGCACGTCGGCCGACAACGACCCGACCAACGCCAACGCGGACTACGACGCCGACGGCATCCCCAACCGCGACGACCCCGCGCCGTGCACTTCGGCCAACAACGCCACGATCAACTTCGACCCGGACTCGCTGAACACCGGATCGTCGGGCACGCCGGTCACGGTCTACATCACGTTCAACGGCGGTGACCTCAACACCGTCGCACCCGCGACCGTGAAGATCGTCCAGATCGCCAACCTGCCGGCGAACATCACGGCGTTCAGCTGGAGCGTGACAGGTACGCACACCGCGGTCGCGCAGTTCGACCGCGCCACCGTCAACAACTTCATCATCCAGAACCAGCTGAAGGGTTCGTACGTGCCCTTCGTGATCCAGGGCAGCTCGTCGACGTTCACGTTCCGTGGCGTCGACCCGTCGAGCCCCGTCACGTCCTAGGGAAGAACAGGAGCAGGCAATGAAGCATCGGTTCACGCGGTTCGCGCTCGCCGCGGTCCTCACGATCGGGCTGGCCGTCGGCAGCGCGGCGCCCGCGCTGGCGAAGGCGGACACGCCGGGTCACCGCAAGAACGGCAAGTTCGTGCCGGGGTGCTCGGTCACCGAGTTGACGACCGAGTCCGGTGGCTCGGACATCATCAACGCCCTCAACCCGACCTACCACCAGGACACGGTCAACGGCGGTGGCACGTTCGACATCTCGTTCGTGCTCGCGGACCGCAGCTGCCCGGAGCTGACGTACCAGGTCGAGGTCTACGACGCCTTCGGCGATCCCGTCGTCGACGGCACCAGCACGCCGCTGGCCACGAGCTCGCGCGACGGTGACCTCACCAACAGCACGCTGCCCGCACCGACGGTCACGGTGCCGAGCAGCTACACGCAGTCGTGCGTCACGGTGGTGCTGCGCACCGTCAACGACAGCGGCACCACGCTCGACCGCGCGCCGGACTCGTTCTCCAACGACGTCTGCGTCGGCGACACCGGCAACCAGAAGTGGTTCTGAGCAGCGCGCGCCACCTCAGTCCAGTAGCGGCCTGAGGCGCACGCGCCTCACGTCGCGCCGGCGGCCTCGGCGAGGGAGCGGCAGCGGGCCGCTTCCTCGTCGTTGCCCATGTCGCTGAACCGTGACTGCGCGGCACGCGCCGCCGCCAACGCCGCGGCCACGTCGCCCACCTCGAGGAGCGCCTCGGCCAGCGTGGCGGACGCGTCGGCCAGCGTGCCCGTGTGGCCGATCTCCTCCGCGACGGCGAGCGCTCGCCGCGCCCATTCGACCGCTTCGCTCGCGTCGCCCCCCCGCAACTTGCAGGCGAGGTTCCCGTACGCCACCGCCCGCCCCGTCCCGTGGTCGATGCGTTCGAACTGCGCGACGGCGCGACGGTCGCACGCGATCGCGGCCACGAGATCGCCGCGCGCCTGCTCCACCACGCCGAGCGTCAGGAGGATGCCGCCCACCTCCTCCGCGGCGCCGGTGCGCTCCGCGAGGCGCAGTCCCTGCCGCAGCGCGTCGGCTGCGTCGTCGTACCGGCCGAGCTCGTCGTACACGTCACCGAGCCCGCGCAACGCCGCCGTGAGCGGGATGGTGTCGCCCCGCCGCGCGCACATGCGAGCGGCGAGCAGGCCGTACTGCAGCGCGTCGTCGGTGATCCCACTGCGGCAGCACGCGATCATCAGCGCGATCACGAGGTGCTCGAGGACGGCGTCGTCCTCCGCCACGATCACGCCCTGGCGCAACGCGTCGATGGCCTCCGGGAAGCGGCCGAGGGTGCCGAGGATCATCCCCCGTTGGTGCCACAGCCCCGCGCTGGCGGCCTCGCCGCCGTGGCGGGCGACCTCGGCGTCGCACACCGCCAGCGCGTCGTCGTAGCGGCCGAGCTTGCGCAACACGTCGGCCTCGCCGATGCGGCCGTGCAGCGAGCCGAGCTGGCGGTACAGCTCGAGCGCGGTGTCGTAGTCGGCGGCGTGGTTGCGGAGATCCGCCAGCGCCGCGATCAACTCGTCGTGGCGCGGATCGTCGCCGGTCACGAGGGCGAGCGCGCGTTCCAGGTGCACGATCGCCTCGTCGTTGGCGTACAGGGAGCGCGCCCGCTGTCCGGCGCGGGCGAGGTAGGGCACCGCCTCGGCGCGCTCACCGAGGAACGAGTGACGGGCGAGGAGATCGACGACGTCGTCGCCCGTGCCGTACAGCGTCTCCGCCGCCTCCGCGACGCGTCGGTGCAGCTCGCGCCGGTTGCGGCGCAGCAGCCGTTCGTACGCGACGTCCTGCACGAGCGCGTGATGGAACAGGTACGCGGGCTCGAGGCCGTCGCGCGCCTCGTCGAGCAGCCCGGCACGCGCCAAGGCGTGGAGGCGATCGTCGACATCGGGTTCGTCCACGACCGCGTGCAGCAACGGCAGCCGCACCAGCCGCCCGATCACGCTCGCCGTCTGCAGGAGCGCGGACTGCTCGGGCGGGAGCAGGTCGATGCGGCTCGTCAGCACGCGCTCGACGGTGTCGGGTACGTCACCGGGCGACCAACCGGGCCGCATCCGCCAGCGGTCGTTGCGGCGGACCAGTGCCTCCTGTTCCAACAGGGAACGCACGAGCTCACCGACGAACAGCGGGTTGCCCCCGGTCCGCTCCTCGACCACGCGCACGAGCTCCGGTGGCGGTTCGCCGTCGAGGATCGAAGTGACGTAGACGACGACGGCATCGTGGTCCAGAGGACCGATCTCGAACTCGGCGCGCCACGCCTCGTCCACTGCCGCGCCGATGCCGCGCACGACCGGCTGTCCCTCGGGCCGCGCGGTGAGCACGAGCGCGATCGGCCATCCGTGGCTCACGCGCGCGAGGTGCGCGGTCAGCGCCGCGGACGCGGAGTCGATCCAGTGGACGTCCTCGATGGCGAGGACGGTCGGCCGTTCCGTCGCCAGGGCCACCAACCAGTCGGTGACGGCTTCGTGCAACCGGCGTTGCAGCTCCTCCGGCTCGTTCGGCAGCTCGCCGGGGCGCGTCGTCGCACCGATGAGGCGCGCGAGGTAGGGCAACGTCGCGGGGGTCACGCCCGGCGCCGACGCCAGCCGGGCGCGGGCGGCGTCGGCCGCGTCCGTGGGGCCGATGGCGGTGATGGCGCGCACCAACTCGGCGTAGGGCCAGTACGGCAGCGCGGCGCCGTAGGCGAGGCAGCGGGCCTGCAACCACTGCACGCCCTGGTCGTCCGCACGAGCCCGCGCCTCCGCGAGCAAGCGCGACTTGCCGACACCGGGCTCGCCGGCGACGGCCACCAGGCCACCGCCGCGCGCCTGCGCGAGACCGTGCACCATCGCGTCGATGGCGGCCAGCTCGCGGGTGCGCCCGATCACCGGGCCGACGCGTGTCGGCGTGGCCGCCGCAACCGCCTTGCGGCCGAGCAGGCGCCACGCGGGCACCTGCTTCAGCTTGCCCTTCAGCTGCAGCTCGCCGACGGACTCGAACGCGAACGCGTCGCTCGTCAGCTCGTAGGTGGACTGGCCGACGAAGATCTGCCCGTTGGGCGCGACGGACTCCAGCCGCTGCGCCAGGATCACCGAGTCGCCGAGGATCGAGTAGTCGTTGCGGAGATCGCCACCGAACTGGCCCGAGATCACGCGGCCGGTGTTCACGCCGATGTGGAGTTCGAGCCCGGCGGCCATCGGTGGCAGGTCCTCCAGCAACGAGGGCAGGGCGGACTGCATCTCGAGCGCGACGAGCAACGCGCGTGCCGCGTCGTCCTCGTGGGCCACGGGCGCTCCGAAGAACACGAGCAACGCGTCGCCCGCGTACTTCGCGATGAACCCGTCGTAGCGCTCGGCGATCGCCGCCATCCCCGAGATGACGGGTGCGATGACCTCGTGCAGCGCCTCGGGATCGTCGAGCTGCTCGGAGAGGGTGGTGAACCCGGAGATGTCGGCGAACAGCGCGGTGACGAGCCGGCGTTCCTCGCCCTGGCGCGCCGCTTCGGTGCCGGCCCGTTCGGTGCCGCAGTGGCCGCAGAACGCGGCGTCGACAGGGTTGCCGCCGCTGCACGTCTCGCACGTCCACACACCCGCCGCCACGTCACGCGCGTCACGTGCCGTCCCGCAGCGCGTGCAGTACCGAGACCCGCCGGGGTTGTCGTGCGTGCAACTCGGGCACCACCACCCACCCATACCGGCACGATGGTACGGGTGCGCACATCCGCACCGGAAGCCCGCCGATCGCGCGCCGAGTAGATTCCGCCGGCGTGTACCAGAAGATCCTCGTCGGCACCGACGGCTCCGCGACGGCGGCCAAGGCGGTCGACCGTGCCGTCGAGGTCGCTCGGTCCTCCGGCGCGGACCTCACGATCTTCAGCGCGGCCCGGCGCGACAAGGCGGAAAAGGTCGTCGCCGCGGAGGCGCAGCGGCACGCGGGCGCGGGCGTCACCATCGACACGAAGACGAGCGAGGGTGAGCCCGTCGCGGCGTTGATCGACGCGGCGCGCACCGGCAACTACGACCTGCTCGTGATGGGCAACCGCGGCATGACCGGCGTGACGAGGTTCCTGCGGCTCGGCTCGGTGCCGAACAAGGTGAGCCATCACCTGCCGTGCAGCTTGCTCATCGTGAAGACCACTTGATCGCCGCGCGCGCGTCGCGGCTGCGCGTCGCGCTCGTCGTCGTGCTCGTGGTGCTCGCCGCCAGCGCGTGTCGCGTGCACACCGAGATCGGCGTGTCGGTCAAGGAGGACGGCAGCGGCACGGTGAAGGTGCGCGTCGGCCTCGACGACGACGCGTTGCGAAGGGCGCCGAACTTCGTGCAGTCGTTGCGCATCGACGATCTCCGCAACACCGGATGGACCGTCACCGGGCCGGTCAAGGACACCGACGGCTTCACCTACGTCGAGGCGACGAAGCCGTTCGCCGATCCGCAGGAGGCGGCGCAGGTCTTCGCGCAGATCTCCGGTCCGAACGGGCCGTTCCGCAATTTCCAGATCACGCGTACGCGCAGCTTCGCCCGCACGAAGATCGGGTTCACCGGCACGGTCGACTTCACCGGCGGGCTCAACTCCTTCGGCGACAGCGACCTCGCGCAGCAACTCGACGGCAACCCCGTCGGTCAGGACCTCAAGGCCCTCGAGCAGCAGCTCAACGACACGCTCGACAACGTGTTCCAGATCCGCATCGCGGTGCAGCTGCCGGGCAGCGTCACGTCGAACGCGCCGGGCCAGGCGACGAACGGCGCGGTGTGGTCGCCGCGGCTGTCGCAGCCGGGAGCCGTGCAGCTCACGGCGTCGTCCACGAGCACGCGGTGGGTCACCATCCTCGGCGCGATCGCCGCCGTGGTCGGCGCGCTCGTCGTCGTGGCGCTCCTCGTCGCCCGCGCCGTCGTGGTGCTCCGCCGCCGACGCCGCCGCGGGAACGGCACCCCTACACCTACCCCCGAACCGCTCTGAGCGCGTGGGTGGTCGCCCGTCGACCACCTGCGCGCGCAAAACACGCGCAAGGTCGCCGGGGATGCGCGTTCGCTGTCACACCCCGTCGGCAAGATCGGGACATGGCGAAGCAGCGCGTGGCGTACCGGTGTGACGAGTGCGGCACGACCGCGCCCCAGTGGGCAGGGCGGTGCCCGTCGTGCGAGGCGTGGAACAGCCTCGTCGAGCAGCCGCTGACCACCGCCGCCGTGCGCTCCATCCGCACCCTCGACGGGCTCGTCCCCGCGGTCCCGATCGCGTCCGTCACCGGTCAGGGCGCGACCGCCATCGCCACGGGCATCGGTGAGCTCGACCGCGTGCTCGGCGGCGGGTTCGTGCCCGGGTCGGTCACCTTGATCGGCGGTGAGCCCGGTGTCGGGAAGAGCACGTTGCTCACGCAGGTGGCAGCAGCGGTGGCGACGGGCGGGCGCGACGTGCTCTACGTGTCCGCCGAGGAGTCGCCGGAACAGGTGCGACTGCGGGCCGATCGCCTCGGTGCGCTGGCCGACGGCCTGTGGGTCTCGGGCGACACCGAGCTGCCGGCCGTGCTCGCCCAGCTCGACCACGTGCGTCCCGCGCTCGTCGTGATCGACTCCATCCAGACCCTGCACGACCCCGACCTCGGGTCCGCGCCGGGATCCACCGTGCAGGTCCGTGAGTGCGCCCACCGCCTCGTGCGCGAGGCCAAGGCGCGCGACACGGCGGTCGTCCTCGTCGGTCACGTCACGAAGGAGGGCGACCTCGCCGGCCCGCGCGTGCTCGAGCACGTCGTCGACACCGTGCTGTGCTTCGAGGGCGAACGCCACCACGCGCTGCGCCTGCTGCGGGCCGCGAAGCACCGGTTCGGGTCGACGGCCGACCTCGGTCTGTTCGAGATGGGCGAGCGCGGGCTGGCCGGTGTCCCCGACGCGAGCGCGCTGTTCCTCGCCGATCGACGGCCCGGCGTCCCTGGTTCCGTCGTGGTCCCGACCCTCGACGGGCACCGACCGCTGCTCGTCGAGCTGCAGGCGCTCGCCGCCCCCACCAACCTGCCGCTCGCCCGCCGCTCCGCGCAGGGCGTCGACAGTGGTCGGCTGGCGTTCCTGCTCGCGGTGCTCGAGCGGCGCGCGGGCGTGAAGACGTCCGGCAACGACGTGTTCGCGCTCGCCGTCGGCGGCGTGAAGGTGGTCGAGCCGGGCGCGGACCTCGGCGTCGCGCTGGCCGTCGCGTCGTCGTTGCGCGAGCAACCCGTGCCGAGCGATCTCGTCGCCTGCGCCGAAGTCGGCCTCGGCGGCGAGCTGCGCCAGGTGGGGCAGATGGCGCGCCGGCTCGGCGAAGCGGCCCGCGTGGGGTTCACCCGCGCCGTTGTCGCCCACACCGCGCCCGACGTGCCGAGCGGGTTGCGCGTGCTGCGCGCCGGCACGGTGGCCGAGGCCCTCGCGCTCGCCGGCATCGGCGGCAACGACGGAGACGCCTGATGCGCCGGGCGTAGACTCGACGTGCAAATGACGAAGCCAGGGGGGCACCGGCGGGCCGTCGTGCCCGATTCGCTCGTCGGCGGTGGTGGCTACCATCACGGCGTGGCGCCGCGCCGGAGCATCGCGCTGCTCGATGCGCTCGCCGCGGTCGCGCCCGGTCAACCCCTCCGCGAAGGCCTCGACCGCATCCTGCAAGCGGGGATGGGTGCGCTCATCGTCGTCGGCGACGGTCCCGAGGTGCTCAACATCTGCTCCGGCGGCTTCCTCCTCGATGCCGCGTTCAGCCCCCAGCGGCTCTCCGAGCTGGCCAAGATGGACGGCGCCATCATCCTCGCCGCCGATGCCAGCCGCATCGCACGCGCCAACGTGCACCTCGTCCCCAACCCGAACGTCCCCACCTCGGAGACCGGGACACGGCACCGCACGGCCGAGCGCGTGGCGCGCTCGATCGACGTGCCGGTCATCTCGGTGTCGGAGGACATGCAGGTCATCGCCGTCTACGTCGACGACGCCAAGTACCCGCTCGAACCGATCCCCCGGCTGCTGAACAAGGCGAACCAGGCACTCTCCACGCTCGAGCGCTACAAGAGCCGGCTCGACGGCGTGTCCGGCGCGCTGTCGGCGCTCGAGGTCGAAGACCTCGTGACGGTGCGCGATGTCGTCACCGTGCTGCAGCGCACGGAGATGGTGCGACGCATCGCCGAGGAGATCGAGGGCCACATCGTCGAGCTCGGTGTCGACGGCCGCCTCGTGCGGCTGCAGCTCGAGGAGCTCATGGGCGGGGTCGACGACGACCGGCGCCTCGTGATCCAGGACTACTTCCGCGAGGAGGAGGACTGGCGCGTCGGCGACGCGCTCGAGGCGCTCGCCGAGCTCGACACCGACGACCTGCTCGACCTCAAGGTCGTGGCCGGGATGTTGCACCTCACCGGTGGCGTCGATCTCGACGTGAGCCTGCAGCCGCGAGGGCACCGCTTGCTGTCCAAGATCCCGCGGCTGCCCGAGACCGTGATCGACCGGATCGTCGAGCGCTTCGGCAACCTGCAGAAGATCATGCGGGCGACGATCGACGATCTCGACGACGTGGAAGGCGTGGGCGAAGCCCGCGCCCGCGCCATCAAGGACGGGCTGTCGCGGCTGGCGGAGACCAGCATCCTCGACCGCTACAACTGACGCGTGACCGCGCCCGTCATGAACGATGGCATGCGTCATCGCATCGAGTCGTGCACGTCGTCGTTCCACGTGCGCTGGATGGAGCTCCTGCGCGACCTGCCGGGCAACCGTTGCGGCGTGCAGGTGCGGCGGTTCGCCGACGACGTCGTGGCCACCGCCGTGACGAGCACGCCCGACGAGCAGTGGATGCAGCACGTAAGCGGGCTGCGCGACGGCGACGAGGCGCTCGTCCCCAAGATCGCGGCGTGGTACCACTCGCTGGCCATCCGGCCCCGCTACGAGATCGCGCCGGTGGCCGCGTTCGAGCGCCTCGCCCTCGCGCTCACCGACGCGCGCGCGGTGCAGACGGCGTTCCTCGACGCGCTGTGGTCGCGTGCCTTCGAGCCGAGTGACGAGCCCGTCGCCGGCGTCGAGGTCCGCGTCGTCGAACCTCGTTCGACCGACGCCGACGTGTTCGCGCGCGTCCTCCTCGGTGGTCACGAGGTGCCGGACACCGCCTACACGGAGCACTGGGCGGCAGCAGCGACATGGTGCGAGGAACCGGAGTGGTGGTGCTACCTCGCGTGCTGCGACGGGGAGCCGCTCGGGGCTGCCGTCCTCGTCGTCGACGACGGCATCGGCTACCTCGCCAACGCCTCGACGTTGCCGCGGGGCCGCCGGCGCGGCTGCCAGCGGGCGCTGATCGACCGCCGTCTCCGCGACGCCCGCCGTGCCGGGTGCGAGCTGTTCGTCTCGCTGGCGACGCCGTTCACGACGAGCCACCGCAACCTCGAGCGAGCGGGCTTGACCGTCGCCTACACCAAGACGATGTGGACGGTCACCGGGCCCTGAGCGAGAGCTGCGGACGGTTGGTGATGCGGTAGCGGCGCTCGGACTGCTCGATCCATCCCAGCCGGACGAACGCGGCGATGGCCTTGTTCACGCGCTCTCGCGACGCGCCGACCATGCCCGCCAGCTCCTCCTGCGTGACCGGCAGCACGAACTCGTCGGCTTCGCCCGCCAGCTCGAGGAGGCGCTTCGCGGTGCGCCCGGTGACGTCGAGGAACACGGAGTCGGCCAGCGCGGCGTCGGTGGCGCGGATGCGACCGGACAGCAACGCCACCACACCCCATAGCAACGTGGGGCGCCGCTCGTAGACCTCCTGCACCGGCGCGTAGGGGATGGCGATGACCTCGGACGGCTCGAGCGCACGCGCTCCGGTCGACCGCCCCAGCCCGTCGAAGAGACCCATCTCGCCGAAGATGTCGCCCGCCTCCATCAGCGCCACCACCGACTCGCGCCCGTCGATCGACTTGTTCGACAGCGCGATCCGCCCCGAGAGCACGACGAACAGCTCGGACGGCTCGTCACCCTCGTCGAAGAGCACATCGCCCCGCCGCAGTTCGCGCTGTTCGGCGGCGGCCGACACGCGGCCGAGCTCGTCCGCCTCGAGCTCCGCGAAGAGATCGACGCGCGTGAGCGGATCGGCATCGGCCATCGCCGAGAATGTAGATGGCCGTGGTCCGATGCGTCAGGACCGGCTTGTGCCGTTGCAGGGCCGTCCCTACCCTGGCACCCATGACGTTCGACGTCGGTGACAAGGTCGTGTACCCGCACCACGGTGCAGCCGTCATCGAGAAGCGCGAGAAGCGTCCGTCGCCGTCGGGTGAAGAGCGCGAGTACCTCGTCCTCCGTCTCGCGTACGCGGACCTCACGCTCATGGTGCCCGCCGACAACACCGACGAGGTCGGGCTGCGCGACGTCATCAACGAAGAAGAGGTCGAGGAAGTGTTCGCGGTGCTGCGCAAGAAGGAAGCGCGCATGCCGACCAACTGGTCGCGTCGCTTCAAGAACCACGTCGAGAAGTTGAAGTCGGGTGACATCTACCAGGTGGCCGAGGTGGTGCGGAACCTGTCGTTGCGCGACAACGAGAAGGGTCTGTCGGCAGGTGAGAAGCGCATGCTCGCGAAGGCGCGGCAGATCCTGCGCTCCGAGTTGTCGTTCGCGCTGAACGTCGACGAGGAAGAAGCCGACAAGCGGCTCGACGAGGCGTTGACCTGACCCAGCTCGTCTGGACCGTCGTCGTCGCCGCCGGTGCCGGCACGCGTTTCGGTCGACCGAAGCAGTACGAGACGCTCGGACCGCATCGCGTGCTCGACTGGTCGCTCGTCACCGCGGCGGAGATGACGGCGGGCACGGTCGTGGTCGTCCCTCCCGACCTCGCCGACCGGCCCGAGCCCGCTGCCAGCGTCACGGTCGCCGGGGGCGCGACCCGCTCTGCGTCGGTCCGCAACGGGCTCGCCGCGCTGCCGGCCGAGGTGACGCACGTGCTCGTGCACGACGCCGCCCGTCCGGTACCCGTCGTCGACGTGTGGCAGCGCGTGCTCGCCGCCCTCGCCGACGGCGTCGAAGCGGTCGTCCCCGTGGTCCCCGTGGCGGACACGTTGCGCGAGGTCGACGGTGCCACCGTCGACCGCGCCCGCTTCGTCGCCGTGCAGACGCCGCAGGGTTTCGACGTCGAGGTGCTGCGCGCCGCGCACGCCCGCGGTGGTGACGCGACGGACGATGCCGCGCTCGTCGAGTTGGCAGGTGGGAAGGTGTCGACGGTGGACGGCGATCCCCGCAACCTGAAGATCACCGAGCCGTGGCATCTCGACGTGGCGGAGTTGCTGACGCGGTGAGGGTCGGTCTCGGTGTCGACGTGCACCCGTTCGCCGACGACGACCGCCCGCTCGTGCTCGGCGGCATCGTGTTCGACGGTGCGCGCGGGTTGCACGGTCACAGCGACGCGGACGTCGTCGCGCACGCGTGCGCGGACGCGCTGCTCGGTGCGGCGGGCCTCGGCGATCTCGGCGCCCGCTTCCCGGACACCGACGAGCGGTGGCGGGGCGCGGACAGCATCGCGTTGCTGGCACAGGTCGCGGCCGACGTGCGCGCCGCGGGCTACGAGCCGGTCAACGTCGACTGCTCGGTCGTGTGCGACGCCCCGAAGCTGGCGCCGCGTCGCGGCGACATGGAGGCGAAATTGCGCGACGCCGTGGGTGCCGACGTGAGCGTGAAGGCGACGCGCCCCGAGGCGCTCGGTGCGCTCGGACGAGGAGAGGGGATCGCATGCCTCGCGGTCGCGCTGGTCGACCGCCGCTGACGCGTCGCGGCGGCGGCCGCGGCGGCGCGCGGAAGCGGGCGCCATCGGCGGACGCGCCGCGGGCGGACAAGCGTGCCCTCGGCGGTGAGCAGGTGGAAGGGCGCCAGGCCGTGCGCGAGCTGCTGCTGGCCGGTCGTCGCAAGGTCCGCGAGGTGTGGCTGGCCACCGAGGACGGCGACGAGCGGGGCGGGTTGCGGGAGATCGCCTCGCTGGCGGAGGAGCTGCGCGTTCCCGTGAAGCGGGTGAGCGTGACGAAGCTGGCGGCCGCTGCTCGCAGCGAAGCGCCCCAGGGCGTGCTGGCCAAGGCAGCTCCCCTCCCGGAGGTCGAGCTCGAGACGCTGGCCCGCACCCGCGGCGGGGTGGCGCCGTTCCTCGTGGCCGTCGACGGGGTCACGGATCCCGGCAACTTCGGCGCCCTGCTGCGCACGGCGGAGTGCTGCGGTGCCACCGGCATCGTGGTGCCCCGCCACCGGTCCGTGCACGTCACCCCGACGGTGGCCAAGGCCGCCGCCGGCGCCGTGGAGCACCTGCCGATGGCGGTCGTCACCGGGTTGCCGTCCGCCCTCGAGCGGCTGGGCTCCCTCGGGGTGTGGGCCGTCGGGCTCGACAGCGGCGGTGCCGAGCGCATCGACGAGCTCACGCTGGCCGATCAGCCGGTGGTCCTCGTCCTCGGCGCCGAGGGCCGGGGGCTGTCGCCGCTCGTGCGCAAGCGGTGCGACGTCGTCGCCGCCATCCCGTTGCGGGGACGGATCGGCTCCCTCAACGTGGCCGCCGCGGGCGCCATCGCCTGCTTCGAAGTGGCCCGCCGCCGGCTCGCCGCGGGCTAGTCCGCCCGAAAATTTCGTCCGGATCTTCCGGGTCGCGAGGGTTTGGAAACGTTTGTCTTCGGGAAATCTTGCGCTTCTTCCTGCGTGACGGTTGACACGCCATGCTCGTCATGGCACAAACTGACTAGTCCCTTGGTGGCTACTGCAGACGTAGCACTCGCACCCGCCGCATCCGAAGCACCAGCAGGAGAACCCCACCGTGGCCGCAACCGTCCTTGCCGATCTCGCCGACGACCAACTCGCCGCCCGCTTCCAGGCCGGCGACCGCAACGCCCTCGAAACGCTCATCGCCCGCTACCGGCGCTTCGCCCGGGCCAAGAGCCGGGGGTACTTCCTCGTCGGTGGTGATGCCGACGACATCGAGCAGGAGGCGCTGATCGGCCTGTACAAGGCCGCTCGTGACTTCCGGCCCGAGCACCAGGCGAGCTTCCGGGCCTTCGCCGAGCTGTGCATCACCCGCCAGATCATCACGGCCATCAAGACGGCCACCCGCCAGAAGCACCAGCCGCTGAACCAGTACGTCTCGATCTCGGGCGCCCGCGGTGGCGACGAGCCGGGCGAGCGGTCGGTGGAGGAACTGCTCCACGCCCACCACGACGGCGATCCGGCCGACTCGGTGGTGTCGAGCGAGCGCATGGCGACGATCCGGTCGTCGATGTCGCAGATGCTGTCCGCGCTCGAGGTCGACGTCCTCAAGCTCTACGTCGAGGGCAAGTCGTACCAGGAGATCGGCGAGCAGCTCGGTCGCCACGTGAAGTCGATCGACAACGCCCTGCAGCGCATCAAGCGCAAGCTCGACCAGCACCTCCAGGAGACGGCGTCGGCCGAGGCCGACGAGCTCCTCGCCATCGGCTAGCCGGCCGGGCGCCGAGCCCGAGGTCGGAGTCGAACCGACGACCTGACGCTTACAAGGCGCCTGCTCTGACCAGCTGAGCTACTCGGGCGAGGGTGGCGAGCGTAGGCCGTCGGCACGTCGTCGCCATGGTGCGACGAGGCGAGGGTGCTTGCATGGCGGCACCTCGCGGGGCAGCCTGACGTGCGATGGCACTGACCGAGAGAGATCGGGCGATCCTGGACTTCGAGCGCAGCTGGTGGAGTGAGCCCGGCCCGAAGGAGGTCGCCATCCGCGAACGCTTCGAGTTGTCGAGCACCCGGTACTACGAGATCCTCCATGAGCTGCTCGACATGGCGGAGGCGCTCGAGTACGACCCGCTCGTCGTGCGCCGCCTCCGTCGCCAGCGCGACCGGCGTCGCCGGGCCCGCTACGAGGGCCGCTCGGTCACGCGCGGGAGCACTCCTTAGTGGCGTCACGACGGCCTCGGGGCGGCCAGAACGCGAACGCCAGCTCGGCCGCGCTCCGGGGCGCGGTGCTCATCGGCGTGGCGGTCCTGCTCGGCATCGCCCTGCTCGCGCAGAGCTTCCGCGACGACTCGAAGGCGTCGTCCGCCTCCACCGCACGCACGACCACGACGGTGAAGAAGAGCGGCACGACCGTCACACCGTCGTCGGTGGTGCAGGCCCACGATCCCGCGCAGGTGAAGGTGCTCGTGCTCAACGGCTCGGGCAAGTCGGGCATCGCCAAGGCGGGCGCCGACCAGTTGAAGGCGGCCAACTACACGACGCTCGACCCGAGCAACGCCCTCGGCGGCAAGACGATCACGGAGTCGACCGTGTACTTCGTGGCCGGCTACGACGCCGACGCGCAGGCCATCGCCGCGAAGCTCGGGCTGAAGCCCACGGCGGCGAAGCCGCTGCCGTCACCGGTGCCGCCCGAGGTGGGTGACGCGAAGGACGCCAACATCGTCGTCGTCATCGGCACCGATGCCCCGGTCGCCGGCGGCGGTGGTGCATCCGGCACCACGGCGACCACGGTCGCTGCCAACTAGCCGCGCTCACGCCGTGCGGCGGATGTCCGAGTGGACCTCCACCCGCACCGTGCCGTGGAGCGGCGCGCTCGGCTGACCGGCGGGCGCGGCGAGCACGACGTCGAACGTGGCGGACGTCTGCGCGCTCGAGCGGCGGACCGTGCCGTCGTCGAGGTCGTAGACGACGGTGATCGTCGTCGCCTCGACGCCGGTGAGCGTCTGCGCGCTGCCCCCTGCCGTCGAACGTGCGGTGACCGGCAAGGTCGTGGTCGACGTCACCGTCGCCGTGCGGTGGCCGTCGACGACGCCCAGCTCGACGAGCCGCCCCTCGCCGGTCAGCCGAGCCGGCTCCGGCATGCCCGCCAGCTGCACCTGGTCGTCGACGGTCCAGCGGTCACCGGGCTGGAGGCGCCGGTCGGGGGGCGCGCCGGCGGCGGCGGGGAAGATCTCGGACAGGCCGAGCTGGCCGAGCGCCTCCGCGGGGATGCCTTCGACGCTCTCGACGTCGGTGAGCTGCGCGGCGCGGTCGAAGTGCATCACGAACGTGCGGGCGCCGACGTTCGGCCGGTCGACGCGCACCTGCAGGCGCGTCACGCCGCCGGTCACGTCGAGCACGTGCTGGTCGGCGGTGAGGTCGGCGACGTCGCGGGGGTTCGACGGCGGCCGGCCCGGGATGTCGGTGACCGAGGTCGACTCGACGTGCACCGCGTACCGGAAGGATGCCCCCGCCCGCGGCCGGAACGTGAGGTCGACGTGATCGTCGCGGCACGCGGTCGTCAGCGTCGCGAGGGCGACGACGACCACCACGAACGCGGTGCGCAGCCGCCTCATGGACCGACGGTACCGTTCGGTCGTGGTCGTGGGTCGTGCGGTCGACGTGTTCGAGCCGGTGCGCGCGGTCGCGGCCCGCGCCGGCATCTTCACCGACTTCGACGGCACGCTGTCCGGGATCGTCGACGATCCCGACGACGCTCGACCGCTCGACGGCGTGCCCGTCCTGCTCGAAGCGCTCGCGGCGCGCTACGCCGTGGTCGCCGTGCTCTCGGGGCGCCCGGTGGCGTTCCTCCAGGCGCACCTGCCGTCGTCGATCGTCCTGTCCGGTCTCTACGGCCTCGAGGTCGTTCGCCACGGCGCACGAGAGGACCATCCGTCCGGCGGGATCTGGCGCGAGGTCGTCGACGACGTGAGCACGCTGGCGCGCGCCAGCGGCCCGGCAGGCATGCGCGTCGAGTCCAAGGGGCTGTCGATCACGCTGCACTACCGCGGTCATCCCGAGATCGAGGACGACGTCCGCCGCGTCGCGACACAGCAGGCGGCGCGCTCCGGCCTCGTCGTGCGGCCCGCACGCATGTCCTTCGAACTGCACCCACCCATCGAGGCGGACAAGGGCACCGCCCTGCGCGAGCTCGCCGGCGGGCTCGATGCGGTGTGCTTCCTGGGCGACGACGTCGGCGACCTCCCCGCGTTCCGCGCTCTCGACGACCTCGCGCGCGACGGTGTCGTCACGGTGCGCGTCGCCGTCCGCAGCGAGGAGGCGCCGGAGGAGCTGCTCGACGCGGCCGATCTCGTCGTCGACGGGCCCGAGGGCGCCCGCGACGCGCTCGCCTCGCTCTAACCGGCCGCCGACAGTTGCTCGGACAACCAGTTGCGCGGCGTCCGCGCCGACGCGACCGCGTGCAGTTGCTCGTGCCGGCGCCGCCGCTCGTCGCCGTCCATCGACAGCGCGTCGTGCAGCGCGGCGGCGGTGGCGGTGAGGTCGAACGGGTTCACCGACAGCGCGCCGTGGCCCCCGAGCTCCTCCCACGCGCCCGCCTCGGTGGAGAGCACGAGCACGCTGTCGCGCTCGCTCAGCAGCACGCCTTCCTTCGCGACGAGGTTCAACCCGTCGCGGATCGGGTTGACGAGCACGACGTCGGCGAGCTGGAGGGCGGCAACGGAACGGGGATGGTCGTCGCGCGCGTCGTAGAGGATCGGCGTCCACGTGCTCGTCGACCACTTCTCGTTGAGGCGGTCCACGAGGCCCTCGACCTCCTGGCGGTAGGCGAGGTACTCCGGCAGCCCTTCGCGCGACGGGTAGAGGAACGCCGCGAACACCACACGCTCCCGCCACTCGGGACGGGTGGTCAGCAGTTCGTCGAAGGCGTGGAACCCGCGCAGGACGTTCTTCGACAGCTCGATGCGATCCACGCGCAGCAGCAGCTTGCGGTCGCCGACGGTGGACTGCAACGCGGCGCGCGCCGCGGCGCACGCGTCGGAGCTCGCGGTGCGAGCGAGGTCGTCGGGATCCGCCGCCAGCGGGGTGACGCCGATGCGAGGCGGCACGCCCTCGCCGACGTACGCGCGGTGCGAGGCCGCGAACGCGTCCGCCCACCGGTGCGTGTGGAACGTGCACGCCGTGTTGGCGGCGATGCCCTCGACGAGCGCGCGCGCGACGCCGTCGGGAAGCGGGCGCAGGCCGTCCGGTTCGCACCACGGCGTGTGCGTGAAGTGCACCGTGGCCACATCCGGTCGCGCCGCCCGCAACCGCGGGCCGACCAGCGCGAGGTGGTAGTCCTGCAGCAGGACGACCGCGCCCTCGGGCGCGACGTCCGCGGTGGCGTCGGCGAACGCGTCGTTCACGGCGCGGTACGCGTCCCACGCCTCGCGCCACCGCTCGTCGATGCGCGGTCGGCGGGCGAGGTCGAACAGCCCGTGCAGGCAGAACCACAACGTCGCGTTGCAGATCACGTCGTACGACATGCGGTAGCGGGCGGGGTCGATGTCGAGCAGGCGCACGCGCAGGCCGTCCTCCTCCGCCGTGCCGTGGTGCGCTGCTTCGCGGTCGGCGTCGGACATCGCCGCTGCCAACCAGATGGCGTCCGTCCCCGCCACGAGCGGCGCCAAACCGGACACGAGACCGCCCGCGCCGCGGCGTGCGGTCAGGCCGCGTTCGTCGCGCGCGAACGAGAGCGGACCACGGTTGGAGACGATCACGACGGGCCGTTGCGGCACGGGTGAGCAAACTAATGGGCGTGCGTGTGGTCGCTGCTCCGGACAAGTTCCGCGGCACCGCGACCGCGTCCGATGTCGCGGCCGCGGTCGCGGCCGCGGCGCGCGCCGAGGGATGGGCGTGCGACGAGGTGCCGCTGGCCGACGGCGGCGAGGGCACGCTCGCCGTCCTCGGCGGACCGAACCGCACCGCGCTCGTCACCGGGCCGCTCGGTGACCCGGTGCGGGCCGGCTGGCAGCTGCGGGGCCGGCGCGCGGTGATCGAGATGGCGCTGGCGTCCGGGCTGGCGCTGGTGGGCGGCGCGGAGGGCAACGATCCCGTGGCGGCGACGACGTACGGCACCGGCGAGCTGATCGCCGCCGCCCTCGACGCGGGGGCCCGCCGGTTGATCGTCGGGATGGGCGGCTCGGCGACGACCGACGGCGGCCTCGGCGCGCTCCGCGCCCTGTATCCCTTGCAGCGCCTCCGCGGTGTCGACCTCCACGTGGCGTGCGACGTACGCACCACGTTCGTCGATGCCGCCGACGTCTTCGCGCCGCAGAAGGGGGCGACGCCCGCGCAGATCGCGTTGTTGCGGCGGCGGCTCGAACGTCTGGCGCAGGTCTACGTCGAGGACCACGGCGTCGACGTGCGAGGCCTCGAGCGATCGGGCGCCGCGGGTGGCCTCGCGGGCGCGCTGGCCGCGGTCGGTGGTGTCCTCGTCGACGGGTTCGACCTCGTGGCCGACGAGGTCGAGCTCGACGACGCGATCGAGGGCGCCGATCTCGTCGTGACCGGCGAAGGGTTCCTCGACGCGCAGTCCTTCGACGGCAAGGTCGTCGGCGGTGTCGCCGAACGTGCTGCCGCCGCGGGCGTGCCGGTGTTCGTCGTCGCCGGTGAGGTGTTCGACGGAGCCGGCGCCCGCGTCGAGGCGGTTTCCCTGGTCGAGCGCTTCGGCGACGCGCGGGCCCGTCAGGACGTGGTGGGGTGCATCGAGCAGGTCGTGCGGGAGCGGCTCAGCGGTCGGCCTTCGCGTTGACGATCCAACCGATCACCGCGACGGCGAGGATCACGACGATGGCGAGCTTCACGAGCCCGAGCAGGAAGCCGACGATCGCACTCACGACCCACAGCACGGCGAGCAGCGCGGCGATGGCGACGAGGCCGTACCACCACCACGGCGTCGACGGACGTCGGATGTCGCCCACGCCCGAAGGCTAGGGCAGATGCACCGTCACGTGACCCGCGTGTGCCGCGGGGCGGTGTCGCGCAGGTCGACCTGATCGCGCAGGTCCACGCGGCGGACGTCGACGATGGCACGGGCCACGACGGCGAGCGCGTCGTCGGCATCGACCGGATCCTCGACCTTGGCCGCGGACACGGCGGCGATGGCTCGTTGCGGTGCGCAGTCGGTGAGGTGGACCACGAGCTCCGCCAATCGGTTGCGGTAGAGCCCGTCCACCCATCGGGTGGCCGGTTCCCGCGGCTCAAGAGACGACATCAGACCCTCCCGGCGATCTAGGTCGCCCGCCCTATGTGGAAGTGATCGGATCGGGCGGTGACACACTTGAGCACTTCACCGAAAATGCGCGTATGTGCAGCCATCGTGCGATCGACGTCATGTCGTCGTGGTGCGGCGCACGCGCTCAGGCGTGACGGCGGATGTCGTCGAGGTCCGCGAGCGGCGGCCGCTCGACCAACGACACCTCGACCGGTGCGAGCCCGGGGCGGTCGAGCACGGCGTGGTGCGGCACGATGCGCCCGGCGCGCGCCAGCGCGGTCTGGATGACGGCCGTCGCCTGCGGCGAGAGCTCGTCGAGCGGGCGGTTGCGGTGCACCCGCGTGCCGAGATCGACCTGCGCCATCGACTCGATGCCGGCCTGCTCGGCGACGTCGACCAGCAAGGCGATGTCGACGCCGTAGCCCTCGACGAAGGGCAGCCGCTCGAGCAGTGCGCGCCGCCCCGCGTACTCCCCCGACAGCGGTTGCGCCACGGACGTGAGGTGCGGGAACAGCAACGCCAGCAGCGGGCGAGCGACGAGCTCGGTGACGCGGCCACCTCGTCCGCCGTCGTCGGACGGGCGCTCGTAGTACCCCTTCACGAAGTCGATGTCGTGACGGGTGAGCAGCGGGCCGAGCAGGCCCGTGACGAAGTGGGACTGGAAGTCGACGACGTCGGCGTCGCACCACACGACGATGTCGCCCTCGGCGACCGCCAGGGACTTCCACATGGCGGCACCCTTGCCGTGGCCGTCGCCGTGCTCGGGCAGGAC
>Ga0070741_10001343_pt1 | contig 76180 bp, 75 predicted proteins | sample Coa_R1_4_FD_66440 | JGI IMG/M metagenome (GOLD analysis project Ga0070741, IMG submission 66440) | Surface soil microbial communities from Centralia Pennsylvania, which are recovering from an underground coalmine fire - Coalmine... | ecosystem: Environmental > Terrestrial > Soil > Unclassified ...
GCGAGTCCACAGGTACAGGCGGTGATCACACCGGCCTTCCCTGCGCGATGGTTTACGGCTTATAGGCGCTCTCCTCGGTGAACCCTCTCGTTTGCCACCGTCGCCTCGCGCTCATCCTGCACAAGACTTGACGCCAAAGCTTTGGGGCGCCAGGACCACACCACTTCGCCGTCCGTGAAAAATCGCCGCTCGTCGGGCAGCGCCTTCACGTCCACCGCATCCCCGCCTCACGTCTCGTGACGACCGCGAACCGTCCCTCTGCTAACCGAGGCGGGATGTCGGCATCATGCGTCAAATCCGAAATTCTGTAAATCAAAATATTTTTGCGCAGCCGGCTTGACAGGAATCTGCGACCGCCGCCCGTCGGGCAAATCGGTTGCAAGCTCACGCCAAGTGCGGTGCCGTCGTCCCGGCGAAGGCCTGGCTCACAAATTCAAGACGCGTCGCTGCGCACGTCTCGCTCCTCCGTCATGCCCGGGCTTGTCCCGCCTGCGCGGCCGAAGCCCCTTCGGCGAGGCGAAGGCCCGGGCATCCACGTGCATCCTCCCGTGCCGCTCGACGTGGACGGCCGGGACAAGCCCGGCCATGAGCGTGGGGTTGGCGATCTGCTCTCGCCCTGCGGCCTGGGGTTATGGGTCCCGGCCTTCGCCGGGACGACGCGGGGATGTGGTCCGCTTCGCGAGCGCTACAACCCGCCCATCTTGCACACCAGCTTCCACTCCTCCGGCGTCACCGGCTGCACCGACAGCCGCGAATATTTCACCAGCGCCATGTCGGCCAGCTTCTTCTCGGCCTTCACTGCGACCATCGTCACCGGTTTCGGCAGCTTCTTGTCGGCCTTGATGTCGACGCAGACGAATTTGCCAGTCTTGTCGGTCGGATCGGGATAGGCTTCCTTGATCACCTCGGCGATGCCGACGATCTCCTTGCCCTCGTTTGAATGATAGAAGAAGGCCTTGTCGCCCTTCTTCATGTTGACGAGGTTCTGCCGCGCGGTGAAGTTGCGAACGCCGGTCCAGGCTTCGCCCTTGGCGCCCTTTTCCACCTGCTGGTCCCAGGACCAGGTGGAGGGCTCGGATTTCACCAGCCAGTACGCCATGCTCATTCCTCCGCCTTGAAGGGGCGCGTCAACAGTCCGTCGATCGCGGCGTCGATGGTGATCCGGCCAGCCAGGATCGCCGCCACCGCCTTTGATACCGGCATCTCGACATTTTGCGAAGCGGCCAGCTCGACCAGCACGGGCGCGGTGAACTCGCCCTCGGCGAGCTTGCCCGGTGGCGGCGGATCGCCGCGGCCGAGCGCAAGCCCCAGGGCAAAATTGCGCGATTGCGGACTGGAGCAGGTCAGGATCAGATCGCCGAGCCCGGAGAGGCCCGTCAGGGTCTCGCCGCGGGCGCCGAGCGCGCGGCCGAAGCGGGCGAGCTCGGAAAAGGCGCGCGTGGTCAGCGCGGCTTGCGCGGACGCGCCGAGCTTTTTGCCGACTGCAATGCCCGCCGCAATCGCCAGCACGTTCTTGGCGGCGCCGCCGATCTCGACGCCGCGCACATCGGTCGTGTGATAGGGCCGAAAGGTCGGGGAGCCCAACGCCTGCACCAGTTCGCCGGCGAGCTTTTCGTCATGGGCCGCCAGCGTCACCGCCGTCGGCAGGCCACGCGCGACGTCGTCCGCAAAGCTCGGGCCGGACAGGATCGCGGGGACCGCGCCTGGTGCGGCGGCTGCGATCACCTCGGTCATGAATTTATGGGTGCCGTGCTCGATTCCCTTGGCGCAGGCGATCACGGGCGCGCTCTTGCGCAGATGCGGCGCGAGCTGGCCCACTGCGCCGCGCAGATGCTGGGCGGGAGTTGCGATCAGGACGATGTCGGCGCGTGCCGCTGCCGCGAGATCGTTGGTGATGATGATGTCGGATGACAGCGCGATGCCCGGCAGGCGCGGATTTTCCCTGGCAGATTCGATATGCGCGGCATGCGCCGCATCGCGCGCGTAGAGCGTCACGTCGCGCCCGGCGCGCGCGGCGACGGACGCCAGTGCGGTGCCCCACGCGCCGGCGCCGATCACTGCGACGGAGCGATGGGGCATTTCAGAATCCTGCGCGGGTGTTCGCAAATCCGGCGGGCGCCTTCGCGTTCTCGTCCAGCAGCCAGCGGGCGCGGGGCGAGGCGTCCATGGCGTCGCTCATGCCAAGCGCCAGCCGCTCGGCGCCGGCCCAGGCGATCATGGCGCCGTTGTCGGTGCAGAGCGCCGGCGGCGGAATGATCAGCGTGGTCTCGGCCTTGGCCGCGACCTCCTGCAGCGCGCCACGAATGGCCTGGTTGGCGGCCACCCCGCCAGCGGCGACCAGCGCGCGCGCCGGGCCGAATTGCTCGGCGAACAATTTCAGACCCATGCCCAGCCGGTCCGCGGTCGATTCCAGCACCGCGGCCTGGAAGCCGGCGCAGAGATCGCTGATGTCCTTTGGGGTCAGATCACCAAGCCGGCTGGCCTCGTTGCGCACCGCGGTCTTCAGGCCCGACAGCGAGAAATTCGCATCCTTCCGGCCGAGCATCGGCCGCGGAAAGGCGAAGCGGGCGGGATCGCCGTTCTTTGCAGCGCGCTCGACCTCGGGCCCGCCGGGATAAGGCAGCCCGAGCATCTTTGCGACCTTGTCAAAGGCTTCGCCAATGGCGTCGTCCAGGGTGGTGCCAAGCCGGACATAATCGCCGACCCCGGTGACCGCGACGATCTGGGTGTGGCCGCCGGAGGCAAGGAACAGGCAGTAGGGAAAGGCGAGCGCACAGGTCAGCCGCGGCGTCAGCGCATGGGCCTCCAGATGATTCACGGCGACCAGTGGCGTGTTGTGGACCATCGCAATGGCCTTGGCCGTGGTCAGCCCCACGATCACCCCGCCGATCAGGCCGGGGCCGGCGGCCGCGGCCACGCCGGACAATTGGTCGAAACGGACGCCCGCCTCGTCCATGGCGCGCGCGACGAGGCCATCGAGCACGTCGACATGGGCGCGCGCGGCGATCTCCGGCACCACGCCGCCGAAACGGGCATGCTCTGCGGTCTGCGATCGCACGATGTTGGACAGGATCCTGCCGGAACCGTCTCCGGCGCGTTCCACCACCGCCGCGGCGGTCTCGTCGCAGGTGGTCTCAATGCCCAGGACCAGCATCGGCTTGTTGCGATCCAATTCCCAAACCCTCGTCCGGATGAGCGTCAAACATCTTGCCTGCGACGCAGGACTTTTCGTAACAACCGCGTAGCATTCCGCGGTCATAAGGTGCAATCGTCGTTTATGTTTGTCACGACGCGAGCGCCCAACCATCACCGTCACCCTGAGGAGGCCGCGACGCGGCCGTCTCGAAGGGCGACGGCCCGGGTGGTTGCAGCGGGGCCGCTCATCCTTCGAGGCTCGCTGTCGCGAGCGCCTCAGGATGACGGTTAGAAACAGGGGCCCGTCGGCAAAAGGTTCTCAAGGCATGGCCGTTCTGCTCACGCGCCCTTCTCCCGATCATGAGGCAAGCGGCGAAGCCTTGCGCGCGCGCGGCTTTGCGGTGCTGCTGGCGCCGATGCTGCGCTTCGAGCCGGTGCCGTTCACCGAGGATGCCGACGCCGATTACCAGGCGGTGATCGTGAGTTCGGCCAATGCACTGCGTGCGGTCGCGGGTGCGCTGGCGCAAAGCCGCTTGCTCAAGCTGCCGCTGTTTGCGGTCGGCGAGCACACCGCATCCGTCGCGCGCGACATTGGTTTCGCCAAGGTGATCGTTGCCAAGGGCGATGCGGCCGCGCTGCGCGACCGCGTGCTGGAGAGCCTGCGAGCCAGGGAATTGAAGAGGAAGCGTCCCCTACTCTATCTCGCCGGCGCCGACATCTCGCGCGATCTTGCGGGCGAACTCGGTCAGCATGGCCTCGAGGTGGTGACGCAAACCGCCTACCGCATGGTTGCGGTGAGCTCGATGCCGCGTGCGGTCTGCGACGCCTTCGCAAGCGACGAGGTCGACGCCGTGCTGCACTATTCGCGGCGAAGTGCCGCAGCATTCCTGGAAGCCGTGCGGAACGCGGGCATCGAGGTCTCGGCCCTGTCCGTGCCGCAATGTTGTATCTCGGCCAATGTCGCCGCGGTGTTGCACGAGGGCGGCGCGGCCCAGGTCAAGGTGGCGGCGTCGCCGGACGAAAAGGCCTTGTTCGAGGCCTTAGAGCGTGCTTTGCCATCCCGGTTGGCGTAAGAGAGCGGCCGAATCTGAAAAATCCGCTCCAGAGTTTTGTCTTGGCATGATTTGTTAGGAATCATGCTCCAGATCGGGATGCACACCATGGCCGATGACAGTCAACAGGATGCATCATCGCCGGCAGACGCCGGCCGGACCAGGCGCGCCCCGCCAACCATCGACCTTGAAGCCACTGACGTCACCACCGCGCCAAAAGTCGAAGCGACCGAGGCGGCGGTGGAACAAGGCGAGGGCAATCCGCAAGGCGAGGCCGCAGCCGAGCAACCGGCAGAGCAGCGGGCTGCGGCGGAGGAGCCCGCTGACCGTCCAACTGACGCGAGCCCGCCGCCGCGTCCTGCGATTTCGCCCTGGGTGATTGCGCCATTCTCCGGCGCGGTCGCAGCCGCCCTGGTGATCGGCGTCGGCTGGATGCTCGGCTGGCCCGCCGTGCAGGCGCCGCCGGCCGCGCCGCAGGTGAGTGCGGCTGCGATCGATGATCTCTCCGCGCGCGTCGCGAAGCTCGAGACAAAGGCGGCCAAGCCCGCGACCGATCCGGCGCTGGCGGCGCGCGCCGATGCACTGGATAAATCGGTCGCGACACTGCGCGGCGATATCGGCAATTTGCGCGCACAGACCGACAAGCTCACGGCGGCGATCAATGAATTGAAATCGGCGCCGCGCGACGCCTCAGGCAATGTCGATCTCACCGGCATCAATGACCGCATCGCCAAGCTCGAGCAGGCGATCGCCGCGCAAGGCAACGCGATCGCGAAAGCCGACGCGAATGCTGCGGATGCCAAGGCGGCGGAGGCAAAGCCTGCCGACGACCTGCCGCTGCGGCGGGTGGTGGCGGCATCGCTGCTCGATGTCGCGGCCCGCCATGGCGACCCGTTCAAATCGACATTGGCGGCCGCAAAGGCGCTGGCGCCGAATCCGGATCAGCTGAAGCCGCTGGACCAGTTTGCGTCGACCGGCGTGCCAAGCCCGCAAATGCTCGGCCGCGAGCTGTTGAACCTGGTCCCGAAATTCGCGCAGCCGTCCCAGGCCGCGACGCCGTCCGGCGGGGGCATAATCGATCGGCTGGAGCACAGTGCCGAAAAGCTTGTGCAGATCGAGCGCACGGATGCGACCGGCAACGACCGCAGCGCGGTGATCGCGCGCGCGACCACTGCCGCGCTCCACAACGACATCGGCGAGGCGCGACGCGAGCTATTGATATTGTCGCCCGAAGAGCGCGCCCCGGCGCAAGCCTGGCTTGACAAGGCCGCCGCGCGCGATGCCGCGCTTTCCGCCTCGCGTCAATTCGCCGATTCTGCAATGGCGGCGCTCGGCAATCCAGGACAATAGGACACCATGATCCGCATCGTTCTGTTCCTGTTGTTCATCGCGCTTGCTGCGGTCGCCGAGGCGTGGATTGCCGATCAGCCCGGATCGATCGTGCTGAACTGGGGCGGCTACAAGGTCACGGCGACCATTCCGGTATTTGCGCTCGGACTTGGCCTCCTGGCGGTGGCCACGATCATTGTCTGGAGCATCTTCACCACGCTGTGGCGGACCCCGCGGCGGGTCCGCCGGCACCGCCACGAGCGCCGCCATGCCCGCGGCCGCCATGCCATCACCCAGGGGCTGCTTGCGATCGGCCATGGCGATTCCGCGGCCGCGCGCCAACACGCCCAGCAGGCGCGGAGGCTGGTCGGTCATGATCCGCTGACCCTTCTGTTGCACGCGCAAGCGGCGCAGCTCGAGGGCGATCGCGAGGGCGCGAAGGCCGCGTTCCATGCCATGGCCGAGCGCGACGACACGCGGCTCTTGGGCCTTCGCGGCCTGTTCATCGAGGCGCAGCGCGCGGACGATGCGGTCAGCGCGGTGATGATCGCCGAAGAAGCCTTGAAGCTTGCGCCCTCCTCGACTTGGGCCTCGCATGCGGTGCTTGGCTTCCGCTGCGCCAAGGGTGACTGGAACGGCGCGCTGAAGATTCTCGACAACAATCTCGCCTCCGGCCTGATCGACAAGGCGACGTTCCGCCGCCAGCGCGGCGTGCTGCTCACCGCGCGTGCGCTCGAGCTGGAGACGGTCGACCGCGATCTCGCGCGCGAGAGCGTGATGGAAGCGGTGAAGCATGCGCCGACCCTGGTGCCGGCCGCCGTGCTCGCCGCGAAATTCGAGAGCGAGGCGCATCAGGTGCGCCGCGCCATGCGCACCGTCGAAACCGCCTGGCTGGCGCAGCCGCATCCCGATCTCGCCGATGCCTATGCCCATGTGCGGCTCGGCGATGCCGCGCGGCAGCGGCTGGTGCGGGTGGAGACGCTCGCGGCCAAGACGCCGGGTCATATCGAGGGCGCGCTGGCGGTGGCGCGGGCCGCGATCGATGCATCCGAATTTGCCAAGGCGCGCGAGGCGCTGCAGCCCTTCATCGCCGACCCGACCCAGCGGGTTGCGGTGTTGATGGCGGAGCTCGAGCGCACCGAGCATGGCGACAGCGGCAAGGCGCGCGCCTGGGCGCTGCGCGCCGTGCGCGCCCGCCACGATCCGGCCTGGACCGCCGACGGCTATGTCTCCGATCGCTGGCGCCCGGTGTCGCCGGTGACGGGCCGGCTCGATGCCTTCCAGTGGCAGACCCCGGTTGCCAGCCTGCCCTCGGACCACGGCAAGACCATCGAATCCTCCGCCTTCGAGGAGGCGATGCTCGCCGCCGAGCCGCCGAAGCGCGTTGGCGCGCCCGATAAACCCGCGGCCGAGCCGGCGGACAAGGAATTGCCCGCAGCGGCCGCTGCACCGGTGACGGAGCAGCCGGCCGAGGCGGCCGTTCAGGACAACGCGCCGCCTCCGCTGAAGCCTGAGGAGACGACGGTTGAGGCCGCTCCAGCCCCCGCCAGCCCACCCAAGCCGGCCGCTCCTCCGCCGGTCGAATCGGCCGCTCCGACCACTGCCGCGCAGCCCTTGGCCGCGCAGCCCTTGTTCCGCTCCCGCCCCGATCTCGCCAAGCCCGCCGCAAGCCCGCCCGTGATCCCGATCGTCCGCCCGCCGGACGATCCCGGGGTCGACGAGGAGGCGCCGCCGGACGAATTTTCCGAGCAGATCGGCATGCCAAAGGCGCAAGCCGGCGGCTGGCGCGGGTTTTGGGCCAGGCTCGGCGGCTAGCCGCCTGCGGATCATGGCCCGGCAGGCCCGCGTTGTCCTTGCCAATTCCCCCGTCCGCCGATATCAGGAGCGCGCGCCAGGGCCAGCGCCCGCGCGCGTCGGTTTGCCGCAATAGCTCAGCTGGTAGAGCACGTCATTCGTAATGACGGGGTCGGGGGTTCGAGCCCCTCTTGCGGCACCATTCCTTGCGAACGTCCCTATCGACCAAGCGGCGAAGGCGAGCGGCGCGCACTTTGCGTGATTCGTCTCACATAACCGTCCTCGGCGCTCCTCTAGTCTCCCCTCCATCCAAGCCGCTCAAGCCACATCCAGGGGAGACTTCACATGCGCAAATTCGTTTTGATCGCCGCGATGGTTCTGGCCTCCGCTTCCGCCCAGGCTGCCGGATCGCGCGGCCTGACGCTGGCCTCTAATGACGAGCCTGCGGGGAGCACCCAGCCGGCGCCTGCGCCGGCCGCTGCGCCCGCTGATGCGCCGAAATATGTCGAACGGCCGTCCGCGGTCGACACCAAGGCGCCGGAGCAGCCGAAGGTGGATACGAAGTCCGACGCCAGGCCGATCGTGAAGGCCGAGAGAAAGCGGCACCACGTATCGACCGAAGCGCGCGTCATCTCCGAGCTGCATCGCTACGGGATCTATTGGTGAGGGGCTGTGCGCCTGCGGCGCCCCGCAACAACACGCCGCCGTCATGGCCGGACAACAAGCCCGGGCATGACGACTGAGAGCGTGGAAGCTACCAGCGATTAGCCCTACTTCGACATCACCGTCTGCACCACGCTCGAGATCGGCTTTGCGGTGGTGGCTGGCAGCTTCATTTCCCTGGCGAAGGCCTCGTCATAGTCGGGCAGGGTCTGGAAGCTGCCCTTGGCCTTGATCTGCACCACCTTGTAGCCGCCGGCCTTGAGCTGCTTGAGCAGGGTCGGCAAGGCTTCGGCCGTGCGCTTCTGGAAATCGTGCATCAGGATGATGCCCTTGCCCTGCTTGGCGAGCTCGCCCATCACGGTGCTCACGACCTTCTCGGGCGTGGAATCATGCTTGTAGTCGTGGGAGTCGATGTCGCAGGAGAACATCGCGACATTGCGGGTGCCGAGATAGGTCACCATCGCCGGGTTATGCTGCAGCTCGGGGAAGCGGAAGAACGGCGAGGGCTCGGTGCCCAGCGCCCATTTCACGGCGGAAAAGCCCTTCTCGATCTCGTCCTTGTCCATCTGCTCGGTCATCTTCTTGCCGTTCAGATTGACATGCGACCAGGTGTGCGCGCCGATGGTGTGACCTGCGGCGAGAACCTGCCTGAGGATCTCCGGGTGAAAGGTCGCGTGCTTGCCGATCGAGAAGAACAGGCCCTTGGTGCATTCGTCGTCGAGCGCCTTCAACACGGCCGGCGTGTTGCCGGGCCAGGGACCGTCGTCGAAGGTCAGCACGACCTCCTTGTCGGTCAGGAAATCGAATTGCTTGAAATGCTGGAAGCCGAAGCCGGGACCGCCCGTGGTGTCGATCTCGACCACGCGCGAGACGCCGAGCGCATCCGGATTGGCGCAGGCTTTGTCAGCGATCGGGGCCGGCGCCGGCACAGGCGGCGGAGCGGCCGCCGCGATTTTGGTTGCGGGCTTGGATCCGATCGCGCCGGTGATCTCGACATCATCCTTCGCGGCGAGCTTGGTGGGGGGATTGGCCGCCGGCTGCGGCTGCCGGGCCGCCACGAATTGCGGAATGGCGACATCGCCGCGCACCGCGCCTACGACATACCAGCCTCCGGCGATCGCACTCGCCAGGACGACAACGCCCAACATCAGGGCTAACGCACTACGCATGTGACTCTTTCCGGTACGCACAACGAGGACGCGGCAGTGGTGACTTTGCACGAGCCAAGATTTCACTGACCAAGACTTCACCAACCAAGGCTTCAGTAACCAAGGCTTCACTAACCAAGACTTCACTAACCAAGACTTGGCCCGGCGAAGGCCTGGCATTCAGTTCGTCCCATTAATGCGAAGGAAGTCTTAACGGGGCACCAACACGATCCGCTTTGCAGAAGGAATTCACATCGATGCGACATTCGTGACCGAGATCACAGTCGGGGTTGGGGGCGTGACAGTCCTCACAGTGAAAACGACGGCCTGGGCGCAAAGTCGCTCCATCGCAACAACGGGACCCGGCTAGCGGGTCGCCAATGGGAGCCGACAATGACCGCATCCTTCTCGCGCACGCTTCGCCAGGCCGGTTTGGTGCTGGCCTTCGCCCTCTCGGTTTCGACGCTGTCCGCCACCTCGAGCTTCGCTTACACCGCCGAAGCGCAGCAGATGTGCACCAGCGATGCGTTCCGCCTCTGCAGCTCCGAAATCCCCAACATCCCGAAGATCACCGCCTGCATGATCAAGCATCGCGCCGATCTGTCGCCCGGCTGTCGCGCCGTGATGGACAAGGATACGGCCAAGGGCGGCGGCAAGGTCGCCGCGACGGACTGAACCGGTATCAAATACAGGCTTTCGATGGCGGCGCGGCAAGGTTGCGCCGCCTTTTGTATTTTGGCCTGACTGGAAATGCGTTGCAGGTGGACGGATTTTCGCCTTACAAACCCTGCAGGAACCAAGGCAAGACACCCTCCTTATGGCTCGATGTTGAGGCAGTCCCGATGCGCCGATTTCTTTATTGCATTCCCCTGGTCCTGATCGCCTCCAGCGCGCCCGCACAGACTGCGCATGAGCACGACGCCTGTGCGCGCGATGTGACCCGCTTCTGCCGCGCCCATATGGGCGAGGGCGACCAGATGGTGCTGTCCTGCCTGCAGGAGCACCGCCAGCGCCTCAGCCGCGCCTGCGAAAAGGTGCTGGCCGAACACGGGCAGTAGACGCCGTCGTTCCGGGCGCGCCCAAGCGCGAACCCGGAATCCGCCGTCGGTTTCGCGACCGGTCGCGACGGGCTCAGGACGCCGGTAGTTGCAGAGTCCAGAGATAGAGGACAAGTGCCAGGATTGTTTGAGCCATCGCGGCATAGATTGCGCCGAGCTTGAGAGCCGTAAGCTGCTTTAGCAAGGTAATTGCGTCGTCCGTGACCTCGGAGGCCCGCAGCTGCGTGGCGAGCCAGACGTCTTCGCCGAAATCCGCTGCTAGATATATCAAAGGCAATATGAGGGCGAGCCGTGGCGACCTGAACCCAGCTGCGGCGAGCCAGTGCCATGACGCCGTTGCGAGCGCCGCGGCCAACAGGACCATCACTATCAGGTCGAGGGGAAACAGTACCGGGGCGCGGTAGAATTTAGCCTCTCCGGGATGCTCGCGTGTAAAGGCCAGGAAGAATTCCTTCGAGTACGACAGGCTCCTTTCCGGAAACCGGGACGGAAAAACGACGGACGATCCCGGCAGGCTGACCCGGAGCCGACGACTCGCGAAGGCTCCGACGCCGAGGAAGGCGATGGTCGCAAGCGCCACAAGCCCAAGAGATACCGCGTCACCGACGATGTGCCGGCGCTCTTTCCCGGCCATGGCCTCAAGCCTTGCGCCCGGGCTCCGCGCCTCGGCATTCGCAGGCGCTTGTTCATACGGACAGATGTGGGGCTCACATCGACGGACCGAGAAGGCCCGATCGCCGATGGGCTGCGCCTCGCGGTAGGTTTGGTCATCGCTTTTCGGTTTGCTGGCGCACGCATCCCGCAGCATCTCGTCGGTCAAGCCCTTGGCGCCCGTTAGATTGACCCGGCTTATGTCCGCGCGGCAGAGATTGGCACCTGTGAGATCGGCGCCCCTCAGGTCGGCACCGGCCAGCAACGCACCTTCCAGATTCGCGAACGAAAGGTTCGCGCCGCGCATGTCCGTCGACCAGCAGCGACCGCGCTTCCATTGGGGTGGACCACCATCTTTTTCGGCAAGATAGAGGCGATCCCGGATGGTTCCGATTGCGGCGGGGCTCCCAGGAATATCAAAATCCGCAAAGCGCGCGCCCCGCAGGTCGGCGTGAGAAAGGTTGGTGCCGTTCAATCTGACCCGACGAAATCTGGACTGCGACATAAGAGAGCAGGAGAGATCGAGCCCCCGCAGATCAAGGTCGTCCAGAGTGACATGCTCGAGCTCGAGGTCATACGTCGATGACGCCGATGTGCAGATCCCTCCCTCCTCATGACGCCGAAGCGCCGAGAATTTGACGTCTCCAAGGGCCGCCATTGCCGATTGGACGCCAGGAAGCGCCTCTTCTCGATCCTGCGCGATTCCGTTCTTTTCCTCTGATCGCAACAAGTCCTCGAAGGCGCTCGGGGATATCCCGAAATCGTTTCGGCACTCTCGTGAGGCCTGCAAAATGTGTTTGCCCAGCGTTTGCGACAGCACGTAGGTCGAGAGGATCCCGTGCGCCAGCTCATGATAGTCGTCGGAGTATCGTGTTCCGAGCAGATACAACGTCCGAACTGCGGCGACGCTCATCGCTGAATTTTCGCGCGTAGCGGATTTTTCGGCATTTCCTGCCGAAGGCCCGCCCTGATCGATTTGCTTCACCGCTTCAATATATTGCGCAGCACGTTCCTGCGCCGCTTTCGATGCGAACTCGCTGCTCCAATGCTGGCTGGAGATCAGGAACTGAAAGAGCGTCGTGAGGAAGGTGGCGCCCAAGGCCAAGGCCGTGAGCACCTGATAGTTCGTCTGCCTTATTCGATCCTGAACTTCCAGCCGTCGAAAATCGGTTTCGGTGAAATGCGGGGGGACCTGGTAGCGAGGCACGACCCACCAAAACCAGATGAAAACGGAAAGTACGAGCAGTACTGAAAAAAAGGACAAGACGAGTATGAAGGAAATCATGGTCTTCCCATCACGATTTCGAGCCGAGCTGCATCGCCTCGGCTTCGAGTAGCCGGATGCGGGCAGCCGCGACGCATTGCTGAACGGACTCGGCAGCCATCACGCTCCCGTCATAGTCAACGACCCTGAGCGGATTTGTAGCGCCTCCGGTCCCGCTGAGATTGCCCAGCACGGAGAGCAGATTCATCGGGGCATAGTATCGTTCAGCGCCGCCGATGCGAACCAGCCGCCCGAGGCGTTGCAGGGCGCTAATGTGAACGAATTCGCCGATCGTCTCGGCGTGGCGATCGCGCGCTACCAATCGCTCTCGGAAGCCGACCTTCACTTGGCTGTTGTTGATTGACCGCCATCCGAATGGGAGGGCGCGGTAAAGACGGCGCCGCGGTTCGTCCTGTGCCGCTGCGGCATTTCTGGAATCGACATGCGGCCATGCATTGGTGGTGCCGTTGTATTTGACCGGAAAGTTTGCGAATCGGCTGAGCACGCGTTTGATCATCCAATCGAGGGTCAGGTCGTCGAGTGCCGGCGCATTTCGTCCATGCTCCTCGTCGACATTGCCGCCGCCGATATCGGAGTGGGCGCCGGCGAACCAAACCTGTTCGGCGGTAGGCGAGGCGGTGCCGAATTTAGGCTTTCGCCAGAGGGTGGGCTCGAAACTGAGGCGATGTTCATCGATCGCCAGCGCGTGCAGGTGCTGGGTTTGACCGCTCGTCAGGCTGACATCGTGAAATTCGAACAAGTCCCGGTTCTCGCGCCAGAACGCGGGTGCTGGTATGCCCAGCGCCCCAACCGTATCGAAAACCCCCACACAACTGACTTCGAAATCGGGATGGCTCCCGAATTTCAGAGAGCTTCCCACGCCCCACACCCTGTCGGATGGATTCTCTCGATAATAGGACCATGCGAGCGACTCGTTTTCCACGGTGCAAGAGTCTCGCCGGAGAAGCCCGACCGTATTGATGTATCCGACCAGCGACCGGGCAGTGTAGGATCCCCTCGAGAAACCAAAGACGAAGACTTGGTCGCCGTCTTCATAGTTGAGTGAAAGGAAGCGATAGGCTCGCCGGATGTTCTGGCTAAGCCCGACGCCGAATGCGCCTCCGAAAAAAAGATCGAGAAAGCCTCCAGTGCCGACACCTCGCTCATAGTACACAAGGTGATCTGTGGGCTGGTTGCCGGAAGAAACGTATGCTCCGGCGGAGACCGAAATCTGGTTCGCCGATGAAGCAGGTGTTACGAACTGGACCGCGTTCCCGGTCGGCCTGCTTTCAAGACATTTCGCGATGATTTCGCGGAGACGTACAACGTTGGTGTCAGCCGGGCCTTGGTCGGCATCATTCCATGTGCCATCCAACAACAGGATGATTCGCTTCATTCGAAATCAACTCGGGAAATAAGATAAAACTACAAGTTGATACTAGCAAAGCGCGGGACAATTAAAAGGCTTTGGACGGGCAGGCCTTTGGTTTTTTGTTTCACCCGTAGACCGGTGCCGGCCGAGCCTGTCGCTGCGGCGCATCCCGGGATGAGGGGGGAAGTCTACGTGCTGCTCCCCGCGGCGCTCGCCACCACCGGCAGCACTTCGCTTGCGGCGCGGTCCGGTGTCTCTTCCTTCCAGCGCACCGAGCCGAACGGGCGTTCCAGCATGCGGCGGATGCGCACGGGGTCGGGGCCGATATGGAAGGCGATGGCCTGTTGATGCAGCGCGCGCTCGGACTGGGTCGAGCGGTTGCGCTGGCGCAGATAGTCCAGCCAGGTCGGGCAGTGATAGCGCTCGGTCCAGAGTTCGGGATCGGCGATGTCGCGCGCGATCGACCAGCCATAGGCGCCGTTGCGCTGCCGGCTGAGCTGCACGTCCTGCATCACATTGTGGAACGCTCGCGCATTATCCTGTGCCACGCGATATTCGATCTCGACCACCAGCGGCCCGCTGCGACCGGTGAGCGCGAGCCGCACCTCGGGGTCGTCGAGCTTTTCCGCCTCCTCGCCGCGCGCGCCGATCCGCGGCATGCGCAGCCACAGCCCAAGCAGCGGCGAGGCCAGCATCAGCGCGGCCGAGACGAGCAGGGCGTTTTCGACGCCCGCCACGTCGGTGAGCTGGCCCCAGCACCAGCTGCCGATCGCAATGCCCCCGGAGATCGCGGCCTGATAGGCCGCCAGCGAGCGGCCGGCGACCCAGCGCGGCGCCGAGAGCTGCACGCCGATATTGAACAGCGCGACCGCCATCATCCAGACCGCGCCGGCCACCACGAGTGCGGCTGCGGTGAGCACCGGCTGACGGCTCAGCGCCACCGCCGCGATGGCGCCGCCCATCGACAATGCGCAGGCGCGGATCGCGGCCTCGCCGCTCATCCGCTTGCGCAATTCGCTGATGTTGAGCGCGCCGATCACAGCCCCCAGGCCGAAGGCGCCGAGCATGATGCCATAGGTCTGTGCGCCGCCATGCAACAGCTCGCGCGTCACCAGCGGCATCAGGGCCAGGATCGAGCCGCCGATCAGGCCGGTCACCATGGTGCGGGTCAGCACGATCTTGATCGATGGCGAGTTTGTGATGTAGCGCACGCCGGAGACCATGGCGCGGTTCAGCCTTTCGCGCGGCAGCCGCGACGGCTCGGCCTTGCGCTTCCAGACGAACAGCGCCACCATCAGCGGCAAATAAAGAATTGTGTTCAGCGCGAACGCTGCGACCGCGCCCGCCGTTGCCACCACGATGCCGCCGATCGCCGGACCCATGCTGCGCGCGATGTTGTAGCTGATGCCGTTGAGCGCAACCGCGGACGGCAGCGTCTCGGGAGGGACCTGCTCGCTGACCGAGGATTGCCAGGCCGGTCCCATCAGCGCCATGCCGCTGCCGACCACAAAGCAGAGCGCGAGCAAAAGATTCGGCTGCACGAGACCGAGCCAGTCGAGCACGGTCAGCGTGGTCGCGCCGGTCAGGGAGATCGACAGCGCGATCAGCGCGACAATGCGGCGGTCGTGCATGTCGGCTATGGCGCCGGCGGGCATCGAGATCAGCATGATCGGCAGCATCAACGCCGTCTGCACCAGCGCGACCTTGTCGGCCGACGACGTCATCTGGGTCATGGCCCAGGCCGCGCCGACGCCCTGGATCAGGATGCCGAGATTGGAGAGCAGGCTCGCAAGCCAGATGCGCCGGAAGGTCGGGTAGCGCAGCGGCGCGGTGATACCGTCGGCGCTGAACTGCGAAGATTTGGGCGCGTCAGTCATATCGGGTCCCACCTCACCTGCTATGGCTTGATTCTGGTTGAATTGAGTGATGCCCGGGAAAGCCGATCGCTGGCAAGAGCGAAGGGGCCTTTTTCACCCGGCAAATCGCGGGTAAGATATTGAAAGATAAGGAAGGATTATGATGGACCTGACCCGGCGCAACGTTCTTTGGGGCATCAGCGCCCTGCCCTTGCTCGCTGGCAGCTTCAAGGTTCCGGCTTTCGCCGAGACTGCGCCGCAAGCGGCCGCCGACCTGCCCCCGATTCTCTTCGTGCATGGCAATGGCGACCATGCCGCGCTCTGGTTGACCACGCTGTGGCGTATGGAATCCAACGCCGTGCCACACGAGCGGATGTTTGCCATCAACTTCATCGACCCGCTGGCGCGCAGCGACGATCAGGTCGCACAGGACAATCGCTCCTCGACCGAGGACCAGCGCCGCGCGCTGGCCGAGGCGATTGCGCAATTGAAGCAGCGGACCGGAGCCGCGCGCGTGGCGCTTGTCGGCAATTCGCGCGGCGGCGATTCCATCCGCAGCTATATCAAGAATGGTGGCGCCGGCGATGTCAGCCATGCCGTGCTCTGCGGCGTGCCCAACCACGGCGTGTTCGTCTCCGACGAGAATCTCGGCAACGAGTTCAACGGCCGCGGCCCCTTTCTGAGCGGCCTCAATGACGGCGAGAGCGAGGTGGTGCCGGGCACCGCCTTCCTCACGCTGCGCAGCGAGGGGCTCGACAAATATGCCCAGAGCGATGGCCGCTTCATCGGCAAGCCCGGCGTGGCAACGGGCATCACCAGCGATGGTCCGGCGCTGAAAGGCGCAACCAATCTCGTGCTCGGTGCGCTTGATCATCGCGAGACCGCCTATCATCCCCTCGCGTTTCGCGAGATCTACAAATTCATCGCCGGTCGCGAGCCCGAGCGCATCGCGATTGTGCCGGAGGCTCGGGTCAAGTTGTCCGGCCTGGCCACGGCAACGCCCGGCGGCGTGCCGACCAACCGTCCCGTGTCCGGCGCCACCGTCGAGATCTTCCGCGTCGCTGCCGACACCGGCGAGCGCCTCGGCGAGGCCGTTCATTTCTCAAAGACCGGCGACGATGGCCGTTGGGGCCCGGCCGAGGTCGACCCCACCTGGTATCTGGAGATGGTGCTGACCTCGCCGGGCGCGACCACGACGCATTTCTACCGCTCGCCGTTTCCGCGCTCCTCGGACGTCGTGCATCTGCGCGCCGGCCGCGCTCTCAGCCCGGCTGAGGCAAGCGCCGGCGCGGTGGTGCTGATGACGCGGCCGCGCGGCTATTTTGGCCTGCCGCGCGATATCGTGCTGCTCGATGGCAAGGAGCCGACCGACATCAAGCCTGGCGTGCCCACGGATTCGCTGACCAGCTTGCGGCTTTCCGCCGCGGAAGTCGGCCGTCAAGTCGCCGGCCTGTTCAACGAGGAACGAATCGTCGCCCGCGCCTGGCCCGCGTCGGAGAACAGGATTGCGGTCATCGAGCTGACTTACTAGCTCATAGGCGCGCGTCTTGCCGGCGCCCGGATTCGGCTCGATCGTTGCTGTGTAGGCCGCAGGAGCGGCTCGTTGGAGTAGACCACGATGAGCATCGCCGAAGTCTACGACTTTCCTGCCAAACGCAGGCCGCTGGTGCCGCCGAGCCCGCCGCTTGCGCCGGACAATCAGACCGCCTTCGCTCGGATGCGGGCGATGGGCAGGAACGCGATCTCCACCTGGGGCAAGCGGGCCTATGAAGAGGACGTCATCCAGAGCCGTTTTCTCGGCCGCTCGACCTTCATCCTCAATACGCCTGATGCGATCAAGCACGTGCTGGTCGACAATTACGAGAATTATACGCGCACGGCGGCCGGAATCCGGGTGTTGCGGCCGGTGCTCGGCCAGGGCGTGCTGATCGCGGAGGGGCGCGCCTGGAAGCATCAGCGCCGCACCCTGGCGCCGGCTTTCACCCCGCGCGCGGTCACCACGCTGGTGCCGCACATGGTTGCGGTGATCGAGGAGACGGTCGCGGCGCTCAAGGACAAGAGCAATGCGCCGGTGGCCTTGTTCCAGATCATGCAGCACATGACGCTCGAGATCGCCGGCCGCACCATGTTCTCCTTCGGGATGGCCCAGCACGGCGCGACGTTGCGCGACTTTGTCATGGAATATGGCGACAAGCTCGCGCGGCCGCATTTGCTGGATCTGCTGCTGCCGCTGTCCTGGCCAACTCCGCAGGATTTTGCCCGAGCCCGCTTCCGCAAGCGCTGGACTGCCTTCATCGCGATGCTGATGGCGGAGCGGCGCGCCGCCGGAAAGAAAGAGGGCGCGCCGCCCCGCGATCTGTTCGACCTGATGGGCGAAGCGCGCGATCCCGAGACGGGTGCCGCGTTCTCAGACGCGCAACTGGGCGACGAGGTCGCGACCATGATTTTGGCGGGACATGAGACCACCGCGACCGCGCTGTTCTGGGCCCTCTATCTGCTCGCGCTCGATCCCGACACGCAGGAGGAGTTGGCGCGGGAGGCGCGCGGCGCCGCCGTCAATGGTGCGGCTGATCTCGATCGACTGAAATTCACCCGCGCGGTGATTGACGAGACCATGCGGCTCTATCCGCCGGCCTTCCTGGTCGCGCGTGCCGCGACCGGGCCCGATGAGGTCGCGGGCCGTGCCGTGCGCAAGGGCGATTACATGCTGATCGCGCCATGGCTGCTGCATCGGCATGAAAAGTTATGGCAGCAGCCGGCAGCATTCATGCCGCAGCGATTCATGCCGGGAACTCCGCCGCCTGATCGCTTCGCCTATCTGCCGTTCGGTGCCGGGCCAAGGGTCTGCATCGGCTCGCATTTTGCGATCGTCGAGGCGACGCTGGCGTTGGCCAGGCTGATCGACGCGTTCCACGTCGAGCTGAAGGACAGGACGCCTGTCGTGCCCATGGGTGTCGTGACCACGCAACCCGACTATTCGCCACTTTTTATCATCACGGCACGGTAATAAGGGATTGTCGAGACGAGCTCGCAATCCCATCTTGTGCAGGCCATGAGCGACTTCTCCGCACAGATTTCAGTCCTGAAGCAGAGCGCCGATCCCGCTGTCGCCGACGCGATCGGCGAGCTCATCAGGACCGGCGATGATGCCGCGCTCAACCGGATCAATGCGCTGGATTTTTCGACACGCGCCGCGCTCGATGAAGAGAAGGTGATCTCGGGATTCCTGCATGCCGCGCGGCTCGGCCTGTTCGATCTGTCGTGGAATGTGCTGTGTCCCGGCTGCAGCGGCGTGCTCGGCGCGCACGACACGCTGAAATCTCTCAAGCCCGATGATTATCACTGCGGCCTGTGTGCCTGCGGCTATCAGCCCTCGGTCGACGAGCAGGTCGAGGTCGCTTTCACCGTCAGCCCCAAGGTTCGGCGCATCGCCGCGCACGATCCCAACTCGCTGCCTGTCTGGGAATACTACAAGCAGGTGTTCTGGAGCTCGGGCATCGATCTCAATCGCGACAATTTCACCTCCCTGACCGAGGAAGTGGCGCTCGAGACGATGGAGCTGCCGCCGAACGAGAAGGCGGTGATGTCGCTGCAGCTGCCGGCGCAATTCATCATCGTGTTCGAGCCGGTGACGCATTCCGCCCATTTCATCGACGTGCAGGGCGAGCCGACCAGGGAGCGCCAGCAGCTGTCGCTGGTCTACAACAAGCAACATCCGCCGACGGGATCGCTGACCATGCGCCCTGGACCGTTGCGACTGTCGGTCGACAATCAGGCCGGCGTGCGCGTGCTGCCTTCGGTCTTCATCGCCCGCGATGCGCTGCATGAGCTCCTGGGCAAGCGCCGGCCGTTCCTCACGGCCAAGCGGATGCTGTCCAACCAGACCTTCCGCGATGTTTTCAAGGCCGACAATCTCGATGTCGACCAGCGGCTGAAGATCACCTCGCTGACCTTCCTGTTCACGGACCTCAAGGGCTCGACCGCGCTGTATGAGCGGGTCGGCGACCTCGCCGCGTTCGATCTCGTGCGGGCACATTTCCGCGCGCTGCTCGAGATCATCGCGTCTGAAAAGGGGGCGGTGGTGAAGACCATCGGCGATGCTGTGATGGCGACCTTCATCCGGCCCGAGCATGCCTTGATAGCGGGCCTGCGCATGCGCGCGGCGATGGACGAGCTCAACAACAAGCGCGGCAGCAACGACCTCGTGGTCAAGATCGGCATTCACGAAGGCCCGTGCCTTGCGGTGATGCTCAACGAGCGTCAGGACTATTTCGGCCAGACCGTCAACATCGCCTCGCGCGTGCAGTCGCTGTCGACCTCGCAGGAGATCCACGTCACCGCGCCCGTCATCGAGACGCCAGAGGTCGCCGGCATTCTGGCGCGGCAGGACATCAAGCCGATCCAGAAGCACGCCGCGCTGCGCGGCATCGCCGACAAGATGGTGGTGTACGAGATACCGTAGCCTCGCACCGTCGTTAGGTTCTCGCCGTCATTCCGGGGCACGCGAAGCGTGAACTATGGTGCGCAATTGCGCACCTGAGAATCTCGAGATTCCGGGCTCACCTCTTCGAGGCGCCCCGGAATGACGGTGCCAAAATTGCCGAATCGTAATGCCGCGGCCGGGGCATTCCGGATTGTGCGACGCGCCCTTTCGCCACATATAAGGCTGGAGAAGCCGCCATTCGGGCGGAAAGTAGTTCCTTCGATTGCGGTAGGACCCGATGCTGGACGGACTGCGTCAATTCATTGCCGATGTCGTATCGCCCCATGCCAACGGTAACCGCGCCTTCGACGACAATGGCTATCAGCTGGCCGCGACCGCGCTTCTGATCCATGTGATCTCGCTTGACGGCCAACCCTCCGAAATCGAACGGCGCAAGCTGCACAGCCTGATCGAGAGCCGATTCGGGCTCGATCCCGGCACCGCCGACCAGCTGATCAAGTCCGCGACTTTGGTCGAGGGCGAGGCCGTCGATCTCTATCATTTCACCAGCGTCATCATGCGCGAGGTCAATGAAGAGGGGCGGCTGCGCATTGTCGAGATGATGTGGGAGCTGGTCTATGCGGATGGCGAGGTCAGCGAGTTCGAGGACAATGTGGTCTGGCGGGCGGCCGACCTGCTCGGCGTCTCCTCCCGGGACCGCATCGACCTGAAACATTTGGTCGGTAGCCGCCGGGCCGCTGCGGACGTCTGATAAGGCAAACCCGATTCGTCACCGCGAGACGGCGTGAAGCACCATCCCTCCGGCTGCGGCGCCGGCCGGCCGTACACCCGACACATGGCGAAACTTTAATCTGCCCCTTTTGGGGTGGCTTTCGCCCGGGCTGTTGCCGCCGATAGCCAAGTTTGGCAAAGCTTTCAGGTCCCCGCGACGGTTTGGGTGCACGCCGCCATGCTCCCTCGGCGGCTTGCGCACCACCGCAAGCCTATGCTCTCGTTGTGAGCTTGGCGCATCTCACCTGAAAATTGATTTTAAGAGCATTGGAAGCATTGGAATCGTGACTGAACGTGTGACGCTGATCACCGGTGCCTCGGCGGGCATAGGGACTGAACTGGCGCGCGTCTTCGCAAGGGAGGGCCACCGTCTGGTCCTGACGGCGCGGCGCGCGGACCGCTTGCATGCGCTCGCGGCGGAGTTGAAGGCGCAAGGCAAGCCCGAGCCGCTGGTGATTGCTTGCGATCTCGCGGCCGCCGATGCCGGCGACACCATCGAAGCCGCGCTCGCTGCGGCGGGCGTGGAAGTGGAATATCTGGTCAACAATGCCGGCTTCGGGCTGTTCGGTCCGGCCGCCGAGGTCGACCGCGCGGCTCAGCTCGAGATCATCGCCGTCAATATCCGCGCTTTGACCGACCTGTCGCTACGCTTCTCCAAGACGCTGATCAAGAACCGTGGCGGCCTGCTCAATGTCGGCTCGATTGCAGGGTTCCTGCCGGGTCCGGGCATGGCCGTGTATTACGCCTCCAAGGCCTATGTGCTGTCCTTTACCGAGGCGCTGCGGAATGAACTCGAGCCCCATGGCGTGCGGGTCACGCTGGTCTGCCCCGGGCCGGTGCCGACCGAATTCCAGGAGCGCGCCGGCTTCAAGCCGAGCTTCGATTCCTCCGCGCTCGACAAGTCGCCGCGCGAGGTTGCGGAAGAGGCCTATCGCGGATTGATGGCCAACAAGCGCGCGGTGCTGCCCGGCCTTGGTATCAAGCTCGTCCCGCTGATGCTGCGCCTGCTCCCGCGCGGCTTCATCCTCGCCGCGGTCGGGCGGTTTCAGCAGAAGCGGTAGGCGAACCAGCCGAACTCTCGCTGTCACCTCTCCCCGCCGCCGGGGAGAGGTGAAAACCCGCACGACTACCGTCTTGGCCCGTGACTTGCTTTCCTGTGTGCCGGAACTCACACGAAATTAAGACTTGCTTAGCTAAGATTTCGCGCTGGGTCCTAGAAAAGCTTTGCGCGAGCCAATGTCGAATCGCTCAAAATACCTTGGCGGCCAGAACCTGGTTTCGTTTCCCCCTGCCCGCCCCCCGGTCTTGAGGTCCAGTGGGCCGGAGCCGCTACGGCCTGTCCTGGTCGTGCTGCACCAGGAGACATCCAGCCCCGGCCGGGTCGGCAACGCGTTGCAGGCCCTGGGTTATCGGCTTGATATCCGCCGGCCGCGCTTTGGCGATGCCCTGCCCGCAACATTGGATGCGCACGCAGGTGCCGTGATTTTCGGCGGCCCGATGAGCGCCAATGACACCGACGACTACGTCCGGACCGAGATCGCGTGGATCGACATCGCCTTGCGCGAGCGGCGTCCGTTCCTCGGGATTTGCCTGGGCGCCCAGATGCTGGCCAAGCAGCTTGGTGCCACCGTCGCGCCGCACCCGGACGGCGTGGTGCAGGTCGGCTATTACCCGATCCGGCCTACGGCGGCAGGGGCAGAGCTTTGCCCGGACTGGCCCGCGCAGGTCTATCACTGGCATCGCGAGGGCTTTGAGCTGCCTTATGGCGCCGAGCTCCTCGCCTCCGGCGATGATTTCCCGGTGCAGGCGATCCGCTATGACACGTGTTTCGGCCTGCAATTCCACCCCGACGTCACCTGCGCCATGATGCATCGCTGGACCACCCGCGGCTGCGACCGCATGGATGCCCCCGGCGCCCGCCCGCGCCACAAGCACTTTGCGGACCGCGCGGTGTACGACACGGCGGAACGGAAGTGGCTGGAGCATTTTATTGGGAGATGGCTGCTGCAGGCGCCGCAACTGCTGGCGCAGGCGGCGGAGTGAGGTGGGCAGCGACAGAATAGAGGTTTGCGGATAAAGCCCGCCTCCGCTCTTCGAGCTACGGCGCGGCAGCCTTCGCCACGATAGGCTTGCCGAGCCGAAGCAGGCGCAGCCTGCGAAGGCTGGTGGAGCCAGGCGGGATCGAACCGCCGACCTCATCATTGCGAACGATGCGCTCTCCCAGCTGAGCTATGGCCCCGTCACCACCGCCTCTGCATACATAGGGAAGGCAAAGGCGGCCTTCAAACGGCGCCATTTACAGTGCGTGACATCGGCAAGTCAATTGCCAAGTCGGGGCCAGCGAAAATCCCGGATTTGCGCGGATTTGACCGGGAAGTTCCCTTGTTTGCGGGGGGCGGAACCGATATCTAGCAGACAATCTTCCCGCGACCGCAGCATCCGAGCCCCTGCCCCATGCGAGCTGTTCTCGACATCATCCTCATCGTACTCGATCTCTACATTTGGCTCCTGATCGCGTCCGCGATCCTGTCCTGGCTGGTCGCGTTCAACGTCGTGAACACCCGCAACCAGTTCGTCGCGGCGGTGGCGGAGTTCCTCTACCGCATCACCGAGCCCCTGCTGGCGCCGATCCGCAATTTCCTGCCCAATCTGGGCGGGCTCGACATCTCGCCGATCATCCTGATCCTGATCATCATGTTCATCGAGCGGGTGATCACCTATTACATCTATCCGGCGGTGTTCTGACGCTTGGCCGACAGCCCGCCTGCGAGGTCGGTTCCCTGGCGGCCTCTGGCCGGAGGCATCGGCATCGCGCTGCGGGTGACGCCCCGCGGCGGTCGCGACGGCATTGACGGGATCGAGACGCTCTCGGACGGGCGCAGCGTGTTGAAGGTGCGGGTGCGCGCCATCGCCGATGGCGGCGAGGCCAATCGCGCCGTGACGGAATTATTGGCCAAGACGCTCGGCGTGCCCAAGGCGACGGTGCGGCTCGTTTCCGGGGCGACCTCGCGGCTGAAGCAGGTGGCGATCGACGGCGATCCCGCAACGCTCGGCGAGGCCTTGCGCGCGCTGACGCAAGATAAAGCATAGCTCATTGAAGGAATCGACATGACGGCTCGCATCATCGACGGAAAGGCCATCGCCGCCGAGCTTCGCGGCCGGGTCGCAAGCGAGGTTGCCCGCATCAAACGCGATCATGGCCTGGTGCCCGGGCTCGCCGTCGTGCTGGTCGGCAATGATCCCGCCAGCGAAGTCTATGTGCGCAGCAAGCATACGCAGACGCAAGGCGCCGGGATGGCATCATTCGAGCACAGGCTGCCGGCCGATGTGTCGCAGGATGAGCTGCTGGAGCTGGTCGCCAAGCTCAACCGCGATCCCGCCGTCCACGGCATCCTCGTTCAACTGCCGCTACCCAAGGGGCTCAACACCGAGGCGGTCATCAATGCCATCGATCCCGCCAAGGACGTCGACGGCCTGCATCCGAACAATGCCGGGCGGCTCGCCGGCGGCCTTGCGGCGCTGTCGCCCTGCACGCCGCTCGGCTGCATCATCCTGAGCAAGACGGTGCATGCTTCACTGGAAGGCATGAACGCCATCGTGATCGGCCGCTCCAATCTGGTGGGACGGCCGCTGCTGCAACTGCTGCTCAACGAGAACGCGACGGTGACCATCGCGCATTCGCGCTCGCGGGATCTGCCGAAGCTGTGTGCGCAGGCGGACCTGGTCTATGCCGCGGTCGGCAAGCCGGAAATGGTGCGCGGCAGCTGGATCAAGCCGGGCGCGACCGTGATCGATGTCGGCATCAACCGGCTGCCGACGGCGGAGGACAAGACCAAGCTGGTTGGTGACGTCGCCTTTGCGGAAGCCTCGCAAGTCGCCGGCGCGATTACGCCGGTGCCCGGCGGCGTTGGCCAAATGACGGTGGCATGTCTGCTGGTCAACACGCTCCGCGCGGCGTGTGCGATTGCCGGGCTGCCGAAGCCCGCGGTGTGAGGTTTCGTGCGGAGCGCGCCACACCCTCCGCCGTCATACCCCGCGGAAGCGGGATATCCAGTACGCCGCGGCCTCTCGGCTCAAGCACAGCTGTCTCTGGAATACTGGATCGCCCGCTTGCGCGGGCGATGACAGTCGAGAATGCGGCCGGCCTTGGCGGAGAACGACCTACCTCAACGAAGCTACTTCTTCTTCGCGCGCTCGATGCTCTCGGTGATCAGCTTCTGCGCGTCCTCGGGGCCGCCCCAGCGCTTGATCTTGACCCATTTGCCGCGCTCGAGATCCTTGTAGTGCTCGAAGAAGTGCTGGATCTGCTGCAGCGTGATCTCCGGGAGGTCGCTGTAGGTCTTCACCCGGTCGTAGCGCTGGGTGAGCTTGGAGGAGGGCACCGCGATGATCTTCTCGTCGCCGCCGGCCTCGTCCTCCATGAAGAGAACGCCCACCGGGCGCACGCTCATCACTGCGCCGGGCACGATGGCGCGGGTGTTGGCGACCAGCACGTCGCAGGGGTCGCCGTCATCCGACAGCGTGTGCGGGATGAAGCCGTAATTGCCGGGATAACGCATGGCGGTATAGAGAAACCGGTCGACGATCAGCGTGCCGGCTTCCTTGTCCATCTCGTATTTGATCGGCTCGCCGCCGACCGGCACCTCGATGACGACATTGACTTCGCGGGGCGGGTCGATCCCGATCGGGATGGCGTCGATACGCATGGAAATGGGCTCCGTAGCGCCTGCTGGCAGGCTGACTGAAACGTGAGTTGAACCTGGGTCGCTTCGGATCGGCTATTACGCGTCAACGCGCGCGGACGCTAGAGCGCAGTGCACAAAAATGGCTGCGCGCGTAACAAGACGATTTCGGCGGCAATCTCGGTCTGGCCCAAGCGCCACGGCGCCCAGGCAACCCAGAATCAGTTGGTCCAGGCGAACGCGACCTTGTCGAGCGACTTCGGCCCGAACCGTTCGGAGGAGCGGGCCACCATGCGGCCGCCGAGCGCGCGGTAGAATTCGGTGGCGGGATCGTTGTCGGACAGGGCCCAGACCACCATGCTGCGCAGGCCGCTCTGTGCGAGGTCGCGCTTGGCGGCCGTGAAGAGGCGGCGGCCGAAGCCGAGGCCCTGGAATTCCGGCCGCAGATACAATTCGTAGATCTCGCCTTCGAAGTGCAGGCTACGGGCGCGGTTGCGACCATAATTGGCGTAGCCCGCGATCTTGTCGCCGAACACCAGCACGCTGACGCGGCTGCCTTTGCGGATCGCGCTGTCCCACCATTGCGGGCCGCGGCGGTTGATCAGCTTTTCCAGCTCGCCGCCCGGGATGATACCCTGATAGGCGGCGCGCCAGGCTTCGTCATGCGTGGATGCCACTGCAGTCGCATCTGCAGCTTTGGCCGGCCGGACCTCGATCAGGGTTGTGCTCATGGCGCTGATCAAATCAAGTCCACGCGCCGGCTTCAAGGTCTATCGTTAATTATGGGTTAAGCTGTGGACTTTCTGCATCAGTTTGTCGCGGCGGTTGTGCCGAAAAAGGACAACACGACGTGCGAAGCGGCGGTCGGCCGTCCCGTCCTGTGCAAAGTTCAGCGCGGCTAACTATTTTTGCCGCGCCACCACCCGCGGAAGCTGCAATTGATTCGCTGCTACGACTGTGTTGCCGTTCGCAAAACACCGGTGGGGACAAAGTTTATGCATTTCTTCACTGCGGTTTTCGCGTGGCTGGTTATTGGGCTTGCTTGCGCATCAGGCGCATCGGCCGAGACCTATGGCGCGGTGGGAGGCGAAGGCGCGAGCCTGCGTGCGCAGCAATGGCTGGTTCCGTCAGGTGATGCGGCCGTCGCGGCGCTTGCCATCCTGTATCGCCCGGCCGGCTATGGGCCGTTCCGGCTTGCGGTGATCGCGCATGCCTCGACACAAAATGTGCTGCGACGCGCGCAAATGCCGCAGCCGGACTACAAGCCGCTCGCCGCCTTCCTGGTGAGCCGCGGCTTTGCCGTGCTGGTGCCGGAGCGCCCGGGCCATGGCGCGACCGGCGGGCCTTATCTGGAGGATCAGGGGGGCTGCGACGAAGCCGACTACGTTCGATCGGGCCATGCCACTGCCGATGAGATCGCGGCGGCGCTGCGTTTCATGCGCACGCAGCCGTTTGTGCAGCCGGATCGCGCGATCGTGATCGGCCATTCCGCGGGCGGCTGGGGCGCGCTGGCGCTTGCCGCAAGCGATCCGCGCGAGATCGCCGCGATCATTGCCTTTGCGCCTGGACGCGGCGGGCATGCCAATGATCGCGACAACGAGGTGTGCGCGCCACATACGCTGCTCGCCGCGGCAAGCGCGCTCGGCAAGGCCGCGCGCGTGCCCGTGACCTGGCTGGTCGCCGCCAATGACAGCTATTTCTCACCCGAATTGTCGCGCAGACTGGCGGACGCATTTCGTGCCGCCGGCGGCAAGGTTCAATTTTCCGTGCTCCCGCCTTACGGCAGCGAGGGACACTGGATGGCGGAGACCGAAGCTGGGGTGAGGTCGGCGGAAAGCGTGCTCGCGCGGGCGCTGAAGGCTGACGTCTCCGGCACGGCCGAGAAGAAGACAGCGGAGAAGCCTTGACCAGTTGGCCTGACGATGACGTGATCCTCTACGACGGTGTCTGCGTGTTCTGCTCGCGCTGGATCCGCTTCATCGCCACGCGCGATACAGCCGCGCGCTTCCGCTTCACGCCGATCCAGTCGGCTTACGGCACGCGGCTGGCGCAGGCGTTCGGAATCGATCCCGATGATCCCGATACGAATGCGGTCGTGCATGGAGGTGTCGCGTATTTCAAATCCGATGCCGCGTTGACGGTGCTGTCGCATCTGCCGGGATGGAGCTGGACGCGCGTGCTTTTTGCCGTGCCAAAGTCGTTGCGGGATGCGGTGTACGGCCTCGTTGCGCGCAACAGGTACCGCATTTTCGGGAAGTACGATGTGTGCTTTATCCCTGATGCGGGTATGAGGGCGCGGGTGATGGAGTAGCGCACTCGGCCGTCATTGCGAGCGAAGCGAAGCAATCCAGAGCCACGCATACGACTCTGGATTGCTTCGTCGCTTCGCTCCTCGCAATGACGAGGTTGGGGTCACCGCTTTCCAATCGCGGCGAGCACCTCCCGCGCGGCCCGTTCGCCGCTGTCTCTCGCCCCATGCGCCGTCGAGAAGAACTCCGGTGACGTTGCTTCGCCCGCGAAGAATAGTCGCCCGTCCACGGGCGCGGCCAGGATCGCGCGATCGCCCGCATGGCCTGGCAGCGCGTGCGAATAGGAGCCGCGGGCGAAGGGGTCGCGGGCCCAGCGCGACTCGCAGAGCGGGGTCAGCTTGCGGCGGAAGTCATTGCCGAGGAAGGACACGATCTCGTCGATGCTTGCTGCCGCGAACGCGCCGTCGCCGGCGTCCTCCAGCGCATGCGCATAGCGGCCGCCGAAAAAGCCTTCGATGCAGGCTGGCCGAAGGGGCGGAGATGGTAGGTGCCCATCTCGGTGCGCATGGTCAGCCCGCGCAGATTGCCATCCCTCGGCAGCGCTTCGGGCTCTGAGAGCGCCAGTGTGACCTTGTCGGCCACGCCAAGCGGCAGGCCTGCCGCGGCGTCCACTTTCGCTTGTAACGCAGGCCAAAAGCGGATCGCCTCGTCAGCGATCAGATTGGTCGGCACGGTCACGATGATCCTGTCCGCGGCGAGCGTGCCGCGCGAGGTCTCGATGCGCAGGCGCTTTTGCGAATGATCAATCAGGGTGACATTGCATTCGAAGGCGACCGGCAACGCGGCGCCATAGGCGGCGATCAGCGCGCCATAGCCGTGCCGCACCCGCCAATTCAGGCCGGAGTCCTCGTAGGCATCGACATCGAGCAACGAAACCTGGTCGAGCTCACAGCCGTTCACATAGGTCGAGATCGCATCGATCATCGGATTCCAGCGGTTGCCGGGCTCGAGATAGAGATTGGCGGCGCAGTCCTTGCCCGTCAGCGCAGCCTGCTCGAGACGGTCATAGAAGGCGTCGATGGCGAGGAAGAATTGCTCGCGCTCGGCTTCCGGAAACACCTCGCCAAAGGCGCGGTCGCGCCACGGCGGCAGCGTGCGATCGATCTCGAAACCGAGCTGCTCGGCGATCGGGACAAAGGAGTTCTGATCGGCCGAATGCAGCCAGCCACAGCCGACGTCGAAGATCACGTCAGGCGCGGCCTGCACGGTATAGCCACGCCCGCCAACGCGGTCGCGTGCCTCGAGGATGATGAATGTGAGGCCGCTGTTCCGCAGCGCATGCGCAGCGCCAAGGCCAGCCGCGCCTGCGCCGATGATGGCCACGTCGACAGAGGAGGGGAGGGAAGTCATGCCGCGGCTCTAGCACGTTCACAGCTAACCCTGAAGCCGCTCACATCTGGCCATGATCTGTCACTGAACTGTCATCACCCGGGAAGGCGGGTGATCCAGTATTCCAGAGACAGCAGTGCTGGAGCCGTGAGGCCGCGGACTACTGGATTCCCCGCCTTCGCGGGGAATGACACTGAGTGAGCTACGCCACCGCTTCCTTGGCCTTTTCCGCGCGCTTGCGGTCGTTGGCATCGAGATGCTTCTTGCGCAGGCGGATCGACTTCGGGGTCACCTCGACCAACTCGTCGTCCTCAATATAGGCGAGCGCCTTTTCCAGCGTCATCTTGATCGGCGGCGTCAGGCGCACCGCTTCGTCCTTGGACGTGGTGCGGATGTTGGTGAGCTGCTTGCCCTTGAGCACATTGATTTCGAGATCATTGTCGCGGGTGTGCTCGCCGACGATCATGCCCTTGTAGACCTTCCAGCCCGGCTCGATCATCATCGGGCCGCGGTCCTCCAGCTTGAACATGGCATAGGCCACCGCCTCGCCCTGGTCGTTGGAGATCAAGACGCCGTTGCGGCGGCCCTGGATCTCGCCCTTATAGGGGGCGTAGCCATGGAACAGCCGGTTCATGACCGCGGTGCCGCGGGTATCGGTGAGCAATTCGCCCTGGTAGCCGATCAGGCCGCGGGTCGGCGCGTAGAACACGAGGCGCAGCCGGTGGCCGCCGGAGGGGCGCATCTCGATCATCTCGGCCTTGCGCTCGCTCATCTTCTGCACGACGACGCCGGAATGCTCCTCGTCGACGTCGATCACGACCTCCTCGATCGGCTCCAGCGTCTGCCCGGTCGCCTCGTCCTTCTGGTAGACGACGCGCGGACGCGACACCGACAGCTCGAAGCCCTCGCGGCGCATGGTCTCGATCAGGATCGCCAGCTGCAATTCGCCGCGGCCGGAGACTTCCATGGCATCCTTGTCGTCGGCCTCGCGGACGCGCAGCGCGACATTGCCCTCGGCCTCGCGCAACAGGCGGTCGCGGATCATGCGGCTGGTCACCTTGTCGCCCTCGGTGCCCGCGAGCGGCGAGTTGTTGACGATGAACGACATCGACACCGTCGGCGGATCGATCGGCTGCGCCGCCATCGGCGTGTCGACCGAAGGATCGCAGAAGGTGTCGGCGACTGTGCCCTTGGTCAGGCCTGCAATGGCGACGATGTCGCCGGCCTCGGCCTCCTCGAGCGGCGTGCGCTCGAGGCCGCGGAAGGCGAGGATCTTGGTGAGCCGGCCCTGCTCGATCAGCTTGCCGTCGGCCGAGAGCACCTTGACCTGCTGGTTCGGCTTGATGTTGCCGGAGGTGATGCGGCCGGTGATCAGGCGTCCGAGATAGGGATTGGCCTCGATGATGGTGCCGATCATGCGGAACGGCCCGTCCTCGATCTTCGGCGCCGGCACATGGCGCAGGATCAGGTCGAACAAGGGCTCCATGCCGGCGTCCTTCGGACCCTCCGGGCTTGCCGCCATCCAGCCCTGCTTGGCCGACCCGTAGAGGATCGGGAAGTCGAGCTGCTCCTCGCTGGCGTCCAGCGCTGCGAACAGGTCGAACACCTCGTTGATGACCTCGGTCGGCCGCGCGTCGGGACGGTCGACCTTGTTGATCACGACGATGGGCCGCAAGCCCACCTTCAGCGCCTTGGAGACCACGAACTTGGTCTGCGGCAGCGGACCTTCGGCGGCGTCGACCAACACCAGCGCGCCGTCCACCATGTTGAGGATGCGCTCGACCTCGCCGCCGAAATCGGCGTGGCCGGGCGTGTCGACGATGTTGATGCGGGTGTCCTTCCACTGCACCGAGGCCGCCTTGGCCAGGATGGTGATGCCGCGCTCGCGCTCCAGGTCGTTGGAGTCCATGGCGCGTTCGGTGACCTTCTGGTTTTCGCGGAAGGTGCCGGATTGCTGCAGCAGGCGGTCGACGAGTGTGGTCTTGCCGTGGTCGACGTGGGCGATGATGGCGACGTTGCGGAGGTTCATGGCTCGTTTCTATGGTCGTGCAAAAGGCTCTGGGCGTGATCTCGCGGGATAGCCGCGACCAGTGATGCGTTAACGCTTTGAGAACCTGAGAGATTAAGGGCCGCGTGATCCCAAAAAGGAAGCCCGGCCAACCGACCGGGCACCTCTCGCGCGTTTGCAGCGCAATATATTCAGAAAAAGCCAAAAAACAATGGGCTGGTGACGATTTGGTTAGCTGATTTTGGGCCGCAAAAATGCGGGTTTAAGCCCTCCCTTCCTCGGTCGGGTACACCCCGCGCAAAACCTCTTCGAAATGGCTCTTCACCTGCTCGTTGCACAGGCAGGAGCGGGAGGCCAGGCGCTCGTGGTCGCGCACCAGGATGGCGCCGCGCCTGGTCGCCAGCACGCCTTCGGCCTTGAAGCTCTGGATCACCCGGCTGACATAGGAGCGGCCGACACCGAGCAGCGTTGCCAGTTGCTCATGGGTCAGCGGCACCGTGTCGGTGGAGTCGGTCCGTTCGATCGCCGAGATGATCCATTTGGCGGTGCGCTGCTCGATGGAATGGATGGCGTTGCAAGCGGTGGCCTGGAACATCTGCGCCAGCATGCAGTCGGCATAGCGGCTGAAGACATTGCGCAAGGTCTTGGACTCGCTCTTGGCCGCGTCGAGCCTGGCCACGGGCAGCCGCACGAACGGGCCGCCGAACTTGACATTGATGCGGGTATAGGCCGGCAGGAAGCCCTGGCTGACAATGCCGCCAACCGCACCCTCGCGGCCGACCAGAATGGTCTCGACGTCGCGGCCGTCCTCGTTGGTGACCAGGAAGGTCGCAAGGCTCGGCCCGCAGGGGAAATGCACCACGCTGACATCGTCGCCCGGGCTATAGAGCAGCTCGTTCGGCTCGGCCTCTTCGAAGGTGAGATATGGCGCGATCAGCCCATAATCTTCCGCATCCAACCGCCGCAGCAGGTTGTTGTAGGGCCGGTCGGTGACCTCAACGGCTTCATCGCGTCGTCTGAGCATGGCGAAAATTCCCCGTATCCCGTCAGGGCATAATCGCCAACGCGGTTCCTTGGTTCCGTCGACTTGTAGACAGACACGCCGTTCGCGCTGTGGTGCTGTCCTGGCAGGAACCCGTCGACGCGCCAATCGGGCCTCGAGTGCGGCTGTCTTCTCAAAACCCAACCAACATGGCTGACCATGGAATCCGGCTCTTGCAACGGCGGTCGCGCTTTGCCGTCTGATGTGCTGATCGTCGAGGACGACCCGATCATCGCGCTCGATTTCGAGGACACACTCCTCGGCTTCGGCGTGAAGACGGTGCGCTCCGCCGCCAATGTCGCGACCGCGCTTGCCGCCATCGCTGCGCGAGCGCCGGATTTTGCGCTGCTCGACGTATCGCTCGCGCGCGAAAAAAGCTTTGCGGTCGCCGAGCAACTCGACGCGCTGAAGATTCCGTTTGCATTCGTGACCGGCTATGACGGCCATGCGAGCGTGCCGGCGGCCTTTGCGCAACAGCCGCGACTTGGCAAGCCATGCACGGCGGAGGCGCTGGAAGCTGTGCTGCGTGGGGGGATGGAAAGGCAAGTCCAATAGCGGCTTCGATCTCTTTTCTCGGCGCGCGCAATCAACACCAGCCAGCCGTTGGCCCGCCGTCCAAAACCGGCTATGCATGCCTTTCACGGGGATGCAATGGTGACGCCCGACAATGACCCTTCGCCGGCGCCGTTTGGTGCGTTTGCGCCGACGGCTGCGCAGACGGCGCTGATCCGGCTCGCCCACGGATCGGGGCTGAAGCGCGGGGCGTTTCGCCCCTGGCTGTCGCGGCTGGCCAGCCTGTTGCGATCGGGCCCAATCGACGTGCAATATCAGGGTGGTTCGTTCCGCTTCCATCACCAGGCCAGCGCCACCGAGCGGGGCGCGCTGTTCAATCCGGATTACAATCGCGAGGAGCTCGATTTCCTGCGTGCGAATTTGCCTGATGGCGGCGTGTTCGTCGATGTCGGTGCCAATGTCGGCACCTATGCGCTGTCGCTTGCGCGTGATGTCGGCGCGCGCGGCATGGTGATCGCGATCGAACCGCATCCGGTGATCCATGCCCGGCTCGCCTTCAACCGCGAGGCAAGCGGCTTTGCGCAGGTGCGGCTGGTAGCCGCTGCCGCCGGTGAAGCCGATGGCGAGGTGATGATCGAAACCGACAGCGGCAATCTTGGCGCCAGCCATGTGGTGACTGGCAACCCCTCCGCCGGCGCCTTCAAGGTGCCCTGCCTCACCTTGCAGCACATTCTCGCGGACGCAGGCGCGAGCAAGGTCGATGCGCTCAAGATCGATGTTGAAGGCTTCGAGGATCGCGTGCTGACCGGCTTCTTCGCGCAGGCGCCTCAGGCGCTGCGGCCGCGCGCAGTCGTGATCGAGCATCTGTCGCGCGACGAGTGGCAGACCGACTGCATCGCCGACATGATCGCGCGCGGCTATCGCGAAATGGGTAGGACGCGGAGCAACACGCTGCTGCTGCGGGGATAGACGCGAGTTTGTTTTGTAATTGCGCAGGAGTCCTCGTCATGATCGACCACATCGGCTTTCCGGTTTCCGACTATGCCCGCGCCAAGGCATTCTATATGCAGGCGCTGGCGCCGCTCGGCTACAGCCTCATCATGGAGGTAACTCAGCAGGATCGTCCCGGCGAATCCGCCGCTGGCTTCGGCGCCGAGGGCAAGCCGGATTTCTGGATCGGCGGCGAAGGCGCGCTGAACAAGCCGGTGCACATTGCGATCGCAGCGAAGGACCGCGCCACGGTCGATGCGTTCCACAAAGCCGCGCTCGCCGCCGGCGGGCGCGATAATGGCGCACCGGGCATCCGCGCGCATTATCATCCGAACTACTACGGCGCGTTCGTGCTCGATCCCGACGGACACAACATCGAAGCGGTCTGCCACACGCCGTAGTTCCGCCGCCGCAGCGCAGGAACATCACCTGTCGCGCGCCGTTGTCGTTTCGACAATGCAGGAGCGCAACATGGCAACCGAGAACGACCCCCGCGACATCGATCGCGTCTGGGACCTGATGCGGACAACCGGCTATGCCATGCTGGTCACGCGCGACGGCGAAACGTTGCGCGGGCGTCCGATGACGGCCTATGTCGAGCGCAGCGAGGGCGCGGTCTATTTCCTGACCGACGCGCGTGCCCACAAGGATGAGGAGATCGTGCAATCTCCTTCCGTCAACCTGTCCTTCGCCGACATCGGCAGCCAGAAATACATCTGGATCAAAGGGACGGCCGTCGTCTCGAATGACCGCGGCAAGATCCGGCAGTTGTTCTCGACACCGGCGCGCGCCTGGTGGAACGATGCCGACGATCCGAACATCCGCGCCCTGAAGATCACGCCTGAGGAAGCCGAGTTCTGGGATTCGCCGGGCAAGCTGGTGGCCTATACCAAGATGGCGGCGGCCGTCGTCAGCGGCACGCGGCCCGAGATCGGCGACAACCGCACGGTCGCGATGTGATGGGCAGCCCCTCGCCCACGGAGCCGCCCGGCATTCCGCCGCCGACCCCTGCCCATCCGACCGAGCCGCCGCTGGAAGACCCACCCGGCAATCCCGAGCCCGAAGCGCCGCCGCCAATGCGCGAACCGGGTTCGCCGCCGCGGCCGGACGAACTGCCGGGACACACGCCAGACGAATTTCCGACCCGCGGGCCAAGCGGTCCGCGCACGCCAAATCCGGCGACGGACTAGTTCGGAAGCTGTCGATCGCCCGGCTCGAACGCGATCCGGTAACCCGCGGCGTCTCGGCGAGGTAAGGCTGTCTCTGGACGACCAGCTCATGCGCTTTCGCCGGCGAGGACATCGCCGCGTGTGCGAAGGCCGCGGCTCACGGTCGCAGCGGCGGCTTGACGTTCGATTTGAAACAAATCACTGAATGCGTCATGAACGGGTTCCTGCCCGGGCCCGCGTTTTCCTAAAATATATCGGGGCCCGCCCGCCAACACTGCCACATTGCGGCCTAACCCGTATCTGTTGATCGCCGCGCTTTCGCTACCGTTGATTCCGGGAACCAATATCACATGACCAAACTTCGTCTCCTGCTGCTTGCCACGACTGCGATCACGGCGATGCAATTTGCAGGCTCCGCATCGCATGCCGAGGGTGCCCCCATTGTCGTGGCCCAGGCGCAACGGGAAGAGCTCGGTCCCGACGGCAAGCCGAAGCAGCCGCCGAAGGAAGCGCCGAAGCAGCCGCAGCCCCCGGCAAAGGGCGCGCCGCCTCCGCCTCCCGCTGCGCCACATCAGGCCCCCCCACCGCCGCCTCCCGCGGCCACGCCGCATCCCGCGCCGCCTCCGCCGCCCAGCGCCCAGCCTCCCGCACGACCGGCGGCCCCGCCGCCTCCGTCGCCGCCGCCGGCTGCGCATCCTGCGCCTCCGCCACCGCCACCCCCGCCAGCCGCGCCGAGGCAGCCCGCTCCGCCTCCGCCGCCCGCACCGCCGGCGGCCGGTCACCCGCAGGCCGCGCCGGAGCAGCCTCATGCGCTGCCAAAGGAGCTTCCGCGGGAGACCCCCGTTCCCGGCCACACACCGCCGCCCGGATCGCCGCCACCTCCGCCCCCCGGAACTGTGCATCCGAATGCTGCACCAACTGCAACTCCGCCGGCGCCTCCACCGCCTGCTCCGGGTGCTGGTGCGCCGCCGAGCCGTCCTGGCGCGACCCCACCTGCTCCGCCGACCCCGTCACCGCAGGGTGGTGGCACTCCGCCGGCTCGTCCGGGCACCGCGCCCGGCAATCAGACTGCGGCACCGCCCGCCGGGGCTGCGCCCATGCTGGTGCGTCGCGCGCCGCCGCAGGTGACTGCGCCGCTGCCGCCGCCTCCGCCGCCGCAGCACCTGACCCCGCTGCCGGCTAACCCGGCCGCGGCGCAGGGTCCCCGCCGGCTCGAGGACTTCCGCGCCGAACGCCACGAGGTGCAGGAGGGCGGCCGTACCGTCATTACCGAGCCCGGCCGCGTCATCATCCGCGACCCCTCGGGCGAGGCCTTCGTCCGCCACGACGAGATGGAGCGTTTCCGCTTCGGCGCGCGCGACATCCAGACCCAGCGCGTGGGCAACGACATGCGCACCATCGTGATACGCCCCGACGGTTCGCAGATCATCACCGTGATGGCGCCCGACGGCTCGCTGCTCAGGCGCATCAGGCGCGACGTGCGCGGCGAGGAGTTCGTCATCATCGACAACAGCTACCGCGATCCGCGTGCGGTCGGCGGCTTCTATGTCGACCTGCCGCCGCCGGTCGTCCGCATCCCCTACGACCGCTACATCGTCGATGCCGGGGACGCTTCGCCCGACCTGATCTACGAGACCATGGAGGCGCCGCCGGTCGATCGCATCGAGCGTCGCTACTCGCTGGATGAGATCCGCTACAGCCCGAACGTGCGCATGCTGATGCCGAGCATCGACGTCAACACCATCAACTTCGACCTCGGCTCGTGGGAAATCTCCCCGGACCAGGCCGCCAAGCTGCAGGTGATCGCCGACGGGCTGAACCGTGCCATCCAGCGCAACCCGCGCGAGGTGTTCCTGATCGAGGGCCACACGGACGCCACCGGCAACGACACCGACAATCTGTCGCTGTCGGACCGCCGCGCCGAGGCAGCCGCGGAATTGCTCACCCAGCAATTCGGTGTGCCGGCCGAGAACCTGACCTCGCAGGGCTACGGCTCGCAGTACCTCAAGGAGCAGACGGACGGTCCGAGCCGGATCAACCGCCGTGTCACCATCCGCCGCATCACGCCGCTGCTCAATGGCGGCACCGCCTCGCTGCCGCCGCCGCCCCCCGGCATCGCGCCGCCGCGGTGAAATAGACGAGGATGAAAAATGCAAATGGCCGGGAGCGATCCCGGCCATTGTTGTTTCCTCCGTCATGCCCGGGCTTGTCCCGGGCATCCACGTCATTCCGCATTTGCGGTGAAGCGTGGATGGCCGGGACAAGCCCGGCCATGACGCTTGGGGTGGGCGCTTTCTCGTATCATTGTCGCTTTGGTGGTGGTTCCAGCAGTTGCAAAGGCGCGCTTGCGCCGTGCCCACCATCAGACATTCGCAAGCATTGGTGGGCACGCTTTGCTTTGCCCACCCTACAAGCAGAGGCCCTCGCCTCAATCCTTGTCGCTCTCGAGCCGCAGTATCGGCGAGCCCTCGCCCACCGATATCAACCCCGTCTTCGCATAGATATCCAGCTTGGCGCGGGTGTCGGCGATGTCGAGATTGCGCATGGTGAGCTGGCCGATGCGATCGGCCGGCGTGAAGGCAGCGTCCTCCACCTTTTCCATGCTCAGCCGCTCCGGCTGATAGGTCAGGTTCGGACTCTCGGTGTTGAGGAGCGAATAGTCGTTGCCGCGGCGCAGCTCAAGCGTGACCTCGCCGGTGATGGCGCGCGCCACCCAGCGCTGCGCCGTTTCGCGCAGCATCAAGGCCTGGGAATCGAACCAGCGTCCCTGATAGAGCAGGCGGCCGAGACGCAGGCCGTTGATGCGGTACTGCTCGATGGTGTCCTGGTTGTGGATGCCGGTGATCAGCCGTTCGTAGGCAATGAACAGCAGCGCCATGCCGGGCGCTTCGTAGATGCCGCGGCTCTTGGCCTCGATGATGCGGTTCTCGATCTGGTCGCTCATGCCGAGGCCATGCCGGCCGCCGATGACGTTGGCCTCAAGGAACAGCGCCACCGGGTCGGCGAATGTCCGGCCGTTGAGCGCGACCGGTTGGCCCTCCTCAAAGCGCACCACGACCTTCTCCGCCTTGACCGCGCAGTCGTCGCGCCAGAACGGCACGCCCATGATCGGATTGACGATCGTGATGCCGGTGTCGAGACTCTCGAGATCCTTGGCCTCATGGGTCGCGCCGAGCAGGTTGCTGTCGGTCGAATAGGCCTTCTCGGCGCTCATCTTGTAGTGAAAGCCGCTCGCGGTCAGGAACGCCGACATCTCGGCGCGGCCGCCGAGCTCATCGATGAACTGCTGGTCGAGCCAGGGCTTGTAGATCTTAAGGCTCGGATTGGTCAGAAGGCCGTAGCGATAGAACCGCTCGATGTCGTTGCCCTTGAAGGTCGAGCCGTCGCCCCAGATGTTGACGCCGTCCTCCTTCATCGCGGCGACCAGCATGGTGCCGGTGACGGCGCGGCCGAGCGGGGTGGTGTTGAAATAGGTCGCGCCGCCGGTTGCGATGTGGAACGCACCGGATTGGATCGCGGCAATGCCTTCATGCACCAATTGGGTCCGGCAATCGACGAGACGAGCGACCTCGGCGCCAAAGTCGAGCGCCTTTTTCGGAATCTCGTTGTAGTCCGTCTCGTCGGGCTGGCCGAGATTTGCCGTATAGGCAAAGACGCGGGCGCCCTTCTGCTTCATCCAGAGCAATGCCGCGCTGGTATCGAGACCGCCTGAAAACGCGATGCCGACTTTTTCCCCCTCGGGCAGGCTTTTCAGAATCGTGCTCATCGTGGGTCCAATCGGTGCAAAGTGCTGAAGTGGTTTGAGGCCGCGAATATCAAATTTCGCCGGCAGGGGCACGTGTTTTTGGGCGCCTCATGCCGACCGCGCAGCCCCTGCCTTGCGGCCGAACAGGCGCTGGCGCAGCCTATAACCAGGCTGGGCGAAGCGGGTGAGCGCGGCATCGATCGCCTCATCCGACAGCCGGGTGCGCGGCCAGCGGTAAATATAGCCGTGGGCGAGCCAGATCACTAAAAATGACACGAGGCCGGCAGCGGCGATATCGGTGAAGAAATGGCCGCCAAAGGCCATGCGCAGCACGCTGGTGGTCAGGCCGAACAGGGTCGCCGCCGCATAGGCCAGGGGCCGCCAGGGCGGCGGCGTCAGCGCGGCCGGCGCGATGGTCCAGAACGCAGTCGCGCCCTCACCGGAAAAGAACGAGCAGTTGCGCCCGCAACGGCCGCGCGGGTCCCACCAGGCCACGAAGGGCAGTTCGCCATTGAACTCGGCCACCAAGACCGGACGTGGCCGGCCCCAATAGGTCTTGAAGGTGAAGTTGGTGAGCACGCCCGCGGACATCGTCAGCGTCAGCAGCAGGAACAAAATCGCGCGGCCCGACATCAGCAGCGGCCGGTCCGGCCAGATCAGCTTGATCACAAGCGCACCGATTGCGGGTGCGGCAAGTCCCCACGCGATCCACATCGCGCCATCGCGCGCGAAGGAGGCGAGCCAATCCTGCTTGAGCGGAAAAGCTCGCGCCTGCGGGTCATAGAACAGCGATGCCAGCTTGAGGTCGAGCTCGGGATAGATGCCGAACACAAGCCCGATGACGAGCGCAAGCGACAGCGCGATGAAAAGTCCGGTCCGGTTCATGGCTCGCGGTTTAGCGGAGGGGACGGTGCATGAAAACCCCTGGGCCGTCATTCCGGGGCACGCGAAGCGTGAACTATGGTGCGCAATTGCGCACCCGAGAATCTCGAGATTCCGGGTTCGATGCTGGCGCATCGCCCCGGAATGACGCAATGCGTGTCACAGCCGCGGCGGCCTTGATGCCGAAGGGAGCGGGGGCGGGGGGCTGAGGCGGGGCGGCGGCTTGCGCCAGGCACCGGCGTTGCGGCCCGCAATCAGCCAATAGACCAGGCCCGCGACAATGCCGGAGCCGGTCATGATCTCGAGATGCCGTTGCACGATGCCCTCGAAGCGCATTGTCTCCGTGTCGAAGGGAACGAGGCCGAGATAGCAGGCCAATCCCATCAGCCCGCCGCCGGCCGCATAGACCAGCACACTGCGGATGCAAAAAGCCTCGGTGATCGCTGCGATCAGCGCGGCCGGGATCATGGCAAGCCCCGATACGATGATGAATCCGAACCCGAGCAGCACATCCAGTGCGCCCTCGTCCACCGGACCGGTGCCGAGCTCGGCAAATTCCGGAAACAAGAGCGCGCTGATGACAATCATCCCCGAGGCCATGCAGGCCGCGAGAAACGCGAGGAAGATGACAAGCACCCGGCCGATCAGCGCCATGAGCTATTCCGAGTTGTTTGGCGAGGGTACGCGCTCTCCACTCGTCATGCCCGGGCCTTCGCCTCGCCGAAGCGGCTTCGGCCGCGCAGGCGGGACAAGCCCGGCCATGACGATGCGGACAGCAAAGTGCATACTTAATCCGTCATGGCCATGGCGCGTAGCGCCTGGCGTTCGCGCGCGGAGAGCTTTTCGGTCTCCGACTTCAACTGTCCGCAGGCCGCGAGGATGTCGCGGCCGCGTGGCGTGCGCACCGGCGAGGAATAGCCGGCGTTGAAGACATATTCGGAGAATCGTTCGATCTGGTCCCAGTCCGAACATTCGTAATGCGTGCCCGGCCACGGGTTGAAGGGAATCAAATTGATCTTGGCGGGAATGCCCTTGAGCAGCTTCACCAACAGCCTGGCGTCGTCGAGCGAATCATTGACGCCCTTGAGCATGACATATTCGAAGGTAATGCGGCGGGCGTTTGACGCGCCGGGATAATCGCGGCAGGCCTGCAGCAATTCGGCAATCGGATATTTGCGGTTGAGCGGCACCAGCTGGTCGCGCAACTCGTCGCGCACCGCATGCAGCGAGATCGCCAGCATCACCCCGATCTCCTCGCCGGCGCGGATGATGTTCGGCACCACGCCCGAGGTCGACAGGGTAATGCGTCGGCGCGAGATGCCGATGCCCTCATTGTCCGCGACGATGAGCAGCGCATCGCGCACCGCATCGAAATTGTAGAGCGGCTCGCCCATGCCCATCATCACGATGTTGGTGACCAGCCGGCCGCCGCTCTCGCGATCGGCCCAATCGTTGAGCCGATCCCGCGCGACCATCACCTGGCCGACGATCTCGCCGGCAGTGAGATTGCGCACCAGCCGCTGCGTGCCGGTATGGCAGAAGGCGCAATTGAGCGTGCAGCCGACCTGGGAAGAGACGCAGAGCGTGCCGCGGTCGGTTTCGGGAATATACACGCACTCGACTTCATGCGGCTTCTCGAGCTGGTTGCCCGATGGCAGCCGGAGCAGCCATTTGCGCGTGCCGTCATTGGAGATCTGCTCGGCGACCACCTCGGGCCGGTCGACGGTAAAATGCTGTGCGAGCTCGGCGCGCGTGTCCTTGGAGATCGACGTCATCTCGTCGAAGCTCCTGGCGCCCCGGAAATAGATCCAGTGCCAGAGCTGCTGCACCCGCATCTTGCGCTGGGAAGGCGCAGTGCCGATCTCAGCCAGACGCTCCGCAAGCTCAGCGCGCGACAGGCCGATCAGCGAAGGTTTCGCTGGCGGCACATAGGTCTCGAGCGGTGTCTTTTCCAAGGGCGCAGCAGCGCCTGGATGGGCGGCAATCGCGGCTGTCATGTCGGTCATGCCCCCCAGATAAGCCTTCCCGCTCGCGCTGGAAAGGCCGCAAAACACCCAATTTCCGCCTAAGAGGACCCAAAAGCCCGCAGATCAGGCTCAATCAAAGAGCTAAAGCGCGATGACGATTCATCCTAATCTCATCTCATCGCGCTCTAATGCTTGCAATCCTGCGCGATGCGGTCGAGCGCCTGGGAGAGGCCCTTCAGCGAAAACGTGTCGACGGTCTCGGTGCCCTTGGCGGAGATGCCCTTGACCACGGCATCCGGTGCGCGGCGCATGGCCTCGACCAGGCGTTCCTCCTCGGCGGCGTTCTTGATCCAGAGCCCGTCGCCCTGGGTGTACATCGCATAACTCCCGCCGCCGACCTCGAGCGTCGATTCCGATCCCGGCTTGAGGGCATAGCCGATCATGACCGAGACCTCGTTGAACACCTTCTCGGAGGGCCGCGTCGAGACGAAAGCATAGGCCGGATCGCGCGGCCGGTTCGGCGGATTGGTCTTGGAGGAGGTGGGCTTTGCCAAGGCGAAGCACACCTTCTTGCCATTGGGCGCCGCGGTGTAGGCGCCCCAGGTGCCGAACTGGCCGATCAGCACCGGCTCGACGCCACCGGCTGCAGCTGCCGCCGCCGATTTCGGCGCAGCCGCTACGGCGGCCGGTTTGGTCGCGGCCTTCGCCGCTTTTGGTGACGAAACGGCCTGCGCCAGCGCGAGGTGGGTCACCCCGCACGCCAGTCCGTTGATGATCAAAATAGTCAGCGCCCGCCGAAACCACATAATGCGGTTGGTTCCCCCAATATTGTGACTGGAAGATGGCTCGAGATTGGAACGTCCAAGGCGAGCCATAGCGGCAATTGCGATTCCTGGGAAGGCGACTGCAAGAGTACCGGCGCTCAGCCTTTATAATTAGCCAACATGCGCGGCCTCTCGTATTTAGCACTTGATAACGAATGCGCGGTTGCTAGCCCTTGGGGCGCGACGCCCGCAGCGCGTCCCATTGCGCCTCGCTCCATTGCAACAGGTCTTCGGCGCCGGAGGAGCGCAGGTGCGCGCCGCCGTCCTGCACCACCATCTCGCCATTGATGTAGCCGGCCGCGTCCGAGATCAGGAAGCTTGCGAGATCGGCCAACTCGCGATGCTCACCGACGCGTCCCAGCGGATTGCGCGCGGCCCAGCTGGAGTCGCGGCCCTCGGGGCGCAGTTGGCCGGACGCACCCGCCGTCGGAAACGCGCCGGGCGCGATCGCGACCGTCCGGATGCCCTTTGGACCCCATTCCACCGCTAGGCTTCTGGTCATCGCGAGCAGGGCCGATTTTGCCATCGCCGATGGCACGGTGAAGGCGCGGCCGGTGATGGTCGAGGTCGAGAGGATCGAGAGCACCACGCCCTTGTGCTTGCCGTCGATCCAGCGCCTGCCGGCGGCGATCGTGCAGTACATCGCGCCGTGCAGCGTCGGTGCGAGGATTGCATCCGCGGCGCGGAGCGAGAGCCGGTCGGTTTGCGCTATGAAGGTCGCGGCCGCGTTGTTGACGAGGACATCGAGCGGCGCCTCGCGCCAGATCTCTTCCATCATGGCCTCGACGGCAGCGCCATCGCGGATATCGCAGGCGATCGCCGCGACCTTGCCGCCCGCAGCGCGCATCCCGGTCGCGGTGGTCTCCAGCATCTCCTGCCTGCGGCCGCAGATGACGAGCTCCGCGCCAAGCTCCAGGAAGCGCCGGCCCATTACAGCACCGAGCCCGCTGCCGCCGCCGGTGATGAGAATGCGCTTGTCCTTCAGCAGGCCTTTTTCAAACATTGTTCCATCCCTCCCTGGATTGCGTCGCTGCGCCCGCGATGACAAGTTAGCCCATCAACTTCGCGACCGAACCCCCGGGAACATCCATGAAAGCCATTCTTTGCTCGCAATATTGCCAACCCGACGATCTCGTGCTGGCGGATGTTCCCGATCCTGTGGCGGAAGCGGGACAGGCCGTGATCGCGATCAAGGCGGCGGCGCTGAATTTTTTTGACATCCTGATGATCCAGGGCAAGTACCAGATCAAGCCGCCCTTCCCGTTCTCGCCGGGGGCGGAGATCGCGGGCGTGATCGAGAGCGTCGGTGAAGGCGTCACTGACCTCAAGGTCGGCGATCGCGTGGTCGCCTCCTGCGGTCATAATGGCGCGCGCGAGAAGATCGCGCTGCCGGCCAGTTCGATCGTGAAGATCCCCGACCATCTCGACTTCGATCGCGCCGCCGGCATCATCATCATCTATGGGACAGCGCTGCATGCGCTGGAGGATCGTGCCAGCCCGAAAGCGGGCGAGACGTTGGCGGTCTTGGGCGCAGCCGGCGGCACCGGACTAGCGGCCTGCGAGCTCGGCAAGTTGATGGGGCTCAAGGTGATCGCCTGTGCCTCGTCGGATGAAAAGCTCGAATTCGCCAAGGCCCATGGCGCCGAGCTGACGCTGAACTATGCCAAGGAAGACCTGAAGGAAGGCCTGCGGCGGCTGACCGGCGGCAAGGGGGCCGATATCATCTTCGATCCGGTCGGAGGCGCTTACGCCGAAGCCGCGCTGCGCTCGATCGCCTGGGAGGGCCGCTTCCTGGTGATCGGCTTTGCCGCCGGCGACATTCCGAAAATGCCGCTCAACCTCGCACTGCTCAAGGGCTGCGACATCCGCGGCGTGTTCTGGGGCAATTGGGCGCGACTCAACCCTGGGAAGAATCGCGCCAATCTGGAGAAGCTCGTGCAATGGACGGCGGAGGGAAAAATCTCCTCCCATGTCGATCGCACCTTCCCGCTCGCGCAAACCGCCGACGCGCTGAAAGTGCTGGCGGGCCGCCAGGCGATGGGCAAGGTGATCCTGCATCCCTGAGCGCACCGTGCGCGGCGATCCTGTATCCCTGTCCGCGCGCTGCAAGTTCGCGTTAACCGTGGCAATAGATTGTGCGCAAGCCTTCGCACGAATGTCATGTTCGTGCGCGGGCGCCACAAAAAAGCCATCAGTAGAAATGGTGCATTAATGCCCGTCTTGCGCGCGGATTTGGCCGCCTCCGCGCCATGGCAGCGCCTTGCGCTGCGGTTGTTCTCGATCGATGTGCCATGCGCAAGTTGTCGCGGTGCTGCAGGGATTTTCGTGAAGGCAGCCGGTCCCGTGCGCCGCACGATGCAGAGCGAAAAATGACCTTCTATGGTGGCCGCCGTTCGCTTCGGATTCGAATAAAACCGGGTTCGCAACCTCACAATGAGTTGCGCGCCTCTGCCTCAATGAATCCAAAATATCTCCCAATTCGTGCCGAGGTGGGCCGTCTTTTGGGCTGATTCAGGCGGCGAGTTAGGGGCTCCAGTAGCGGGGCGGCATCTGGACAACAAGAAGAAGGACCCGACGCGTTTTTGGCCTTAGCGCCTGCCCCGATTGTTGCGTCACAGTTGTGGGAAGCATCATCATGGTCGAACGTAAGTCGCGGTATCGTTCCTTCGCACCCGAACAGGACGGGTATGACGAAGACTTCACCGACACCAACCCCCAGCCGGCGCCCTACAAATTCGGACGCTCCGCGCGGGATGAATATCCAGCGGAGCCATCGGTCCCGCTGTTCCTCTCCGATCCCGACGGGGAGCCCGAGCCGGAAGAGTTCGTTGCGCCCCTGCGCAGGCGGGGCATGGCCTCGGTCTCGTCAAAGATCCTGATGGCCGTCGTTGCCGCATCGGGTGTTGCCATGCTGTTCGCATGGTTTTCCTCGGATGCCACGCGCGACATCATCGTCAACGCCAAGGCTTCGATTGCGGCGTCGTTGCCAACGCCGTCAGCGACCGCCCAGGCCGACGCCGCGCAGCTCACCCCGGGCGATCTGCAGTTGAGCGATCCTGCGCGCAGCGGCGCACCGCAGCCTCAGCCTCAAGTCCAGTCTCAGGTCCAGCTCCAGCCGCAAGCGGCACCCGCGCAAGCGCCGGTCGTGGTTGCCAATGTCTCGCCCTCGCGTGAGGACATCTCCAGCGCCTATCAGAGCGCGCTGCAGGCCCGCGCGCCCGTCGCCGTCGCCCCACCGGCCGCGCCGCAGGCCGTCGCGCCACCCGCAGCCGAGGCGCCGATGCCGCAAGCACCCGCTCCGCAGGCGGCCGTGCCTCAGGTCAAGCACATTGACGCTCGTGAACTCGCCACGCTGATGAAGCGTGCCAGGGATATGCTCGGCATGGGCGACATCCCCGCGGCGCGACTGCTGCTCGAGCGCGCCGCCGAAGGCCAGGACGCCAACGCCGCGCTGATGCTGGCCCGGACCTATGATCCGGCCGTGCTCGGCACCTCCGATGTCCGCAACATCACGCCGGAGCCGGACAAGGCCCGGACCTGGTACCAGCGGGCCGCGAAACTCGGCTCGGCGGAAGCACAGCGGGTGCTGGCGCAATTGCCCAACTAAAATTTTTCGGCCTCAGGAAGCGGATCAAGGGGATCTCATGCGACGTATTTTCGGACTGGCACTCGCTGCCATCGTGATGGCGTGCAGCTTTGCGGCGGCATACGCCGAAGAGACCGAGTATGACCCGGCCAAGGTCAGCGACAGTCTCCGGGCAATCTTCCAATTCGGATCAAAAGACACCAAGCAGGCGCTGAACGCCAATACGGTGACGCTGATCACCGGCACCATCGGCGGCACCTATGTGCAGATCGGCGCGGACCTCGCCTCGCTGCTCGACAATGGCAACCAGCTGCGCGTGCTCCCCATCGTCGGCCGCGGCTCGGTGCAGAGCGTCGCCGACATCCTGTTCCTGCAAGGCGTCGACCTCGGCATCGTGCGCGCCGACACGCTCGATTATCTGGAAAAGAAGGGCTTCGCCAAGGACATCAAGAAGCAGTTCACCTATGTGACCAAGCTCTACAACGAAGAGATGACCGTCATTGCGCCGAAGTCGGTGCATGACCTGAAGGAGCTCGCAGGCAAGACCGTCAGTGTCGACCTGCCCAATGGCGGCACTTTCGTCACCGCGCTCACCGTGTTCGAGCGGCTCGGGCTGAAGGCCAATTTCGTCTATATCGAGCAGCGCATCGCGATGGAGAAGCTGAAGAAGGGCGAGGTCGACGCCGTCATCGTGGTAGGCGGCAAGCCCTATAAATCCGTGTCCAACTTTGCCAATGACGGACGCTTCCATCTCGTAACGGTGGACTACGACCAGCCGTTGCAGGGCGATTACCTGCCGGCGCGGCTGACCTCGAAGGATTATCCGAACCTGATTGGGGAGGGAGAATCCGTAGACACCATTGCGGTGCCGGCGGTGCTTGCCGCCTATAACTGGCCGCAGAACACCGAGCGCTATCGCAAGCTGACGCTGTTCGTGGATGCGTTCTTCACGAAATTCCCGGCCTTCCAGAAGCCGCCGTTCCACCCGAAATGGAAGGAAGTCTCACTTGCCGCACCGCTGCCGGGCTGGCAGCGCCTGCCCTACGCCAAGACATGGCTGGATCAGCACGGCCTGGAGCAGGGCGCACGCAATCGCTTCGACGACTTCCTGCACCAGAACCCGGCTGCGGCGAAGGGCCTGCAGTCGGAGGCGGACAAGGAAGCGCTGTTCAAGCAATTCCAGGCCTGGCAGGCCGACCAGGCCGCCAAGGAAGACGCCCAGGCGCAAGCCGCGCCCGAGCCCGCCAAGCCCGCGCGTCGCGCGCGGTCGAGCCAGTAGGCTCGCGCAGCGGCAACAAGGATGCGTCTGTCTTACCCGCCCCCTCCAGGGGCGGGTAAAGCGCGAACGGTTATTTCTCGAAGTGCCGAGAAGGCCGAAGCTCACGCTTCGTCCTCAACCCCGCGCTTCAATGCCGCACGCGCGGCTTCGCGATGCTCCGGGGTGATGTGGCTTGCGACGAGGCGGATCGCGGTTGCGAGCACGGCGGCATCATCGGTGAAGCCGAGCACGGGCAGCATGTCCGGAATGAAATCGAACGGCAGGATGAAATACGCGATCGCACCCAGCAGAGCCGCCTGCACATGGCGCGGCGTCTCCTTGTCGAAGGCGCAATAATACGCGGCCAGCAGCTCCTCCGCGAACGGCAGCCTTGCTGCGAGGCGCTTGAACTTGATCCAGAACCGCCGGCGCACACTGTCGCGGTCTTCCGCCAGCCGATCGGCCGGTTCGAAACCAACTGAATATTCGCTTGCCATGGCCGCCATTCCCCTTGAGCCGGACCGTTCTGATCCGCGCTCCGTCCCGTCATCCTGAGGTGCTCGCGACAGCGAGCCTCGAAGGATGAAATGCCTCCGCTGCAACAGCCGAGCCGTCGCCCTTCGAGGCTCGCTCGCGCGAGCACTCAGGGGTGACGGGACCAGCCTTGGAGCCGGCGTCGATCATATCCAGATCTGCGTCAGCAATTGGGTATGAAGAACCGCCGCCGCAAGCCTCCTTTGCTCACACTCCGAGCTGGCCTGCGATGGCGTTCATCGCCTTGGCAAGCGCGATGTCGCGCTCGGTGACGCCGCCGGCATCATGCGTGGCGAGCACCACCTCCACGGTCTTGTAGACGTTGCGCCATTCCGGATGATGGTCGTGCTTCTCGGCGACCAGTGCCGCGCGGGCCATGAAGCCGAAGGCCTCGTTGAAATCCTTGAACACGAAGGTCCGCGCGATCGCCTCCCGTCCTGCCAGTTCGGTCCAGCCGGACAGGCTGTTCAACGCCGACTTCCGGGCCTCTGCCGTCAATCGCTCCACCATGATGGTCTCCCGCAATTTTCCGGATCATACCCTAACACCACGGGGCGCAGGGGGTCCGGTAACCATGACGGAGTTGTAACCCCGTGCCGGCAAGGAATTTGCTATCATTCCCAGGAACCATGCCGGCCAGATGAAGCTAAGCCTGAAACGCTTGTTTGGGAGATCCATGACCGGAGGCCTCGAATTGGCTGCCGCGCCGGGGCCGTCCTCGCCGCGCCAGCCCGGGCGGCAGACCCTGTTGGTGGCGATTGCACTGGTGCTGGCACTGATCGGCGCAGTCATCGGCGGCTATTATTTCGCAATGCGGCCGGAGACCCTGCGGATCGCGGTCGGCCCGGCAGGCAGCGATGACGTCAGGGTGGTGCAGACGCTGACACAGGCCTTTGCGCAGACCCATGGCTATGTCCGGCTGAAGCTGGTCCAGACCGATGGTGCCCTGGCCAGCGCCGAAGCCCTGTCCCAAGGCAAGGTCGATCTCGCCATTGTCCGCGGCGATCTCGAGGTCCCGAAGAACGCACAGGCCGTCGCCACGCTGCGCAAGAATGTCGTGGTGATCTGGGTGCCGCCGGCAAAGGGCAAAAAGAAATCCGGCACCAAGATCACCAAGATCTCACAACTCGCCGGGCATCGCATGGGTGTGGTCGGCCGGACCGAGGCCAACGTGAATTTGCTGAAGGTGATCCTGCATCAATCGGGCGTCGATCCCAACAAGGTCGACATCGTGCAGTTTCCCGCGGCCGAGGCGGCCGAGGCCATTCGCAGCCAGAAGGCGGACGTCTATCTCGCCGCCGGCCCCGTCAACAGCAAGATCACTGCGGAGGCGATTGCCGCGTCCGCCAAAGACGGCGGCGAGCCGACCTTCCTCGCGATCGATTCGGCGGAGGCGATTGCCCAGAACCACCCGGTCTATGAGTCCGCGGAGATTCCCTCCGGCGCGTTCGGCGGCTCGCCGGAGCGGCCGGACGACGAGGTCAAGACCATCAGCTTCAACCACCACATCGTCGCCCGCAAAGGCCTGTCGGACTCCACCGTGGCGGCATTCACCCGGCAGCTCTTTGCCACGCGCCAGCAGTTGCTCACCGAATTTCCGCTGGCGGCGAAGATCGAAACCCCCGATACCGACAAGGACGCGGTGATCCCCGCCCATCCCGGGGCGGCTGCCTTTGTCGATGGCGAGGAAAAGACCTTCCTCGACAAATACAGCGATTACATCTGGTGGGGCCTGATGGCGCTCTCGGCGACCGGCTCGCTCGGCGCATGGTTTGCCGGCTATCTCAAGCGCGACGAGCGCAGCACCAACAGCCATCTGCGTGAGCGCCTGCTCGAGATGATCGAGATCGCGCGGCGCAGCGAATCGATCGCCGAGCTTGATGCGCTGCAGAGCGAAGCCGACACCATCCTGCGCAACACGCTGCATTCTTTCGAGGACGGCGCCATCCAGGAAGGCGCACTCACAGCGTTCAACATCGCGCTGGAGCAATTCCATCGCGCGGTGGCCGACCGCAAGCTGCTGCTATTCACCATGACCCAGAACCTGCAGCGCGCCGGCGCGCAGTTCCGGGCGACCGGGACGCTGTGATTTAATCCGGGCGTCACAGGGAGCGGCGGAAACGGTCGCCTTGCCGCGAATCAAACCTGGCGTTCGACCAGCTTCAGCTTGAGCTCGGCGATGGCTTCCGACGGATTCAGGCCCTTGGGACAGGCCTTGGCGCAGTTCATGATGGTGTGGCAGCGGTAGAGGCGGAAGGGATCTTCCAGATTGTCCAGCCGCTCGCCGGTCGCTTCATCGCGGGAATCCTTGACCCAGCGGGTGGCCTGCAACAGCGCGGCCGGGCCGAGGAAGCGCTCGCTGTTCCACCAATAGCTCGGGCAGGACGTCGAGCAGCAGGCGCACAGGATGCACTCGTAGAGGCCGTCGAGCTTCTCGCGATCCTGGTGGCTCTGCCGCCATTCCTTCTGCGGCGTCGGCGTCGAGGTCTTCAGCCAGGGCTCGATGGAGGCATACTGCGCATAGAAATTGGTGAGATCCGGCACCAGGTCCTTCACGACGGGCTGGTGTGGCAGCGGGTTGATCCTCACCGCGCCGTCCTTCACGTCATGCATGGAGCGCGTGCAGGCGAGCGTGTTCTGGCCGTCGATGTTCATGGCACAGGAGCCGCAGACGCCCTCGCGGCAGGAGCGCCGGAAGGTCAGGGACGGGTCGATGTGGTTCTTGATCCAGATCAGGCCGTCCAGCACCATCGGACCGCAGTCCTCGGTGTTGACGTAATAGGTGTCGATTTGCGGGTTCTTTCCGTCGTCCGGGTTCCAGCGATAGATCTTGAACTCGCGCAGCTCGGTGGCGCCGGCCGGCTTCGGCCAGGTCTTGCCGTTGGCGGTGATCTTCGAGTTCTTCGGAAGGGCAAATTCAACCATTCGGCAAAACCTTGCGCTGTCGTTGTCAGTAAAGCCCGCGAGATTCAGTAAACGCGCGCTTTCGGCGGGATGTACTGCACGTCGTTGGTCATGGTGTAGCTGTGAACCGGGCGATAATCGATCGTGGTCTTGCCGCTGTCGTCGATCCACGCCAGCGTGTGCTTCATCCAGTCCTTGTCGTTGCGCTCGGCGAAATCCTCGCGCGCATGCGCGCCGCGGCTTTCGGTGCGGTTGGCGGCGGAGTCCATGGTGACCACAGCCTGCACGATCAGATTGTCGAACTCCAGCGTCTCGATCAGGTCGGAGTTCCAGACCAGCGAGCGGTCGGATACCGAGATGTCGGTGATGCCGCCGTGCACCTTGTGGATCAGATTCTGGCCCTCATGCAGCACCTCGCCGGTGCGGAACACCGCGCAGTTGTTCTGCATCACATGCTGCATGCTCTCGCGCAGCTTTGCGGTGGGCGTGCCGCCGGAGGCGTTGCGGAAATGATCGAGGCGGCCGAGCGCCTTGTCGGCGGAGTCCTTCGGCAGGTCCGGCTGCTTGCCGTTCGCGGTGAGCTTCTCGGCAAGGCGCAGCGCCGCGGCGCGGCCGAACACCACGAGGTCGATCAGCGAGTTGGAGCCGAGCCGGTTGGCGCCGTGCACGGAGACACAGGCCGCTTCGCCGATCGCCATCAGGCCGGGCACTACGGCATCATCGTTGCCATTCGCCTTGGTCAGCACCTCGGCGTGATAATTGGTCGGGATGCCGCCCATGTTGTAGTGCACGGTCGGCACGATCGGGATCGGCTCGCGGGTGACGTCGACATTGGCGAAGATCCGCGCCGATTCGGAAATGCCAGGCAGCCGCTCCGCCAGCACCTTGGGATCGAGATGATCGAGGTGCAGGAAGATGTGGTCCTTCTTCTTGCCGACGCCGCGGCCCTCGCGGATCTCGATGGTCATGGAGCGCGAGACGACGTCGCGGGAGGCGAGGTCCTTGGCGGAGGGCGCATAGCGCTCCATGAAGCGCTCGCCCTCGGAGTTGACGAGATAGCCGCCTTCGCCGCGCGCGCCCTCGGTGACGAGGCAGCCTGCGCCGTAGATGCCGGTCGGGTGGAATTGCACGAACTCCATGTCCTGCAGCGGCAGGCCGGCCCGCAGCGCCATGCCGCCGCCGTCGCCGGTGCAGGTATGCGCCGACGTGCAGGAGGCATAGGCGCGGCCGTAGCCGCCGGTTGCAAGGATCGTGGTCTGGGCGCGGAAGCGGTGCAGCGTGCCGTCATCGAGCTTGAGCGCGATCACGCCGCGGCAGGCGCCCTGGTCGTCCATGATCAGATCGATGGCGAAGAACTCGATGAAGAACTCCGCCGAGTGCCGCAGCGCCTGGCCGTACATGGTGTGCAGCATGGCATGGCCGGTGCGGTCGGCGGCCGCGCAGGTGCGCTGCGCCTGGCTCTTGCCGAAATCGATGGTCATGCCGCCGAACGGGCGCTGATAGATCTTGCCGTCCTCGGTGCGCGAAAACGGCACGCCCCAATGCTCGAGCTCATAGACGGCTTCCGGCGCGTTGCGCACCATGTATTCGATGGCGTCCTGGTCGCCGAGCCAGTCCGATCCCTTCACGGTGTCGTACATGTGCCAGCGCCAGTCGTCGGGATGCATGTTGCCGAGCGAGGCCGAGATGCCGCCTTGCGCCGCCACCGTGTGCGAGCGGGTCGGAAACACCTTGGTGATGCAGGCGGTGCGCAGGCCCGCCTCGCTGCAGCCGACGACCGCGCGCAGGCCTGCGCCGCCGGCGCCGACCACGACCACATCGTAGGTGTGGTCCTCGATCGGATAGGCCTTTCCATTGGTGGCCGGCGCGGCGCCGTTGCCAGCCTTCCCGTTGCCAGCCTTGCCGTTGGCTTCCGCGGCCATGCTTCACACTCCCGATGACAGTTTGAAGATCGCGTAGACCGCCGCCAGCGCCACCACGACCGTGAAGAAATTGTTGGCCATGATGGAAGCGATCTTCAGCTTCTCATTATGCACATAGTCCTCGATCACCACCTGCATCCCGATCTTCATGTGCCAGGTCGAGGCCAGCACGAACAGGAGCAGGATCAGGCCGACCCAGGGCGAGCCGAGAATTTGCGCGGCGCCGGCCTGGTTGCGACCAAGCACCATCATCACGACGACGATCCCGGGAATGGTCAGCAGCGTCATGGCGACGCCGGTGAGGCGCTGGCGCCAGAAATCGCCGGTGCCGGAATGGGCGGCGCCGAGGTTGCGGACGCGGCCGAGCGGGGTGCGCATCGAGCGGGAGGGCTGCTGTTCAAGCGAGCTCATCGGCCGCCTCCGATTGCGTAAGCGATGATCCAGAGCAGCACGGTCAGCGAAATACCGCCGATCAGCGCGCCCCAGGTGAGCGCCTCGCGCTCATTGGCCTTGAAGCCGTAGCCGAGATCCCAGACGAAATGCCTGATGCCCGACAGCAGATGATGCATGATGGCCCAGGTGTAGCCGAACACGATCAGCCGGCCGATGAAGCTGCCGGTGAAGCCCTGGACATTGGCATAGGCGGTCGGCCCGGACGCGGCGGCGAGCAGCCACCACACCAGCAAGAGGGTGCCGACATAGAGGGCGACACCGGTGGCGCGATGGATGATGGACATGGCCATCGTCAGCGTCCATCGATAGCTCTGGATGTGGGGTGAAAGCGGTCGTTCGATCCTGGCGGTCATAATGTGGCTGCTTCTTAAGCGGCTGCGGGCGGCTTGCGATATTGTGCGGGCCCGCGAAGGCGCGCCATGAGATCGCGGGAGAGACGCGCCCTATTTACGGAGTCGAATCAGTCAGTGCAACGACCAAATGCCAGCTGCGCGAATCTGCATTCACCGCTAGGGCGCTAGTCAATGCACAGGCAAAACCGACGTAAATCAAGCGTGGTATACCACGGATGCCGGCGCGCGGTTGAAAGGTCGAATCGCTGTTTTACTTTTTGCCGGACGCTCGCGGTTCAGTCGCCGAACGGGTCCGATGCACGCCACTGCGCTGTCAAATAGTCAGCGAATATGCGCGTCTTCGGCGCCGCAAGCCGCGACGCCTCGAATAGCAGATGCAGCGGTGCCGGTGGCGGCTCGTAGGGTTTCAGGATGCGCGTCAGGCGCCCGCGCGCCAGATCATCCCGCAACTGCCAGGATGGTACGCGTACGATGCCGACGGCCTCGCGCGCAGCAGCGACCAGCGCATCAAGGCCATTAATCCAGAGCTTGGCAGATATCGGAATTTTGCATTCCGTGCCGGCGCTCGTTCGGAAGCGCCAGCTGCCGGCGCCGGCTGCATCGGAGAACACCAGGCAATCATGTGCCTTGAGCTCGTCGGGCGTCCCCGGCGTGCCTCGCCGCTCCAGATAGGCGGGCGCGGCGCAGACGATCATCTGGATATCGGCGAGCTTGCGCGTCACGAGCTGCGAGTCCGGCAGGCGCCCGACACGCAGCGCGATGTGGATGTCCTCCTCGATCATGTCGACCGCGCGATCCGCCAACATCAGGTCGACCGACAGGGCCGGATGCAGCCGCAGGAATTCAGGCAGGAGCGGCGCGACCAGCAGACGGCCGATCAGGCTCGGCGAACTCATGCGCAGTCGCCCTGTCGGCTCGGCTTTGCCCATCGAGAGCGCGCGCTCGACCTCACCGAGCTCGGCCAGGATCGCTTTTGCGCGTCCATAGAGGATCTGTCCCGCTTCGGTCAGCGCAAGCCGGCGCGTGGTGCGCTTGATGAGCTGCGTGCCGAAATGGCCCTCCAGCGCGGAGAGCTGGCGACTGACCGAGGTCAGCGAAGTTGCCGTCGCCCGCGCCGCGCCGGACAGGCTGCCGGCATCGGCGACCTGCACAAAGGTCGTGAGCGCCGCGAACTGGTCCATCTGGTCCAATCCTTCCGATTTCCGCAAGGAAATATCCCATATATGCAAATACTACTTAAATTTGGAATAATCTATGATGATATCCGTGACTTACAGAGGCGGATCGTGCCAGCCGGATTGAACCCTTCCGAACTGATTGAACTCGCTGCGCTGCTCGTGGTGGTCGGCGCGCTGGCCGGGTTTCTGGCCGGCGTGTTCGGCATCGGCGGTGGCGCGATCCTGGTCCCGGTGTTCTATGAATGCTTTCGGCTGGCCGGCGTGCCGCTGGAGGTGCGGATGCCGCTTTGCGTCGGCACGTCGCTGGCGGTCATTATCCCGACCTCGATTCGCTCCTTCCGCGCGCACTACGCGCGCGGCGCGGTGGACATGACAATCGTCAGGCAGTGGTGGGCGACGATCCTGGTCGGCGTCATCGCCGGCAGCATCGTCGCGCGCTATGCGCCGGAGCGGCTGTTCAAGATCGTCTTTGTGGTGGTCGCCGTCTCCGCCGCGGTCCGGCTGTTGTTTGCGGCCGAGGCCTTCAAGCTCGGCAACGACCTGCCGATGGGGCCGCTGATGAAGCTCTATGGCTTCGTGATCGGCATCCTCTCCACCCTGATGGGGATCGGCGGCGGGCTGTTCTCGAACCTGCTGATGACCTTCTACGGCCGCCCGATCCACCAGTCGGTCGCGACCTCCTCGGCGCTGGCCGTGCTGATCTCGATTCCCGGCGCGCTCGGCTATGTCTATGCCGGCTGGCCGGCCGCCGCGCGCTTTCCCGACGTGATGGCGCTGCAACCGCCGTTCGCGCTCGGCTACATCTCGCTGATCGGCGCCGTGCTGGTGATGCCGATGTCGCTCTTCACCGCCCCGCTCGGCGTGCGCGCCGCGCATGCGCTGTCCAGGCGGCAGCTGGAGATCGCGTTTGGGTGCTATCTTTTCATCGTCGGAGGGCGGTTCGTGATAAGTCTCACGACAGGGCAGTAGCCGTTTCTTGCCGGACCAATGTCATGTCGGACCCCCAGGCTCGCGAGATTCCAACGGCGTTCCCGCCTGAAATCGATCGCTGGAACTGGGGCGCGTTTCTGCTCAACTGGATATGGGGCGTCGGAAACAACACCTTCATTGCGTTGCTGACCCTCGTTCCCTTCGTCGGCCTTGTGATGCCGTTTGTGCTGGGTGCGAAGGGGAGCCGCTGGGCCTGGCGCAACGGACGATGGGACAGCGTCGCGCATTTCCAGCGGGTGCAGCGCCTCTGGGCGATCTGGGGCGTCGTGATCTGGCTTGGGGCGGTCGCCCTGTTTGGTGGAGTTTTCGGAGGTACTTTCTACCTGCTCAAGAACTCCGACGCCTACCAACTCGGTGTAGCCAGGCTTCAGGCCAATGCCGAAGCAATGAACGCACTCGGCGCTCCCATTTCCACCGGAATTCCGTTCGGCAAGATCGCGATCAATGGCGCGTCTGGACGGGCGGCCCTTAGCTTTTCAGTGACTGGAAGCAAAGCGGCAGGGCGCCTTTTCCTGGAAGCCGTCAAGAAAGACGGCGTCTGGTCGCTCACGGCGCTCAAGCTCAAGATGGACGGACGCGACGACCTGATCGATCTTCTGAGCGAGTCCCGGGTCGAAATCGAGACGCCGACCGGCGTCTTTGGGACCACAGCGACGGCGGTGAGAGACGAAGGTGCGAGAACGAGCCGTATTTTCCTTGCGTAGATTTCGTGTACTGATTTCGAAGATATTTTCTCACGGCAAAGCTATTGGATGAAGCAGGGCATGAGGCGGCGCACATTCATCGCGCTTTTGGGCACGCTGCTGGCAAGGCCGTCCGCCGCGGCCGCGCAGCAGGCAAAGCCGGTCATAGGCTATCTCGGCAGTGGTTCGGCCGATGATCAGAAAGGCCTTGTCGCGGCAACGCTCCAGGGACTCAAAGAGGCCGGCTTCACCGCTGGCGAGAATCTGACGGTCGAATTTCGCTGGGCCTACGGCAACTACGAGCGGCTGCCGGCACTCGCGGAAGAATTGGTGAAGCGGCCCGTATCCCTGATCATCGCAGCCGGCGGCAGCGATCCCGGCCGCGCCGCAAAGGCCGCGACCTCGACCATCCCGATCGTCTTCATCACCGCCGCCGACCCGATCAAGGCGGGGCTGGTCGCCAGCCTCAACCGCGGTGAGGGCAACGTCACCGGCATCAGCATGATCGGTTCGACGCTGGAGGCCAAGCGGCTGGAGCTCCTGCATGAGATGCTGCCGCAGGCCGCGACCATGGGCGTGCTGATCAACCCGGGTTATCCGGCTGCGAAAGTGCAGGGGCAGGAAGTTGACGAGGCCGCACGGCGGCTCGGCTTCAAGGCCACCGTGATCAATGCCGGCACCCCGGCCGAGCTCGACGCTGCGTTTGCCAAATTCGCCGAGCAGAAGGTCGGTGCCGTGCTCGCTTGCAACGATCCCTTCTACGGCTCCGACCGTGAGCACATCGCCGCGCTGGCGCTGCGCTACCAACTGCCGGCGATGTCGTTCCGGCGCGAATTCGCGGAGGTCGGCGGACTCGCAAGTTACGGCGCGCAATTCGCCGAAGGCTATCGCCAGACCGGCATCTATGCCGGCAAGATCCTCGCCGGCGCCAAGCCTGCTGATCTGCCGGTGATGCAGCCAACCAAATTCGAGCTGGTCATCAATCTGAAGACGGCAAAAGCGATCGGGCTCGTGGTATCGGAGACGTTCCTGCTGCGGGCCGATGAGGTCATCGAGTAGCCTTTCGGCGGGACGACGACCATCGCAATGGCTTCACCCGTTCAACCGCACCTCGCCGAAGCGCCACATGCGGAGGTCCCCGAAATCCTCAATGCGGCCAGCCTCCGCCAGCGCCTGCAGTCGCGCGGCCAACACCTCGGCAGTACTTGAAAGACCAAGTTCCTTGCAGCGATCGAGCGCTTGGCCCAAGACCATGGCCACCTTTCGCCAATGTGGCCTCATGACTGAAAAGAGAACGGCGTCTATCTCAGACTCGGACACGGATGGCGGAAGCCGAACATCTTCCCAGCGAAGTGTGCTGTTGATCTCTGGAGTTTCCCCGTCCTCTTCGTAAGGCGGCGCGAGATCGGGATATTGTTGGTGTATTGCCGGCAGCAAACTGGAATGTAGAGCGGCCGTGACTTGCTCCAGGACGTCCCCAAGCTTTAGCCTGTCTTCCTTTCCAAGCTCCGCGACAATCGTGCCCGCACGATCGAGGGCTATTCCAGCCTCGAACACCCGCTCCTGAATCCTGATGGCCTGCTCTCGATCCATGCCCCTCAAATCGCGAACTATCGCGATGCCCCCTCAGGCCTTGTTGTAAATATCCTTGTACTGCTCGCGCAAAATGTTCTTCTGCACCTTGCCCATGGTGTTGCGCGGCAGTTCGTTCACGACAAAGACGCGCTTGGGCATCTTGAATTTCGCCAGCCGGCCTTCGAGGCCCTTCAGCACACTCGCCTCGTCCACCTTGGCCTCTGGATGCTTCACTACCACGGCGGTGACGCCCTCGCCGAAATCGGCATGCGGCACGCCGATCACCGCTGACTCCACCACGCCCGGCATGGCGTCGATCTCGCTCTCGATCTCCTTGGGGTAGACATTGAAGCCGCCGGATATCACGAGATCCTTGCCGCGACCGACGATGTGGACATAGCCCTTGTCATCGATCTTGCCGAGGTCGCCGGTGATGAAGAAGCCGTCGTCGCGGAACTCCGACTTGGTCTTCTCCGGCATCCGCCAATAGCCCTTGAACACGTTTGGGCCCTTCACCTCGATCATGCCGATCGTGTCGGCCGGCAGCACCTTGCCCGTCTCGGGATCGGTGACGCGGGCGGAGACGCCGGGCAGGGGAAAGCCGACCGCGCCGGGCACGCGCTCACCATCATAGGGGTTGGACGTGTTCATGTTGGTCTCGGTCATGCCGTAGCGCTCCAGCACGGCGTGACCGGTGCGCGCGAACCATTCGCGATGGGTGTCGGCGAGCAGCGGCGCCGATCCGGAGACGAACAGACGCATGTGCCTGGTGGTCTCGCGCGAGAGTGCCGGGTTCTGCAGGAGGCGAGTGTAGAAGGTCGGCACGCCCATCAGCACGGTCGCGCGCGCCATCAGCTTGATGATGAGGTCGGTGTCGAGCTTGGGCAGGAAGATCATCGAGGCGCGTGCGAACAGCGTGACATTGCTCGCCACGAACAGGCCGTGGGTGTGATAGATCGGCAGCGCGTGGATCAGCACGTCCTTGTCGGTGAAGCGCCAGTAATCGACCAGGGTCAGCGAGTTCGATGCGAGATTGTCATGGGAGAGCATCGCGCCCTTGGAGCGGCCGGTGGTGCCCGAGGTGTAGAGGATGGCGGCCAGATCATCATTGCTGCGCGGCACGGTCGCGAAAGCGGGGCTTGCCTTCGCTGCGGCGTCCGTCAGCGAGCCCTTGCCATGGGAATCCAGCGTCTCGACCTTGGCACCGACCTTGGCCGCGACCGTCTTGATGCCGTCGGCCTTGGCGGGATCGCAGACCACCAGCGACGGCTCGGCGTCGGTGATGAAGTAGTCGAGCTCGTTCAGCGTATAGGCGGTGTTGAGCGGCAGATAGACCGCGCCGGCCCGTACGGTCGCAAGATACAGCACGAGATTGGCCACCGACTTCTCGACCTGCACCGCGACGCGGTCGCCCGGCTTGACGCCGCGGCTGGTCAGCACGTTGGCGAACTGGCCCGCCCGCGCGATCAATTCGCCATAGCTGATGCGCTCGCCATCATGCGTTTCAATCGCAAGCCGGCTGGGATCGTCGAGGCGGTCGAATAGGCGGGAAAACAGGTTGGCGTTGGCGGTTGTGTTCATGCAACATCCCGTGGGGGGCACGGCCTCTCTTTATCAAGGCTGCTTAGCAAAAACGCCCTCGAAAAGGCAACGGAGACAGTTGGCATGGCAAAAAACGAGAAACGGGTGGCCTGGGTGACGGGCGGGGGCAGCGGCATCGGCGAGGCGGGCGCGGAGGCCCTCGCGGCGGACGGCTGGTTCGTCGTGGTTTCAGGCCGCCGCAAGCAGGCGCTGGATGCGGTGGTTGCGAAAATCACCGGGAAAGGCGGCGAGGCAGAGGCGATGACCCTGGATGTCAGCGTCGCGGCCGATGTCGAGAAGGCGGCCGGCCAGATCGTGGCGAGGCATGGCCGCATCGATCTTCTGGTCAACAGCGCCGGCATAAATGTTCCGAAGCGGCGCTGGGACGACATGGAGCTGGACGGCTGGAACAAGCTGGTCGAGATCAATCTCAACGGCGTGCTCTATTGCATGCGCGCGGTGCTGCCGACCATGCGCCAGCAAAAGGACGGCATCATCATCAATATCTCGTCGTGGGCCGGTCGCCACGTCTCGAAAATGCCGGGTCCCGCCTACACCACCACCAAGCATGCGGTTCTGGCGCTGACCCATTCCTTCAACATGGACGAATGCGTCAACGGTTTGCGCGCCTGCTGCCTGATGCCCGCCGAGGTCGCGACGCCCATTTTGAAGCTGCGGCCGGTGGTGCCGAGCGAGGAGGAGCAGGCAAAGATGCTGCAGCCGGAGGATCTGGGCCGCACCATCGCCTTCGTCGCGAGCCTGCCGCCGCGGGTCTGCGTGAATGAGATCCTGATCAGTCCGACCTGGAACCGCGGCTTCATCCAGACGCCGGCGAACAGGGATTGAGCTGGTGTTCTGATTGCGAGAACGGAGCCGCGAGTTCGTTTGCCTCGCCCCGCAGGCGGGGCGAGGCAAGAGCCCGCCGTTGGCGACACACGAAAACGCCCGCCAATAGTTTCAACCATCACAAAGAAGTTTTTCCCGAAACCGCCTGCCAAGCCCTCCCGTAATTCGGTGCGACGACGAGGCGAGAGCCGATCACGCAAGACGCTATCGTCGTCACCTTTCACCGCCGGCTCACAGCCGGTCACCATTCGGGAGATTCCTCATGTCCAAGCGTATTGCCCTTCTGTCCGCCGCCGTCAGCCTGTTCGCGCTCACCTCGGCGATCGTCGCGCCGGTGCATGCCGAAGAGAAAACCGTGATGGTCGGGGGTGCTGCGATGTATCCGTCGAAAAACATCATCCAGAACGCAGTCAACTCCAAGGACCACACCACGCTGGTCGCCGCAGTCAAGGCCGCCGGTCTCGTCGACACGCTGGAAGGCAAGGGTCCGTTCACGGTGTTCGCGCCGACCAACACCGCCTTTGGCAAGCTGCCGGCCGGCACGGTGGACAGCCTGGTCAAGCCCGAGAACAAGGCGACCTTGACCAAGATCCTGACCTATCACGTGGTGCCCGGACGGCTCGCGGCGTCCGACTTGACCGACGGCAAGACACTCAAGACCGTCGAGGGCGAAACGCTCACCGTCAAGCATGACGGCGGCAAGATCTGGATCGTCGACGCCAAGGGCGGCACCTCGATGGTCACGATCTCCAATGTCAACCAGTCCAATGGCGTGATCCACGTGGTCGACACCGTGCTGATGCCGGCGAGCTGACAGCGCTGGGCGCCGGTCTCAACCCGTCATCCTGAGGCGCTCGCGTAGCGAGCCTCGAAGGATGAACGGCCCCGCAGGCAACCGCCCGGGGCGCTGCCCTTCGAGACGGCTGCTCCGCAGCCTCCTCAGGGCGAGGAGAGAGATGGGTAGCCCTTCGGTCAAGAGTCCATCCGTTCCGTCCCCAACCGGATGGGCGCCAGGCGAGCCGGGGAAGCCCGGCTCGCTTTTTTGTGAACGCCATAGAACAAAGGCATTATTTTCATAGATCGGGTTTGGTAACGGAAGCCTGGTTCCTGGCGTATAATTGCCAACGACGGATGAGAGAACGGAGCCGCCATGTCGACCCTGACAGTCACCGACGATCACGCAGCCCAGCGGCCCGCAAAGGTGGTCCAGCCTGCGTGGGTGCGGGTGATGCATTGGACCAATGCCGTGGCGATGATCATGATGATCATGTCGGGCTGGCAGATCTACAACGCCTCGCCCTTGTTCAGCTTCACCTTCTCACACAGCATCACGCTCGGCGGCTGGCTCGGCGGCGCGCTGCTCTGGCATTTTGCGGCGATGTGGCTGTTGATGGTCAACGGCCTCGCCTATCTCATCACGGGTTTTGCCAGCGGCCGTTTCCGCCGCAAGCTGTTTCCGATCACGCCCAGCGGCGTGTTCGCCGACCTCAAGGCGGCGCTGACCTTCAAGCTCGCGCATGACGATCTCACCACCTACAATTACGTGCAAAGACTGCTCTATGCCGGCATCATCCTGGTCGGAATCGTCATCGTGCTGTCGGGCCTGTCGATCTGGAAGCCGGTGCAGCTGCAATACCTGACCGCTCTGTTCGGCGGCTATGACGTTGCGCGCTATGTCCACTTCGTCTGCATGTCGCTGATCTGCCTGTTCCTGATCGTCCACGTCGCGCTGGCGCTTCTGGTGCCCAAAAGCCTGCGCGCGATGATCATTGGTCGCTGAGCTTTTCCGGAGAAATCGTCATGGCCCGCAAACCCAAGCTTCTCATCCCCGGCGTCGACAAGCGGCTTCTGATCAAGGACGCGGTCAAGGTGATGCCGGATCTGACGCGCCGCCGCTTCATCACCGCCGGCGCAAGCCTCGGCGCGCTGACGCTGCTCACCGGCTGCGACGTGCTCGACAGCGACAGCGCCGATGCGATGCTCGCGCGGGTCTCCAAGTTCAACGACGCCGTGCAGTCCTGGATGTTCAATCCAAATGCGCTGGCGCCGACCTTCCCTGCAAGCGCGATCACCAAGCCCTTTCCGTTCAATGCCTATTACGATCTCGACGACGCCCCCGAGATCGACGGCAAGGCCTGGAAGCTGGAGGTGCGCGGCCTCGTCGACAACAGGAAGTCCTGGACGCTCGACGAGCTCTATCAATTGCCGCAGGTCAATCAGATCACGCGTCACATCTGCGTCGAGGGCTGGAGCGCGATCGGGAGCTGGACCGGCACGCCGCTGCGCGATTTCCTGAAACTGATCGGCGCCGACACACGCGCCAAATATGTCTGGTTCCAGTGCGCTGACAAGGACGGCTACAACTCGCCTCTGGACATGGAGAGCGCGCTGCATCCGCAGACGCAAATGACCTTCAAGTTCGGCGACGAGATTCTGCCCCGCGCTTACGGCTATCCGATGAAGATCCGCGTGCCGACCAAGCTCGGCTTCAAGAACCCGAAATATGTGGTCTCGATGGAAGTCACCAACGACTACAAAGGCGGCTACTGGGAAGACCAGGGCTATAATTCGTTCAGCGGGAGCTAGCTGCTATCCCGGCGAAGCGAAGGCCGCTCCAAACCCGTCATCCTGAGGCGCGAGCGTGAGCTCGCCTCGAAGGATGAGCGGCCCCGCTGTTACAGCCGGGCCGTCGCCCTTCGAGGCCGCCGCTTCGCGTCGGCACCTCAGGGTGACGGTGAAGCGGTGGCTCGCTTCGGCTAAGAAAGTCAGCCTCTCTTCAACTTCCTCTGGCATGCCGCCGCGATCGCGCCCAGCGCCAGCGTCGCCGCCGACACATTCAGCGCATAGGTCAAACTCCCCAGCGCATCTGTGATCGCGCCGGTCACGATCGGCCCGAGCGTCTGGCCGATGCCGAATGAGATCGTCATCGCCGCAATGCCGGCCGGCCAGGCCGCGGGCGGCGTGTTGAAGCGGATGAAGGCGGTGGTCGAGCCGACGACGGCGAAGAAGGCGACGCCGAATACCACTGCGGAGACCGCGAGCCATGTGATGGAATGGCCGAAGATCGGCAGGCCCGCGCCGATCGCATTCACGCTGAGAATGATCGCGGTCGACAGCCCGCCGCGATCGAGCGCCAGCACGCCGCGCCAGACCCAGGGCGTGACAAAGGCTGACACGCCGATCAGGGACCAAAAGGCGGCCTGGGCGCTTGCACCGCCGCCGAGATCGCGGACATAGGCGATCATGAAGGTCATGTAGGCGATGTAGCCCGCGCCGAACAGGAAATAGCCGGCGAGATAGATCATGACCGGCGCAATCGCGAACTTCGCCTGCGCGCCGCCGCCGATATCGGCTTTGCTGTCGATCGGAGTGAGCAGCAGCGGGATTGCCATCACGGTGGATAGGGCGGTCAGCGCCCACCAGACGATCCACCATGAGCCGGCGCCGAATACCTGCAGCATGAACGGCGCGACCAGGCCGGATGCGAGTATGCCGATGCCCGGCGCGGCGTAATACAGGCTGAGCAGAAAATCGGCCCGTTCGGGGCGGGACTGCGCGATCTGTGCCGCCAGCGCCCCGCCAGCGACGAAACTCGCGGCCGCGCCAATGCCCGCAGCAAGGCGGGCGAGCGACAGCGCGACGAAATTACCGGTCAGCGCACACAGCGCGAGCGAGGCCAGCGCTGCAAGCGTTCCGCCGCGCACCGTCGCCGACCAGCCGAAGCGGCGGATCAACTGCGAGGTCAGGAGCGCGCCGACCAGATAGCCGGCCGCGTTGATGGTGTTGAGGAACCCGGCGGCCGAATAGGACAGCCCGAGCGAATCCCGCATGTCCGGCAGCACCAGCGCATAGGCGAACCGGCCGATGCCAAGCCCAACGGTAGCGGCCAGCGACAGCGTGAGGATCAGCCGCGCGGCATGCGCGGTCGTGGGCGGGTGAGGGGCGTGCAAGGGTTACTCCGGCAGGCCGCATTGTGGCAGCCGCAGGCGGCTTTGCACAGGCGCGCCAGCGGCAATGGTGTCTTGCCAATTGCGCAATGGGGCTTTAGCACTCCGGCCGGATTTTCAAGGTTTCCCGCGAGGACACGCACCATGGCGACCCACAAGCTCCTGCTCCTGCCCGGCGACGGCATCGGCCCCGAAGTGATGGCGGAGGTGAAGCGCCTGATCGACTGGCTCAATGCCAGGGGCATTGCCAGCTTCGAGACCGAGCAGGGGCTGGTCGGCGGCGCGGCCTACGACGCGCACAAGGTGTCGATCTCGGAAGGCGACATGGCAAAGGCAAAAGCCGCGGACGCCGTGATCTTCGGCGCAGTCGGTGGCCCGAAATGGGACGCTGTCGCGTACGAGGTCCGCCCCGAGGCCGGGCTATTGCGGCTGCGCAAGGATCTCGGCCTGTTCGCCAATCTGCGGCCTGCGGTATGCTATCCGGCGCTGGCCGAAGCCTCCAGCCTGAAGCGCGAGATCGTCGAAGGCCTCGACATCATGATCGTGCGCGAGCTCACCGGCGGCGTCTATTTCGGCGAGCCCAAGACCATCACCGATCTCGGCAACGGCCAGAAGCGCGCCATCGATACGCAAGTCTACGATACCTACGAGATCGAACGCATCGCCCGCGTCGCCTTTGATCTTGCGCGCAAGCGGCGCAACAAGGTGACCTCGATGGAGAAGCGCAACGTCATGAAGTCGGGCGTGCTCTGGAACGAGGTCGTGACGCAGGTGCATGACCGCGAATACAAGGACGTCACGCTGGAGCATCAGCTCGCAGATTCCGGCGGCATGAATCTGGTGAAGTCGCCGAAGCAGTTCGATGTCATTGTCACCGACAATCTGTTCGGCGACATGCTCTCCGATATCGCCGCCATGCTCACGGGTTCGCTCGGCATGCTGCCGTCGGCCTCGCTCGGCGAGGTCGATGCCATCAGCAAGACGCGCAAGGCGCTGTACGAGCCGGTGCACGGCTCGGCGCCCGATATCGCCGGCAAGGGCCTTGCCAACCCGATCGCGATGCTGGCCTCCTTCGGCATGGCGCTGCGCTATTCGTTCGACATGGGGGCGCTTGCCGACAAGCTCGACGCCGCCATTGCCGCGGTGCTTGCGAGCGGCCTGCGCACCGCCGACATCAAGTCGGAAGGCACGACGCCGGCGAGCACAACGCAGATGGGCGAGGCGATCCTGAAGGAGCTGGAGAAGCTGCACGGATAGCAGGCGCTCTCTTCGCTGTCGTCCCGGCGAAAGCCGGGAGCCATAAACCCAAGGAAGGGGTTATGTGCGCTACTCTCTCTCCTCCGTCATTGCGAGGAGCAAAGCGACGAGGCAATCCAGGGTCGTCTGCGTGGCCCTGGATTGCTTCGCTTCGCTCGCAATGACGAGGCGGCTGAACGCTACAACATGCTTGGCAGCACGCGGTCCGGGGGCTTGTGGTTGTCGAGGAAGGTGCGGATGTTGATGATCACCTTCTCGCCCATCTCGACACGGCCCTCGATGGTGGCCGAGCCCATATGCGGCAGCAGCGTCACCTTGCCGGCTTTCGCGAGCCGCACCAGCTTCGGGCTGACCGCCGGCTCGTTCTCGTAGACGTCAAGACCCGCGCCGCCGATATCGCCGGCTTCGATCAGCTTGACCAGCGTGTCCTCGTCGATGATCTCGCCGCGCGCGGTGTTGACGACATAGGCGTCCTTGCGGATCAGTTTGAGGCGCCGCGCGGAGAGCAGGTGGAAAGTTGCCGGCGTATGCGGGCAGTTCACCGAGATGATGTCCATCCGCGCCAGCATCTGGTCGAGGCTTTCCCAATAGGTGGCCCCGAGCTCCTCGGCGATCTGCGGCGCCACCGGACGACGGTTGTGGTAATGGATCTGCAGCCCGAACGCGCGCGCACGGCGTGCGACCGCCTGGCCGATGCGGCCCATGCCGACGATGCCGAGGCGTTTGCCGCCGATGCGATGGCCGAGCATCCAGGTCGGCGACCAGCCCGGCCAGTTTCGCCCTTCGGTCAGGATCAGCGATCCCTCGATCATGCGCCGCGGCACGGCGAGGATCAGCGCCATGGTCATGTCGGCGGTATCTTCGGTTAATACCTTCGGCGTGTTGGTGACCGTGATGCCGCGGGCATGCGCAGCAGTGACGTCGATATTGTCGACGCCATTGCCGAAATTCGCGATCAGGCGGACCTTGCAGTCCTCGGCTTTGAGAATGCTTTCGCCGATATGGTCGGTCACCGTCGGCACCAGCACATCGGCGGTGCGCACGGCCTCCGCGATCTGCTCGGCCGTCATTGGCGTATCGTCGAGATTGAGTCGCGCGTCGAACAACTCGCGCATGCGGGTCTCGATCGAATCCGGCAGCTTGCGGGTGACGACGACGAGAGGTTTTTTCTTCACCGACATGGCCTGCACTCGTGAAGCCGTTCAGGCCTCATTAACCCGGTTGTTCGACACTGCCATTGCCGCTTGGTCCGGGCGTTTCCTTCAGGGGTTCCCGATGTTCCCGCTGGGGTTCGCCAGCGGGCTTCGGGCGCATCTTGACTTGGCGTCTTGGCTTTGACGTGTTCCGTCCTCTCTAGCAGAAGGGGACGCCAAGACAAGAAGCCAGACAAGAACCCCTGACAGGTTAAGGCCGCCAACGAGCCGCGACCCAGCGGGGCGGCACCAAAGGGGATCAGGCGAAGGTTTCTTTAGGAATTTCAGCTCGGGGAAGCGGGTTGAACTGTTCTCGGCAGGAGACGAGTGGAAATGGCGTTGGGGCGTATCTGTGTGGTCGCGGTGCTGGTGGGTGGCTGGCTTGGGGCTTCGGTTACGACAGGATTTTCTGCAAAAGATGTCGCGGTGACCGCAAGCGGCCTGCCCGTCCCCCGTTATGTCAGCCTGAAGTCAGATCACGTGAATGTCCGTGCTGGCCCCACCAAGGACAATGATGTCGCCTGGGTCTATACCCGCGCCGGCCTTCCGGTCGAAATTACCGCCGAATTCGAGAATTGGCGCCGCGTGCGCGATTCCGAAGGCGCCGAAGGCTGGGTCTATCACTCCCTGCTGTCAGGCCGCCGCACCGCTGTGGTCACCATGAAGAACAAGGACGATCTCGCCGCAGTGCACGAGAATGCCGACACCGACAGCGCCGTGACCGCCCGCCTGCAGGTTGGCGTCGTCGCCCAAGTCAAGAAGTGCGATCAGCACTGGTGCCACATCGACGGCAAGGGGTTTGACGGCTGGATTGAGCAGCAGCGGCTGTGGGGCGTCTACGCCGACGAGCAGGTGAATTGATGATCTTGGTCGTCCCGGCGAAGGCCGGGACCCATAGCCCCAGGGCGCAGTTCTTGCGAAGGACGTCGTCCACCGTGCACCACAGATAAATTCCGCGGTATGGGTCCCGGCCTTCGCCGGGACGACGTGTGGAGAGAGCGGGAGCTCAGCGCTTCTTGCGCAGGCGCACGACCATGTCGATGCGGGAGATCTCGTAGCCATCGGGCACATCTGGCATCTTGGATAGCGCCAGGCTCGGGTCGGGAATGTCGACCAGCTCGTGATTGTGCTCGAGATAGAAGTGATGGTGGGTGGTGACGTTGGTGTCGAAATAGGTCTTGGTGCCGTCGACGCTGACCTGGCGCAGCAGGCCGGCATCGGTCAGCTGGTTCAGCGTATTGTAGACGGTCGCCAGCGACACCGGCACCTTGGCCAGCGTCGCCTCCTCATAGAGCATTTCCGCGGTCAGATGCCGGGCGCCCTTGCCGAACAACAGCCAGCCCAGCGCCATGCGTTGCCGGGTCGGCCGCAGGCCCGCTGACTGCAGCATTTCGTTGACGTCATGCCAGGGGCAGCCGGTCATGGACGGCTGCCGACCCTTCTCGAGGGCCGCGGAGGGGGCGGCCTCCCCGCTTGGACGGGCCGCCTTGTCATACATTTCCACGTCAACCACCGGCTGGCTATTTGACTACAGCCCGAAATATATTGGGCTAATTCCCCAGATGCAAGTTTTTCGCAACTGGAATGGCGCAGACCTGCCATCTGCGGAACTATAGGTCCCATGGGGCAATTTTATTCCCAAGGTGCGCTTTGACCGCTGCAAGGCCTGTGTTAGAGAGCGCGCGGACTCCGACCACCGATAGCGGCCCGGGCGCGAATTGGCGCGTCCCGACGGGACCGAGGTCGATCTGCCGATCCGCGCCTCGATAATGTCCGGTGCGCATGGTGAGTGGATCAGGGTCCTCTCGGTCAATGAGAGCTCACGCGGGAATTCGAAAGGCTGATTGTCACATGCTCAACCGGCGCTCCGGCTACGAATATGAGGATTTGCTGGCTTGCGCCCGCGGCGAGATGTTCGGTCCAGGCAATGCCCAGTTGCCGCTGCCTCCGATGCTCATGTTCGACCGCATCACGGACATTTCCGATACCGGCGGCGAATTCGGCAAGGGGCTGGTGCGCGCCGAGCTCGACGTGAAGCCGGACCTCTGGTTCTTTGGCTGCCACTTCAAGAACGATCCCGTGATGCCGGGCTGCCTCGGCCTCGATGCGCTCTGGCAGATGGTCGGTTTCTATCTCGGCTGGATCGGCGGTGAGGGGCGCGGCCGCGCGCTGGGTCTCAGCGAGCTCAAATTCGGCGGCCAGGTGCTGCCTGATGCGCGCAAGGTTGTGTACAACGTCGATATCAAGCGCGTGATGCGCTCAAAGCTGGTGCTGGGTATTGCCGACGGGTGGCTTTCCGTCGATGACGTGATTATCTATCGCGCCAAGGATTTGAAGGTCGGCCTGTTCAAGCAGGGCACGGCGCCGGGTTGAACCGGAACAGGTTGCACAAGGACTTAAGGGACGTAACGGCAGGCGAGGCGGGACATGAGGCGGGTTGTCATCACGGGGATGGGAATTGTCTCGTCCATCGGAAACAACACCCAGGAAGTGCTTGCGAGTCTCCATGAGGCGAAATCCGGAATCTCGCGCGCCGAGAAATATGCCGAGCTCGGCTTTCGGTCGCAGGTGCAGGGCGCGCCGACACTCGATCCGGCCGGCGTGATTGATCGCCGCGCCATGCGCTTCCTCGGCCAGGGCGCCGCTTGGAATCACGTCGCCATGGAGCAGGCGATCCAGGACGCCGGGCTTGAGCCGTCGGACGTCTCCAACGAGCGCACCGGCATCATCATGGGCTCCGGCGGACCGTCGACGCGCACGCTTGTGGAAGCGGCCGACATCACCCGGACCAAGGGGCCGAAGAAGGTCGGACCTTTCGCAGTGCCGAAGGCGATGTCGTCGACCGCGTCTGCGACGCTGGCGACCTGGTTCAAGATCAAGGGCGTCAACTATTCGATCTCCTCGGCCTGCGCGACCTCCAATCACTGCATCGGCAATGCCTATGAGATCATCCAGTACGGCAAGCAGGACATGATTTTTGCCGGCGGCTGCGAGGAGCTCGACTGGACGCTGTCGGTGCTGTTCGACGCCATGGGCGCGATGTCCTCCAAATACAACGACACGCCGGCCACGGCTTCGCGCCCCTACGACATCAGCCGCGACGGCTTCGTGATCGCGGGCGGTGCGGGCGTCTTGGTGCTGGAAGAGCTGGAACATGCCAAGGCGCGCGGCGCGCGCATGTATGGCGAAATCGTCGGTTACGGTGCAACCTCGGACGGCTACGACATGGTGGCGCCGTCGGGCGAGGGCGCCGAGCGCTGCATGAAGATGGCGCTGTCGACCGTAAAGACCAGGATCGACTACATCAATCCGCACGCGACCTCGACGCCGGCCGGCGATCCGCCGGAGATCGAGGCGATCCGCAAGGTGTTCGGCACCGGCGAGAAGTGCCCGCCGATCTCCGCGACCAAGGCGCTCACCGGGCATTCGCTGGGCGCCACGGGCGTGCAGGAGGCGATCTATTCGCTCCTGATGATGAACAACGGCTTCATCTGCGAGAGCGCCCATATCACCGAGCTTGATCCGGTGTTTGCCGACATGCCGATCGTGCGCAAGCGCATCGACAATGCCAGGCTCGGCACCGTGATGTCGAACTCCTTCGGCTTCGGCGGCACCAACGCCACGCTGGTCTTCAAGCGGCTGGATACTTAAGCTTCTTTCGTGGCCCGAACCTTCTGTTTCACTGTGATGGCCGGGCTTGTCCCGCCTGCGGGGCCGAAGCCCCTCAGGCGAGGCGAAGGCCCGGCCGTCCATGTTTGAAACCCCGCAAACCCGGGCATGACGACAGAGAGAGTGCAGAGACGATGCAGGGGTTGATGCAAGGCAAGCGTGGCCTGGTCATGGGCATTGCCAACGACCATTCGATCGCCTGGGGCATTGCCAGGACGCTGGGCGGCCATGGTGCCGAGATGGCCTTCACCTATCAGGGCGACGCGCAGGCCAAACGGCTCAAGCCGCTCGCCGAGCAGCTCGGCTCCGACATCGTGCTGCCTTGCGACGTCGAGGATCTCGCAAGCGTCGAGGCCGTGTTCGCGGCGTTGCGCGAGAAATGGGACCGGCTGGATTTTCTGGTCCACGCCATCGGCTTCACCGACAAGAACGAGCTGCGCGGCCGCTACGCCGACACCACGCGGGACAATTTCTCGCGCACCATGCTGGTTTCCTGCTTCTCATTCACGGAAGTTGCGAAGCGCGCGGCCGAATTGATGACCGGCGGTAGCGGCTCGATGATCACGCTGACTTACGGCGCTTCGCAGCGCGCGATGCCCAACTATAACGTCATGGGTGTTGCGAAAGCGGCGCTGGAGGCGTCGGTGCGCTACCTCGCCGCCGATTTTGGCGGCCAGGGCATTCGCGTCAACGCCATCTCGGCCGGGCCCGTGCGCACGCTCGCGGGGTCGGTGATCGGCGATTCGCGCGCGATGTTCGCCTTTCAGCAGAAACATTCGCCGCTCGGCCGCGGCGTCACGCTCGACGAGCTCGGCGGCTCGGCGCTGTATTTGCTCTCCGATCTCTCCGGCGGCGTCACCGGCGAGACGCATTATGTCGACAGTGGCTTCAACATCATCCTGCAGCCCCGCCCGGACAAGCTCGACGGGGAGTGATCCATAGCGGGCAAACGTTCGCCGTTTTCGGAACGCCGGCTGGTCTGCTTCGCGGTGAAGGCACCGTGAACATGGCGACGGCGGGCGCAGGCAGGTTTCCCGCCGCATTAATCCGGCTTGAGATAGCCTGGCAGCTCCTTGTCAAGCGTTGCTGCGACCAGTTCGCGCGTCCGATCGCGAAGGGTCGAGCTGCTTGAAGCGGTCTCGGGCGGGTCAGGAAAGAGCGAGTTGTCCAATCTGGTCAGCGGGTCCTCGGTCAGCCTGAGGCCATCGGCAAAATGGGCGCCGAAATTCGCGAAAGGCCGGCTGATCGTCTCGTAGGTCGTGCCGTTGAGGAGCACGAGGAAGATATTTGCGAACAGATGGGAGTGCTTGAACGTCGAGCCGATGCCCTGGTCATAGGTGCCGATGCCGTCGAGCACCATGTGAGTCCCGGGAAGCTCTCCCTTGGTCCGCATCACGATAAGATAGCGGTCACAATGCGCGTTCGTCGTGATGCTCCTGACGATGTCCGGCAAACGCTCGCTCTCAGCACGAAGGAGTACGGATTTCGGATTGTAGAACGGCTCGAACGCACCTTTGGGATAGGTAATTCCATGGATTGAGGGATCAGAACCCGTCGCGGCACGAACGCGCGCAAGCGCCAGATCGTCAAGCCGCCAATCCGCGACTGGGACCCTGTCTTCCTTGTTCTCGAATATGGTCAGCCCGAAATGCTGGACGGCAAACTGATCGCCAAGCGCCGAGATCACGCCGAGCCGGCAGGGACCGGTTTCAGCAGCGGCCGGCTGCTTCACAGCTGCCTTGGCTTTTGGCGCGGACCTTTTGGCAACCGGCTTTTTTGCGACCGGTTGGGGCGTCGATGTTGCGGGGGCATTCGGTGAAGGCGATTGGGCCTGAGCGGCGAATGCGAAACATGACACGAACAAGACCCTGACGGCAAAGCTACGCAACATGACCTGATGAACTGAAGTTGAGGCAACTGCGAATGCAAACTAGAACGGGTTTGCTGCATTCGCAAGCGGTCGCGCCAACCTCGCCTTTGACAGGCGCCGGTCTCGGGCAAACCCGAGACCGGCGCATTTGCGGCGTGCACCGGTCTAGCCCGCTGCGAGCTTCTCCGCGCGCTGGAAGGCGGGCCGGGCGACGCAGCGGGCGATGTAGGCATCGAAGGTCGGGCGTGACGGCACCATCTTGAACAGCCGCACGGAGAAGTTCAGCGCCGAGCCGATCGCGATGTCGGCCGCCGAGAAATTCTCGCCGAGAATCCAGGGGCCTTTTTCAAGCGCGACATCGAGCACGTCGAACACCCGCTGCGCGTCGCCCCAGCCGGCCGAGACCGGATTCATCTCCAGCTTGGTCGCGATCTGCACCATCGCGGGCTCGATGCAGCCGGGCGCGAAGAACAGCCATTGCAGATATTTTGCGCGCAAGGGATCGCCGAGCGGCGGGGCGAGCCTGGCGTCGGGATAGCGTTCGGCGACATAGGCGCAGGCTGATTCCGCGATCGTGGCCTCGCCATCCTTCAGCGCCGGCACCTTGCCCATCGGATTGATCGCAAGATATTCCGCCCGCCGCTGCGCACCGGTCGATATGTCGGTCAGCACGCGCTCGTAGGGCTTGCCCGTCTCTTCCATCAGCCAGAGCGCCGAGAATGAGCGTGAGCGCGGCGACCAGTAGAGCTGCATCATGTGTTGTTTCCTCTCTTCCACCGATAGTGCTTCATCATAAACCCGGTCATCGGCTCGACCTGCTCCTTTTCCAGCACGAAACCCTCGCGCTCGTACCAGCGCCAGGCCTTTTCATTCTCGCGCACGCAGCGCAGGACGATTTCGTCCGGCAGCTGCGTTCGCGTGAAGGCGAGCAGCTCGCGGCCAAGCGAGCGGCCCTGCCAGGCCGGCGCGACGAACAGCTGGTCGAGATAGAGCTTTGGCACATGGAGCGCCAGCATGGCCGCGAGCGCGCCGTTGTCGTCGGCGACGAAAAGCGTCCAGCCTTTCTCGATCTCCTGCGGCACGCGTGCACGCAGTTTTGCCAGCAGGAAATTGCTCGCCTGTTCGAGCCCGGTGGACACCCAGCTCTCCATCCAGATGCGGGCGACCTCGTCATATTCGTCAGCGCGGGCCGGTCGGATATTCATCGATCAAACTCTTTCGGCTTCGAGCCAGTCTGCAATGCGTCGCGAGCGTAGATGTCAATTCAACGCGATGCGAGGCGAAACGTCGCGGTTCTGTCGCATTTGTCGCAAAGCTGACAAGCGCGGCGTCGCACTCCATCGCTTTCCAAGATTTGGCGATCCGAGTATACGAAAGCGGCAGTAGGATATGGCGATCGAGGTCGATATCCTCGATCAGAATTGCTGATCGCGCCGATCATGAAAACCGATTTCACCTGATGGGTGGGCCTGCGTAGATTGCAGCCGCCCGGAGCAGGACTACCGGAGGAGAAAGACAATGGATGACAAAACCAAATGCCCGTTCACGGGCACACGCGGACACACCAACCGTGACTGGTGGCCGGACCAGCTCGACCTGAGTGTCCTGCACCAGCACTCGAAACTGTCCGATCCGATGGGCGAGGCGTTCGACTACGCCAAGGAGTTCAAGAGCCTCGATCTCAACGCCGTGATCAAGGACCTCACCGCGCTGATGACGGAGTCGCAGGACTGGTGGCCGGCCGATTTCGGCCATTACGGCGGTCTGATGATCCGCATGGCCTGGCACTCCGCCGGCACCTACCGCATCACCGACGGCCGTGGCGGCGCCGGGGCCGGTCAGCAGCGCTTCGCGCCGCTCAACAGCTGGCCTGACAACGCCAACCTCGACAAGGCGCGCCGGCTCCTGTGGCCGATCAAGCAGAAATACGGCAAGAAGATCTCTTGGGCGGACCTGATGGTGCTCGCCGGCAACGTCGCCTTGGAGTCGATGGGCTTCAAGACCTTCGGCTTTGCGGGCGGCCGCGCCGATGTCTGGGAGCCCGAGGAACTGTACTGGGGTCCGGAGGGAACCTGGCTCGGCGACGAGCGCTACAGCGGCGAGCGCCAGCTCTCCGAACCGCTCGGCGCGGTGCAGATGGGCCTCATCTACGTCAATCCGGAAGGGCCGAACGGCAAGCCGGACCCGGTCGCGGCGGCCAAGGACATCCGCGAGACCTTCTTCCGCATGGCCATGAACGACGAGGAGACCGTCGCGCTGATCGCCGGCGGCCACACCTTCGGCAAGACCCACGGCGCGGGCGATCCGTCGCTGATCGGCCCCGAGCCTGAGGGCGGTGCGCTGGAGGAGCAGGGCCTCGGCTGGAAGAGCAAGTTCGGCACCGGTGTCGGCGCCGACGCGATCACCGGCGGGCCCGAGGTCATCTGGTCGCAGACCCCGACCAAATGGAGCAATTACTTCTTCGAGAACCTGTTCAAATACGAATGGGAGCTGACCAAGAGCCCGGCAGGTGCGCAGCAGTGGCAGGCCAAGGGCGCCGAGGCGTCGATCCCGGATCCCTTCGACAAGTCGAAGAAGCGCGTGCCGACCATGCTCACCACCGACCTCTCCCTGCGCTTCGATCCGGCCTATGAGAAGATCTCGCGACGCTTCATGGAGCATCCGGATCAGTTCGCGGACGCCTTCGCCCGCGCCTGGTTCAAGCTCACCCATCGCGACATGGGCCCAGTCGCGCGCTACCTCGGCCCGCTGGTGCCGAAGGAGACGCTGATCTGGCAGGATCCGATTCCCGCCGTCGATCATCCGCTGGTCAATGAGCAGGACATTGCCGCGCTGAAGGCCAAGGTGCTGGCCTCGGGTCTGTCGGTGTCCGAGCTGGTGTCCACGGCCTGGGCGTCGGCCTCGACCTTCCGCGGCTCCGACAAGCGTGGCGGCGCCAACGGCGCGCGCATTCGCTTGAGCCCGCAGAAGGACTGGGAGGTCAACCAGCCGGCCCAGCTCTCCAAGGTGCTCGGCAAGCTCGAAGCGATCCAGAAGGAGTTCAACGCGGCGCAGTCCGGCGGCAAGAAGATCTCGCTCGCCGACCTGATCGTTCTCGCCGGCGCTGCCGCCGTCGAGAAGGCGGCCAAGGATGGCGGAACCGATGTGAAGGTGCCCTTCACGCCGGGCCGCATGGATGCGTCGGCCGAGCAGACCGACGCGGCCTCCTTCGCGCCGCTGGAACCGCGGGCCGATGGCTTCCGCAATTACGTCAGCAGCAAGCGGCAGTTCATGCAGCCGGAGGAAGCCCTGGTCGACCGCGCACAATTGCTGACGCTGACTGCGCCGCAGTTGACGGCGCTTGTCGGCGGGCTGCGGGTGCTCGGCGCCAATTTCGGCGGCTCCAAGCACGGGGTCTTCACCGACAAGCCGGGAACGTTGACCAACGACTTCTTCGTCAACCTGCTCGACATGCGCACCGAGTGGCAGCCGACCGCCGATGGTGCCTATGAGGGCCACGACCGCAAGACCAAGCAACCCAGGTGGACCGGCACGCGCGTCGACCTCATCTTCGGCTCGCACTCGCAGCTGCGGGCGTTCGCCGAAGTCTACGCCTGCGCCGATTCGAAGCAGAAGTTCGTGAACGACTTCGTCGCGGCCTGGGACAAGGTGATGAACGCGGATCGGTTTGATCTGGCGGCATAATCGCGAGAGGGCGCCGCCCCACACTCAGCTCGTCATCCCCCGCGAAAGCGGGGGATCCAGTAACCCGAGGCCTATCGAGTTCAAGCACCGGCGTCTCTGGAATACTGGGTCGCCCGGTCAAGCCGGGCGACGACAGCGGTGAGAGAGGCTCCACCGAGCGCAACGACCGCAGCAATAAGCACAAACAAAAAGGGCGGCTTTTCAGCCGCCCTTTCTTTTTCTCGCTGGTCGAACCGCTCACTCGCCCGCGGCTTCGCGCGGCGCGGGGGCTTCGGTCTTCTGCTTGGCCTCGAGGTCCTCGCCGGTGGCCTGGTCGACCGCTTTCATCGACAGCCGCGTCTTGCCGCGATCGTCGAAGCCGAGCAGCTTGACCTTGACCTTGTCGCCTTCCTTGACGACGTCGGAAGTCTTCTGCACGCGGCTGGCGGCGAGCTGGCTGATATGGACCAGACCGTCCTTGGAACCGAAGAAGTTCACGAAGGCGCCGAACTCCATTACCTTGACCACGGTGCCGTCGTAGATCTGGCCGACCTCGGGCTCCGAGGTGATCGACTTGATCCACTTGATCGCGGCCTTCATGGCCTCGCCGTCGTTGGAGGCGACCTTCACCGTGCCGTCGTCCTCGATGTTGATCTTGGCGCCGGTCTTTTCCACGATCTCGCGGATCACCTTGCCGCCGGTGCCGATCACTTCGCGGATC
>Ga0070741_10001344_pt1 | contig 76147 bp, 65 predicted proteins | sample Coa_R1_4_FD_66440 | JGI IMG/M metagenome (GOLD analysis project Ga0070741, IMG submission 66440) | Surface soil microbial communities from Centralia Pennsylvania, which are recovering from an underground coalmine fire - Coalmine... | ecosystem: Environmental > Terrestrial > Soil > Unclassified ...
GAATGCGGGCAATGTCTCAGTGAACGGCCAGCGCGAAACCGCGAATGCATTTCTGGTAAACGGCGGCGATGTCAGCGAGGGACGAAACTTGGGCGCGGGCCTGGTGCCCAATCTTGATTCCGTCGAAGAGTTTCGCCTTATCACGAACAGCTTCGACGCGGAATATGGAAAATTCAGCGGCGCGGTGATGAACGCGATCACCAAATCGGGTACGAACCGCTTTCACGGCGACGTCTTCGAGTTCCTGCGCAATGACAAAATGGATGCTGTCAGTTACTTCTTCACCAACAAGTCCGAATTACGGCGCAATCAGTTCGGAGGCGTTGCTGGAGGGCCCTTCTGGAAGGACAAGCTCTTCTGGTTCACAGATTATCAGGGCACAAGGGAAGTTCGGGGCGCCGAGACGGGCATCGTGAACCTGCCCAGCGCTGCCCAGCGTCTGGGCAACTTCGGCCCCGGGGTACTGACCGGTGCCGTCGATCTCAATCCGGCTCCCTGTGCCGGTTGCGTCGATTGGGCCACAAGACTTTCGCAGCGGTTGGGTTACACGGTGACCCAAGGAGAGCCGTATTGGGTTCCTGGATGCGATACGCTTGCGAACGCTCAGGCCGGCATGTGCGTGTTTCCCGGAGGCACCATCCCCCAGAATGCCTGGTCCCCGGCAGCTGTTGGAACCCTCTCCTACATCCCGGCGCCGAACATTGATCCCGCCGCCGGAACCTACTCGGATAATAGCCAAAGGAACAAAGTTGTCGATAACAAGATCGGAGAGCGGGTCGATTTCAACAACCGAAAGACAGGGAATTGGTCGTTTTATTACCACTTCGACGATTCGACGGTGAACAGCGCCCTCCCCCAAGACGGAGCCAGCGTTCCTGGCTTTCCTTCGGTGACGCCGACGCGGGCGCAACAGTTCGTTGTCAGTAATACAAAGAGTCTCGGAACGACCGCTGTCAATGAGGCGCGGGCGACCTTCTTCCGAACGTCTACCCACCGCAACAAGCCAACCGGGGGCCAAGCCTCGCTGGCCTCTCTCGGTTTTGTTACCGGCGTCGGTACCCAGGGAATTATCCCCGATGCCACTCCTGGATTTCCGGAATATGTGCCCCAACTCTACTTCAACAACTTCGGTATTGGAACGCCGTCTCTGATCACTTTCCAGCCCAACAATACGTACACGGTGTCGGACGGATTTTCCATGGTGGCGGGTAAGCATACGCTTAAGTTCGGGGGCGAATTCCGCTACCTGCAGGTTAACGAACGCAATCTCGCCAGCCAGGACGGAGCCTTTGTCTTCGATGGCACCGTGACCGGCAATGATTTTGCCGACTATCTCATTGGAGCTCCTACCGGAGCTGGAGGCGGCTACACTCAGGCTGCCTTACAACTCCTGGATTCGCGCACGCGCTATGGCGGCGCTTACGCCCAAGACACATGGAAGGTGAGGCCGAACCTTACACTCAACCTAGGCCTGCGATGGGAAGTGAGTACGCCGTGGTATGACACGCAGGGTAAGATCCAGACGTGGGTTCCTGGAAAGCAGTCAGTGGTTTTCCCGGGTTCCCCCAAAGGCCTCGTATTCCCCGGCGATCCAGGCATTCCCAAGACTCTGGCCCCCACCCGATACAACAATTTCGGTCCACGGATTGGCCTTGCTTATTCGCCCGGTTTTCACGAGGGCGTTTTGGGCAAAATCTTCGGCGGGCCGGGTAAAACCAGCATCCGCGCTGCCTATGGTCTCTACTACACCTCAGTGGAAGATCTGAACCTGTTTTACGAGGTCGCCGACGCTCCCTTTGGCTTGTACTGGACCAGCCCCGGTTCCGTCTTGTTTGAGGAACCTTTCCGAAATCGGATTGACGGAGGCACGGACGGCGAGGGACAGCGCTTTCCGTTCACCATCCCGACTCCGGGAAGCCCGGCAAATAAGACGCTCAGTTTCGCGGTTTATGAGCCGATGTCTTACTTCCCCGGATACGACATTCACAACAAGCTTCCCTATGCCGAGCATTTCAACCTTTCCATCCAGCGTGAGCTGAGCAAATCAACCGTGCTGACGCTGGCCTACGTTGGTACTGAGGGTCATAGGCTCATTTCGCAACAGGAAATCAACCCGGGCGATGCAGCTCTCTGCATGTCCCTCGCAGCTCAGGGGGCCGGCTGTGGCCCTAATGGCGAGCAGGACACCTACACGGTTGGCGGCCAGACCATTTATGGCACCCGGGATAAGCTTCTCAATCCCAACTACTGTCCTGACGCAGGGACCTTGTGCTATGGCTTCGGCAACACCCTCACGACGCTATCGGCAAACTCGGTTTATCACGCGGGAGAGGTCACAGTCGAACGAAAGGCCGGAGATGTCACATTACTCGCAGCTTACACACTAGCCAAGGGTCTGGATAATTCATCCGGGTTTGGCGATCTGGTCAACTTCGCAAACCCAAGATTGAGCCGCGGTCTGTCGTCGACCGACGTTCACCATAACTTTGTGGTTAGCTACATTTGGGAGCTTCCCTTCGATAAAGCATTCCAGCGCCTGCCAAAAAGGCTGACGCGGGGCTGGCAGCTTCAGGGCATCACTCGATTCTCCTCAGGGTTCCCAATCCAGATGGGAGACTCGAATCCCGTTTCTCAGGGCCCGCTGTGTCCCTCGGGGTTGTGCCAGGGAGATGCATCGCTTACAGGCAGCCCGTCCACCGACATGCCCAATGTGGTGGGTCCCGTTCACAAATACAATCCCCGTGCGACTCCCGGCACGTTCACGTATTTCAGCCAGAGTTCGTTTCAGGCAACCGCCTGCGCTCTCGATTCCTCAGGGGCTCTGATCGGTCCCGATTGCGGTAGTTTTGGCACTGCCAATCGGCGGTTCTTCCACGGCCCGGGCATCAACAACACAGATTTAGGCATTCAGAAAGTAATCCCGGTCACGGAAGCGAAGTCTTTCGAGATTCGGGGTGAATTCTTCAACGTATTCAACCATGCGCAGTTCAATAACCCGAGCGGAGATATCAGCAGTGGCAGCTTCGGAAACGTCACCAGTGCCCGCGCCATGCGCATCGGGCAGGTCAGCGCGAAGTTCATCTGGTAAGCCGCTAGCATAACCTTCAGCCAAGGACAGCGTTCTTTCGCTGTCCTTCTCTTTTGTGCGATAAAGTGAGACATGCGGCCTTACCCGCCGATCAACTGGAGAACCCACCTTGTCCGATCTGTGCTCTTGGCAGGATTTGGAATGGCACTCCTTCTTGCGCCGGCAAGCAGTGCGCAAACTGCGGAAACCTACCGCAACAAGGGTGCCGGGTTTTCTCGAGCCAAGTCCTGGGACGAAGCCATCGCGAACTACCGCCGCGCCCTGGCACTCGAGCCGAAGGACGCCGTTACGCACTACAATCTGGCGCTGGTCTTGAAGTATAAGGGTGAGAACAGAGAGGCCCTGAAAGAGTTCGAGGCGGCCGCGGAACTTCGGCCAAGGTGGGCGGACGCACACTACGGGCTGGGAGCGGTGTGGTACGAATTGCAGAATCAGGCATCTGCCCTGGAAGAACTGCGCACGGCTGCCGCGCTCGACCCGTCCAATGCTTCCGTGCACCAACTTTTGGGTCGCATTTATTCCCAGGAGCAAAATCTCGCCGAGGCGGAGCGTGAATTAAGGCTTGCGCTCAAGCTGAAACCTTCCGCCCAAGCCCACCTGGAACTTGGAGTAGTCGAAGGACAACGCGGCCGGCTGAATGAGGCCGCTCTCGAATTTCGTCAGGCAATCCGGAGCAATCCGAAGCTTGCCGCCGCTCACCACATGCTGGGGATCGTCTTGCGTCGCCAATCCGATCATAAAGGCGCTCTGGCCCAGTTTCGCAACGCTGTAGCGTTGAATCCGGACGATCCGCAGGCGCAATATGACCTCGGCCGGGAACTGAAGGAGGACGGCGATACCTCCGCCGCGATTGCCGCGTTCCGGCGCGCCATAGAACTGAAACCCGATTTCGAGCAAGCCCATTACAACCTCGGCCTTGCTCTACGCAGCCAGGGCGATCCCGGCAGCGCCAAGAAAGAACTCGACGAGCTCTCCGGACTGCATGAGCTTCGTACCCGCCTGGCGCAATCCAAGCTACTGACCGTGCAGGGCGTCGATGCGCTCAAGGCGCGGAAGCTCGACGAAGCGCTGGGACTGTTTCAAAAAGCTGCAGTTCTGACTCCCGACCTTCCCACCAGCTATTACTACATGGGGATAGCCCTGGAAGGGAAGAATGAAGTCGGCGAGGCGGAGAAACAGTACGAGAAAGCCATTGAATTGAAGCCGGACTACGCCCGGGCGCATGCCAGCCTCGGACTGCTGCTCTGGAAATCGCAGGATCAGACGCGCGGCCTGGAGGAGATGCAACATGCAGTCATGTGCGACCCGGATCTGGCGGAGGCGCATTACAATCTGGGGCTCGCCTTCGCGCAGCTTCAGCGCCCGCAGGACGCTATTCGCGAGTTGAATGACGCGATCGCACTTGATCCTCACTCAGTCGATGCGCGGGTGCAACTAGGATTGCTCCTGAGCCAAAACAACGATGTTGCTTCTGCCGCCAACCTATTTCGCGACCTGGTGCGACGCGACCCCACATTCGCCGAGGGACACAATAATCTGGGGCTTGTATTGCTCCAGGCCGGGAAAGTTCCAGAGGCAGTAGCCTCCTTTGAAAAGGCGGTGCGGCTGAAGCCGCTGTATGCCGAGGCGCACTACAATCTCGCCCTGGCCCTCCGCCAGGAGGGCAAGAAATCCGAGGCGCAGCAGGAATTCGACCGGGCTTTCCAACTCGCGCCGGAACTGAAGAGCGTGCCTCTGCCCTGAGTTCAGCAATCCCCGAGCGGGCAGCACGTGCCGGTACCAGTAGGCGACCAGAAGTCCGGTCCGGGGTGCCCAGCCCCGAGAGAATCAGGCCACCGGCGAGAAGTGGCTGTAACAAACGGACCTGCTCAGCCATGCCGCTCAGGCTCCCCGCGCCTGCTGTTCCTCACATAGACGTGGTATGTGACCGCATCCCAGGCATTGTGAATTCCGATAAACAGGAGCAGCAGCGCCGCGCCTGCGACCGCAAACATGGCCCCGCGGGCATGGGAGCGAGTCGCGTAAGCCGACGCGGCCAGGATGGCGTACGCGAGGAAGGGAAGCAGAAGATGAAACCACCAGTCCTCTGCCTCAGGCCGGTAGGCGGTTTGGGATCGCATACGCCGAGCCACGATGATCTCGTACACGATTCCGGCGAGGCCGAGCAGGCCCCACAGAGCTGCGGCGCCGGCGATTCCGTGCCAGGGAGCGCTCACGGTTGCCGACAGCAGCAGCACCGCACCGAAATGCACAATCGTCGGAGTCGCAAAGGCGTGGCCGGCTTGCGCCGCATCATGGTGCATCGGCATGTCCGCGATGAGGGTGATCACCACGAACTGCAGTCCGATCAGGGCGCCGGCCGATGATCCGACGATCACGTAGAAGTTTTCCCATCCCGAGAGCGCTGTCATACGGTAGCTCGCGAGACTAGCTTACTCGAACCCTGGCAGTCAGATCGGCCTTTATCGCAATTCGGCGAGGACGGCCACGTCGAACTTCGAATAGTACTTCTTCACGTCGCCCGCGCCGTATTTAGCGCGGAACTTCTCGACAACGGACGATACCTGTGCGGCATCGGTGACAGTGGCGGCGGTCAGTTCAGCCTCCGAGCTTCCCGCACGGACGCCGATCGAGGGATTCTTCAGCACGTTGCGGTACCACTGCGTATCCGACCCCCTTACCGGCAGGAGGTAAAGCTTGTCCTCGAGCACGAACCAGATGGGGATCGAGATGGAGCGTCCTGAGGTCCTGCCGGTCACGGTGATGTTGAGTTCCTGAGATTTGGAAAGGCGCTCCCTGAGAGCATTGTTCTGTGTTGACATTTGTACTCCAGTTCTGATGCCTTCGTCGCAAGAGTTATCGCACCTGGGCCTCCCCGGTATTTTAAGACGTCTGTTGGATCTTGGCTGGAACGGGGAACGCAGGATTCACTTACGGTACTGCTCGTTACTCACCTTTTCCATCCATTCCACGACCTTGCCGTCCTTCTTCTCCTGAATGGCGATGTGAGTCATGGCCGTGGCCGGGGTAGCCCCGTGCCAGTGCTTCTCTCCGGGTGAGAACCAGACCACGTCACCGGGATGGATCTCCTCGACGGGCCCGCCTTCGCGCTGAGCCCAGCCGCAGCCCGCGGTGACGATGAGAGTCTGACCCAGGGGATGGGTGTGCCATGCCGTCCGGGCGCCCGGCTCAAACGTGACGCTGGCGCCCTGGACCAGGGCTGGATCCGGCGCCTGAAAGAGCGGATCAATTCGTACCGTGCCCGTGAACCAGTCGGACGGTCCCTTGGAGGATGGTTGCGTGCCGACTCTCCTGATTTCCATGTCTGACTCCTTCCTTTGAGGTGTTGATTGTATTTTGGCGGACCCACCAGGCTCGATTCGTCACCTCTTGCGCATCCAGAGATTCCACGTAAGCGGCCCGACTTGTTGATCGCTCACCGGCTGCCCCGCCAGCTTGAGGGCTAGTTTCACCTGACCGTGATGGTAACCCTCGTGCCAGAGCATGTGCTGAAGCAGGAGAATCGGGTGGTCGTAATGAAGATTCATAGCGCGACCCGCCTGCACCCTGCTCTTTACCGCGTCCCGCACCGCTACGGCGCTGTCGTTGAGCATCTCCGCGATCCGGCTGCAGTCACGCTCGACCGCCCACTCTTGCTGGGGCATTGTTCGGGCGAATTCCGGAGCGTTTTCGAAGACCAGTACCAGGCGTACATAGTGAATGTGGGTGAACAGCTGCGCGATGGTTGGGCTGCCCTCGATCGCCCTGATATCCAGTCCGCCGTCCGGGAGCTCGTACAGCAGGTTGATCAGAATGGTATTGTTGCGGTCCCAAGAGTCCAGCAGAACCTCAAGGATCCGTTGCGTTGTTGCGTCGGGCATATCTGATCTCCAGAATATTATCGAGCCTTGTAAGACGACAATGAAACACGTTGGTCGCTCATTACGCGACCAGCGGCGCAGGCGATCCCCCTTCCTCATCGTGAGCAACGTCGATCAAGCCGTTTATCACGACACGCTTGGGTTTGAGACCGGATTCCAGGAGCTTCAGGTTTCTATTTTTCGGGCTCGACTCCGCAGCTGACCCGGAACACGTGGCCGTTGGGATGTCGAAGGTGCATCTCGCGAACGTGCCACGGCATATCGTGGGGTGGAAATGTAACTTCCAGGCCAGCGGCGACACAATGCTTATGCATTTCGTCCACGTCGTCCACCCAGACCGACATCCAGACGCCTTTGTCGCCCTCTTCGTCTCCATCCTGCTGAAACGTGGTGGTGTTCGCGCCACGTCCGCGGCCTCCCTGCGCCCCCTGACAAAGAAAGATGCAGGCTTCCTTACCCGATCCAACTGCGCCAAACGTTGGAGGCGTTCCCCAGTCCCACAATTTTTTCCATCCCCACTTCTCAAACCATGCGACCGTGGCGGCGATATCGGAGACGTTCAAAATCGGAGTCACACCTTTGGCTTCCATCACTCAGGCAGCATAACACTGGGCCGAAGGAGAAATGTGGCCAGCCGCGACAAGACCCTGGACACGCAAATTTACCTTGCCGGGCACAAGAGTGTAGGATGGGGCCCGCAAAGTCCCTGAAGGGAAGATGTGAGAAAAGATGGTCGGGGAGGATTTGAACCTCCGACCCCCTGGTCCCGAAGAAACTAACGAAGTGCTATCTCGTTGATTCGCTTAGCTTGGCTCTGCGTCAGAGAGCACGGTTTTAGCCCGTTTTCGGCAGGTATTTGACCCAAATTTGACCCAAATTTTGCGATTCAAACCTTGCTTAGTTCGGCTCACCGCTTCGGTGCCGTACGACCTCAGTGGTTCGCGTAAATCCCAGCCATTCCTGGTATGTTCGGGGCAGGAGTTACAGTGATCATGTCAACTGTCGTGCAAGCACCGACCCGGTCTAAGAAGCGGGTGATTCACCTGCTTGTCGAGCAAAAGCAAGCCATCATTCAGAGGGCGGTGACGCGCGGCCTCGATCAAAATGTGCGATTCAAGGCAACCGGAGTTGATTGGCTGGGAGAGGTCCCGGAACATTGGACCGTCATGCCCTTGAAAAGGTGCCTAGCCTCGATGGAATACGGTATCTCGGACCCCGGCACCGATGCCGGCCGCGTTAAGGTTGTGGGCATGGGCAACATACGCGATGGTAAAGTTACGGTACCTTCAAAGGGCGGCGTGGACACCGTTGACCCACGACTTCTGTTGAGGGCAGGTGATCTGCTATTTAATCGGACTAATAGCGCTGACCTAGTGGGCAAAGTGGGCCTCTTCTCGGGTAGCGCCTTTGAAACGACCTTTGCTTCTTATCTCGTGAGACTGCGAACTGGCTGTGATGCAAATGCCGAGTTCTTAAATTACCTGTTAAATAGCCCCAGCGTTTTACGACCGGCTCGCCAGCTCGCGATACCTAGTTTGCACCAATCTAACTTGAATTCGAGCCGATACGGTCGCATTCAGATCGCCCTTCCGCCCCTGGCCGAGCAGCAGAATATAGCAACCCAGCTCCACTCTGAACTTGCCGGAATCGAGTCCTCTATTGAAAACGTCAGGCGAGAGATCGACCTAATTCGAGAGTATTGGGAACGGCTTGTGGCCGATGTTGTCACAGGTAAACTCGACGTACGTGCCGCGCGGTTGCGAGACACAGAAACCCCAACGGAACCGGAGGCGTTGATAGGTGAGGATCAGATCGAGGACGATGAACTGGTAGGTCTGGAGGAGGGGTGACGATGCCGCCAACTGATACGAGCGAGTGGGGCTTGGAATCCCTTATCGTTGAGTCCCTTACGTCGGAAGCCGGATACGTTCAGGGCAATCCGAGTGACTACGACCGGGAGCGCGCGATCGACTTACCCAAACTGCTCGCCTTTCTCAATGCCACCCAGCCCTCGGCGGTGGATCGACTAGGCATTGCTGACGACGGTCCCAATCGGCAAAAGTTCTTGAATCGACTGCAAGGAGAGATCGCAAAACGTGGCGTTATCGAGGTGCTGCGCACAGGTGTGGATCACCTTTCGGCGAAGGTGCAGCTGTTTTATGGAACGCCATCTCCCGGAAATGCAAAGGCAGCCGAGCAGTACGCGGCCAATGTCTTCAGCGTCACGCGCCAGCTTCGTTACAGCAACGACGAGACGCAACTTGCCCTCGACCTATGCTTGTTCATTAATGGGTTGCCGATTGCGACCTTCGAGCTGAAGAATCGCCTGACCAAGCAGACCGTGGAAGATGCCGTCCAGCAATATAAATGCGACCGCGACTCGCACGAGCTGCTCTTTCAGTTTAAGCGCTGCATGGTTCATCTCGCGGTGGATGATCAGGAAGTGCGTTTCTGTACTCATCTGAAAGATAAACATTCGTGGTTCTTGCCGTTCAACAAAGGCTTTAATGACGGAGCGGGAAATCCGCCCAATCCCCTCGGACTCAAAACCGACTACCTGTGGAGGGAAGTGTTGAGCAAACAGGGGCTGACCGACATCCTTGAAAACTATGCCCAAGTTGTGGAAGAGGAAGACGACAAGGGCAAAAAGAAGCAAAACCAAATATTCCCCCGCTATCACCAGTTGCGGGTCGTTCATCGGCTACTGGCCGATAGCGCCAAGAACGGTGCGGGTAAGCGCTACTTGATTCAGCACTCGGCAGGTAGTGGCAAAAGCAACTCGATTGCGTGGATGGCTCACCAGCTCATTGGGTTACAGAAGGACGGTGCGACGATTTTCGACTCGGTGATTGTGGTAACCGACCGCAGAGTGCTGGACAGACAGATTAAAGAGACCATCAGGCAATTTGCGCAGGTCTCGTCGACTGTCGGGCACGCGGATCACTCCGGTGATCTGCGCCGGTACTTGAGGGACGGTAAGAAGATCGTCATTACTACAGTCCAGAAATTCCCGTTTGTGCTGGAAGACATCGGCAATGAGCATAGAGGCAACAAGTTCGCGATCATCATTGACGAGGCACACTCCAGCCAAGGTGGGCGCACCTCAGCGAAGATGAACATTGCCCTCTCGGAGGCCGGGGGCGAAGAGGAAGAAGAAACCACCGAGGATGCCATCAACCGGATCATGGAATCCCGGAAGATGCTGCCCAACGCGAGCTACTTCGCCTTTACGGCGACACCAAAGAATAAGACCCTGGAGATTTTCGGAGAGCCTAGTCCAGTGGGCGACAAGGTCAAGCATCGCCCTTTTGACAGCTACACAATGAAGCAGGCGATCCAGGAGGGGTTCATCCTCGATGTGCTGAAGGAATACACGCCTGTAAGCAGCTACTACCGTCTTATGAAAAAGGTTGAGGATGATCCTGAGTTTGACGTGAAGAAAGCTCAGAAGAAGCTGCGCAGGTATGTGGAGGGGCACGATCATGCCATCCGGGAGAAGGCCGAGATTATGGTGGACCACTTCCAGTCACAGGTGATCGGAAGACGGAAGATTGGCGGCCAAGCTCGCGCTATGGTGGTAACGAGCGGAATTCAAAGAGCGATACAGTACTTCCATGCCTTCAGGGATTACCTCAAGGAAACAAACAGCCAGTACAAGCCTGTTGTAGCGTTCTCCGGCGAGCCCGAGTACGGCGGCGTGAAGGTCACCGAGGCATCGCTCAATGGATTTCCGAGCAGCAGGATCGCAGAGACCTTTGAAGAAGATCCCTATCGTTTCTTGATCGTTGCTGACAAGTTCCAGACCGGATACGACCAGCCCCTACTGCATACGATGTATGTGGACAAGCCACTATCCGGAATCAAAGCCGTGCAAACCCTATCGAGACTCAATCGGGCTCATCCTCAGAAGTACGACACGTTCGTTCTGGACTTCATGAACGATGTCGACACAATCCAGAAGGCATTTGCCGATTACTACCGGACGACCATTCTCAGCGAGGAGACGGACCCGAACAAACTTCATGATCTGAAGACAGCTCTGGATGGGGCTCAGGTATACAGCTCGGAGCAAGTTGAAGAGTTTGTGACGTTGTACCTGGCCGGTGAGGATCGCGACCGCCTTGATCCAATCCTCGATGCGTGCGTTGCAACTTACAATTCCGATCTTGATGAGAACGGTCAGGTTAATTTCAAGGGCAAAGCCAAAGCGTTCGTCAGGGCCTACGGATTCTTGGCCTCTGTCCTGCCGTACAGCAATGCTGGGTGGGAGAAATTATCAATTTTCCTTAATTTCCTTGTGCCGAAACTGCCTGCACCGACGGAAGAAGACCTCTCAAGGGGTCTCATCGAGACGATCGATATGGACAGTTATCGTGTTGAGAAGCAAGCGTGCATCAAGATCGCCCTGCCGGACGCCGATTCAGAGATTGGGCCGGTGCCAACCGACGGCGGTGGACGCAAGCCAGAGCCGGAAATGGATTTCCTCTCGAATATCATCAAGACCTTCAACGACCAGTTCGGGAACATCGACTGGAAGGACGGGGACAAGATTCGGAAAGTTATCACTGAAGAAATCCCTTCCAAGGTCTCGGCTGACAAAGCCTACCAGAACGCCATGAAGAACTCTGACAAACAAAACGCCCGCATCGAACACGACAAGGCTTTGCAGCGGGTCATCATCGAACTCCTGACAGATCACACCGAGCTGTTCAAACAGTTCAGCGACAATCCATCATTCAAAAAGTGGCTTGGAGACTCAATCTTCGCGGCCACCTACCAATCAGCACAGGAAACGAGTGACCGCAAGTAAGGCATTTTTTCGCTCAGTTCGTTCTTTGGTCATAAGGAGACAGGAAATGAGCGAACCGCTCTCGCCAAATTGAACAACGAAGCCGCTCTGGATGAGTACTCGATTTCGGAACTGATCCGCTTTTTCTTGTTGCTGGACAAATGGGATCGCGAAGTAAGTCAAGATACTAAAGCGATGCCGTCCCAGGGTGCCGATCAGCCACCAGCTTCCGACACACTCTGAGGATCTCTATCTTGAGTTTCTTAATGTAATCCGGTGAATGCTTTTCTCGTCCACAGGGGCAAATATCGTCCAAGCATTCAGCAAGTTCTGCCTCGTCAAGCTTTTCTAGGCCGTAATCGATCCCATCTAAGATGATGCCAAAATGATCCATGTTGAACCTCAGCTTCATGGCTTCGAACGACCGACCCTCCCATCTCATGCGATACCAATCCCGATGAACTCTTAAGAGCATGTCATGAGCTTCCCGGGCCTCCTCGCCCTTTTGGGCTTCGCTTCGCGTAACTAGCTCACGAAAGGTGATTCCATGTTCCAGGAACACGAGAGTCCGAAAGATAGAGTTCGCCTCCGGGTTCTGTGCATAGGAATCCTTTAGCTCGACTTTGGGATCGGAGACTGGCCAAGGCCAGACTTCGCCGTCCAGCGGCGCAAGGATAGCGGACCAGACTGCATCGGTAATTGAGTCCGGTCCCCTTGGTTTTTGAAGCAGGCGACGTTGAGCCTCGCCCATTCTCTTGAAATTCCCGTAAAGCGCCTCATCGGCTCTTTTGTCGTCGAGAATTCCTCCTCGCTCACGATTTTCTTTTCTGGCTCTCCACAAATCAGCAAACGCCGGGTTCACCTGCTGCTGCCACGGAAGCCGCGCCTTTCTCCGCCTGGGCTCTTTCGATTTCAGATTCGGGTTACGTGGGGACATGAAGCAAGGATTACATGTCTCTGGATCAAGAAGTCACAAAAATCTATCGTCGCGGCAGAGTCAGGCGAAGGATTTCAATCATGGGCGGTCTTCGCGTAACAACGACGAGCGGGCTCTGTAGGACTGACAGACCATACATCCCGCGACTTAAACCGGCACGTGGGGCCCGCCCGCCAATACGTAGCGTGTGTATACAGAACTGCCGGGTAAGGATTCAGAGAGTCTGTCTGGGGTCCAGGGGCGAAGCCCCTGGGCGGCCGCGAAGCGGCCGCTGGGGTTTGGGGCGAAGCCCCAATTCTTACTTGTAAAGACGCGAATAAGTGTCATCAACAATCGCAAATTCGTTAGCAGAATCAAGCGCATCAGCGCTTCCGGACTTTGAGCCAGGTCTGTTTGGTCCAATCCCGATACCACCACGTCGGAATAAGAAGGCAGCGGCGGATAAGGCGAAGGTATCGCGCGGCTCCCGTCCCACTTTGTCTTGGCGCGATTTTATTTTGCCTGACCTGATTGGACAGTCCGACAACGGAGATGTCTTTGTAAAGGCTGTTTCATCCCCAGACCAGGAACAGGAAACCCTGCACTTGCTCGAAAGGGCTCAGAACCTTTCATCGTATGTCGATGAGGTAAGGGAGCGAAAGCTATATTGCCAGTCGCTCAAGCGAAAACCCGAAGATGCCAGCGAGATGGAGGCGTTTCTTGCTGGCACGAGTGATGCAGAGGCGAATTTCCATCTGTGGTTGGCGCGAAAGCCGAACCGCAAGTCTCGGGCTCTGGAGCGCAAAGCGAATCGCTTGCTGAATTGCGCGGTGACAGCCCGACCAATGGACTGCCTTGATTGCGGATTAAAGGGATTTGTCCGTTTTTATTGTGGGAATCGATATTGCAGATATTGCGGCAATCAAGTGTTCGTCAGGTTGTTCGCAAAATACATTCGATTACAGGAAATTGTTCAACGGTTGATGTGTCGCGATGGATTCAGGCCAAGCGCAGTACTCGCGACCTTTACCTTCACGACAGCGAATCTCGGCCGCATGCCGACCGCCGAGGAGATTCGGCAGTTTAATCGCGATGTGCGGATGACGTTGCGTCTGGTCTGTAAGCGCTTGAAGATCGGTGCATCTCAATTCGGCGTTCTTTGGTGCGATGAATTCGGGGGCTGGAATCCGAAACTGCAGGATTTCAACACGAATCTGCATTGCCACGGAATTTGGTTGGGGCCGTTCTTGCCTCTGAAGCTCGTTTCGGCGATTTGGTCCGAGGTTCGGGGAAATAGTGATTACCGCGTCGTGATTGAATCGGTTCCGTTTAACGACGGAGTGCCGGATTTCGCACGCGCTTTGGGTCACGCCCTCAAATACACGTCCAAGCATGTCTCGACGTACCCTCCTGAGCGTTTGGCCGAGCTCGAGCTCGCGTTCAATGGTGTTCGCCGCGTGCACACGATGGGCTTGTTCTATAACGCGCCGGAAACAAAGAAGGATGACGAGCCGACCGCTTCGCCACTCTGCCCCAAGTGTAATGGGCACCTGGCTTATCCGAGGAATTGCGCGCTTCAGCTCGTGAAGGATCTGGAAAAAGAGGGCCGCGTTGACCTCGAAGCGCTCCGAAGATCATTGGGAGCGCAGAAAATTCCCGAAGAGGCGCCATGTTGAACCGGGCCAATTTTGTGCTGTTTGAATGTCGGAATGGGAGCAGCGGTGTGACTTCGATTTTGTATACGGCTCACAAACGCGGCTGGGCAGAGCTGGAACGGCGAGACCAGGGGAGTTTTGGTTTGAAAATCGCGACCCAGTTTCAGAGCACTTATTGTTGGGGCGGTCGTCAATCCAAATTTCGATCGCTAATTACAAATAAGCGTCGCAAGAGATCAACGTTCCTTGAACGGTTGATCACGCTAGATCAGGAGTCTTATGAACGATACGCATGGGTTGGGGCAAGAGGGGAGCCAATTGGCAATTGAGGAGCGTTCTACTTTGGGCGTGCAAACGATCAACTCGGGGAAAAAGCGGGCGAGTAGCAAGACATGTACATTTTGTGGTCAGCCCGTGCAGTATTCACTCGCATTCGTTCTCTCGACGGTTGGTGTCAGACCGCGCCTTCAGAAGTGTTCTCCCGTTGTCCGAATGTGCGGTGACTGTATACGAATGCTCTACGAATCTGATCCCCAGATACCAGAAGAACTGCAAAACGTTCTTAAACGCGCGTATACATCGATACATTCCCTTCCCACAGACCATGCTCAACGATCTGAGACCCAACTATGAACGACATTCCGTGTTTGCTATGCGGAAAGAGACTCCGTAAGAGAATCGACAAAAATCGCAAGCCTTATTTCGTTTGCGATCCTTGCGGCGTTCAGATGTTCATCCGACGGCCTCAGGGGATTGAAAATCTCGACGAACTGATTAAGACGCTCGGGAAAAAAGAGTTGCCAGCCCGCGAGCATGCGTACGTGCTCTACAAGATTCAGGCCATTCTGGGTGAGATCCGGGGTCTTCGGAAAGAGCTCGATTCCCTGGATAGCATTTTCGATTTGTTTTCCGACAACAAAGAGAAGAAGCGTACGCGCAAGCTGCTCGAGGCGCGCATCGAGAATTTGTTTTCTCAACTGCACCGAATTGCCGAATCGTGACCGAGGTCCACAATGACAACGATCTTTAATAACGGCCAGAACCCAGAAATGCCGTATACATCCTCGCTGCAATCTTCCGAACGCGAATTCCATGACGGCCTGGTCGGTCCTGCCGAGATCGCGCACTTGCTTAAAGTCCCTATCTCCTGGGTTTACGAACGCACGCGTCGCCGAGGAATTGAACGCATGCCTCATTTCAAGCTCGGCAAATACCTTCGCTTTTCTAAAGAAGAAGTATTGGACTGGCTTCACAAATCAAGGAGGAATTAGCTTGCCTCGGGCGTATACAACGTTTACGTTAATATCCGACGCAGAACCCAAGCTGGGCGGGTCATTTGAAGGAGAACAATGACTCGAAGAAGGTTCCAGCGTGGTTCTATTTACAAGAAAGGCAAGCGCAAGAAAGTGTGGGTCGCACGGTATTTCGAGGATGTGATCGCACCCGATGGGACGCTGACGCGTATACGTCGATCTGAAAGATTGGGCACGATCACGGAAATTCCGACTCGCAGGCAAGCTGAGCAGGTTTTGCAGGATCGGCTGCGTCTGTTCAACAGCAGCGACTATCGGCCTAGTTCCTCATGCACGTTGCGGGAATATGCCGAGAATCGTTGGCTGCCGGAAGTGCTACCTACACTGAAACACTCAACCAAGAAACACTACCAGTACGCCTTGAGAGTGCATGTATACCCGGCGCTCGGGGGCATGCAACTCCGGCTCATCAACCGCGACGTGGTGCAGGACTTCATTTCTACGAAGCTGCGTAGCGGGTTGTCCTGGAGAACGGTCAAAGGTATACGGACCGTCCTTGGGACGGTGATGAGCGCGGCTGAAATGGCGGAGTTGATCCCGAGTAATCCAGTTCGGAAAACTCGGTTCCCTCGACGTGGTCCGACAAAGCGAAGGGCCGAGATTGCTCCCGAGAGGATTCGGGAGTTGCTCGATGCCTTGCCGGAACCATCTCGATCGCTAGCTTGGTTGCTGGTGCTGACAGGACTGCGGATCGGTGAGTTGCTGGCGCTGCGTTGGCAAAACGTCGATCTGGGGCTTGGCATATTGCGAGTGACTGAAAGTGTATACGACGGTCACTTCGATGATCCAAAGACTCCAGAGAGTGAGCGTTCGATTCCATTGGCGACCAAAGCTGTTCAGATCCTAGCGGGACGCAAGCCGGCGGCCACGGATCCGAGAGCTCTGGTCTTTGGAACAGATGCGGGAACCCCGTTAGACCGACACAATCTGACCAACCGTCAGCTCAAGCCCATCTGCAAGAAGCTGGGATTGGTGGGCGTCGGCTGGCATTGGTTGCGCCATGTGAATGCGACACTGCTCGATGCTGTCGGTACACCACTTGGTACGGTGCAAGCACTTCTCGGGCATTCTTCTCCGGAGATTACCCGCGAAGTTTACCTGCACTCGATCCCGGCGGATGCTCGGGCGGCGGTGGAAAGAGTCGAGGAATTGCTTAATCGACCCAAATTGACCCAAGTTCCGGTTGCTTGGGGAAGTGGAAGTCCGCTAATTCAATGACGGGATTGAAGTAAATGGTCGGGGAGAGAGGATTTGAACCTCCGACCCCCTGGTCCCGAACCAGGTGCTCTACCAGGCTGAGCCACTCCCCGACGAAAGCAATTCAGGCGCGGGAGACGCGCCGTGATGGCTTGCTCGCTGCAAAATTATACACCCGGCCGCCTTCTTCGATCCGTCTCGGGGGACAGTGTTTGGGGACGCTGGCTCAAGCACCCCGCAACCCGGAGTCCGGCTGGTACGAAATCGGGCGCGCAGATGCGATACTTGTTCACGGCACACCTTCATGAAAACTGTATGCACCGCGCAACGCCTGTTCACGCCTCTTCAAGAGATTGAGGACGCGTTCCTGGTCGTGGAGGATGGGCACATTTCTGAAATTTCCTCGCGCACCAGCGGGAGCGTTCCTTCAAATGCCACGCTCATCGATTTCGGGAATGCCGTCATGACCCCGGGCTTTTTCGACATTCACATGCATGGCGGCGCCGGCCTGGATGTGATGCGCGCATCGGTGCCGGAATTGCCTCGGCTGGGGACATTTCTTGCCCGACACGGCGTGACGGGATATTTTCCGACCACGGTTGCCGCTCCCCTCGACGCGACTTACCAGGCGCTCAGCCGCCTGGCCGATGCCATTGAAGCGGCACAAAGTCCGTCGGTCGGCGTCGGCGATTCCGTTCACGCCCGGCCGCTCGGTATTCATCTGGAAGGGCCGTTTCTCAGCCACAAGCGACGCGGCGTTCATCCTCCCGAATATCTGGTCGAGCCAACGCTCAAGGTCTTCGACGAACTCTGGCAGGCCGCGCGGGGGCATGTGCGAATGATGACGATTGCCCCGGAGATTCCCGGCGCCCTGGAAGTGATCGCGGAAGCTGCCCGGCGGGGCGTGTGCGTCAGCATCGGGCATTCCGACGCCGACATGCCTGCGGCGAAGAACGGCATTGCTGCCGGAGCCCGCCATGCCACGCACACCTTCAATGCCATGCGCCCTCTGGACCACCGTGAACCCGGTATCCTCGGCGAAGTGCTCAGCGACGACCACATTACCGCAGACCTTATCGCGGATGGCATTCACGTTTCTCCGGCCGTGGTGAAAGTCTTCCTGCAGGCGAAAGGCAGCGAGCGTGCCGTCCTGATTACCGACGCCATCTCGGCCACAGGCATGCCCGACGGCACGTATCAGTTAGGTCCGATCCAGGTCGAGGTGAAGGACGGCAGATGCACGGCCAACGGCAGTCTTGCCGGCAGCGTACTGACCATGGATCGCGCCGTTCGCAACGTAACCCGCTTTTCGAATTGGACTCTGCGCGATGCGGTGCGCGCGGCCACGCTGAATCCCGCGACAGCCGTGAGCATGAGCGATACTTGCGGAGCCCTCAAGCCGGGTGCTCCGGCTGATTTTCTGGTGCTGAGTCCTGCCGGGGAGGTTCTCAAGACAATTATTTCGGGACGCGGTTTCTAGCGTGGATTGAGGTGACCCGCCCCAGGTCGCAAGCCGAGGTTTCAGTTAGGCTTATTGCGCTTCGAATCGACCAGATGATGCAGAAGCATCAGTTCATCGGCGCGCGAGAGTTTGTCGAGAAATGTGTTCTCGAGCGTAGGCTTTTCATCGCTGGACGTTTTGGTCGGCCCGCCCTGCCGCAACTTGTCCCCTAACTCCGGCTCATTGCTCATCACCTGAGAATAGAACCACAGGAAATGGCGCATCTGATCGAGGGCCACTCGCAGCGTCTCAATCGGCTCGGTTTCAGAGAGCGAGTTCAGCGCCTCCATGAGTTCAGGATCGCTCGGCGCCTGCATGGCGGCACAATTCAGCTCCTGCTGGATTGTCCGCAAGTCCTCGGTGACGCGCGCAATTCGGAGATGGAGGTCGTTCATGTCTTCGAAAGCCATTTCGTTCGCCAGTCAACCATCTCATCGGCTTGCACCGGGGAATAGATGTCCCACGGGCATGCGCTTTCGTAATTCTGCGATTACTTTCGTCCGCAAAAAAGTCACTTCGAGCCGAAATGCCCGCTGCATAGGCGATTCAGCGCGATGGAAAATTCGATCCACATGGCAAGGAATGCGCGGGGGAGAGAGTTGCGGCTTTGACGTCAGCAACCTGCACTAGAGCTATTTTGGAATGGCAACGATTTCAGCAAAACCGGGGGGCCCCCTTTCCTGCTCCACCGGTTCATGCCGACGCGCTCGCGGCCCTTAAGGGCCGCTCTTCCACGGCATTGTCGGCAGCACGGCTATTCCTGTCGGTAGGGCGCGTGGAAGAGTTCAGCACGGCTTGAGGCGCCCAGAAGGCTGACTCAACCAGAAGGCTGACTCAACGGTGAAGAGCGGCGCTTTAGCGCCGCGTTAGAGCCTCTGAAAGCAACAGGCTTCAGCCCCCGTGGGCCTGAACCTGCGAACATGGCGTCCGTGGTTCTTACGTTTCGAAAGGGGCACCTAGGCCAAAGCCCCGGAAGAGGCGGCGAATTTCCGCTAAAACCCCACTTCTCGCAAAAGAGCGAGAAATGGGGCACCCAGCGTCTGCCCCTACGTGAGGCTTTTTAGCTGCAGCCGCTGGTGCTGCCGCAGCTCATGCATCTGTAGCAGCTGCCGTTTCTGGTCATGATGCTGCCGCAGAAGCTGCAGCTGGGGGCGTCTCCCAGGTCGACGATGCTCGACAAAGCATCGGCGGCGTGAACCGAACCAGGCCTAAGGCGTGCGTCGCGAGTCGGGAGCGACTCTTGAGTACTGGAGCTTGACTCCTCGGGACTTATGGCTCGAGACTCGGGACTCGCCTTCAGCCTCAGGTTTTCGAACAGCATCTGCTGCTGGCCGGTCAAGAAACGCAACTGCAGCCAGCGGAAGATGTAGTCCATGATGCTCTTGGCGTAGCCGATGTCCGGGTTACCGCTCCAGCCGCTGGGTTCGAATCGAGTGTGGGCGAACTTTTCGCAGAACAGCTCCAGCGGGACTCCGTGCTGCAGGGCAATGGAGACTGCCAGCGCGAAGCTGTCCATCAAGCCGCTCACCGTGGATCCTTCTTTCGCCATGGTGATGAAGAGTTCGCCCGGCTTGCCATTGGGATACAGGCCTACAGTGATGTATCCCTCGTGGTCTCCCACTTTGAATTTGTGGGTGATTGAGGCGCGTTCTTCCTGCAGCTTGTGGCGTACGGCGCGCGGAGGAGCGTTCAGATCCTCCTCTTCGGCCACCGCCTGGGCCGCGCCGGACAGGTTTGTCCTCCCCGGCGCGTCCGCCGTTTTGGTGCCCGCTGCCGAGAGTGGTTGCGACTTCTTGCAGCCGTCGCGGTAAATCGCCACTGCCTTCAGCCCCAGCTTCCAGGCCTGCAGGTAAGCATCGCTGATGTCTTCCACTGATGCGTTCTCGGGGAGATTGACCGTCTTCGAAATAGCCCCGGAGATAAACGGCTGCGCCGCCGCCATCATCCGGAGATGGCCGGTGTAGTGGATGGAGCGCGTGCCTTTCGCGGGCTTAAAGGAGCAGTCAAAGACAGCCAGGTGATCGTCTTTGATGTGCGGCGCGCCCTCAATCGTTCCCGTCGCGTCAATGTAACTGACAATCGCATCCGCCTGCTCATGCGTGTATCCAAGCTTGAACAAAGCAGTCGGCACGGTGTTGTTGACGATCTTGATCATGCCGCCGCCGACCAGTTTCTTGTACTTCACCAGCGCCAAATCGGGCTCGATTCCCGTCGTGTCGCAGTCCATCATGAAGCCTATGGTGCCGGTTGGGGCCAGAACTGTGACCTGGGAATTTCTGTAGCCGTGTTTCTCGCCGTGGAATAGGGCTTCGTCCCAGCACTGCTTGCTGGCTTCGTACAAAGATGTCGGCACATTTCCTTTGTTAATTCCATTGACGCTCGCCCGGTGCATTCGGATTACGTCCAGGAAGGGTTCACGGTTGATGTACCAGCCGGGGCAGGCGCCGCCGGGCATGGTGTTTGCAGAATCCGCCTCGCTTCGCTTCGGCTGGGCGGACGAGGCGTCCGCCCCTACACGGGCTATGCCTGCCCCTAGATTGGTCTCTGCGAGACTCTTTTTCGTCGGTTCTGTTGCGGGGACTAGCGGGTCGCATTGTTCGGCTATGCGAGACGATTGCAGGTAGGCTTCGCCGCACATGATTGCGGTTACGCAGGCGGCGTAGTCGCGGCCGGCGTCGCTGTCATAAGGCAGGCCTGCGGCCATCAGCAACGCCCCCAGGTTGGCGTAGCCTAAGCCCAGCGGGCGGTAGTCGTGCGAGTTCGCCATGATGGCTTGCGTGGGATAACCGGCGTTGTCGACCAGGATTTCCTGCGCGGTAATCAGGATATCGACCGCGTGGCGGTAGGCCTCTACGTCGAAGGTGCCGTTGGGAGCGAACTTCAATAGGTTCAGGCTGGCCAGGTTGCAGGCGGAATCATCCAGGAACATGTACTCGCTGCAGGGATTGCTGGCATTGATCCTCGCGGTATTCTTCGAAGTGTGCCAACGGTTCACGGTGGTGTCGTACTGCATGCCGGGATCGCCGCAGTGCCAGGTAGCTTCGGAGATCTTGTGCAGGAGTTCCTTGGCCTTGTAGGTCTTTACTACCGAGTTGTCCGTGACACTGCGGGTGGAAAAATCAGTGTCGCGGATTACCGCGTACATGAAGTCATCGGTTACGCGGACGCTGTTGTTGGCATTCTGGAAGAAGATGCTGGAGTAGGCATCGGAGTCGGGGTGGGAGCCGTCGTATCCCAGGGAAACAAGCGCGTGAGCCTTGGCTTCTTCTTTCTGCTTGCATTCGATGAATTCGACGATGTCGGGATGGTCCACGTTCAGGATGACCATTTTGGCGGCGCGCCGGGTCTTGCCGCCGGACTTGATGACCCCGGCAAAGGCATCGAATCCTTTCATGAAGCTGAGCGGACCGCTGGCGGTGCCGCCGCCGGAGAGCGTTTCGGTCGATCCGCGCAGAGGGGAGAGATTGGTGCCCGTGCCTGATCCCCACTTGAAGAGCATGCCTTCGGTCTTGGCGAGCGTCAGGATCGAATCCAGAGAATCTTTTACGGAGTTGATGAAGCAAGCGGAGCATTGCGGCTTGGTATATCCCACAACGCCGAACTCGACTTGCTGGGTTTGCGGGTTCCAGTGCCAGTTCTGGCCGTCAGAGTTGGGCTCGATCCGGTCGCATCCAACGTTGAACCACACGGGGGAGTTAAACGCGGCATACTGCCGGACGAGGATGTGAACCAGTTCGTCGTGAAACGTGGAGCCGTCTTCGGGCGTACGGAAGTACCCCTGGGCCACGCCCCAGTCGCGAATGGTTTCCGCGACGCGGCCGACCAACTGGCGGACTCCGGTCTCGCGCTCGGGAGTGCCAAGTTTGCCATGAAGGTATTTGCTGGCCACGATGTTGGTGGCGGTCATGGACCAGTCCTTGGGGACTTCAACGTCCTTCTGCTCGAAGATCACATTGCCATGGGAGTCCGTGATCTGGGCGGTGCGGAGGTCCCACTCGACTTCGTCGTAAGGCAACACGCCGGGCTTGGTAAAGAAGCGGCGGAAGGAGAGGCCGGGAGCCTTCTTCTTTGCCGAGACGGCGGGGTACGACGGAGTGGCGGCAGGTTGGTTTGCGGTTTTCAGTTCTGGCATCACGGGCTCTCCTAATTAGATTCTATGGTGTCGCGGCCGATTCGGGCGTCCGGGAAGCGGGCGGACGGATCGGTGTCGAGCGAGGGATTCGGATTGTGTTGTAAAGAACGTTCGAAACGCGGCGCGGTGGTTCTCTGCGTTTCAGGCGTCCCAGCAGGACGCGAAAACTCTGTCGAGAGCACTTTGCCCCCCTTCTCGGGGCGGCGATCACGCTGCTCTAAATGCCACCGCTTTTGCGGTGGGCTGAATTCCTGGCCGCTTTGCGGCTACTTTCCTTCCTCCCTGTCAGAAACCGGATGGGAAGAGTGAGGGGCAGTGAATATCCGTCGCTGTACCGGAGACGAACTGCGGCACCGCGGCCGGCGCGAATGGCTTTGCACTGCTGTTCTCGATTGCTTTTGGACTTGCGATCGTGGAACCCGCCTGGGGCAACTGCCCCTCCGAATGCTCGTCGGCGCAGGTCCTTGCTGCAGCGTCAGGGGCTACCTCCGCCTCGCTGGCCGTCAGTTCCAGGGAAGTCGCGAAATGGGAGCCAATGCCGGTGGCGATCTCGGACGAGGAAACAATCCAGTGGTTCAGCGCATTGCAGATGCTGCGGCGCTGCGCCTGCTCTTCGATAATTACGTAGCGGATGAAATAACGTCCTGACTGAAGACGGGCGCGCATGGGACTCTGCCAGGACAACATCCGGTCGAGAGTGAAGGCCATGTCGTCGTCCTCGAAGAATTTGGTGACCGCCAGCATGCGAGGAGCCGGCTTCTGGCTTCTGATTTCGGCGGCCGGGGAGGCGTCGGTGTCTTGGGATCTGCCCCGGTTCATCACTTCCTCCGCCAGGGCAAAGACCCCAGGCTTGCTGGGGACGGATAGCAGGCTGTGATGAGACTCGCATCGAAACCAGCGCGACCAACGAAGGCGGCGGTAGTCGAGCGGCCGCTCAAACCCGTGACGGGCTAGCGATTCTGAGACGAGGCGGGTTAAGCTCTCCATTTCGGGGCTCCTGGTTCCTGCTGTTCGTCGGAGGCGAGGAAGTTCCCCCGGTTCTGACGCGCAGGTACTGACGCTTCGGCTTACCGCGCTATGACGTCCCCGGGGGAGGGTCGGGGAACGGTCACCGCGCTTCTACTCGACTTGCAAGTTCGGACTCCCAATTTCCAGCGTTCGCTTACTGAATGCGAGCGGGCTGAAGTGCTGACTTCAGGTTGCGGCGCCGGGCTTACGGATGAAAGCCCAGACGCCTTAGCCTTCTGGCCTGCGAAAAGAGTGCCGAGTCACCTCTGGCTGAGCACCGATCTCACAGGGTTTTGCCGTTACTTTTCAGAACTCCGTCCCATTCCCGTGGGCCGGAATTCATGTGCTTGGGATTGCAAAGTTACTCCCGTCCATTGTGCCTGTCAAGAGGGAAACACTATATGTTGTATCCCTAGCAATGACGGGCGTGATACGCCCATGCGTGCCAGTTTTTCCACATTCACAGGTCCACTTCGCTCGTCTCCTCACATCAGGCCCAGGCGGGTGGGGTTATGGGGGGAACGCACGGGTTGCGGAGACTTGCGCCGGCCGCGCGAAGGATCGTGGGCCAGCGGACGCCGGGGAATCATTCGTGCTTCCGATTTCCGGAGTTGGGGCGCCGCTATTTCCATCGATTCGACGGTTAGGTATTCCGGAGTTCCCCTGCGGGCGGTGCAGTCCATGCAATCGTGTCCGTGCTGAGCGTTCGCCACTGTCGGCAACGACATGGGAACGTAGATGTCTTCGAAAATCTGACGGCGGGCTATGCTCAGGACCCCGTCACAAGACTCGACCAGATAGTCTCCTTTACGCCCGCAATGTTGACGGCCAAGATGATCGGTGAAGCTGAGAACGGAATTGAGTTGCTTTGCTCTAACGAGGAATCGAGTGCGGTATGTCTTCCACTGATCTGAGTTCATGGTGCGGTGCCGTTACTTCTTCAGCTCTTAACGTTGACTGTTATTCCCTAATGCCTTTCGGGACGGGAACTCACAGCGATTTATTGCGTGAGGTGAAGGAGAATGTACGAGCGATCGGGGCGCGGGTCAATTCAGTATTTTTGGTGCAAGTGAGGAAAAGGGAGTCATCGGCCGGCAGGGAATTGTGGTGGACGACAATACGGTTCCAGAGCCCGCGCAACATGCGTGATCGTTAGTGTTTTCCCGGGGCGCTGCGGTCGCCTGAAATTCTGGTAGAGTGGGCCGCCGGAATATCCACAGAGAGCGCACAGGAAATGCAGAAACGCAGTGAAGCGGAAGCAGGGGTCCCACGGCAGTATGGGTATTCAGGACTCCTCTCCGAATCGGGAGGGATTATGAGGAAGGGTGCATTTTGCTTATTTATTTTTCTCTTTGCGAGTGCTGGCGGGATGCTGGGACAAAGCTCCGCCAAAACTCTGGTGCTGCGTTGCGGAGCTTTGTTTGACGGGCGCGGGGATGGTTTACGCAAGGACGTCGTGATCATCATCCACGGCGACAAGATCAAAGACATCTCGAACCAAGCCCCTGCCGGTGAGACGGCGATCGATCTGACCCACGAGACTTGTCTTCCCGGGCTGATCGATACGCACACCCACGTATTGCTGCAAGGGGACATCACGGCGGCGGATTATGACGAGCAACTGCTGAAGCAGTCACCCGAGTACCGGACGATTCTGGCCACGGTGAATGCGCGGCGCGCGTTGGATTACGGGTTTACGTCGATTCGCGACCTGGAAACCGAGGGAGCCGGTTATGCGGACGCCGATGTGAAGAAGGCCATCAATAACGGAGTGATTCCGGGGCCTCGCATGCAGGTGGCGACCCGGGCGTTAGACGTTACCGGAGCCTATCCACTGCTGGGGTATGCGCCAGGAGTAACGGTACCGCATGGCGTGCAGGTAGTGGATGGAGCGGAGCAGGGACGCCTGGCAGTGCGCGAGCAGATCAGCCACGGGGCGGACTGGATCAAGGTGTACAGCGATCGCTCCTATCGCGTCCGGGAAGATGGCATCTTGGATGATATTCCAACCTTTACTTCCGACGAACTGAAGGCGATCGTGGATGAGGCGCATCGTGAGCGGCACAAGGTGGCCTCGCATGCCATGGCCTTGCATGGAGTTCACAATTCCGTCGATGCGGGAGTCGATTCGATCGAGCATGGAAACTACATTGCGGACGAAGATCTGAAGGCCATGGCGGGGCGCGGGATTTTCTACGTGCCGACCATTTTCGTCGGAGAGTATGTGGCGCAGGGAAGAGCCGCGGAAGGCGCCCCGGTGTGGGTGAAGATGATTCAGATTCATGAAGACACATTCCGCCGCGCGATGAAGGCCGGGGTGAAGATTGCGTTTGGCACGGATGCCGGCGGTTTTGATTGGAAGGTGAATCCTGCCAGGGAATTTTCGTCTATGGTGAAGTTTGGCATGACTCCAGCACAGGCAATCCGCTCGGCTACTTCGACGGCCGCGGATTTGATGGGAATGAAGGATTCCCTGGGCACAATCGAAGCGGGGAAGTGGGCGGATATTGTGGCGGTGCCGGAGGATCCCCTGGCCGATATTTCGCTGATGGAGAAAGTGGATTTTGTGATGAAGGGTGGAGTGATAGAGAGGAAGCCGCAGTGATTCGGGGCGGAAAAAAATTTACAGGATCTACCCGAGAGAAGTCGTCCGTTGTACGACGAGAATTGAGTTGAGGACGAAAATCTTCATACCGGAGTTGAAGCGATGAGCAAAGATCCTGTTTGCGGCATGAATGTAGACGAGAATAATTCCCAGTATCAATCGCAGCACAATGGGAAGCAATACAGCTTCTGCTCGGAGCAGTGCAAGAAAAGGTTCGATCAGCAGCCGGAACAATACGCTCGGTCGGCGGCTTAGAGTTCGAAGCTGCTCAAAGCCCTCGCTCCGGCGAGGGCTCTTCTTGATGGCTGATCAAGATTACGAGTGCCGAGTGCGTGGGTGCTTTTCAACCATTCCCAGCGAGCCACGGACTTGCGGGGCGGACGAGGCGTCCGCCCCTGCACGAGCTTTATCTGTGGGCCAGGGCCGGTTCTTGCGCGGTCTTCCCTGATTTGAAGGCGGCGTACCGGCTGTTGATTTCTTCCCAATTGAGCACGTTCCACCAGGCGGCGAGATATTCCGGACGGCGGTTGTTGTACTTCAGATAATAGGCGTGCTCCCACACATCGTTGCCGAAGATGGGAAACAGGCCCTGGGAAAGAGGGTTGTCCTGATTGGGCGTGGTGATGATCTGAACCTCGCCATTCGATTTTCCTGCCAGCCAAACCCATCCTGAGCCGAATTGCTTAGTGCCGGCGTCGTTGAACTTGGTTTTGAAGTCGTTGAAGTTGCCGAAGGTTTTCTGGATGACTTGCGCGATTTCGCCGGTGGGTTCGCCTCCGCCCTTGGGTTTCATAATCTTCCAGAACATGGTGTGGTTGACGTGGCCTCCGCCATTGTTGCGCACGGCGGTCCGGATATCCTCGGGAACGGCATTCAGGTCGCGGATCAGTTCATCAGCGGACTTTTTGGCTAACTCGGGATGCTTCTCGAGGGCGGCGTTCAAATTCTTCACGTAGGCACCGTGATGCATGTCATGGTGCAGGGTCATCGTCTGCTTATCGATGGTGGGTTCCAGCGCGTCGTAGGCATACGGTAAGGGGGGTAGTTCGTGAGCCATTGTTATCCTCCAGAACTCTCTGATGACGGGAGATTGGAATTCGATGCAAGTGAAACGATTATAGCGCGGGAGCATGGCAGGCGGTCGGACGCTCCGAGAACATACGCTCGCTTCGCTCGCGGGGCGGACGAGGCGTCCGCCCCGACATCTCATTTTCTTCCCAGCAGACGGATTCTTGAGGTGAAAGCCCGGCCTTGGCAGGCGCTGAATGTGGGTTCGGGATGCATGGCATCGATGATGCTGTTGACTACGTAGGGATTGCATCGACCGGTGATGTCGTCGAAGCCTCCGCGAACGGCCAGATAGTAGCCTAAGAAATGAAAGCGTTTTTCCAGTTGCAGGTTAAGGGAGAAGTAGTCAGGGAAGCGTTGTGCGCCGGGCTTGCCTATGAGTTGCTGTTGTTCGGTGAACTCGTTGAAGGGAAATCCGGTGCGGGCTTCGAGCGAGTAGGCAACTTCCAGCCGATGAATGATGGGTAGGTTGAAGAGCGGGAGATATCCCCAGGAGAGGAAGCGGTTGGGAGTGTCCCAGGGATAGGGTCCGGGTTGCTGCGGGCTGAGAATGTTGCCGTCAACGTTGAAGTCGAGCGCCTGGTTGGAGGTCGCGCGGGAGCGCGTGTAGGACCCCATCAGCATGAAGGCTTCGCGGAAGTTATGACGGAGCGTGATCTGGAACGCGGTGTAGTGATCGTCGCGCGTGTTCTGCAGAACGAAGTCGCCACCGGGGGCGGAGGTGCGGGAGTTGTACACAAAACCGCGGGCGCCCCGGCGCTGGAAGTATTCGGCCTTCGCGTAAATGGCCCCCGGAAGTTTGTGTTCCAGGGCAACACTCCAGTTCACGAAGCGCGGGGACTGCAGCGCGTCGGTGTCCGCGGTGAATGTGGTGGTGAACGGGCCCGTGGTGGTCACGCACCCGGCAGGCGTGGTGCAGGCCGGATCGGTGAAGAAGAAAGTGTCCTGGCGCGATCCCGCGTAGGGGCGGGCAATCAGAAAGACCGGAGTGGACTCGTAGATCAGGCCCATGCCGGCAGAAAGTTTCGTATTCCCTGAGTTGTCGAGTACGTAGGTTCCGGCCAGCCTGGGTGCGACATCGGTGCGGTGGATCACCGAATCCCAGTCCAGCCGTACACCAGGTTCAACCAGAAGGCGATTGGTGAGGGCCCATCGATCTTCCAGGTAAGCAGAGACTTCATTGTTGTATTGCTCGTGCAGGGGGGCCAGGGTGAAAGCCGAGTAGCGGGTGCAAGGGAAACTTTTATCTTGCGCCGCCGTGAAGCACAGGTCCGGCTGGCTCAGCGTGTTGTTGTCGGTCAGGAACGAGATGGGCCGGCGTAAGAAACGTGCGTCGTACGTGATACGGTCGAGATCGATCCCCAGTTTAAGGTCGTGGCGCCCTCGCCATTGGCGCGGTGGGAGGTAAAGGTTGAGGATTCCTTGCCACCGGGTCGCGTTGGTCTGCTGCTTGAGGTAATAGTTTCCCCCCGTGGTCTGGGTGTTCACGAAGTACGGGCTGGAGCCATAAGGAGTGTAACGAGAGTTGTATTGGTTGAAGGCGAAGCCGGTCTCGAGAAGTTCTCCGCTGGAGAAATAGTGCTGGTCTTTAATGGCGGCGACGTACGCGGATTCGTCATTCTTGGGATCGGCCAGTTGCGGACTCTGCGGAGAGAGAAAAGCGTATTGATCGTGAAGATCGTTGATCAGAAAACTCGTGGTCAGAATGTTCCGGCTGGTGACATTGGCCTGCAGCTTGGTTAGATTGCCGAGGCGGAGAATGTGATCATTGTCCGCTCCGCGGGGAAGTTCGGTATAGATCTGGTTGTCATATTCGCCGTCGAACGCATTGTAGAACCAGATTTTTCCTTTCTTGATCGGTCCGGAGAAGGTGAAGCGCGGCAGGAACTGGTCGAATCGCCATCCATGCCGGTTGATGAACGAGGGGATGAAGTCGGTGGCATAAAAGCGGAAGTGGTCGTCCCCGATGCCGGTATTGAGCAGGAGCAGCCCGGCGGAGCCTTTGCCGGCTTCTGCCGGCTCCCGGGAAGGCTCCACTTGGATGGATCGGAAGGCGTCGGTGCTGACGCGCAGCAGCAGCAGTCCGTTGGCCGGTTGCGTAACGTTAAAGCCGTCGAGAACCGTCTCGGTTTGGTAGGTTTGGGCTCCGGCGATGTGGGGTTGTCCGTATTGGTCCTGAACTACGCCAGGGATGAAGTTGATGGCGTTACGGAAATCGTGGGTGGCCGGGAAAACAATGTTAATGACGTCGAGTCCGGTAAGTGTCTCACGGGAGGACACCTGCGCCGGATCGATCGCAGGAGCGGATTCGCGAACGTCGATGACTTCCCGGACTTCCTGCAAATGATTCAGGGTGACCTCCAGGGTTGAAGACGCAGAGATCTCGACCTGGGGCTCGTCCAGAGCGTAAAAGCCTTCTTTCTCGACATGCAACTGATAGGAGCCGGCGGAAAGAAGGGGGAACTGGCAGCGTCCATTGAACGTGGTCTGGCAATGGACGTCCGGCTGCGAGGGTGCGTGCAATGTAATCCGGGCCAGGGCGACGGCGACTCCGTTCTCGTCTATTACGGTAATGGTGGGAGCGGAGGCCGATTGCGCTGCTGCAGTGCTGACCAAGGCGAGCATGAGAAGCAGAGCACGCATGCGTAGGTACAGTATTTCACGGCCCAATGGAGCCGGGGCATGTGCCCGCAGGTGCCGGGGGCTTTTTGATTGGACGGAATTGATCGACTAAACCCTGCCCTTCCAAGACCTTGGAGCATACCCTCCTACCTGCGGAATTTCGAGGATGGCGCGTATTCCTCTATCCCGACCAATGATGTAAAATACCACTACCCGCTCCCGAGGATTTCTTCCCAATGTCTTGCCTGTCCTACCACGAAGCCCTGCAACTTACCGCTATTTTTGCATTCACCGCCGAGCGTATGCGTGCCGACGCCAAATGTCAGGAGCGCGCGAACCTTTACGAGAGGGCCAGCCGGATAGCTCTCTTGAGGGCTCACTTGAGTGCTCGCGACGAGGAGTCCGGCCCCCTCTTTGGGCAGACTTTCCGGCGCGCTGCGTCCGCCGTCGCCTGAACAGCCCACGTTTTCAGATCATTCGCATGGCTGACTGTTCGTGTCCCCACATCTCGCAAAAATCGGCGAGACATGGGGCACCCCTCGTCGGGTTTCTTCGGGTGGCCCGAAAACTCCTTGGAGGCAGGCAAGCGGGCCGCGTCCGGGCCTTCGGAGCGGTAAAATAGACACTGCCGCTTCCCGAGGTTCTCTCGTGCATTCCTGGTTTCTCCTCCTCGCGATCGGGCCGAGATTGATGTTGCTGACGGCATTTCTTCTTGCGGCCGTCCTGTTCACCGGGTGTGGATCTCAGAGTGACCCGGCAAGTGCGGCGCTGCCACCTGCCATACCCGCGTCCCAACCTGTACTTCTTTTTAATGGGACGGGGACTTCGGCAGACGTCGCAGCGGTGCAAGCGGTGCTCAACACTCTGGGGATCGGGCATCTCACGGCCGATTCGGCGCAACTGAATGCCATGACCGAGGCGCAGTTGGCGGGATACAAGCTGATCATCGTTCCCGGCGGAAACTCCATCGAGATCGGGAAGAGTCTTAGCGGAAGCGCGGCGGCCAATCTGCGCGGCGCGGTGCAGCAATACGGGGTTCACTACCTGGGCATCTGTGCCGGTGCATTCTTCGGAGGATATTCCGTCTACAACGGAGCCAATCTCACCGGCGGGGTGCCATTCCAATTCTATGCTGACGAATTCAAGGGGATTCATCAGGAAGTAGTCGAACTCTCCTTTCCGTCCGGCGCCCCGCTGGACGTGTATTGGGAAGATGGGCCGCAACTCGCAGGATGGGGCGAGGTGGTGGCGAAGTTTCCCGATGGCACTCCGGCAATTGTGCAAGGATCTTCGGGCAAGGGATTTGTGATTTTCACGGGCGTGCATCCCGAGGCCCCCGCGGACTGGTTAGGTTCGATGAAGCTGAAGACTGGCATCGATGCCGACCACGCCTATGCGGGAACGTTAATCGAGGCAGCACTGCAGGGAACTGCGCTGCCACACTTCTAAGGCCTGGCAGCAGTTCCCGCTTGCAGAGAACCATCATTACCATGTTTTGCTTGACGGAAACACTGGACTGGGGGGATTGTCACGCGCGCCCGTTGGCCACTCGGCCGCGCCGGCCCTGGTTACAGTTTGGTAGCGAGGTAGTCACAGACGCGGCGGATGGTGTCACGCTGGTTATCGTTCAAGGTCAGAAATTCGAAGCCATAGCGGAGGCCCTGGCGATAGCGGACGATCGCTCTCACCTTGATCGGGTAAGGGGCGAGGGGCAAGGGAATGTCGAGAGTGACGATCTCGCCGGGCTCGAGGCTGCCGGTGAGAGTCGCCCCGATGCCGTCCTGACCCATTTCGGTGGAACGTCCCCAGCAAGTGCGGAATTCTCCGGCCTGGAACATCTTGACCTGCAGGCGGACATCGATGGCGAAGCGCGGGAAGCGGCGCGTGAAGTGAGCTTTGGTTCTGGGGCCGGACGTGTGTCCCGTACCGTTTTCCGCGGTAGCGGCGGCGCGGGTTTTGTCTTCGGTGCCCATGTCGGAGATGCGGCGAGCCGCAGAGTCCCTTTCTAGTTTCCGTGCAGCGCGTATCCCGGCTCGAGCGGAAGTTTTCCGGCGAGTTTCACCACCGCTACACTGCTGTTGATGGAGTAAACGTCCACAACACCGACCGCCCCGGGAAGGGATGCGACCTTGTTCACCAGATCCTCGTCCGAATCCGCAATCATGATGGCGGGATGCCCCGTCCGCCCGTGATTGGCGGTGGCCACAATTTCTTTCACCTGAGCTTCCGGTGCTTCATAGAGTTTTTCCAGCACCATTCTCATCTCTGGGGTGGAAGGAGCGCGCATGATGAAGGTGACCGACTTGCCGTCAGGCCAGCGGTTGGTTTGGCCTTTGCAGATCTTCACCAGATCTGCCAGGGCCAACGTGGAAAGCGCGTTCGACTTATTGGAGACGATGGCAAGATCGCGTCCCGCCGCCAGCGAGGCGCCGGCGGTGGCAAGAAATAACGAGATGACTAGAGCTTTACGCAAAAACACGCTCGCCCCCGTAAAGAAGATCCCCAGCGTGATTTTCGTGGAATTTGGGCGTGGGCTCAACGGTCAGGAAGGCCATGTACCATTGGAGCAAATAGGGAGTTGCGGATAAAATACGCGGGCGTGGTGGATGGCACGATCGAAATTTCGAATCACCGTCAAGAAAAAGTTTGCGCTTTGCACCACTTGCACTTGCGCTAAAATCTGCGGGTTTTCAACATGGGCGCGCGCGCGAGTCCATGGCGCTTCACCGCCTTCCCCCAGGAGGTAGCAGGATGTACCGGTCCAACCTGAGTTCTGTGGCGGATTCCCGCCCGTTTCGGGATGTCACTGCTCAACTGCGAGACCTTACCCAGGATTTCGCCACTTCATTCAATACCGGCAACTACGATCAGGCAGCCGGTTTGTTTGCCGGTGATGGCGTCCTGATGGTCCCTGGCAGCGAGGCCATTTTCGGTCCCAAACCGATCGAGAAGATGCTGCGGCAGATGGGCGAGCAGGGATACGGCAGTCTGCGGATGGAAACGATCCGGGTGGACCATTCCGGAGATATGGCGATGGAGATTGGTCGTTTTTCCCTGGTGATCCACAAGGCCGATGGCACGCTCACGCCGGAGAGCGGGAAGTATGTCAAAGTCTGGCGGCGGCTGGGAGCCTGGCTGCTGACGGCGGACTGCTGGAGCCGTACGGTAATGAGCGAGCGCGTCCGGTGAACCGGCTGGACTCAGTTGGCGCTCGCTGTGTCGAGGTTTTTGCCGCCTGTTCTTAGCTTTTTACCCACATCGGCCCCGCTCAGGCGGATTACCGCCGCGGCTGCGGTATAGCGCACCTTGGTGTGCCTATCGGAGAGCTTGAGCTCGACTTTGGGCAGCAGGGACGGATCGCCGCGCTGAGCAATGGCTTCCACTGCGGCGGCCCGGACGATCCAATTCTTGTCGTCGGTGGCCTTCACTAAGGCTCGCGAGGTGGCAGGATCGGGATCGTGCGCCAGGTAGCTGGCGGCCACGGCCCGCACGGGATTGGGATCCTTCTTGTGCATGGTTCGCCACGCATCCCAGCCAATGCCGGCGAAGGGGATGAATCCCACGCCTTCGGATACTCCGATAGTGGCTAGTTCCTTTGGATTTTTCAGGGTGTCGATCTGCCGCGCAATCAGCCCGTCCCCGCTCTTGCGCTCTCCAGTGAGCAGGTCGTAGTAGATGGCGTAGGCGGACTTTTCATCTTTGAGTTCGCGCAAAGAATGGGCCGCAGCCATGACCACTTTCACTCTCTTGTCGGAAAGGGCCTGCTCCAGCAATGGAACTGATTCCGTGGCACGCATCTGGCCTAAGGCCGTCGCGCCCGCGGCGCGAACCTCGGGATTGGAGTCTTTCAAGGCACTCTCGGCCAACTCCCGGGCATGAGTATTGTCCTGCAGCAAGCCCAGCGCGCGGATGCCGTTGGTGCGCTCGTCTGTTTTCTTCGAGAAGGCAGCAGTTTGCAGAAGATCCCAGGCTTTGTGCTTAGGACTTTCAATGTCGGTGGGCTCTTGCGCCAGGCAGATGGCGCCGGCGCAGCTCAACAGCAAGCAGCTCACGAACTGGAAACGTCTTTTCATAGGCGAGCAGCCCCATGGCCGGAATCTCTCTTCCTGTACGATCCGTAGCCTCAAAACCTGGGGTTAAGATGCGCTTCTGCCGGAAATCGTACACATCCTTTTCACTGCACAGGATCTACTCTCTGGGCGGGGGATGCATCTGGCTGCCTCGATTGCGCTGCCAGACGGTGCGGCGATCAGCCTGGAAGCCAATCTCAGAAAGGGGTTTGGCGAGGGGAACCAGCGAATTCAAATGGGACGGGCCGCACCGATGTCGCCGCCACTTCCCGCAAGGCAACATCGGAACGGCCCACTCTCTACTCGACAACCACTCGATTCGACTTCTTAGAACCCGGAGAGTTGCTCCCCAGGTTCATGCACTTACTTCAGGGACGGGGTGATTCTCTTTCAAACCGGACAACACTGCCAACATCCGGAAGGACCTAAGACTGCACGATCTTTTCCAGGGCCATCCGGCTACGGATCACCAGCGTAGCGCCCTTCAATTGCATTAGCTGTTTCTTCTTGAATTCGGAGAACAGGCGGCTGACGGTCTCGCGCGTGGTGCCGATGATCTCCGCAACTTCTTCGTGCGTCAGGGTGAGTTTGACTAGCGCCGAGCCGTCGCTCTGCGCCGTTTTGGTGGACCAGGACAGCAACAGCTTGGCGAATTTCTCCGAAGGCGAAGCCGCTAGACCGAGGGTTCGGATCTCCTCGTACGCGGTGTAGTAGTTGCGGCTCAATTGCTGCGCGATCCGGATCGCGACTTCCGGGTGATCCTTCAGCATGTGCAGCAACGAATCCCGGGGGATGAAGTTGCCCTGTCCCGGTTCCATCATTTCTGCCGTCACTTCGTAGGGGCGGTTGGAGATGACTGCGTTAAGGCCCAGGACGTCTCCTGAGTCGGAGATCTTGGTAATGATGGTCTTACCTTCCCGCGAAGAAGTGGAGAGCTTCACTTTACCGGAGCATAGGACAAATACGCCTCGCGGCTGCTGGCCCTCGATGAACAGCATCGCGCCCTTGGGATATACAGCGGTGGATTTGATCTCATTGAGCCGCTGTCCGGCCTGTGGAGAAAGGTTGCAGAAGAGATGTTCGCTGCGCAAAGGACAGGTCAGGCAATTATCAAGAATATTAAGGCCGTAAGGAGCCCGCATTGGACAACCTCCCGGGGCCGAAGGCTGGTTGAAATCCGCCTGCGCCTCAACCCACAGTTTGGCTAGGGCACGTGGCACGCCACTTCAGCAGATGATCGATCAAGACCAGCTACATTATTAACAATAAAGCACTTACTTCCTTGTTGGGATGTGAACTGTAGAGCCGCGGACCTGTTGAAAAACCCCACTTTGGGTTATTTCCCTCACGGGCCTGTGTGATCTGCATCACTGTTTAATGTGATTACTTACTCTGAAACGCGAGCAGGGAAGGCTCTCTTCCGCCGTGCGGCGCGAGGCATGAAGACATCGACCCTAACAGTTCACGGCCCCGTAGTTACCTGCAACGCGCTGGGAGTCTGCAGCCGGTCGCGATATATCAAGCTCTTCGATGCGACTTCGCCTACCGCATCGAGGTGCACAATGTAGCCGCCGCGCGGCAGCGTTTCTCCGAAGGGCAACTCTTTCCCGATCATGCCCCTTTGCAGCAGGAAATGCTGGTAGCCGATCGCGGTGGCGCGTCCGTCATCTGGCATTGCCATCACGATGAAGGTCAGGTCAATGTCGTCGGGAGTAGTATTCGACACTTCGGCGCTGCCCTCGATGCGGTTACCAGTCACATGCGCGGGAGTCTTCCATTTGAGAGTGAGCGCGGATCGGACGCGCAGGCTGAATCCTTTCTGCACCGCTTGCGGAGGCTGGCTGCTGTCACTCACCGCCACGGTGAACTGAAACTCGCCGGGGCGTTCCGCCTGGCCGCGCAGCAAGCCGTCAGGGTCCAAGATCATCCCCGGCGGGAGTGCTCCCTTCTCCACATGCCAATGCAATGCCAGCGCGCCTCCGCGCACGTGAAAACGAAACTGGTAATCAGCCTGCGGATACGTATCCGGCAGTTCCGAATCAGTTTCAATCACCAGGTGATGTTCGCCGTGTCCCGGCGCAGGAGTTTGTTGTGCTTGCGATTGCGGGAAAGCATCCACCGTTCTGACCGAGAGCAGCATTAGTACGAGCAAGCCCGCTGTAAGTAATAACCGCGCCGGGATCCGCCACCTGTAAGTTGAGCTCATTCGGCTAGCACCGTGTTCCGCAGCAGCTAAGAACGTTTCCATATTCTGTCATGGCCGGGCCTGCTGTCAGGAATGATTGCTGTCCGCAATCTTGCGCCCTTTTTTCCAACTGCACCTGACAGACAAAAGCTGAAGCTATAAAACACAGAAGTCACATTGACTTGGATTTCACCTTTTTGAAAAACTAACGTTTTCAGGAAATCGAGGGCTTAAGACTCGCCCATGGAACTGTTGCTCAATCTCGCGTGGCTGTTATTGGCGTTGCCGGCCTACTGGCTGTGGCGTGGCCGTAAGCAGCCGCACGCGCGCGCATCATCTGCCTTGCAGTTCCTGCTCGTGCTGGGATGCATGCTGGTGGTCCTTTTCCCGGTGATCTCGGCAACCGACGACCTCCTCGCACTGGGCGCCGAGTGTGAAGAATGTCCCGCGGGCAAGCACACCTTTCGCCAGACCGCCCACGAGCGGCTCTCTTCCGTCAAGTGGCAGACGCACCCCGCTGTACCTGCAACTCAGAATTTTCCCGTGGCAGGCGAGTACGCATGGGCTAGCGAGCCTGCCGCAGATCCCCTCGTTACGTCTGTCCCCGGCGACTTGTTGCCGGCCCGCGCTCCTCCTGCTCCCCTTGGATGATCCCAGCGACAGCTGATCGTTTGTATTAGGACAAGGATCACAGCTGTCCCTCCCTGTTTTGCGAATTAGTTATGCGGAAACCCAGAGCGGTGTTGCGGGACATTTTCCCCGGTCCCTTTCGACCCGTTGAGCGGTTACACGCTCTCCTGCGATGGAGGACGGTGAACTTTCTGATGCGGAGTAAATTCCTCAATCCGTTCCTGACCCTGGCTCTGGCGGCCATGCCGCTCTGCGTCCAGGCTCAAGCCCCGGTGAGTGCCCCCGGCGAAGTTTGGACCTGGGACCAGGTCAAACAGCGCTTCGAAATCAACAACACAACACTGATCGCCGGCAGGTTGAATATTGACGAACTTAAAGCCGAGGAGTTCACGGCGCACGTCCGTCCCAATCCTGACCTGACCATTTCCTCCGACGGAACGCAGGTGGCCCCCAGCCACGGCGCCTGGCAGCCCTTTGCCGGCACATTCGTCTCGCCCGGAATCAGTTACCTGTTCGAGCGCCGCAACAAGCGCAATCTCCGTTACCAGGCCGCGAAAGAGGGCACCGGCATCGGCGCTGCTCAGGCCGCCGACACCGAGCGCACGCTGCTGTTCAACCTGCGCAGCGCCTTCGTCGGCATCCTGCAAGCCAAAGCCGTCCTGCAGCTCGCGCAAGACAATCTGCAGTACTACGACAAAATTCTGAAAGTCAGCCGCGACCGCTTCGATGCCGGCGACATAGCCCGCATCGACCTCGATCGCCTGGAACTGCAGCGCCTGCAGTACGAGTCCGACTTGCAGACGGCGATCGTCAACCTGCGCACGACCAAGATCAATCTGCTCGCTCTTCTCGACGACCGCCGGCCCGTCGACAGCTTCGACGTGGAGGGCACATTCGATTTCCAGCCAGACCTGTTGCCGCTCGATGACTACCGGAAGAATGCCGTGGACGCCCGCCCCGATTTCCGTGCCGCGCTCCTCTCCGTGCAGCAGGCAAAAACAAATCACAAGTTAGCGGAAGCCAACGGTACCACCGATCCCACTGTAGGCGTCTGGTTTACCCATAATGGCTCATTCAACAATCCCGACGCGCTGAACACGATCGGGGTCAGTGTCAGCATTCCGCTGCGCGTTTTCGACCGCAATCAGGGCGAGAAGCTGCGCACAAAGATCGATATCAACCGCAGCGAGAAATTGCGCCAAGGGGTGGAAACCCAGGTCTACAGCGATGTTGACACCACCTACGCCACCCTGGTCAGCAACATCAATCTACTGAAGGCCTACAAACGCCAGTATCTGGAGCAAGCCGTCCGAGTGCGCGACACGGTGCAGTTCTCCTATCAGCATGGCGGCGCGTCGCTTCTGGATTTCCTAAATGCCGAAAGCGAATACCGCAATGTGCAACTCAGCTACGTGAATCTGGTCGGAGCCTATCTGACTGCCGCCGCGCAAATGAACCAAGCCGTAGGCCGCGAGGTAATCCAATGAAAAATAACAGGACGAACCATGCAGACACGGCCCACGCAGGGAAAGGTGGCATCGGCTGTCCAGTCGAGCGAAGCTCGACCGCTTCCGCTTCGTGCAGAACCGGAACTTATCTGCCTGGCTTAGCAATGTGCCTGGGTCTCGCTCTTATCACCTTGGCTTGCTCCCGCGAAATTCCTGCCGCAGCCAGCAAGCCTCCGGTCACGCTCGACCCCGATGTTTTCCAGGCCGATCATCCCGAACTTTTCAAGACTGCCAAGGCCGAAACCCGCGCTCTTCCCATTGTCCTCAATGCGAATGGAGTTATCGCTCCCGACGTGAACCGTACCATCCACGTGACCTCCCTGGGAACTGGTCGTGTTGTCGATCTCAAAGCCAAACTGGGCGACAACGTCCAGAAAGGCCAAACCCTGCTGGTCATTTCCAGCCCGGATCTGGCAGGTAGTTTCGCCGATTACCAAAAAGCCAAGGCGGACGAAGTCCTCTCCCACAAAGCGCTGGAGCGCGCCCAGATGCTTTACCAGCGAGGAGCCATCGCGGAGAAAGATCTTGACGCCGCGCAGGACGCCGAGGCCAAGGCCAAAGTTGATGTCGAAACCGCCGAGCACCGCGTCCGCCTGTTAGGCTCCGATCCCGCTCATCCCAGCCCGCTGATTGAACTGAAAGCCCCCGTCTCCGGCACCATCGTGGAACAAAACGTTGCTGGTTCGGAAGGCATCAAAAGCCTGGATAACACTCCCAACCTTTTCACCATCGCGAATCTTTCCGAGGTCTGGGTCGTCTGCGACGTTTTTGAGAATGACCTTGGAGAAGTCCACCTTGGTGATTCCGCGGAAATCCGCCTCAATGCCTTTCCTGATCGGGTGTACAAAGGCCGAGTCGCCGATATCTCCCGCGTTCTCGATCCCAACACACGTTCCGCCAAAGTCCGCATTGTGCTTCCCAACCCGGAAGGCACCTTGCGCTCGGGAATGTTCGCCGTCGTCACCTTCCGTTCGCGCAAGCTGACCGACCGCGTGGTGGTCCCTTCGACCGCGATCATGCGCCTGCATGATCGAGACTGGGTTTTCCGGAAAGAAGGCGAGAAGCAGTTCCGCAAAATTGCCGTACAGGCCGATGGCCTCGCTCCCGACGGGATGCAGGAAATTCGCCAGGGGGTGAAGGCAGGCGATGAACTCGTCAGCAATGCCCTGGAGTTCTCCACTGAAATCGCCGAGAAGAGGTCGGGAGACTAGATGATCCGCAAAACCATCGACTTCGGGCTGGCGAACCCGCTGCTCGTCCTGGGCGGAGCGCTCGTTCTCTTTGCCTGGGGCATCATCTCTTTTCACCAGCTGCCGATCGAAGCCTATCCCGACGTTGCTGACACCTATGCTCAAATTATCACCCAGTGGCCCGGACACGCCGCCGAAGAAGTCGAGCAGCAGATCACGGTTCCCCTGGAAGTCGAATTGAACGGCGTCGCCCATCTCACGCACCTGCGTTCCGTCTCTCTGATGGGCCTCTCGGTCATTACCATCATTTACGACGACGACATCACCACCTTCAATGCGCGCCAGGAAGTTCTCGATCGCCTGCAGAACGTCACCCTGCCTACCGGCGTGACCTCCGGCATCGGCCCCGATTACAGCCCCATCGGTCAGATCATGTTTTATACGCTGACCAGCACGAATCCGAAGTATGACGCGATGGAACTGAAGGCCCTCAATGACTGGTTCGTCGTCAACCAGCTAAAGTCCGTTCCTAACATCGTGGACGTCAATCCCTTCGGCGGGCCCACCCGCGAATACCAGGTCCAGCTCGATCCCAACAAACTCGTGGCGTATGGCGTCACGCTGCCGCAAATCGAGCAGGTGCTCATTGCCAACAACGTTAACGCCGGCGGGGGATTCATCGAGCGAGGTCAGCAGGCCCTCAACGTTCGCGCCGTCGGCCTCATGCAGACTACGCAGGACGTCTCCGCCACTGTGGTCAAGGTTCAGAACGGCACCCCGGTTCGCGTCCGTGATCTCGGCGATGTGGTGCAGGCCCCCAAAGTCCGCCTCGGACAACTTGGCAAAACCATCCGCAAGGAAGACGGCGCAATCCTTAACGAAGACGACGTTATAGAAGGCATTGTCCTGTTGCGCAAAGGCGCCGTCGCAGAAACCACTCTGCAGGCTCTGCACGAAAAGATCGATCAACTCAACGGCTCCAAAGGCAAGCTTGGGCTGCTGCCCGCGGGCGTCAAAGTCGTTCCCCATCTTGACCGCAGTGAACTGATGCAGCACACCACCCACACCGTCCTGCGCAACTTGACCGACGGCGTTCTGCTGGTCACGCTGGTGCTTTTCTTATTCCTCGGCAACGTCCGTAGCGCGCTAATCGTTGCGGTGACGATTCCCTTCTCGCTCTTGTTCGCCGCCATTCTTCTCGATCTCCGCCACATTCCCGCTAATCTGCTTTCACTCGGCGCCCTCGACTTCGGCATGGTGGTGGACGGATCCGTCGTGATGGTCGAGAACATCCTCCGCCACACCGCCTTTGGCGATCACAAGAAATCGTTCCGCGAGATCGTCGCCGTGGCCGCGCACGAGGTGCAAAGGCCCGTTTTCTTCGCCCGCATCATCATTATCATTTCCTATCTGCCCATCTTCACCCTGCAGCGGGTTGAGGGCCGCCTGTTTAGTCCCATGGCGTGGACAGTAGCTTTCGCTCTGCTTGGGGCCTTGCTCTTTGCCCTTTTCATCGCACCTGTGTTGTGCAATTACCTGTTCACCCGCGAACTGCAGGAATGGCGCAACCCGGCTCTTGAATGGCTTAACCGAAGTTATGCCCGTACTCTGGATTGGTGCTTCGATCACCTGAAATTCACCCTCGGCATGGGACTCGCCGCCCTTGGCTTAATGCTGTTCTTCGCGCTAAGCGGAATCATTGGCTCCGAATTCCTGCCTCACCTCGATGAAGGCTCCATCTGGGTACGGGGAACTCTCGCTCCCAGCACCGGACCCTCTTCCAGCATCGAGATGTCCAGGCGCGTCCGCTTGATGCTGGCGGGCTTTCCCGAGGTAAAGCAGGTGGTCAGCCAGGTGGGCCGCCCCGATGACGGCAGCGACGCGAGCGGGTTCTACAACACAGAGTTCTTTCTCGATCTCCGCCCCCGCGAGGAATGGCGATCGGAATTCCACGGCCGCAAAAACGACCTCATCGCCGCCATGGACAAGAAACTCCAGCAATTCCCCGGTGTCGATTGGAACTTCTCCCAACCGATCTCCGACAACGTCGAAGAGGCTGTCAGCGGTGTAAAAGGTGAACTGGCAGTAAAACTTTTCGGAAAAGATCTGAAGACGCTCGAAGAGAAGGCTGACCAGATTCAGGGGGTCATGAGCCAGATCCCTGGCGTCGCCGATCTCGGCACCTTCCAGGTTCGCGGTCAGCCCAACGTGAACGTAAACGTCAATCGCGCTGCCGCGGATCGCTTCGGCGTCAACGTCGCCGACGTTCAGGACGCCGTCGAAACCGCGGTGGGCGGCAAAGCCGTCAGCCAGATACTTATCGGCGAGCAGCGCTTCGATCTCACAGTCCGCTACCAGCCGCAATATCGCCGCACCGTCGAAGACATTGCCAAGATCCGTCTGGTTGCTCCGTCTGGAGAACGCGTATCCCTGGCGCAACTCAGCAACATTTCGCTGGACGACGGCGCCTCTACCATCTATCGCGAAGGCAACCAGCGCTATATCGCCATCAAGTACAGCGTGCGCGGGCGCGATCTAGGCAGCACCGTCCGCCAGGCCATCGACGAAGTCACGCAAAAGGTAAAGCTGCCCGAGGGCTATCACCTGGATTGGACCGGTGAATATGAAAGCCAGCAGCGCGCCAACCGCCGCCTCGCCGTCATCGTGCCTGTCACTCTGCTTTTAATGGCGTTCATTCTTTACTCCGCATTTGGATCATGGAAGTGGGTCTCCCTGATCCTTGCCGTGGTGGCCCTATCTCCGCTCGGTGGCTTCATCAGCCTGCTGATCACCGGCACGCATTTCAGTGTGTCGTCCGGCCTCGGCTTCCTCGCCCTGATCGGAGTGTCCGTCGAAATCGGCGTAATTATGGTGGAGTACATCAACCAGCTGCGAACCCGCGGCATGCCGGTGCGAGAAGCGGCCAAGGAGGGCGCTGCGCTACGCCTCCGTCCCATCATGATGACCATGCTGGTCGCGACTCTTGGCCTGCTGCCCGCCGCCATGTCCCACGATATCGGTTCCGATTCCCAGCGCCCTTTTGCCATCGTGATTGTAGGCGGCCTGATCGTAGAACTGATTGTCAGCGTGATTCTGTGGCCCGCGCTGTACGTTTTCTGGGCAAGACCAGGCGACCGCCTCCCGCCAGCGGAACAAAGCTTCATGGCTGAAGGCGAACACGTGGACTAGAAAGACATCGGGAGGTATGGCGGTGCAGGCCAGGGGCTAAAGCCCGGTTGCTGCTTGATCCCTGACGCGGCGCTAAAGCGCCGCTCTTCCACGGGGGGGGACGGGGGAAAACGTGGCGCAGCGCGCAGAAGGCGCAGAGTAGCGCAATGGGGCGCAAGGTAGCGCAGAGGCGCAAGATAGCGCAGAAGAGCGCACACGCTATGTGAGACTGGGGGCCTTTGGAGCTTTGGAGCTCTGGAGCTTTGGAGCTTTGGAGCTTTGGAGCTTTGGAGCTTTGGAGCTTTGGAGCGGGGGAAGGCTTTACAAAAGCGGGCTACAGGAAAAACAAAGAGAGTTCCGAGGTGATGTAAGGTCCATTCGTCTCGGCCAGTAGCTCGCGTTTGACCCTTGCTCGACCTGCTTTCGCTGCTTCCCTTGCGGGGCGCAACGCGCGATCGTCAGCTTGGGCTCCGGGCTCACCGCCAACCGGATAAACCTACCTTACGCCTCGGAACTCTATCCTGCCTTCAACATTTCTTCTCCGTTCTCCTCGACCAGCGCTTTGCTATAGACCCTTGCTTGCCCTCCTTCTCAATCTTGCGACTCAGAAGGTGACTTCGCTTGAGCCCCGGACGCCGCACCAACCGGAAAAACTTAAGAAGCTGTCAAAGAACGATCCTGTTGTACTCCTTCTATTTTCCCAGTCAACGAAAAATACGCGCCGGTAAGTACACGTGTTTTCAAGCGAGTGCACGGCGTCCACAAGCGCGTGACCGGAAATGGTGCAGCTCGCCCGCGGGATTTCGCTCAAACGCGGCGTGCAACGCGGCTTTGCGCATCATCCATTCACCGCCATGAATATTCAACTCCTGCGAAGGCGGGGCCAAGCCCTGTGAAAATCAGGCAATTACCGCGCCGGACGCAGCCGTCGCCTCTGCGTCAGGCGGGCTGCGATGGAATTCTAATTCGCAGGAGCTTTGGAAATACAGGGTGTAGGGGGCACGTGGACGTCGCCCATGAGGTCGCTTCGCGGCACGGGAATTACGGCCATGACCCTCGCTCCGGGGTTAGTGGACCGAATATCCAACGTTCCGCCTAAACGCCGCAGCCGTTCCCGCATCCCGAGAAAGCCGACGCCAGCCTGAGCGGAAGGTTCCACAGAAATACCCTTGCCTGCATCAGTGATCTCGACGGTCAGGTACGCTTGTTCGCGAATTAGTCGAATAGTCGCCGTAAGACTGCCGGAGTGGCGGTGGATATTGGTCAGGCATTCCTGGACCAGGCGGAAGACGGAAATCTCGATCTCGTGGGGCAAACGTCCGAGCTCGGGCGAAATCTGCAGGTTCACGGCGATCTTGCTGCGTTTCGAGAAGCCTTCCACGTAACACCGGACTGCGGATGATAGCCCCGCCTCATCCAACAGGGGCGGATGCAGCAGGTAAGAGATGGTACGGATTTGCTTGCTCACCTCTTCGACCATCACGGCATTCTCGGCCAGGCATCTGGCCCCATCCCCGCTCAGTTTGTGAGACTCCGGCGCAATTACCGCATGGTTCATGGCGATGGCAGCGAGCAGTTGGCCGACACTGTCGTGCAGTTCGCGGGCGATCCGGCGCCTTTCCTCTTCTTGCAGCATCGTGATCTTGGCATTCAGCGATTCCAGTTGCCGCGTCTTACGGTGCAACTCGGCCAGGGTTTTTACTTTGGCCCGCAGCAATTCGGGAGGCGCGGGTACGGGAAGGTAATCCACGGCTCCATGTTGATATCCCTTGAGCCGGTCCAGATCGGTCACGCAAATCCCGGACACGAAAACGATCGGGATGCTTTCGAATCGCGGATGTTGATGAATCATCTCCGCGGTTTCAAACCCGTCCATTCCCGGCATGCACACGTCCATCAGCACGAGAGCGATATCGTTCTTCAGCAACTGTTCCAGGGCTTCCATCCCGGAATGTGCTTTGATCAAGTTTTCGCCGAGTTCGTTCAGTGCAGCTTCGTAAGTGATTAGCTTGGAGGGCTGATCGTCCACCAGCAGAATGTTCAGTTTTTCATCCACAAATGTTGAGGTCCAAGAGCCAGGACATTGAGCCTGCTTAAAATAAGCCGAATGTGACCGGAGGTTGAATACCGTGAAACGCCTAAGGTGAAGGCTGTAAGGGGGGCTTAGAGGTGCGATGGTAGTGCGGGATTCAGCGCTTCTTGGCCAGTGCGGCGGCAGGTTTTGCATGGCTGCCTTTCTTAGCCCGGCTTCCTGCCACCAGATCGGCGACCGTCGTGTTCTCCAGAATCTTGGCTGCGGCGTCACGCACCGCCAGAAAGACTTCATACAAGGCGCGATGATCCTCGTCCTTTACGATCAACCCACGTAACTGCTCGGCATCGCCCATGGGGGCGAGGGGGCCATCGACCAGGCGGATAATGTCGCTCAGGGGAATCTCGGATGGGTCGCGCCGCAATTGATATCCGCCGCGAGCTCCACGCACGCTGTCTACGATGCGCGCGTTTTTCAATTCCAGCAGAATAAGTTCCAGAAACTTCTCAGGCAAATCGCTCTCCGCGGCAATGTCGCGGATCTTGATGGCGCCTTGCTCGTGACGCCGCGCCAGCGTCATCATCGCCTGGAGAGCGTACAGTCCCTTTTGCGAAATCTTCACGCCTCTACTCCCGCCCCGCAGTGCATTGTGCCCCATTTTGGGGCTTCTGCATAGGCATAGTGGGGTAACCAAGAGAGTGGGCCGAGCGAACGATAACCGCTCAGTTACACGGCGGCGGATGCGCGGCAATCCGGCGTACGGCGGAAACGTTTCAGTGCAGTGTCACGAAGCAGTCCCCGGGTTTTCTGAGAGGATCGAAAACGACATGGAGCAGCGAACAACCCTTGCGGATTGCGTGCTAGCGCCTGCGGTTACTGAGTTGGTGCCATCGAAGGGACTCGAACCCCCACACCGTTGCCGGTACATGGACCTGAACCATGCGCGTCTGCCAATTCCGCCACGATGGCAAGTGGACTTACTTATTCCGGCAGCTGGGAAGCTACCGTATCAGGAAGACCTGCATTCCTATTTTACAGGCACACCGCCCGTTATTCCAACTTCGCATTCATCGTGATCTTGGCATTTAACACCTTGGAGACGGGGCATCCTTTTTCCGCCGCTTCCGCATATTTCTGGAAAGTCGCGGCATCGGCGCCCGGGACTTTGCCGACCACATCGATATGGCTCTGCGTAATGGTCCACCCGGAGTCCAGCTTCTCAAAGGACAAAGTCACGGTGGTCGAGATGTTCTCCGGGGTCAGATTTGCCCCACCGAGCTGTGCGGACAGCGCCATGGAAAAGCAGCCCGCGTGGGCCGCCGCAATGAGCTCTTCGGGATTGGTCCCGGGAGCATTCTCGAAGCGCGTAGTAAACGAATATTGAGTATTGTTTAACACCCCGCCCGGAGCTGACATCGTACCCTTGCCATCCTTCAAGCCACCCTTCCAGACCGCGCTCGCCTTGCGTTGCATGAAGTTCTCCTTGCCAAATTAGAAATAAAGTTGCCCTGACATTCTAGACGGAGTGAGTCGGATGCGTCACGCCGTCTGGCTTCAATGGCTGCGGGGAGAATCGCGATTTCCCCAGAATGCTTCAGCGCGCCACGGTCAGCACGATCACGCGATCCGCTTCTTCGTTCTTGGCCGGCGGAACTTTCAGGATCAGGCCATCCCCTTTTTGCGTGAATTCTATGACCGCTCCATCGATCAGCGACCGGGCGGCGGCGACTTTGTTGGGGATTGGCGGCAGAGCCAACAGGGGGGCGCTCCAGTTGAGGACATGCACGTAGATTTTGTCTTCCTTCCGGGTCGTGACTCCCCAATCGCCGGCAGGAATTGGCCCGCCCCGGGTTCCGTAAATTGACTCTCCGTACTTTGACATCCATTGGCCGACTGCTTGCAGCCGGGTGACGAACTGAGGATCAATTTCGCCGCTGGGGTAGGGGCCAATGTTCATCAGCAGGTTGGAATCATTTCCGGCGGCGCGCACCAGGCGGCGTTCCACTTCGGCGGCGCTCTTGTACTTGCTGTCACCGATGTTGAATCCCCAGTTGTCGTTCAGCGTGTCCGAACTCTCCAGCGGGAGTTGAGTGCTTACGTATTCCGTGTTGAAGCCGGCAGTATTCTGGCCGGGGAGATCGCGCTCAAAGGTCTGAACATCTTCCCCCGGACGTGGCGTCTGATGGTGGTTCGGAATAATGAGTGCCGCTGGCTGGAGTTTGTGAATGAGCGCGTAGGTCTTGTCGAGGTGCCAGTCCGCGTTCGGCTTGTCCCACATGCCATCGAACCAGATACCGCCGATGGGACCGTAATTGGTGAGGAGTTCCGTCAGCTGCCCGTCCATGTAGGTGTCGAGGTAGGCGTTCCAGTCGCCCTGGCCGGGACGGCCGTTGTCCCAATTAGTGGCACCGCGCGGATAGTAGTCGGGATTGTGCCAGTCCAGTTGCGAGTAATAGAAGAAGAGCTTGATGCCCTGGCGGTGGCATTCGTCGGCAAGCATCTTGAGCGGATCCTTTTTGTAAGGAGTACGCTGCACGATGTTCCAGTCCGACACCTTGGAATCGAACATGGCGAAGCCGTCATGATGGCGCGAAGTGATGGTGATGTATTTCATGCCGGCGGATTTGGCCAGCGAAACCCAGGTGCGGGCGTCGAACTTCTCGGGATCGAAGAACATCGGCAGGCGGTTGTACTCATCGATCTTGAGCTTGCGGTTGTGGAAGACCCATTCGCCGTCTCCCAGCACGCTATAAACGCCCCAATGGATGAACATGCCGAACTTCATGTCCTGGAATTCGCGGCGGGCCTGCAGGTTTTCCGGGGATGGCTTGTAGTCGGTTTGGGCGGAGGCATTGCGATTGAAGGACAAGACTGTGGCTGCGAGAAAGACGGCGAGGGCGCTCTTTTCCAGAGCGGACTGCAGGGCCTTTGTCATGTTCATTCTCCCCGGCTAGTCTAATGGACGAGGGCGGATTGGGCGTAGGTCAAATCGGGCTCGGCCTGAGTATGCATCGTCCCGTCCTTGCGCCGGTTCGAGTCGCGTGATAATCACGAACAGCATCTCATTTGGTTACCAGCTCCTTTACGCTTCTCAGTAATACGTCAGAAGGAGCGATGTCCCTCAGCTTGGCAATCTGGGCTAGAGCGGTGTCGATTCCCGCATAGCCGCAGCGGTGTAGCCATGCGGCAATCAGAATGGGCGAGCGGCTCATGCCCGCGAGACAATGCACCAGCAGCTTCCCTCTCCGGACTCCAATCGCCATCGCGAACATTATGTCCTCGAACTTTTGCGGGGAGATCGGGCGCAAATCCGGGATTGGGATCTGGATGTAGGTGATCTTCGCCGCTCGGTGCGCCGTCTGTTCCCGGCAGAGCGAAATGACCGTGGTGATGCCCTGCGGGTTGGAGCGCGCCAGTTGCTGTGCGTCTTTGAGACTGCCGAGGTAGAGCCGCTCCCAAATCCTCGTCACTTGTCTCCTGAAATCGGGCAAGAGCCCGTCGCAAGTATCATCCCTGACGCTAGCGTGCACCCTCTCCATCTTGGGTAAGCGCGTGTTCCGCCTTGCAATGCCCGTCGAATTGCGCCTGCAGGGATCTCTGGTACTCCGCCCGCTCAGGACGATGGCCAGAACCCTGTGCTCTGAAAACGAGGTTAGGGCATGCCGTACAATGCGCTTCCACCGGGATATCTCCCAGCCATTTTGTGACTCGCAGAGCGGGCTTTTTCATCGTGTCGGCTCCGGCGATTCGCGACCTCAGCTTCTGCTCGATGATTTCGTACGTAGCTATTTTCCGTCAATGGCGGAAAGTTTGCGACTCCTCGCAAGCGAGGCCGCGCAGAATCAGACACTGGGCGGAGTAGTAGCTGATCCAGATGAATTGCTCGCTTCCGGGAAAGGCGCTGCGGAACTTGCTGATGGCAATCATCGCGTCGGAGACAATGAACAGGAGGGCGCCGAGCGCGGCCCACGGAGTCTTTAAATCGGCGAAAATCGCGCTGATGCCCATGCAGGATAGAACCAGCGAATAAATTACAACCGGGATGAGCATGGAGCCGAGCGAGTGCCATACGCTTGCCAGCACGGAACTCAGCGCGATCAGGATCGCGATTATGCCCAAGAGCCGCATCGGGCTGAGATTCCACCAACGTGCTGCCCGGTATCTGCCGAACAGCGCGATATAGACCAGATGAGCAATGAGAAACGAACTCAGGCCGAGGAGGAAGAGCGATTCTTCATGCCGAGACCCGAGCCGGCGGACGCCCAAAAGAAAGTCTCCGGACGAGGAAATTGCTAACGCCATTCCCAGCAAGGTATGTACACGAAAGCCAAGCAGAGCCAGAAGCAGAATGCTTAGAACCTTTAAGATCACCGGCCAATCACCTGCCGTAATTGGACGCGACAAGAGGTACGCCAGAGCGGAACCAGCCGACACGGCGAATAGCAGCCCAGGAGATTTCATTTATTCTCTCGAGTGTAATCCTGGTCTGTGAGTTGCCGGTAACGGTTGGCTTCTGAGTACGTAACCGTCGCATTGCACGTGGGCCTGTGACGCGGCTGGTGTCCGCTACAAACAGCATCAAAAGTGCCTGTGCGGCGGAGTTGATCGGAAAATCTCGCGGGAGCGGGAGCCCCGGTCGTCGAAAGCTGTGGAATAATGCTGGCGGCAGGCGACACCCGTGACCGACAGCCCTGATTTCAGCTATCCCGCCAATCCCAATCGGGCAAGAGATCATCTTGCCAATGAGCGGACATTTCTCGCCTGGGTGCGAACCGGTGCGGCCATCGTGGTGTTCGGATTCGCCATTGGCCGATTCTCGATTGCACTGCGGCAGTTGAGCGCATTGCAGGGGCATCCGGTGCAACGGAGCGGGATTTCAGTGTGGATGGGTGCGAGTTCGATCGTGCTGGGAGTACTGCTGGTCGTGGCGGGTTTGTTTCGTTACCGGAAGACACGTGATCGCCTGGAACAGGGCAGGTTTGAACCAGCCGGGGTTGTGCTGGACCTTGTGACTGCGCTGACCGTCCTGTTTGGATTGGTACTGGCGGGATATCTGATTTATATCGAGAAGAGCGTAGGATGAGCCGGGCTGAACGCTCCGGTCCTTCGTCAGGCTGACGCCGCTCTTCTCCGGACGAGAGGCTGCAAAGACGCATGAGGTTCCGGTGGGACGTGCGACGCCCGTCCTTACACAAGAATTATGGCGAATGATCGGGAGAAGGAAGCGGCGGCGCGGGCCAGCCTGCAATTCGTGAGGGACGGGCAAGTGGTTGGCCTCGGCACCGGGTCGACCGCGGCGTATTTTATCAAGCTGCTTGGCGAACGAGTGAAGGATGGTTTGCGGATTCGGGGTATTCCGACATCGGATCGATCGCGGGAATTGGCGATCAGTCTGGGCATACCGCTGGTCACATTAGACGACTGCCAGGAGATTGACGTCACTGTCGACGGAGCTGACGAGGTGGATCCGCAGCTGCGATTGATTAAGGGTGGCGGCGGGGCGCTGCTGCGGGAAAAGATTGTGGCGTCGGCGACCCGGCAGATGGTCGTCGTAGCCGATGCGTCGAAGCAAGTGCAGAGGCTCGGACGGTTTCCCTTGCCGGTAGAGGTAATCCGGTTTGCGCAGGCCCTCGTGGTCAGGCGGATTGAGGCTTTGGGGGCGCGAGTTCAGCTTCGACGCAATACGGATGGAAGTCCTTACCTGACCGACGAGAACAACCACATTCTGGACTGCAGCTTTGGGGAGATCCGGGATGCGGACGCTCTGTCGCGGCAACTGAGCGAAATGCCAGGCGTAGTGGAGCATGGGTTGTTCATCGGGATGGCGAGCGTTGTACTGTTCGCGAGGGGAAGTGAGGTCGTTGAGTTGAGGCGTTAGCCGCTGGGCTTCGCCATGCGACGGCGCTCACGGCAGCGGGCGCCCACAATGGGCAGCCGTCCCGACAATGAAATCGAGTGGGAGCAGGAATACAAATCGGAGGGTGGTCGGGACCGTCGCGCCGGCGTGTACCGCGCTTTCGCATGCTCGCGCCCTTGGATGTAACCGTGCTCCGGTCGGGAATTCCAGACACAGTACCCGGCCGCGCGCTGGATGTTTGCGAACGTGGGATCGCCGCGATCCTGGCCGGAGAGTTGAAGCCGGGCGACTCGGTAGGCCTGGAAGTGCGGTTTTCGGATACAGCCGAGCCCCTGCGCACCCGGGCCACAGTCCGCTACCAGGACAAGCTGCGGTACGGGCTTGAATTCATGGCAATGTCGGCGGAGCAGCGCAACGCGATTCGCGTGTGGGCGAAGGGCATCAGGCAGGAACTGGAGGGTAAAGACGCGGAGGCCGATACGCTCAACCTGACAGTGGAAGCAGCGGGCAAGGCACAACAGCGCGGCAAGTTGCCCCTGGGCGGCGGAGGACCCCTGCGAGCGAAGCCGAAAAGGTGGGGAAGAGTCTGGTTGATGGTAGGAGTGCTCATCCTGGTTGGCGCAGCCGGTGGCTGGTGGGAATGGAATCGCTCCTGGCAGGAGCTCGAATCCGGATCGGAACTTCCGCAGACGGCTTCCGTGGAAAAGCCGCAGGCCCAGGTCTCGGCGGAAGTCATGCAGAAATTGCTCATCCACCGGGTTGAGCCGGTATACCCGCGGGAGGCTCGCAATCAGCATCTGCAGGGGGTCATTGCCGTGAATGTTGTAGTGGGCCGGGATGGTTCGGTGGTAGCAATGCATGCGCTCAATGGCCCCGACATTCTGGCGCAGGCTGCCATGGATGCGCTGCGGTGGTGGAAGTTTGAACCCTACCGCCTGAACGGGGAACCCGCCGTGGTGGAGACCACCGTGGCAGTGGAGTTCAAGCGCTAATGAGTTGGAGAAAAGTCCGCTAAAGGGAAGCCTTGCTCCAGCGGCGAACCGAAGGCTTTGCGCTCGACTGCATCCCGGGCGGCGCGGTCTTCATCGCCTCCTCAGTGCACGCAGCACGACGATTCCGCTGACCGCGAAGCAGAGTACCGCAAGCATCGCTGCCATCATCATGATGGCGGCACTGAGGTGTAAGAAATCGGCGACTAGCGCCGCCACTGCGAACAGCAGCGCAACGGCATTCAGCCACAGGGGCGGGTGGACGGGCAGAGTCGAGTCCTTGCGCAGGCGGGATTGCAGCAGCAGAGCGCCAAAGCCGATCGCGGCGACCACCACCAGGGCCAAAGGGCTGGAGAATGCCGCATTGCTGGTGTAAAGGACGACCAGGGCAAGCGCGAGCAGCAGCAAACCGGCGGCAATGATGCTCCAGCGGCGGGCTTTCGGCGGCGGAGCCGGATTGGGAGCGAGCTCAGGCAAAGAGTTCGTCCCAAGTTATACAAGGCACTTCGCAGCTTTTCAAATTTCCCGTTCAGGCGCGCGGCAGGATCCGGGATCCGCCCGTCACCCACTCTGCCCGCCGGGAATCCCCGTTATTCATGGCATAGAGAACTAGTTCCACGCGAGTGGAGATGCCGAGCTTCTCAAAGATGCGGAACAGATATTTCTTAATCGTGTGTTCGCTGAGATTAAGTTCTTCCGCCACCTGGCGATTGCTCAGACCCTCGGCCACAAGGGCTACGACCTGCTCCTCCCGTGGGGTTAGGAGGGGAACTCCGGCGGAGTTGATCACCCGCAATGATGGAACTTCCGTGAGCAGATCCAGGACGTAGTTGAGTTGCTCGGTGTTGGCCCAGATCTGTCCGGCCGCGACCCGAGTGATACATCTGCAGAGCACCCGGAGGTTCGAATCGGTGATGGTGAAGAGTCCGCGCGCGCCGGCGCGAAAGGCGTCGATCACCAGATTCCGGCTGCAGGATTCGACCAGAAGAATCTTGGCAATCTGCGGATAAGAGTGGTGAAAGCGCCGGAGGGCAGCGAGCGCTTCCGCCAGGTCCGCCGAGGGGCTGAACGATAACAGGGCGACTTTCGGAGAGCGCGCTGCCACAGCTTGCAGGATCGCGACGGAATTCATCGCGCAGGCCGAGATGTGGAACTCCGGGTGGCGCCGCAAAGCTGCGGTGAGCAGTTGCGCCTGCATGCGATTGGAATCGGCCACGAGAACGCAGATGGCATCGGAAGTGGCGAGCACTGGCATAGCAGGCAACTGTGCTGTCAACCGCTTCCGGCGCATGGATGCGGCGACATCGTGATTGTAGGAAGGGCAAATCTCGATGCACAAGGGAAGATGTCACAAAAACTATGCGCATCTTTTCAAAATGGGAAATTGCCTTTCGTTATGAAAACCTGGGCACAATGAGGTTTAGGTTGTGGAAACCCGGCGGGACGCTTGGTGCAACTTGGGGGTCAGGCGGGCGGCGACTAGGTTGTGATGCCTCGAGAACTAATCCGTGCGCTGCGAGGAGATCGCATTTAGAAGCGGATTTCCAGCCGTGAGACACGGGGAAGATCCGGCGTCGATACCTGTGATGGCGTGAACATGCAAGTCCACTTTTGTGGATGGTACTCCAGGCGCATCGTCTGGCAGCGGCTCCGGCTGCAAGGAATACTCAAACAACAATCGACCTTCTGCCGAGGGGCGATTTCACTGGGATTACCCGGTTTTCCCGAACAAGGAACGGCTTCCTTCTTTGGTGGACAGTACTTTTCACGGCTTGTTGCTGGCGAGAATCCGGCCTAAGGTGCGCAGTAGAACTGCCAGAGAGGAAAGGCGTCAAGGCACGGTGAGGAACGATGAGACGCCGCTGCACAGATCGGTGGATTGCGTTGGTGTTCCTGGTGATTGGGTGTGGTTCGGCCGCAGTTGCGCAAGGTAACAGGGCAGATGGAAGCGCAGACCAAGCTTCCCGCTCCGGCTTAACCGGAGCCGAAGCGGAAGGCAGCAGCACAACGGCCGCAAACCCCGGAGGAGCGGATGGCCTGGGAAACCCTTTACTCGGAGGGGTGCGCCACCCGCTCTACCGGTTACGCCCCAGTGACGTGCTGGAACTAACTTTCACGGTGGCGCCGGAGTTCAACCAGGTCCTGACCGTGCAGCCGGACGGGTACGTGATGCTGAAGGATGCCGGCCTGGTGCGCGCCCAGGGGTTGAACGTTCAGGAGTTCAGTGCGGCGGTTCACCAGGCCTACTCCGGATACCTGCACGATCCTCAGGCGGCGGTAGCGCTCAAGGAGTTCGAGCGGCCCTACTTCATCGTCGGCGGGGAGGTTGGCAAGCCGGGCAAGTACGAATTGCGCTCGGACACGACGGTGGCGGAAGCGGTGCAGATCGCTGGCGGCCTTACCCATCAGGCCAGGCACTCGCAAGTGGTCGTCTTTCGGAGAGTGAATGAGGACCTGGTGGAGACCCGCCTGGTTAATTTGAAGAGGATGCTCAAACAGAGCCGGCTCGCCGAGGATACTCATCTTCAGACTGGGGACCTGGTGTTCGTACCCCAGAACACGATTTCGAAAATCTCCCGCTTCCTCAGCAAACCCGCCGTGAGCATGTATATGAACGGTTCCCAGTTCTAGGTCGTTGTCTCCTACTCGGATGCCAGACGAAGACTCAATTCGCAGGCAGAGCCAGCAAAGTCCAACCATGCGCGATGTCGCCATGGTGCTGTTTCGCAGGCGAAGGGTCTTCGTCTGGGTGGCGGGCCTGGTGTTGGCCGCGGCAGTGTTTTACGCGATCGCCGGGAGCACATATCAGGCAAACATGAAAGTCCTGGTGCGGCGGGGAAGAGCGGACGCCCCGGTGAGCGCCGCGGTGAATGCGCCGCTGGATCTGACCCGGACGGGGGTAACGGAAGAGGAATTGAACTCGGAGGTGGAATTGCTGCGGGATCAAGAAGTCCTGCGGCAGGTGGTGGAACAGACGGGGGCGGGCGGGCGCGATTGGTTCCATTTCTTGCGCTTGCGCGAGGGCCGCCCCCAGCGTGTCGAGCGGGCGGCACGGAGATTGGCTGGGAGGATCACGATTCAGCCCATCAAGAAGACGAACCTGATTACGATCCGCTATGGTGCAGGCGATCCAGCAAGCGCGGCGAAGGTACTGCGCTCTCTGGCGGGCGCCTACCTGGAGAAGCACACCGCGGTGCATCGGCCGCAGGGAGAACTGACCTTCTTCGAGCAGCAGGCTGCGGAGTCAAGGCGGCAACTGGAGGAGTCCGGCGACCGGTTACTGCTTTTCAGCGAGTCGCACGGAGTTGTGGTGGCGGCACAGCAGCGCGACCTGGCTCTGCAGAAATTGACTGAACTGGAAGCCGGAAGCAGGCTGACAGGAATTGAGATTGCTGAGACCCGGCAGCGCGTCAAGGAACTCACGCAACAACTGGACAATCTTCCCGAGCGGACCATTACGCAGGTTCGTAAGGCGGACAATCCCGAACTGCTCAGGTCCCTCAAGGCGACCCTGCTGGACCTGCAACTCCGGCGTACTCAGCTGCTGACTAAGTTCGAGCCGGGTCACCGCCTGGTGCAGGAGATCGAGCACCAGATTGCACAGGCTGAAAAGACAATTGCCGATGAGAACTCTTCGCCCGTTAATGCCGAGACCACCGATAAGGACGCGAACTACGAGTGGGCCAAAGGCGAACTGCAGCGGGCGCAAGTGCAATTGAGCGGGCTGGAAGCGCGCCAGGCAGCGACCGCGATCCAGCAGGCTGCCTGTAGAAAGCTCGCGGACAAACTGGGCGCAGACGCCATTACGCAGGAGGATCTGCTCAGCGCGCGCAAGACAGCGCAGGAGAATTACCTCTTGTACGTGAAGAAGAGGGAGGAGGCGCGAATGAATGACGCTCTCGATGCGCGCGGAATCGTCAACGTGACGCTGGTGGAGCAGCCAGTAGCTCCGGCGCTGCCCGTATCGTCGCCCTTGAGCGTGCTAGCCATGGGATTCGTGGCAGCGGGGGTAGCCGGGATGGGAGCTGCCTTTGCAGCAGAGCACCTTGATCCCGCTTTTCGCGATCCGGAAGACGTGGTGGCGTATCTGAATGCTCCGGTGTTGGCTTCATTGCCAAGATGTGAGCCCGGGAATCTGGCGGCATAAGGAAAACAAATGTCAGCGAGCCTGAGCGCCGCGGTCAAGGATCCGCGGGAAACCGCGCGGCAACTCGTGCCGGCAAAGGTCACGCCGGCGCAGAGCATTGCTGCGTGGAATGCCGGCACCTTTGCCCATGAGCAGATTTGTGGATTGGTCCGTCAGGTGTTTTCTGTGAGAGCGGTTCCTCCGGTTCGACAGGTGGTGTTCAGCGCGGTCGGCAACGAAATCGATGTCGGCGATATATGCCGCCGCGTAGGGCAAAGCCTGGCGCACGAACGGTTGGGCGATGTGGCTTTGGTCGGTGAGAGCGTGGGTGGGCAGATCCAAGGCTATATCGGCCGGCTGAAACAGGTCGCGTTCCAGCGAGCGGTCAATTTGTGGTCCTTGCCGGGAGCGGAGCACTCGGCACACGATGCGGATCCTGCTTTCTTGTACACGTACCTGGCGGCGATAAGGACGGAATTTGATTTTTCCATCGTGGCTGGCCCGGCAGCCGCGCAATCCGCCGCCGCCATCGAGATGGCTGGGTTTGCGGACGGCATAGTGCTGGTTCTATCGGCCAGGCATTCACGGAGGGCTACCGCTCTCCAACTCAAGCAGGCATTGCAACAGGCACAGGTCCGGCTCTTGGGTATCGTCTTGAGCGATCGCGAGTTCCCGATCCCGGAGAAGCTCTACAAGTTTTTGTGAGGTGATAGCCCGATCAGGCCTCCGCAGGTTCGAGCTATAAGGGAGATGAAGTGTCCGCCGCCGCTCTCAAGCCGGCTGAAGAGAAGATGGATGCCGCCGAGTGGGGACGTTTGATCCCCGGTTCAGAGTCAGTCTTTGACAGGCGCACGAGAAAGAGACCGCAATCCATAAGGCCGCTGGGCTCGGCAACAAGCCCCGGCGCAGTTCAAGAGGCGCCGCCCGCCGGGAGAATTGCATGTTTGCAGCCTCGCCCGCTGCAATCTCGCGTGGGATGGAACTGGCTGCGGTGCACGACAACGGACTGGGCGCTGGTTTGTTTGAATTGGCTGATTGTTGGCGCCGTTCTAGTCCCTCTGCGCGAACAATTTCCCCAGGTGTGGTCCTTCGGTTACGCTGCGGGAGCGCCGATCGCCTTGCTGGGTGTGGCGCTCCTGCACGCCGCTCTTATTACCCTGATCGCGCACACCGAGGGGCTGCAACTTGTCCAATCCGACCGCCGAAAGGTCTCGGAGATCCTGGCGAAATCCGTGATCTGGGCAACCTCGCTTTTGTGCGTCGCTTATAGCCTGCAGGGCGCCCCGTGGACAATAAGCGGGCTGATTTGTCTTGCGGGCGGATTGCACCTTGGCGCTTTGTGGGAGGCGAGACGCTGGTTGGGGGCGTACCAGAACCCCGCACGCACGCAGGCATTGAGGGTCCTGATTATTGGGGCCGGCCCTACGGGACGAATACTCGCCGCTTCGATTGCCGGGCAAGCGGTTCCCGATCGCTTGCTTTGCGGTTTTCTCGATGACCAGGTCCCGTTGGGCGATGGAGTGATCGGGCAAGTGTCCGACTTGGCGCGAATCGCGCGCAAGGAATTCGTGGACGAGGTGATTCTGGCAGCCCCTCGGGACAGCGGTTTTACCCGCCGAGTCTTGGCTGACGCACGGCGCCTGCGGTTGGATGTGGAGATCGTTCCGGAGTTGTACGGGTGCGACCCCGTCGATGAAGAGATCAAGCGGGTCGGAACCCTGCCCCTCCTCTGCGTGCACGCCGAGCGACTGCCTGCCTTCGCGCTGTGCGTAAAGCGGCTGTTGGATGCGGTCGTGGCCAGTGCTGCGTTGGTCGTCTTGTCGCCGGTGCTGGCGATTATGGCGGCAATGATCAAATGGGATTCTCCCGGGCCTGTTTTCTACTGCGCGCCGCGGGCCGGCCGGAAAGGTAGGTTTTTCCGCTGTTTCAAATTCCGTACGATGGTGAGCAATGCGGATCACTTTAAGACCCATTTGCGCCGGAGCAATGAACGGGCCGGGCCTTTCTTCAAAATCTCAGGCGATCCCCGGATTACGCGAGTGGGGCGCTACCTGCGGCGCTACAGCGTCGATGAGTTGCCGCAACTGTGGAACGTCGTACGCGGGGAGATGAGCCTGGTCGGTCCGCGGCCGCACCCGCTGGACGATGTCGCTGCATACGAAATTTCTGATATGGCCCGGCTCGACGTCACGCCGGGCATAACCGGGCTGTGGCAGGTTACGGCGCGGCGCGATCCCTCGTTTCGCCGCGGGATGGAACTGGATCGGGAATACATCCGGACGTGGAGTTTGGGTCTGGATGCGCGCATTCTGCTGAAAACCTTGAGGGCAGTGGTGAAGGGAAGCGGGGAGTGATGACGGCGCTTCCCCCGCAAGCGCTGGCCCAGCCTCGATGGGGCATAGGGCTGCCTCTATGGCCGCTCAAGGGCTTGCTGCGCCCCGCGCAACTGTTACTCTCCGCCCCCTGCTTTTTGTACCTGGCGGCGCTCACCGCAATGCTGCTGCGGCATCCCGACGTGCGGTTTTATCAAATCGACCGCATTGCGTTCGGATTGCTGGTGGCCGGAGTCGCAGCCCGGGCAGTGGTATTGCGACAGAAGCTGTTCGTTTTCGAACGCGCGAGTTGGCCCATGCTCGGGCTGGTGTTGGTGACGCTGGCCAGCGTTGCAGGGCAGCGGTTTGATCAGGAGACCTGGAGCCTGCTGGCGTCAAAGTTCATCGTGCCGTTCGCCATGTTCCACCTGGCCGGACTGGTATTTACGGATGAAAAACGGCTGCGGCAATTCGAAATATTCAGCCTGGTTGTCTTAGGTTACCTGGCGTTTACCTCCATCGCATTTCTCCTCGGAGTACACGCGCTGATCTTTCCCCGATTCATTCTCGACCCCAACCTCGGGGCACATGCGGAGCGCGCCCGCGGACCGCTGCTGCAGGCCGTGGCGAACGGCGTGTCGCTGAATTTGCTGGGCTTGCTGGCCCTCCACAGTTATCGGCGCGCCAGGACCTCCGGCATCGGGACTGCCTTGCTCCTGGCTGCGATGCCGCTCGCGATCCTTGCCTCCATGACGCGCGCCGTCTGGCTTTCGTTTGCCGGCACCTTGCTGGCGCTCACCTTAGTTTCGCGGCAATCACGCCGCCGCATGTATCTGGGTGCATCAGTCGCGGCTGCAGCGGCGCTGATGCTGGTGTTGAGTTCCGATCAATTGGGATGCGCAATCGCGGAGCGGCTCAGAGAGAACAAGGCAGTCGAGTTTCGCCAGGCGGTCTATGCCGGTGGGTGGGAGATGTTCTTGCAGCGCCCACTCACCGGCTGGGGATTTCACCAGATGCCGGACGAACTGCCTCGCCATGTGATGGAGTACGGCGAAGACAAAGTCCTGTACCCGCACAACACTTACCTGGAGTTGCTGGCCGAGCAGGGGATCCTGGGGTTCGGGTTGTATGCCTGGCTCACCTGGGAACTGTGGAGGCTGGGGCGCGGCGCGGTTCCACGCGGCGAAGAGGATGGTTTCCTCAACCAGCATTTTCATCGCCTGTGGCCCATCATGCTGGCCGTGTACTGGATCAATGCCGCGGTGGTGGTGATGAGCTACCAATTCGTGAATGCATTGCTGTTCACGATGGCGGGCATGCTGGCGGCACAGCGCCGCCGGGCCGAGGTGTGCGCGTGTTGACGGTCGCGTATCTCGCTAACCAGTTTCCCTCGCCGGTGGAGCCTTATGTCGGGGAAGAAATTGCCGAGCTGCGAAGGCGGGGGATTGGCGTGATAACCGGAAGTGTGCGATCCCCCGGTGAGGCCGAGATGGCGGATGTCGTTCTGAAGCGCGCGGCCGCCGGGCTGCTGATGCCCGGGCTTTGGCTGTGTGTAACAGGAAGCAAACGAATTGCTCCGCTGCTGGCGCGAATAGTTCTCTCGGGAAGAGAGAGTCCCTGGCAGCGCCTGAAGGCTCTTGTTCACACCTGGCTGGGCGCATGCTACGCGGTGAGGCTACGCGATTGTGCCGTCGATCACATCCATGTACATCACGGATACTTTGCGTCCTGGATTGCCATGACTGCAGCGCGGCTGCTGGATGCGGAATTCAGCGTGACGTTGCACGGCTCGGACTTGCTGCTGAATGGGAGCTACCTCGACGTAAAGCTCGCGCATTGCAAATTCTGCCTGACGATCTCGGAATACAACCGTAATTACATCCTGAAAAAATTCCCGCATGTAGATCCCCAGAAGATCATCGTGGCGCGGCTGGGGGTCGAAGTAGTGGAGCGCAAGGTCTTGGAGACTTCCGCCAACAAATGCGATTCGCTGAACCTGCTGGCGGTGGGACGGCTCCATGCCGTCAAGGATCATGCGTTCCTGTTGCGCGCTTGCGCGCAGTTACGCGTCCAACGGCTTGAATTCAGCTGCCGCATTGTCGGCGAGGGCCCCGAGCGGCGGACATTGCAGCGCCTGATCCTGCAGTCAGGCCTCCAGAATCAGGTTACGCTCCTGGGCCATAGGGCCCGGAAATACCTTGATCCGTTGTACGACGCCGCGGACGCCGTCGTGCTGACCAGCCGGAGTGAAGGCATTCCGCTGGTGCTGATGGAGGCGATGGCGCGAGGCAAGATCGTTGTCGCGCCCGCCATAACCGGGATTCCCGAACTGGTGATCCCGGGGCTTACAGGATTCTTGTACCAGCCCGGGTCAGTTTCGGATTTTGTCGCCCATCTCCAGCTCGTGGATTGCCTGAAGAGATCTTCCAGGCTCTGTCATCAGCCTGATACCCCTTGCGATGGTTCCGAGGCTCCCTCCTTTTTGGAACGGATGCAGCGCGACGCGATCGAGCAGATTCGGCGGAACTTCGACCGCGCCAGGAATCTCGAAAAATTCGGCGATGTATTTATTCAGCGAGCTTCCAGCTCCCACAAGAGCAGGCCCGATGCGAATCTTATTTTGCAGCAAATATAACTTCCCGTTCAGCGGGACCGAGGTCTACCTGTTTGAGCTGATGGAACTCATGCGCGCTCACGGGCACGAGGTCGCTCTGTTTTCGATGGCTGGGGAAAAGGGCGAGCCGACTCCATATGACCGTCATTTTGTCTCCGGCATCGACTTCAAAGCGGGGTCACCCTGGTGGCGGCGGGTGCGACAGGTGCCGCGCCTGATCTATTCCCGGGAGGCGCGAAGGAAGATGCGCGCTATGATCTCGGAATTTCGCCCCGATGTCGCCCATGTCCGCAATATCTATCACCATCTGACGCCTTCCATCTTGTGGGAGCTGAAGGCCCGTGGGATTCCGGTGTTGTATCACTTGAACGATTTCAAATTGCTCTGCCCCAGCTACAACCTGGTTTCGCAGGGAGAGGCTTGTGAGGCGTGCAAAGGAGGGGCATTCTGGCACGCGCTGGGTTCCGGCTGTTACGCGGGCAGGGGTGCGCGGATGGCGCTCACGGCAGAGGCCTACGCACATCGCTGGATGAAGACTTACCGGCATTGCGTCGATCTTTTTCTTGCGCCCAGCAGGTTTGTGCGCGACAAGTTTGTGGAGCATGGATGGGACGGCGACCGCTTTCGCGAGTTGCCGCACTTCCAGCAGGCGCACGACATCAGCGACTCTCCCGTGTCGCAGGCCGGCCCCGTCCTGTACTGCGGCCGGCTCTCCCCAGAGAAGGGCGTGGATGACTTGCTGCGGGCCATGCAGCAAGTACCCGGACTGAGCTTGCTGGTTGCAGGAGACGGCCCGCAAAGGGCCGAGTTGCAGCGGATCGCCGCCACGTTGGGGCCGGCGAAGGTTGAGTTCCTGGGTAGGGTCAGCGCCGAAGCGCGCGATGGGTTGATCCGGCAATCGCGCTTCACTGTATTCCCCTCCCACGCGTACGAGACGCTCGGCAAGAGCATTCTAGAGTCCTATGCCGAGGGACGCGCGGTGATCGCAACAGACTTGGGATCCCGCCGTGAATTCGTGCGCGACGGTGAGACCGGGCTCTTGTACCGTTACGGCGATGTGGAGCAATGCGCCCAGGCAATTCAAAGATTGCGCGCAGATCCGGCTTTAGCCGCGCGCATGGGGCGTGCGGGTTGGGAACTCGTTCGCGACCGCCATTCTCCCGAAGGGCATTATTCCAAGCTGGTGGAGATCTATGAGGACCTGATATCCCGGAGCACAAATCGCCTCCGGCAGCGGCTTCCGCAAGCTCCAGAAAGGGGAGAGGAACAACTATCCCAGGGCGCAAGCCCCGTATTACGGCTGGCCTTCATCGGAGGGCGGGGAGTGATCTCGAAGTACAGCGGGATCGAGTCCTACTATGAGGAAGTCGGACAGCGGTTGGCAAAGAAGGGGCACGAGATCACAGTCTACTGCCGCAACCATTTCACGCCGGCGCTGGCCGAGTACAACGGCATGCGTTTGGTCCGATTGCCGACCGTCCGCTCGAAACATCTGGAGACGCTGATCCACACTTTGCTGAGCACAGGGCACGCCCTGACCAGCGGTTACGACGTAGTGCATTACCATGCCCTCGGTCCGGCATTGTTCTCTTTCATTCCCAGACTGTGCGGGACAAGAAGCGCGGTCACCGTGCAAGGATTGGACTGGCAACGTGGGAAATGGGGAAAAGTGGCAGCGGCGGTGCTCCGGGCCGGCGAGCGTGCATCGGCGCGATTTCCGAACCGGACAATGGTCGTTTCCCGCGCACTGGAGCGGCATTATCGCGAGCACCGCGGCATAGAAGCCATCTATGTGCCTAATGGCGGAGTTGTCCGCGACAGGATTGAGCCGCGGAAGATTCTCGAATGGGGGCTGCGGCCCGGCCGCTATCTGCTGTTTCTGGGAAGATTCTCGCCCGAAAAGGGTTGCCACCTGCTCATCGAAGCCTTCGAACAAATTCAGAGCGACGTGACACTGGTCATGGCGGGCGGTGCGAGTCACGGCGATGCCTACGCTCGTGGAGTGCTGGCGCACGCCAGTGAGCGAATCCGGATGCCTGGCTGGGTTGCGGGCGAAGATCTGGACGAGTTGCTTACCAATGCAATGCTGTTCGTGCTTCCGTCAGAAATGGAAGGATTATCGCTGGCTTTGTTGGATGCGATGGGAGCGGGACTGTGCGTGCTGACCAGCGACGTGGAGGAGAACCGTGAAGCGGTGGAAGGCGCGGGGTTTACATTCGAGTGCGGTAATGCAGCTGACCTGGCGGACCGTCTGCGGTTCTTGATAGCCAACCCCGCAATTCGGGAGGCTGCAGGAAGAGCGGCCCGAACCCGCATCGAAGAACAGTACCACTGGGACAAGATCGCCGCGGAAATCGAAAGGGTCTACTTCAACCTGCTGGGATTCAGCCTGCCAGAACCTGCTTCGAAGAGACCAATTGCCCGGGCAGAAAATAGTGCTGAGCCGCAGCCGGTAGAACGCCTGGCAGGGTAATTATCCGGAGCCTGCAAATCGCCGATTCACAGGCCCGCCAACGCTCCGGGATGCGGAGAAAACCACCATGCCTGCCGCGCGCCGGCTTGCTGACTAGACGAATAATTCGCTATAGGACGGGCCAAGCCCGGCTTTTTTAATTACAATCAAGGGCTTCGCCGAGGGCGCTGTGAATTTCATGCGCCCTGGAGGCGGCCAACACCACGCATGCGCGATCTGATTCTCGTCACCGGAGGAGCGGGCTTCATCGGATCGAATTTTATTCTGCAACGCATGCGCGACGCCGCCGTCTCTATCCTTAACTTCGACAAGCTCACTTATGCGGGGAATCCACGTAACCTGGAGAGCATTGCCGGCAGCAAGCGCTACCATTTCGTGCATGGCGACATCCTCGACCGTTCGCTTCTGCGAAAAACTCTGGACGCGCACCAGCCGCGTGCTGTTGTGCATTTTGCCGCGGAAAGCCACGTAGACCGCTCCATCCGCGGGCCTGACGATTTCATCCGCACCAATATCGATGGAACATTTGCTCTGCTGGAAGAAGTGCGCGCTTACTGGGATGCGCTTGCGGAAGGCGATCGCGGCCGCTTTCGCTTCCTGCACGTCTCCACCGACGAAGTTTACGGATCGCTGAGGCCGCATGATCCTCCCTTTGCCGAGACCAGTCCCTACGCGCCCAATAGCCCCTACGCCGCGTCCAAAGCGGGATCGGATCACCTGGTGCGGGCGTATCACCACACTTACGGCCTGCCCACTTTAACCACGAACTGCTCCAACAATTACGGTCCGTTCCAGTTTCCCGAGAAACTGATGCCCCTGATGATCATCAATGCTCGCGACGGAAAGCCGCTGCCGATCTACGGCGATGGGCAGAACGTCCGTGACTGGCTCTATGTGGAAGATCACTGCGAGGCCATCGCGATCGTGCTCGCTGGCGGCAGGCCAGGAGAAACCTACAATATTGGCGGCGGCAATGAGAAGCCCAACCTTGCCATCGTGCAGGCGATTTGCGATCTGCTGGATGAGATGTCTCCACGCGGCGGAATTCCCCGGCGAGAATTGATGACATTTGTAAAGGACCGCCCCGGGCACGACCGGCGCTATGCCATTGATGCGCGAAAGATCGAGCGCGAACTGGGCTGGAAACCCCGAGAGACCTTCGAGACCGGCCTGCGGAAGACGGTCCGCTGGTATCTGGAAAACGACGCCTGGGTCAAAGACGTCACCAGCGGCAGTTATCGCGAGTGGATTGCATCTCACTATTCTGTCTAGTGACCGAGAACCGAATGAACCAGAATTTCCGATACAAGGGCATCATCCTGGCAGGCGGGTCGGGCACGCGCCTTTATCCGGTGACGACGGTGATTGGAAAGAGCCTGTTGCCGGTCTACAACAAGCCGATGATTTACTACCCTCTGTGTACCCTGATGCTGGCGGGAATCCGCGAGATCCTGATCATTTCGACGCCCGAGGATCTGCCCCGGTTCGAACTCGTGCTGCGGGATGGAAGCCAGTTCGGAATTCATCTGAGCTACCAGGAGCAACTGAGGCCGGAGGGCATCGCGCAGGCCTTCCTGCTCGGGGAAGAGTTTCTCAAAGGAAGCCCGTGCGCATTGGTGCTGGGGGATAACATTTTTTATGGGCATGATCTGGCGAAAGATCTGCGCGAATCGGCAGAGAAATCCCGGGGAGCGCGTGTCTTTGCGTATCCGGTGCACGATCCGGAGCGTTATGGCGTGGTCGAGTTCGACAAAGACGGACGAGCGCTGAGCATCGAGGAAAAGCCGAAGCAGCCGAAATCGAGGTATGCGGTCACGGGACTCTATTTTTATGATCATGAAGTTGTGGAGATCGCGAGATCGTTGAAGCCGAGCGCGCGCGGCGAACTCGAGATCACGGATGTTAATCGAGAGTATCTGAAGCGGGGCCAACTGGAAGTGATGGTGATGGGGCGCGGCATGGCCTGGCTCGACACGGGCACACACGAGTCGCTGATGGAGGCGGCACTGTACATCCAGGCAATCGAGAAGCGGCAAGGATTGATGGTGGCTTGCCCGGAAGAAATTGCCTACCGCTATGGATATATCAGTGCCGCAGACGTGGAGAAGATTGCCGGCGCGATGAAGAACAGCAGCTACGGCGTGTATTTGCACCAGATGTTGAGCGATCGCGTGTTCTGAAGAGCGTTCCGGCCGACGCTATGGACTCTTTGAAGAAAATCCCTACTTCGCTCGCCGAAGTATTCGTATTGGAACCGCGCGTGTTCCATGATGAGCGCGGATTTTTCCTGGAAAGTTACAACGAAAGGACGTTCGCCGACCTTGGGATTGCAGAGCGTTTTGTGCAGGATAATCATTCGTTTTCGACGCGGAACGTTTTGCGAGGCCTGCATTATCAGCTGAATGAGGTGCAAGGGAAACTGGTTCGCGTACCGCACGGCGAGATTCTGGATGTGGCGGTCGACCTGCGCCGCAGCTCTGCGACCTTCGGCAAGTGGGAAGCGGTGCGCCTGTCCGGAGACAATAAGCGCATGCTCTGGATACCTGCGGGATGCGCGCACGGATTTCGGGTACTGTCCGACAACGCTCATGTGCTGTATAAGTCGACCGGATTCTATGCGCCGCAATGCGAGCGCACCTTGGCATGGAACGATCCGGATTTGAATATCAACTGGGAACTGGAAGGCGATCCTCTCGTATCCGCGAAAGATCAGCGGGGCGTCCCACTGCGAGACGCCGAGACCTTCGAATAGTTGCGGAATCCACAGTCATGAAAGTGATGATTATTGGCGCGACCGGGCTGCTGGGGAAGGCTCTGATGCGCCAGTGGAAAAGTGCCGAGCTGGTTGGGACGGGCTCGCGCGAGTTGGATATTCGCGATGCCCATCGTGTCCGGGAGGCGGTCGGAAGAAACGGGCCGGACTGGATCGTCCTGGCGGCGGCTTACACCGACGTTGATGGCTGCGAGAAGAACTCCGGCTTGGCTTTCGCGGTCAATCGTGATGGGGCGGTCCATGTGGCGGAAGCGGCCAAGCGGGCCGGGGCGAGGCTGCTGTTTCTCAGCTCCGACTATGTCTTCGATGGCCGAAAGACTGCGCCCTACGAAGTGGACGAGCCGCGAAAGCCGCAGAGCGTTTATGGACGTTCGAAGGCCGAGGCAGAAGTGCGCCTGCTGGAAATCTTGCCTGACTGTTGTATTGTGCGAACCTCCTGGCTATTTGGTGCCGGCGGCAAGTGTTTTCCGGACACGATTCTGAAGCTCGCGGAGGATCGCCCGGTGCTCGATGTCGTGAGCGATCAGCGTGGATGCCCGACTTACACCATGGATCTGGCAGGGGCGCTGGCGCAATTGTGCGCCAACAATGCCCGCGGTATCGTGCATGCGTCGAACGCCGGGGACTGTACCTGGTACGACTTTGCCCGGGAGATCGTGACAAGCGCCGGGCTGGCAACTCAAGTGAGACCGGTCAGCAGCGCGCAGATGGCCCGCCCCGCGCCCCGTCCGGCGTACTCGGTCCTGTCGGCAGCGAGTTTGCACGAGTATGGCATCGAAATGCCGGAGTGGAAGGATGCGTTGCGGCGCTATCTGCAGGAACGGCGAAGCTCCACACAGAATTGATCCTCCAGCAAGTCACTGGATGGCCTGGTGGGAGCCAGATGCCTTTATACAGTTCGTATCGATATTGTTTCGGGGTGCCCTCTTCGTTACAGCTTAAGTAACCGGTTGACTTCGCTAAGGTTGTGCCCGTTACCTCCGTAACCCTGCCTGCGCTGCAGGGGAACATACAATTTCTATTGTGGGGAGTCTCGCGTTCAGGAACGGGCGCAGGTGGACCATTGCAATTGGCGTGCTGGTGTGCGCGCTTACGGCGGTGTCCCTTTTCGTGCCCCGGAGTTTTGCGCTCACCGCTTTCGGGGACCTCCTGCAGAATCTGATTCTGCTCTGCGGGACCATCGCTTTCGTCAACAAATTTAAGACCGCGCCTCCGCAAAGACGCCTGTTTTGGGCGTTGATGAGCGTGGGATTAGGCACATGGCTGGCCTCGCAGGTGATGTGGACCTATTTCGAAGTCTTCTTGCGGCAGGAGGCTCCGAATCCCTTCATCGGCGATGTCATTCTCTTTATCCACATCGTTCCAATGATGGCCGCGGTGGCCCTCCAACCTCACGTGGAGCAAGACGATCGCGCGATCAGGGTGGACACGCTGGATTTGGCCCTCCTGCTGACGTGGTGGCTGTTCCTTTATCTTTTCGTCGTCATCCCGTGGCAGTACGTGCATCCGGCCGAGATAACGTACGGCAGAAGTTTCGACCTGCTCTATGTCAGCGAGCAACTGGCGCTGGCCGCGGCGTTACTGCTGGTAAGGCGGCGTAGCCGGGGCGCATGGAGAACGATTTACTTCCACTTCTTTGCGGCCAGTCTGACCTACTGCGTTGCTTCTGTCAGCGCCAGCGAAGCGATCGACCTGCATATCTACTACACCGGAAGCATCTTCGACGTGCCCCTGGTGGCGGCGATGGCGTGGTTCGTCAGAATTGGTTTTCTGGCGCGCGATATGGAAGATCAGACCGTGCCGGAACTCAATGCGATGCGGGGATTTGGCATCTGGAAGGCGCGGCTGGCAATGGTCGCCGTATTTATCACGCCCCTCATGATTGCGTGGGCGGAATTTGGAGGCAATGCCCCCCAGAGCGTGCGCACTTATCGTGTGTGGCTGACGGTGGCTGTCATGGTTGTGATGGGCGCGCTGGTGTTCCAGAAGCAGCACCTGGTCGACCAGGAGTTGCTCAGCTTGCTGCGCCTTTCGCGGCACAACCTGGATGAAATGTGCCGGCTGAAAGATGAACTTGAAAACAAGGAACAGTCGCTGCGGTGGCACAGTCTCGAACTGCAGCGCAAGAATCTGGAGTTGCAGGAAATTTCCTTCACCGATGTCCTGACCGGCGTGTGGAACCGGCGCTATCTGGAGGAGATTCTCACCGCCGAGGCGGGACAGGTGCTGCGAAATTACCAGCGTGCGCGGGGTACCGCCATCCACAAGATGGACCATCGGGACCTGGTTTTTATCATGGTCGATATGGATTTCTTCAAGCAGGTGAACGATCTGTATGGACACCCTGCGGGGGACCGCCTGCTGCAACTGGTTGCGCAACGACTCGCTACGGTGGTGCGCAAGTCCGACGTGCTGGTTCGCTGGGGTGGAGAAGAGTTCCTGATTATGAGCCGTTCGACCGATCCCTCCGGTACTCCGGCGTTCTGCAGCCGCGTGCTCGAGGTCATGGCCTCCGAGCCTTTTGATCTGGGCCATGGAATCCTGTTGAGGAAAACTTGCTCCGTGGGTTGGGCGGCATATCCCTGGTGTCGTCCAGCATTCGAATCGATCTGTCCCGAAGAATCGATTGCCTTGGCCGATGTGGCGCTTTACCTGGCGAAAGGACTGGGAAGGAATCAGGGCATCGGGATTGTGCCAGGTGACGGGGCGCACCTCAACCCGGAAGCCATCAATCTTGTTTCCGTGCGGGAAGCGAAAGGGCCGCTTTGCCGCTTGGTCAAAACGCCTTGCCCTCCGCCGAAGAGACGAGATGGCATCCTCTCCGAAGGCGAGTCGGCTGAAGCGCTCAACAGGGACAGTTAGCTGGCCCCCCATATCTCGCCCGCGCTGCAGGGCTGGCACAGCCCGCGCGCCTTGACCTGTGCGGGCACCTTGTCTACATTGAGTAGCCGCCTTTTCCCGGCGCCGAGGCATGACTGGCAATGAATGCAAAGAATCCCGCGAAGAAAACTGGACTTCGTCAGAAGGCGCAATTGATGTCCGCGTCGGAAATTGAACGCACCCTCGTTCGGCTGGCGTACGAAATCGTAGAGAAAAATGGAGGGGTGAATGGATTGGGGCTGGTCGGAATTCGCCGTCGCGGAGTGCCGATCGCCGAGCGCCTGGGCAAGATCATCACGCGAATCGAGAATGCCAAAGTCCCGGTAGGATCGCTGGACATCACTTTCTACCGCGATGACCTCTCCACCCTCGGCCCCAAACCGGTGGTGCAGGAAAAAGAGATCGGATTCGACATTGAAGACAAGAACATCGTGCTCGTGGATGACGTGCTTTTCACGGGCCGCACGACTAGAGCGGCCCTGGATGCATTGTTTTCGCATGGCCGCCCGCAGCGCGTGCAGCTTTGCGTGTTGATTGACCGCGGCCATCGCGAGATTCCCGTCGAAGCCACATTCGTGGGCCGCAATGTGCAGACCACGATGAACGAAGTCATTGAAGTGAAGTTGACCGAAGTGGACAATGCCGAGAAGGTTCTTTTGATGGAAAGGTAAGCGTTTGGAAAAAGAAGGACGGCAGTTCCCGCCACCGTCCTTCTTCCTCGGAGCTAAGCAATTCTGGTGCAAACCGCTTTGGTCTGGGTATAGAGATTGAGCACGTCGTGTCCCATCTCGCGGCCCCAGCCTGACTGTTTGTAACCTCCGAACGGGAGCGCGGCGTCAAAGATGTTGTAGCAGTTGATCCAAACCGTGCCGGCGCGAAGTTGCTCGGCCGTACGGTGGGCCTTGCCCAGATCGCGCGTCCAGACTGCGGCAGCAAGCCCGTAGTCGCTGTTATTAGCGCGCGGGATGATTTCCTCCGGATCGGTGAATGGCATGGCCGTAACCACCGGTCCGAAGATTTCTTCGCGCACTACTTTCATCTTCTCATCCGTATTCACCAGCACGGTGGGCTCAACAAAATACCCGCGCTCCCCCGCTTTGCGCCCGCCGGCTACGGCCTTCGCCCCTTCAGAAAAGCCCGATTCGAGATAACCGCAGACCCGATTCAGTTGTTCCTCCGAGACCAGCGGACCCATCTGGGTGTCGGGTTCAAGGCCGGGGCCGACCTTGATCTTCCGGGCGTGTTCGGCGACGCCCTCGACGACCTGGTCATAGACAGCCTTTTCCACGTACAGCCGTGAACCGGCGCAGCAGCACTGGCCATGGTTGAAGAAAATCGCACTGGCCGCTCCGGGAATCGCAGTCTCCAGATCGGAGTCTTTGAATACCACGTTGGGAGACTTGCCGCCCAGTTCGAGCGAGACTTTCTTCAAATTGCCGGCTGCGGCATGCACGATCAGTTTGCCGACTTCCGTAGATCCGGTGAAGGCAACTTTGTCGACGTCGGGATGAGCCGCCAATGCCGCGCCCGCAGTTTCGCCGTAGCCAGGCACGATGTTGACTACGCCTTCGGGAAAGCCGGCTTCCATGATCAGTTCCCCGAGACGCAATGCGGAGAGCGGGGTTTGCTCGGCAGGCTTCAAAACTACAGTGCAACCGCTCGCCAGCGCCGGACCAAGCTTCCATGCCGCCATTAATAGCGGAAAGTTCCATGGAATGATTTGACCAACTACCCCTACGGGTTCCCGCAGCGTGTAGGCCAGATACTTTGCGCCCGGGGTGTAGGGCACAGAAAGCGGAATCGTGTTGCCTTCCAGTTTCGTGGTCCATCCCGCCATGTAGCGAAACAGATCCACCGCCAGAGGAACGTCGGCGGCTTTGGCGATGTTAAGCGGCTTGCCGTTATCGAGGCTCTCGATGTATGCGAACTCTTCCGTGTGCTGCTCGAGCAGATCGGCAAGCTTCCAGATGAGGCGTCCTCGTTCTGAAGCGGTCAGCCGCCGCCAGGGTCCCTGATCGAAAGCAGAACGCGCGGCTCTTACGGCCAGGTCGATATCAGCCCGATCTCCTTCTGCGACTTGAGCGAGCACCTCCCCGGTTGCCGGGTTGTAGCTGGGGAAGGTCTTTCCGGACGCGGCATTGACCCACTGTCCGTTGATTAGCATCTTGCGTGGTTGGTCGATAAACTCCGCGACGTGCGGGTGAATTTGCGGGGAAACTGCGATGCCCATAGGTCCTCCTTGATACAACAGACTTGCAAGGCAGAATGAAGCCGGGCGTTATGAAGATTGCGCTATCGTAGCCCCGTGAGTGGGCAAAGTAAATGCTCGGCCGGGAAAAAAATTGTTGCAACAGGATTGGTGCAACGTACGAATTTGTGACCTATTCCCCATAGGGAACCCAGATGTTCTTCACCTGAGTAGCGTGCTCCAGGAACCAGCGGCCTTCCGCCACAGTTGGGTCGAACCAATCGATCACGCGGCCCTCGTTGGTCCAGACTTGTTTCAGGTTTCCGGTGGACATCGCTTTTGCGGAAGTCACCGTGGCCTCGTCTCCATAACACCAGATGGCGTCGAGCCCGTCGTGTTCGGCGAGCGTCCTGAGAAGCTGAGAGACATAGCCGGTCACGATGTTCACGGCTCCCCCCGGCACGTCGCTGGTATCGAAGAGTTGGTAGAGATCGCCCGCGATCAAAGGATATCTTTCGGAAGGAACAGCCACCACCCGGTTACCCATCGCGATCAACGGCATCACGAGGGATAAGAATCCCAACAGCGGCGCATCGGCCGGGCAGATTACGCCGACCGTTCCAATGGGCTCATTCATCGCGATGGCGATGTTGCGGAAGGGAGGATTGTGCACCGCGCCGTCGAACTTGTCGGCCCATGCGGCATAAGAGAAAATCCGTTGGATGCCCAGATCGACCTCTGCCGCAGCTTGCTTTTCTCCGACGACCGCGGCCAGGCGCTGCATGATTTCTGTACGCCGCTGCGCGAGATTCTCCGCGCAGTAGTAAAGCACCTGCGCCCGCTGGTGCGCCGTCGCCTTTGCCCAGCCTTCCGCTTTGTGCGCCGCTTCCACTGCATTGCGAATATCTTTCCTGTTGCCCAGCGGGGCTTCGCCGAGCAAGATCCCGTCCGCGCCGCGAACATCCATGCTGTAGCCGGAATCCGGACGGGCCTGCTTGCCTCCAATGTAGAGCTTGACGGTGCGATCGATAACGGGAGCGCTCGTTTCGGTGGGCCGGTCTTTGGCAGCCGGTTCAGCGGCAGTTGTCGCGCGCAATTTCGGAGCATGCCTGAACCACTTTGGCTCCATATACTCCAGCAGGCCCTCCCTCCCGCCTTCGCGGCCATAGCCGCTCTCCCGGTATCCGCCAAACCCGCAAGCGGCGTCGAACAGGTTCGTGCAGTTCACCCACACCACGCCGGCTTTCAGTTGTGCCGCTACATGCAGGGCGACATTGACGTTCTCGCTCCAGATGCACGACGCGAGTCCGTACACAGTGTTGTTCGCCAATTCCACAGCCTCCTGCGGAGTGCGGAAGGTCATTGCGGCGAGAACCGGGCCAAAGATCTCCTGCTGGGCCACAATTGAGGTGGGGTGCACATTGCTGAGAAGCGTCGGAGGGTAATAAAGGCCGCGGGAGGGAAGCGCAACTTCCGGCTGCCAGCAAGTCGCCCCTTCGGCGATTCCCTGGGCGACCATGCGCTGAATTCGGTCGAGTTGGACCGGCGCGACAATGGCGCCGATATCAATTGCCTTATCCAGCGGAGGCCCGAGGCGCAGCGTGCTCATGCGGTCGCGGATCTTCGCCATGAGTGCCTCCGCGATGCTCTCTTGCATCAGCAGGCGCGAGCCGGCACAGCAGACCTGTCCCTGGTTGAACCAGATGCCGTCAACCAGCCCTTCGACAGCGCTATCCAGGTCGGCATCATCGAAGATGATGAAGGGAGATTTGCCTCCAAGTTCCAGGGACACCCGCTTGTGACTGGCTGCGGTTGCGCCGCGAATGGCGCGGCCCACCTCGGTGGAACCGGTGAAGGCAATCTTGTCCACATCAGGGTGTTTGACCAGGGCTTCGCCTGTAGAGCCATCTCCGGTCACGATGTTGACCACTCCCGCGGGCAGGCCTGCCTCCTGGCAGAGTCCGGCGAAGGCGAGCGCCGAAAGCGGCGTGAACTCGGCCGGTTTCAAAACAACCGTATTCCCGGTTGCCAGAGCGGGAGCAATCTTCCATGCCAACATGAGCAGGGGAAAATTCCAGGGAATAATCTGCCCGACCACTCCGCAAGGTTCATAATCCCGAAATTCCTGGTCGAGCAACTGCGCCCAGCCCGCGTGATAGTAGAAATGCCGGGCCACCAGCGGGATGTCAATGTCCCGGCTCTCGCGAATGGGCTTGCCATTGTCCATCGTTTCGAGCACCGCCAGCAGTCGCGAATGCTTCTGCACAAGGCGTGCCAGCGCGTACAGATAACGGGCGCGCGCATGAGTGCTCGTTGCACGCCATTTCGGCGACGCAACCTGCGCAGCCTTAACGGCAGCGTCGATGTCAGCAGCAGTGCCCTGCGCGACACTCGCCAACGCGTCTCCGGTCGAAGGATCGAGGGTGTCGAAATAGGCTCCCGCCGCGGGTTCCTGCCATTGACCAGCGATGAAATGTCCGAAGCGGCGTTGGTGACGATCGAGCCAGGTTACCGCCTCTTTGGAGTCTTCAGGGGCGGGACCGTATTCCATGCTGACGAATTTTTCCGCGATGCTCATTCCGTCTCAGTTCTATTCATCAATTCTCTACGCCATCGGATGGCGGTACCCCGCAGAATACCGTCCAGTCACATGATGCTCCAGTTGACGCTCGATGTCCCCCAGAAGTCCGCTGGCGCCAAAGCGGAACATCTCCGCGCGCAGCCAGGAATCCCCTAACTCTTCCTTCATCATGGCAAGCCAGTCGATCGACTGCTTCGCGGTCCGAATGCCGCCGGCGGGCTTGAATCCCACAGCCATGCCGGTGCGCTGGGCATATTCGCGGATGGCGCGAACCATCACCAAACTGACCGGCAAGGTGGCATTGACCGCTTCTTTTCCAGTGGAGGTCTTGATGAAGTCTGCGCCCGCCATCATGGCAATGTAACTGGCGCGCGCCACATTCCGCAGAGTGAGCAGATCGCCGGTTCCCAGGATCACTTTCATGTGGGCGGACCCGCACGCGTGTTTGAAGGCGGCAATCTCGTCGTAAAGAGCCTGCCAGCGCCCGCCGAAGACGTGTGCCCGGGTGATCACCACGTCGATCTCATGCGCGCCTGCTTCGACCGAGCGCCGGATCTCGGCTACTCGCTCCGCCAGCGGCGAAAGCCCCGCGGGGAATCCGGTGGAGACTGCGGCCACGTGAATTCCACTTCCTTCCAACGCTTGAAGCGCGGTCTCTACGAACGTGTGATAGACGCAGATCGCGGCGACTCGAATGCGCAGCTGCGCGATGCCCAATTTCTCCACAAGCTCCTGCTGGATCGGGTGCCGGCCCTTCGCGCATAAGCGTCGCACTCGCTCTTCAGTGTCATCGCCGGAGAGGGTTGTGAGGTCCATGCATGTGACCGCCCGCAGAAGCCAGGCCGCCTGCCATTCCTTTTTCACCGTGCGGCGCGCAACCTGCGACTGGGCGCGTCTTTCCACTGCACTGGTGTTTACCCGAACTTCCTGCACCCAGTTCAGGTCGAGCGGGATTCCGGAATTGCGCAGGAGTCCCCGCCCGTTGAGCGATGCGATCACGTCTGTGGATCCCAGGTCATGAGCCTCGGATCGACTCAAAGAACTGCGCGCGGCAGGGCTGTGTGTGGGATTGCTCGACATCGCGCTTGCGCGTTGCATTTCGCTGTTCGCCCCGAAACTGCCGTCCCGGCGCATTGAGTTGCAATTGTACGGCAGCCCGGGCGAGCAAGGCGAGACACGCCTGCATCCTACTGAGATGCTCGCGTTGCCGGGAAGGATCTGCAAACCGCAAAGGGTTTACAATGGCGCTCGACTTTCGCTCCCAGTCGCTCCTAGACCCTCATGGCTAAGACAAAGCTGGCACCTCATGTGCGGAAAAAGCTGGAAGAAGCCGCAGCCAAGGTGATGAAAAACGCTCACGCTCCCTATTCCAATTTCCGGGTCGGGTCTGCCATCTTGCTCACCAACGGGAGGATATTCTCCGGCTGTAACGTGGAGAATGCTTCCTATGGAATGACCAATTGCGCCGAGCGGACGGCAATCTTTTCCGCGGTTGCGGAACTAGGACCGGGGATTGAAATCGCGGCGGTCGCCGTCACCAACGATAAGGGCGCGCCCTGTTCCCCGTGTGGCGCGTGCCGGCAGGTGATATACGAATTCGGCCCGGACGCGACGGTCTTCTTTCAAGGATCGAGCGGCCCGAAGCAGGCTCACATTACCCAACTTCTCCCGGAAGGATTCCGTCTCCAGTGAACCAGCCGAAACCTGCAATGCCGGCGTTTCGCGCGATCGATGTCATTCGCAAGAAGAGAGATGGCGGAGAACTCTCCCGGGGAGAGATCGAGAGCCTGGTCGATGGCTATGCGCGAGGCGCCATCCCTGACTATCAGGTTGCGGCATGGCTGATGGCAGTCGTGCTGCGCGGGATGACGCGGGCCGAGACGGCCGCACTCACCGACGCAATGCTTCGCTCCGGCGACGCTCTGGAGTTTTCCTCGCTACCATCAAAAAAGGTAGACAAGCATTCCACGGGAGGAGTGGGGGATAAGACATCACTGGTCCTGGCGCCCTTGGTGGCCGCCGCGGGAATAACCGTCCCCATGATCAGTGGCCGCGGCCTGGGTCATACCGGCGGGACGCTGGATAAACTGGAGGCTATCCCGGATTTTAATGTGAATCTTACGGTCGCTGATTTCCGGCGAGTACTGGAGGCGTGCGGGTGCGCGATGATCGGACAGACACCCCAGATCGCCCCGGCAGACCGCATGCTGTATGCCCTGCGGGATGTCACGGGCACGGTGGAAAGTCCCTACCTGATCTGCGCATCTATCATGAGCAAGAAACTGGCGGAGGGCATCGACGCGCTCGTTCTCGATGTGAAAACGGGATCTGGCGCGTTCATGAAGAGCGAGAAGGATGCGGTCTTTCTTGCCGAGCTTATGGTTGAAACCGGCGAGCGCATGGGAAAGAAGGTGGTTGCGCTCATCACTGACATGGACCAACCCTTGGGCTACATGATCGGGAATGCTCTCGAGGTCGTCGAGGTGTTGCAGGTGCTGCGCGGCGAAGGCCCCGAAGATCTGAGAGAACTCTGCCTGCACCTTGCCGGCTGGATGCTGCATCTGGGAGGAGTTTCGAAATCGGTCGCGGAGGGCAAGCAGCACAGCACGCAATTGATTTCTTCCGGGAAGGCTCTGCAGAAGTTCCGGCAAATGGTGGACCTGCAAGGCGGCGATGCCGGAGTGATTGATGACCCCAAACGCCTGCCCGGGGCACGACATACTGCCCAGGTCACTAGCGGGAAGAGCGGTTTCGTCTCCGCTATGCAATGCGAACAGATCGGCACGGCGTGCGTGA